>Ga0214163_1000005_pt1 | contig 167341 bp, 213 predicted proteins | sample LakMenepilimnion_2_FD_153001 | JGI IMG/M metagenome (GOLD analysis project Ga0214163, IMG submission 153001) | Freshwater microbial communities from Lake Mendota, WI - Practice 15JUN2010 epilimnion v4 | ecosystem: Environmental > Aquatic > Freshwater > Lake > Epilimnion/Euphotic zone | place... | reverse complement strand
GGTTGGTGGATGAGAGATCCCATAAAAAAAGGCAAAGTAATTATTAAATTTAGCAAACTTCATCGAGAAGCAATTTTTAATAAAATTTTTGAACGTGAAGCAGATGGGATTTACACAGGTAGACTTCGATATAACACTGTCAAAGGTCTACAATATGAATCCTCAAATGGAGTGCAAAACATATTTAATCCTAATTCCAAGTTAAACGTATCAGCAATTGTAAATAGAGCATTTGATAAAGATTTTAAGCTTAAAAAAGATTTAAGCATGACTGTTTTTCGATTACCAACTGCTGCGGATTATAAAAAAATTGGAAAAGTGCAGCCTCAAAGTGAGGCAGATTGGCCTCAATTAGGTCGTCCTAAAAAATTAGGGCAAGTTAAAAAAGAATTGAAAGGATTTACTCCTTTTATGCCTGAGGCTAATGAAATTATCGAAAAACTTTGGGATATGGGATTTAAGTGGGAGGCATCGAAGAAAGGCCAAAATGAAAATCCTTTAATTCCAACAGACGGATATGAACCTTCTTATGCTTTTATTAAAAACCCTGCTGGAATAAGAATTAAAATTGCCAAAGAGGGAGAGCTTTGGTTTGCTTATTTTCCATCTGATTTTGCTACTGATGAAGAGGTGGCCTTGAAAGGTCACGGGGTCGATGTAAATGCTCCTCTGCTTGGGGCAAAAGGATCTGTCTTCAAAAGTTCTAGGGCAGGACATATTGAAGCTATGGCTGTTGGTCCTAAAGCATGGAAAGTTATTGAGCAAGAACTTCTTAAGGGGCCAAATGGCAAATTAGGCGAATGGGAAGACTGGAGTAAAACACCAGAAACAGATGGGCCTGTATATGATAGCATTTGGAATATTCCAAGTGTTGTAAGAGGTGTTCAGCAAGCAAAAGCTTGGTTTAACAAGATCTATGGCAAAACAGACGCTATGAAGGAATGGTTTCGTACAAGTAATATAGCTCAAGCCTTGGGCGGAACAACAAGCAGCGAAGCAAAGCCTGCTGATCACTTTGATCAAACTGAATTGCAACAATGGGCTGTAGAGTCGTTAAAATTACATTCAAATGACCCTGCATTTCAATTAGGGTGGACTACTCAAGCACAATGGGAAGCAAACACTAGTACAAAAAATACGCTTGACGATTATCTACAAACACAATTTGAAAAGAGTCTTTTTGGTGGAAATAAAAAAGCATATGGCATCAGAGCACTTTTGATGAAGACTGATGCTTATGGCGATATTGCAAAAGACAACAATGAATTGCAACAAGTAATTGATCAAAGAATTGAAGAAAAAATTAAGCAAGCAAGAATCAATCAAAACATCGAAAGCTTTTTCATTTTACCAGTTTTTGATGAAAGAGATGATCAAGGCAATAGAGCAACACCAGAAATTTACCAAGCTTATGCGTTAAATGCTTTAGAGTTTCGAAAGAGAAAAGTTGCAACATTTGTTGCAGACAAAATGGGAGAGAAATTACGCAACAACGAAAATAAAGCTACAGTTCCGATGCCTCAAGGAAAAACCAAAGAAGGTGAGAGTACACAAGTTGATTTTGCGGATAAAGGATATTTGGATATGAGAGGCGAATACGAGCCTGAGGATATATCTCACATTCAAAAACTTGATGACCTATATGCCAAATTAGGGATTTCTCCTCAAGACATAATTTCTAGTCCAACTAAGGTCGTAAATAAAATTTCACAAGCCGTCCGAGGAGGACAACAAACTGCACCACAAGTAGGATCGAAAACTACTTCAACACAGCAGCCAAAAAATCCACTTCAAGGTATGACGCCGCAAGATTTATTGAAAAAAGTTCAAGAAGAAAGGGCTCGACTGTTAGCAAGGCAGGCTCAAAGAACCACCCAAGCTTCGCCTAGTGCTCCAACTTCAGCACAACCAAAGCCAACTATTCAGCCACCAACTCCAACGACACCTATTTCAACGACACCTGTTACTCCAGAAAGACAGATAGATAAAGCCGCATTACTTCAAAAGCTCCAATTATTCAAAGCCAAAAACGCTCCCAAAACGGAAGCGTTTACTAGCTTTCGAACTTGGCAAAATCTTTCTATTAAAGAAATGACAGGAACATCTGCTGTGTATGATAAAAAATTTAGAAAACCTAAAGCTGGTACAGGGTTTAATTGGTGGGGAGCACCGGGAAATATTGGCGGTACATCAATTGCAGGCGAAGTAGAAACTACTAATTCTGATCCAGATGGCACGAAAGGAATTAAACATGCCAGAAAACAACCAAAATAACTTCATGCGTTACATGGCCAATCCCAAGGCTTTTACTATCAAAAAATGGCTTTATGAATTGCTTCAATTAAATTATGCTGCTCATGATCAAATTGTTGAGAGAGTTTCTTCTACTTTAGTCACCGACAGAGATCTTGAAGATTTCAGTAAATTGGTTGGTCAAATTTTTGAAGCTGGATATAAAAAAGCTGTGGATGATTATCGCAAACAGTTTGAAGATATGGGATTGAAAGTTCAAATTATCACATCCGCAAATGAGACTAACTAAAATCAGGATTTAAATCTGATATTGTTCCTTTGCAAAGATGTCCGCCACTTTTTGATTCTGTTTCAGAAATTCGCCACCATCTCTCTCCGCCCTGTTGATCTTTCTTTAAGATTATTGAATCTTTAGTAAGTTCACGCATACACCAAAATTGGATTTCAAGATCAGATTGTGCAATTATGACTGCGTCGAATATAAATTTCGTTCCATATTTGTTAGTTGTATAGCTTGTTCCATACAATTCATCTTTCCACAATTTCTGGCCAATTACAGGAGCACAATAAAATTCAGTACCTCTATCTTTAAGAATTTTAGCAGTTTTTTCATCTACGTGAATTGTGATGCTCTCTTGATCTTCTTTAATTGGCGGAGGCATTTCAGTAATTGGATCAGGAGCAGAAACCTCTTCTATAAAGTCTCTAGGAGATATAACTTGACTTGGCTCAGGACCTTGATATAAATCCAACTCTTCAGATATGTTTTTAACACTAGTAGCAAATTCTTTTATTGGATTTCTACTATCGGCTATCACTTCTTCTTTTGATCCAAAGTGATTTACAAGTTTTACGGCTTCTTTATTCCAATCGCTCATATCTTTGACCAAAGGATTTGGACCACGTAGTTTGTACACCTTCCCATCTTTGTCTTTAATTGCCATATTTGTAACCAACTTTTACTAAAGCATTCCCGCTTACTTTAAAATAATTAGTTTTTTTGTGCGATTGATTATTTACAATCTTAGATACCATCGACTGACTGATATTGTATTTTTCTGCAATCTCTTTTTGTTTATATTTTCCAGTTTGGTATAAATTTCTTATATCAGAAATTATTTGACTACTAAGATTTTTAGGTCCGTGATTCATTTTAGCCATGTCATAATCTTTAATGATTCGATCTAAAGTTCTTTCTGATATTTCAAAATAGTTGCAAATATCTTTTCTAGCACAATTTGCAAGTATTTCAATCAATTCTTCTTTGGAAATATTCAATGATTTTATTTTAGATGGTTTTGGCATTTGAATTTCCTTTAAATATTACTTCGCCAATATGTATATAATATAAACTCTTTATTGAAAGGAAAATTTATGCCTATTGTATGTCCTGATGTTCATGGAGAACTTTTATTGCTTCAATATATTGTTGGAATGGTCAATGCGGATAATCCAGTTTTGCACTTGTATGCCAATGACATTGTTCCTTCTGACACCACAGTGAAGGCTGATTTAACTGAAATTGGCACTCAAACTGGCTATACTCCAATAACTTTATTGTCAGCTAATTGGACCACTGTGCAATCAAGTGGCGTGACTTCGGCAGTTTATTCAGAGCAGACTTTTACTTTCACTACAGACACAACTGCGTATGGCTATTATGTTACCAATCAATCGAATCAACTATTGTGGCTTGAAAGATTTACTGGTGCCCCATTTGAGATACCAGATGGCGGTGGAAGCATTAGTGTCACAGCAAGTCTTACCTTGAGCTAAAAAGACCGTGATGTGACACGGCCTTTTTAGCATACTCATAGTAGTTTTACTTAGTTGAAGACATGACAAATTTAATGCCATCTTCTAAATGTTTTTGAGCAAATTCTTGAAGATTAGATGGCTTTAAATTTTCGGCACATTCTTTGATTAAATTAATATTCATTAATTTTTGATGTTGTTCAACAAACCAAGCATTATCAATTGATAGTTCAATTCCAGCCATGACAGTGTTGGCAACTCCGTGAACATTTTGAAGACCTTTAATCTTGCTGTAAATGTATTGTTTTTTGCATATTTCAAACAATTCATCGGGAAATCCATTTTCCTTTACTTTATTGAATAGCTTGACAAGTTCTTCTTCTGCTTTTTCGAGATGTTCATTGCTTGTCAGCATTGATATAATTGCATGGTTGTTTTCATAGTGACTAAAGCCACTTATTGAAACGCCATAACATAATCCAAGATCATCACGAATATGTTCGTACAAGTACTTGTTTAATGCATACATGAAAAATGTAGGAACAAATTTTTGTTCAATATTTTCTTTGAGAGAAATCCATTTTTGAACATGGCCGAATGCAGCTTGTTCAAATCTGCTGGTTTCAAAAGCGTATCTCTTCTCTTCATTCAAAAGAGAATTTAGGCAAGTCCCTGTTTTTTGAACTTGTGGGATTTGTGGTAAAATTTTATTCACCGCATCCATCACATGTGTGAATTTTAAATTGCCAACAATAATCAAACCCATATTTTGTTGGCCGTACCATTTATTTCGGTATCGATGCAATTTTTCGGGGCTCATGTCACGAATAGACTGTTCTGTTCCAATGATGGGGTGTGTTTCTGTTGTGCCAAAACATTTTTTAGCTACAAAATTCCAGAAAAATTCGGTGGGATAATTATCATACATACGCCACTCTTCAATTATAACACTTTTTTCTTTTTCAAATTCTTGCTCAGGAAAGTTCGAATCGAAAACAGCTTCTTTCAAAAGCATTAAACCTTTTTCGAAGTCTTCATTAAGAGCATCAAAATGATATGTGGTGGCAAAATAGTTTGTGGATGCATTAAAAGATCCAACCAAAGCTTGATCACGAGAAATTTGGTGTTTATTTTTAAGTGGGGTCCCTTGAAAACAACAGTGCTCAAGAAAGTGAGCAACGCCCCAAGAATCTTGATCCTCTTGAGCAGAGCCGCAATTAGCGACTAAAATTACCTTGCAAATAGCAGAATCGGGCATTTTGACATGATAAACTGGAATGCCCGAATTACAAACTGAGTAGTTCAACATTTGACTTTTTCTTTTTGTTGGAAAAAATTATAACATAGCCATGAATCGGCTTTATATAATTTATACCAAACTTAAAACAAAACTCAATATGTTTTTTGAAAACAAATTCATTTCTTAACGCTTGGAAGTCCAACCATTTGGCCATAAAGCATAACCCATTGAGCTTCCATTTGGTCTGAAGGCTTTGGTTTGAAGTTGCCTTTACGATATTTTTCTATGATCCAATCGATAGCATGAGAAATTAAAACATTGATGACATAATCACGCACCAAAGCAGAAAAGGGCCGAAGCCAAATTGGCATAGCTTCTTTGATGATGTAATCGTAGATTTTACCAATCGCAGCTAGCACTGTAGCTTTTTTATCTGCTCCAGTGGCACTATCAATTTGATCAACATATGCAATAAGATCATCTAAGCATTTAAGTAAAAAATCAGTTACGGGGGTCAAGCTTCGCACTGCCCAAAATTGCCACCACGACGCTGTTTTTTCCATAGAGTCCCATAAGGCTTTCATAGAATCAACAAACATATCAATGTAATTGTTTTCAATCACTTTGCCGACTGGATTTGGACTTTCTTTAATTTGCATCTGTTTCACCTTTGATTTCCTTCAGCCAAACCGCAAAGACATCGTCAACATGCTTCGTTAAAATAGCATCAATTACTCCAGCATTAAATTCTTTTATTTTTTCTAAAAGTTGTTGAACTTGTTCTACAGAAATATCAGCTTTTATTGACTCGTTTTTTTGATTGTTTTTAAACAATCTGCCCAACGCAAATACATTCTTCATGTGTCACCTCTTGTAAAACATGGTCACATACTATTTACCCTTGATAACCATAAAACGACACATTAAGAATACATACTTTTGTTATGGCTATCAAAAACCCAAATGGCAGTACTTATCAACCTAGCGGCTCTTTGCAGCAATTCGATCCAGAGAATCTGGAGTATGATCTTTTCAATGTATGGGATCAAGAAGTAATAGAAATAGGTGGATCACCTTTATTATATTACGATGTATTTATTAATGTAAATAACATAGACGACTTATATGTTGAGGCTAGAGATAAGATTTATAGCCAATCTCCTATTCAAATCTATGGATATTACGACCCGATTCCTTCACAAAACATGATGGGCGTTTTTGGAGTCGATAGTCCAGATGAGATGATGTTTGAGTTTAATTATCGACATGTTTTGAAGACTTTAGGTCATGCTCCAAAGATTGGGTCTCGAATTTTTTCACCTCACAAGCGTGAAAATTGGATGGTAATTCAGAGAAATGTTGAAGTTTTTAAACTATGGGGAGAGCTTAGATTGCAGGTAATGTGCGTTAGATTTCAAGAATCTCTTACTACTGGTGAAGGTAAAGTTAGCCAAAGACAACCAGATTTTAAAGTCAACAGTATTAAAGATATCAGAAACAAAACTACTAATTGGGCTGGTGGCCAAGAATCGCCTTAAGGCGGAGAAATGATTTGGTTCTTACGCAAAGCTATTGCATTTTTGCAGAAATAAAGAGGCACCTTAACCTTTTTAATAGGCGGTACAATCTTTGTTTTTCTAATTTTGCAAGTTGTATTAAGCAATATCTTATAGGGTTTCATGCATTATATTAGTAAAAAATAGCTTAAATTATCAAACTTTATGTTTTCTAATAAAAGATCCAATCAATCTAATAAAGAAGTCTGGATATTGAAAACTAAACCATAGATAAACGTGAGGAAAAAAATGAGCGAGCCTAATCTTAACCCTTGTAGCGAACCGGGATTTATTGATGACATCAATATAGATCCTTCGTCGCCATATTGCAGAGAAGGCCAAGTTATTTCAAGCTCTGGCACTATAGACAAGAAACCATTTAAAGAAAGTCAAAGTGATGTGGCCAACCAAGATATGTCTTGGTTGGAAGAAGCAACACAAAGTAAGCTTGGAAATGGTTCAGCAGTCATGTGTGACCCACAACAAACTGGTCACATAATTAATGAACAGGGCATGTCTCCCCCAAACCGAAACATAGTATATCGATACGCTAAATCTATTCGTGGAACCGACGAAGCTGTCAAAGACTTATTTAAAGACATAGTTGTCCAAGATGAGTCTGGTAAAGTCCATAATGTCCCTATTATTTGGGGCACACAGGAAAAAGCAGTTGCTTATATTCTGCAAGAAAACATGCGTAAAGATGAAAGTTTGGTAGTAGACCGCATTCGGTTACCGATGTTGGCGATTCATTCTTCAGACTTCAATTTTAATCAAGACAGATACATCTATCACAAAGCAATTGATTATCTTAGAAATCCAAGAGACAACTGGAGGCCCGGTTTTACGACAAGCGAAAGATATGAAAGAGATACCGTCTTTGGAGTGACTAGAGGTATACCAGTGGATATTGGTTACAGCTTGTATGCGTGGACGATGTATGAAGAAGACATGAATCAGATTCTCACTCAAATAGTAACAAAATTCTCACCGATAGCATACATACGGGTAAAGGGAATCTCGTGGGAGATCGGAGTTAAGCTAACAAGTATTGCTAATAACGTCGATTATGAGCCCGGAGATAAAGCTGTTCGAGTATTTAAGTATCAATTTAGTTTTACAGCAGAGTCATTTGTTGCACAACCTATTGTAAGGCGAAAAGCCGTTCTTAAAACTCGCATCGAAATCACCGACTCACCTAACGAGGAAGACATTACAGAAGTGCTAACTCGGTTAGAGCAAGCAGTAAAGGAATTGGAAGAATGATTGAGATTAAGAACAAGCAAAAAAGCCCAGTGCAGCTAGTGGTGAGATCGAGGAAGGCTCCCCGTGCTTTCACGACCTTGATTATTCCCGGTATTGGCAAGGGAAACAATGTCAGGCTAATCGAGGATGAGTTGGTAACTGAATACATAGAACGAGTCGAAAAGATGGGCCTGATAACGACTAAATATGTACCAAACAATGAAATTCGTAAGGGAGAGTAAGACATGGCTATTTTAAGGGGATTTCCGCCATCTAACACGATTTCGCCAAGCGTCAGAATCACCGAAAAGGATTTGAGCTTCATTGCTCCCGAACAATCCTTTCACCGTGCTGGCTTAGTTGGATTCGCAAGTAAGGGACCAATCAACGTCCCAACTTTGATTTCAACCCAGCGTCAGTTGAATACTGTGTTCGGGTACCCGCATCCTGAAAGCGGCGATCCTTATCTGATTTATGCTGCCGAGCAATACCTGTTAGTGGCAAACGAACTATATGTTGTTCGTGTTGCTGATGAAGAAAACGTTAGCGACGAAAAAGCAGACACAGCTTCTGTAGATATTCCATCTGCTGGTGGAAGAATCGTGGTTATGTCGCAAGAACAAGGACCATACACTTTTGCAAACGATTCGTTCTTCCGTTGGAGACTAAACGGCGTTCTGATGTCTAAGACCTTGGTGGTCTTGGCTGGAACATATACCGCTGCTCAACTCGCTGAAGAAATGAACTTGCAATTAGACGGTCAAGTAGATGGCATCGAGTTTGTAACTGACACAGGCGACGATTATATCGGCGTTCAAACCACTTGGGCGTTTGGTCCAGATAGTGAGTTGGAACTCGTGTCTGTTCAAGATGCAATGTACGGTGGGGCTGTAATTGATGGCAACGTAACTGGTCTTGGCACGGGTATGACCCAAGCTGAGATTACAGGTAGCAACGACCGTTATCCAGCATCCTATCAAGCCGCTGGTGAATACGATCTAGCTGGTTTAAGTGATCTCAATATTCAAATTGTTGTTGACGGAACAGATAATGTTCTTATTGATAACGTAGTTCAAATTATTGATCTTGCAGATATTGAAGGAACTGAATCCACAATTGCTGAAGTTGTTACTGAAATTAACAGTCAGTTGGTGGAAAATGGTGGTGATCTACCGGGCGGTTGGGAGGCTTATGCAGATGGCGATAATTTGGCTTTCCGCACCATGCACCATGGTCGTGATGCACGCCTTTTGATCAAACCAGACAGCACTGCTGCTGCACTTTTCGGCCTAGAAAGCGTCACTAAAGTTGGTGATAGCCCAATTGGGACTTCAGGCGATCCAGCCGAAGATACCTATGGTCGTATTAATGGCGATAGCAACTCTACTGGTGCAGTAACATTCACCATTAATGCAGATTCTGCTGGTATTGACGGTAATGCAACTCAGGTTGTAATCGAGAACAATATTCGTGAAGGCAACTTCATTCTACAAATTTACAACAATGGAGTAGAAGTAGAAACTTGGGGTGGTCTAACCAAAGATGAAAACTCAAGATTCTATGTTGAGACCTTCTTGTCACTAGTTTCTGATTGGATTCGTGTTTCAGACAATACTGCTAATTCCGCTCCTCCACTAGACGGAACTTACCGCCTTGAAGGCGGATCTGATGGTATTCCTTCTGATCCAGATATGCAAGATGAGTTAATTATTGGCAATAGAGTTGGCTACTCCGGTATGTACGCTCTATCAGAGCCAGAACAAATTGATCTTGACTTGATCGCTGTTCCGGGTCATAGCAGCACAGCAGTTGTGACCGCTTTGTTGGATTTATGCCAAAATGTTCGTATGGACTGCTTGGCGATTATTGATCCTCCATTTGGTCTTACTGTGAAGGAAATAGTTCATTGGCAAAATGGCTCGCACCCACTTAACACTGTAAGATTTGACAGTGATTTTGGTGCTCTTTACTGGCCTTGGGTCAAGATTAGAGACAACTTCAATAGAGTTGATATTTGGGCTCCTCCATCCGGTTCAGTTATGGCGACTATTGCTCGTTCCGATCAATTGTCAGCCCCATGGTTTGCTCCTGCGGGTGTTAATCGTGGTAATGTGCCTAACATTACAGATGTATTCAGTCGTCCAACGCTTGAAGAAAGAGATCTGATGTATGGCTATAGAAACGCTATTAATCCAATCGTTCAATTTGTTGATTTTGATGGCTTTGTTATCTGGGGTCAAAAAACTCTTCAACGTCGCCCAACAGCTTTGGATCGTGTTAACGTCCGTCGCTTGATGTTCGTGATCGAGAAAAGAATTCGTGCTGCCAGCCGTCAATTGCTATTCGATCCTCACGACGACATTCTACGCCAGAAGTTTGTAAGAATTTCAACAGCAATTCTTTCTGAAATTCAGGTAGGTAGAGGGGTTAATGACTTCCGTGTGAAGTGCGATGAAGAACTTAACACGGCAGATGTGATCGATAGAAATGAAATGCGTGCTCGAATCGGCGTTCAACCTATTCGTGCTGCTGAGTTTATCTTTATCGAGTTTAGCATCCACAGAACTGGAAGCTTCGGAGAGAACGCCGATACGTTCTAAGAAATAAAAAAGACTAAGGTATCCGGGGAATATCCCCGGATACCTTATGGCTATGAAAGATAGAGGTAAGAAATGGGAATGGGAATAGGAAGACTTGGTGCCCCAAACATCATCATAAAAAGAAAGTTTCGCTGGACCTTGCGTATTGAAACGCCTAGGGGAACAATCCCAGAGCATTACGTAAAAGTAGCGGCTAGACCACAACTTGATATTGATGAAACAGAGATAAATTTTCTGAATGCGACAACATGGATTCCCGGTAAAGGCAAATGGCAACCAATAACCGTTTCATACATTGATGTTGCCGCTGATGACGTTGGTCCTTTGTATGATTGGATAGCTTCAGTTTACAACTTCAACACACAAAATCCGTCAACTGACTTGCCTCAAACAGAGAAGATTGGTTGGAATGCAACAGCAATTTTACAAGTTTATGATGGTTGTGGCAAAGCATTAGAACGATGGAAGTTGCAGTCAGTATGGCCACAGTCGGTAAATTTTGGCGATCTGGATATGGCTGACTCATCAGAGCTTACGATAGACCTTACTTTAAGATATTCAGAAGTCAATTACCAAAACCTATGCGGCCCTCAAGTAGTGGGTTCATGCATAGGTTGTTAAAACAAATTTTAGGAGAATAAAATGGCTGACAAAAAACCAATGGGTATTGGAGTTATTGGGCAACCAGATATGGTGTTCAAGCGTAAATTTCGCTGGACATTCGAAATTCTTGGTTTTTGCGACAATCAGAAAAACGTAGTTCCTGAGAGCTTTGTTAATGTTGCTTCACGTCCAAATCTCTCCATCGAAGAAACCGAAATAAATCACTTGAATGCTAAGACTTGGATTCCGGGCAAGGCATCTTGGGAAACTATAACAGTTACATATCTCGATGTAGCACACTCAGAGATGCGTACACTGTGGAACTGGCTTGCAACAGTTTATGACTTCACAGATCCAATCAATCTCCGTCAAGGTGAAAGAAGAGACTGGGATGCTACTGGATTATTAAGCATGTATGATGGTTGCGGTACATTAATTGAAATGTGGCAACTTCAAAGACTGTGGCCAACGTCAATTAATTTTGGCGATTTGGATTACAGTTCTTCAGACATTGCAACAATCGAACTAACCCTTCGTTATTCAGATGTTAAATACAGAAGCTACTGCCCAGACTTCCAACCAGAACCTTGCTGTGGTGGTTGCGGCACTACTGTAAAGTATCCAAATAAGACATACATCTAATAGATAGATAGGAGTTAGAAATGGCTGAAAAGATCCCTATGGGGATTGGACAACTAGGATTCAAAAATCTTCCTTTCAAAAGAAAGTTCAGATTCACTTTGGAATTGTTTGATATTTGTGGTTCTCAGTCCGTCCCCAAGCACTATGTAAAAACAGCAGGAAGACCAAATCTTTCTATTGAAGAAACAGAAATTAACTTTCTGAATGCTAAGACGTGGATTCCCGGAAAAGCGTCTTGGGAATCTCTTACTGTTACTTATATCGACGTTGCTACAGCAGAAGTCGCCCCTTTGTTTAACTGGTTAGCATCGGTTTACAATTTTACCGATCCAATCAACTTGCAAATGGGTGCTGTTCGTGCTGACTATACATGTACTGCGATTTTAAAACTGTGGGACGGTTGCGGAAGCTTGATGGAAACTTGGGAAATGAAAGACGTGTGGCCTACAGCTATCAACTTTGGTGATTTAGATTACGCAAATTCTGAAGAATGCACAATCGAACTTACTCTTAGATACTCGGATGTTAAGTACGTAAACTCGTGTCCCGGATTTACTATTACGCCTTGTTGTACTGGTTGTGATACACCACAAAACAATCCACAAAGCAATCTAGAAAATTAAATAAAACAATTCGTTTAAGATACTAACTATTTTATAGGGTAGCTGGATTTTTCCAGCTACCTTTTTCTTTAGGAGATTTTTATGGCTAAAATGGGTTTGCAATTTGGCTTAGAAGGCAATGGTAGATATTGCAAAAGACAATTTAGATGGCTGTTCGAAATACCTGAAGTAGTTGGCGACACAACTTCGGCACAAAAAGGCATTCCTGCTTTGCCTCCAGAAAAAAGTGCTCGTCCTAATCTTGATTTTAAAGAAATTGAAGTAAAACACCTTACCGAAGATTATTTTTATCCCGCTAAACCAAGTTGGAAACCAGTAAGCTTAACTCTATGGGATCTTAAGTATAATGAACACCCTGTTTACAAGTGGTTGTTGGAAATGTACGACCCAGAAAAGGCCACATGGCAAACTGCCACGAAAGGAAAGTTTATTAAAACTTGCTATTTGACTCTTTATGATGCGATTGGCGAACCCATAGAAAAATGGGTTTGGGAAGATGCGTGGCCTCAAGCAATTAACTTTCAGACTCTTGATATGACAACGACAGGGATTGTCATGTGCGAAATCACGTTAAGATATGCTAGAGCTTACATACAAAAAGTTTAATCTTCGTCGTCGTCGTCTTTATGCTGAAGATCTTCTATGTCGATATCAAATTCAGCAGCAAGAATGGTACGCATTTCTTCAAGAGCATCTTCTAGTTTTTTGCCTTTCCAATTAAGTCTACGGCAAGTGCTGCTCTTATTAAGACGGCCTTTTTTTGTATAGCAATCTTTTTCGTTATCTAACAAACAATCCACGAGTTCGGAATATCCAGCTTCTCTCAGCTTGTCTATTACCTCTTGAGTCTCTATGGCATTTACTGGGTTAATAATTGGTTTACTCATACTTATATTGTTATATCACATAAATAAAATTAGATCAATATCCTTTTTCACAAAATCTCATTTCTTTACCATTTCTGATAATAACACTTTCAAATTTCTCAGATTGAAAATTTTGATATCGTTTTTTAAGTTCATTGTAATTACGAGCACTACGATAAAGCTGCCTGAAATGATTCAATATACACGTTGTCATATAATTGAAAGCCTTGCCTTTTCTTGGGTCAAATCTATTGATCTTTTCAAAGCAAATTAAAACACCCTCTTGTATTGCATCATCAATATCAATGCCACTGAATTTTGCGTAGTTTGCTATATTCTCTGACAAAATGTAAAAAGCATGAGCCAATTGATTTTGAAATTCTTTAAAACTTTCACATGCCTCTTGGTGTAATTTCTGGCTTTCAAGCCATGCTTGTTTTTTGCTTTCATCGCCGTATTTAACAACTCTTCGATCATTTGTTTCTTTTAAATCTTTCATGATCAATTCATATTTCGCTTTTTGCCTTTTGAAGAATTGAAAGGCATGGATTACAGACTCAAAAGTTCTGTTATTAATATATTCGTTGGCCATAGTTCTCCACCGGGGGATTTTAAAAAGTATCTATGTGCTGACGACGGCTTATTTTATAGAGAAATCCATTTCCTTAACTCTGTAATGTAGTATGAATCTGACAAACTTATATGCCACCCTGCAAACAAACCCTCGAAGCAAAGATGTTTATCGTAAGCTTAAAGAAAAGTATGAATTGCTGGGCATGCTAAATGAAGCCAAGGCTTTTCAAGAACTTATAGAAAAGAAATTTAATGCTGACAGTTCAAATAATCACAAAGAACAATCAAAAAACCCTGAAATCAACTCTTGATTCTATTGCTGAACTTCGGCCTAAAGTTCTTGTCGGAGATTATGGAAGCACTGATAGCACTATTGATATTTGCAAAAAGTACAATATAGAAATTTTTGATGTGTCTACCAAAACACGAGATCAAGCTAGAATGTTTCTTAATTCAAAAAGCCAAAATAATTGGAATCTATGGATTGAACCATGGGAAACAATAATTCAAAACAACTTTAACTTTGATAAAGAAAAAATACAGTTTGGTTATGTGCGAGTTATTCATGGCCAATCTCTTCTTTGGGATATCAGATTGTGGAGAGGCCACTGTAAGTTCGTTAATCCTGTTTTTGAACGCATAGAGTCATCTGTTGGCACAAATACAGGCATTGTGTTGTCGTCTACAGGAGGACACAATAACAACGATGCAATGGACTGTTTGCAAAAATGGAAATTAGAAAGCCCACTATCTGCACAACCATACTATTACCAAGCTTGTCTGCTCTTAGCTGAAAAAAGATATGAAGAATTTTTGAGTTGTGCTGAGAATTATTTGTTTTTAGAAAAGCAGCCTACTGTTTCGGCCATCATGACCAGATACTACTATGCCATGACTCAATTAATGCACAAAAGAGCCGTAAAGCCGACTCTGCAAAACCTAAACCTTTGTCTTTGTGCAAAGCCTCTTATGGCCGAGTTTTGGTGCCTCACAGGAGATGTATACTATCATTTACTTAATAAATTTGCTGTGGCTAAAGAGTTTTATGAAAATGCAATTATTCTAGGTGCAAAAAGACTGGCAAATGATAGATGGCCTATGGATATTTCTAAATACAATAAATATCCAAAAATGATGATCAAGAGTTGTGATCAACTTCTCAACAACAATACTAATTACGTGCCAAAGAACTCTCAGTAAATGGCCTAAAGGCGATTGTGAGTTTCTAAAAAATTAAAATCGATAATATGGATTTGATGGTCATCTTGCGGCTTTGTCAATTAATCGCATCAATGGAGAAAAGCATAGAAGAGAAATAGGGAATAGACATATTGTCAATTGGTTGAAAGAACTTATCTAAAAGTGTTCCAAGTGCTCTGCGTGAATTGGAATTCTATCAAAAAGATAGCAAAATAAAGAATACATCTACCAAATTTGGCCTTCTAAATGATTTATCACTACTGTGACTTGATCTTGATATCTTGCAATATCAAGTTGCTTTCTTCCCGGTCCTAACTTTCGCAATTCAGACACAAGCTCGTCTACATGGCAATTGATAACCTGCCATTCATTTTTAGCAAGTTTTTCTATATCTTTTTCAAATTCTTCAGGAACAATTTCGTCTTTTGTTGGAAAGTATGCAGCAACTTGTTTTCCAGCTTTTCTCATCACGTTAATGTAAATTGGGTGATTGCATGCACAGCCGGGATTTTTCAAAAATTTTGTCACGTCTTCCTGTAGTTCTTCTGGAAGAGAAGCTCGAAATCTTTCATCTAAAAGAGCTTGCTTGACATCATGCACTGTGACTTTTTTCTTCATTTTTCTTTCCTTACGAGCTTTCTAAATTGGGCCTCTCAGGAGGCAATCCATCTTGTATTCTTTTTTTGCGGTCATTTTCTTGCCTTTCAGCTTCTGTTTTTGCATCTCTTAGCTTGATGGCTTTTGCAATTGCACCCTGAACCTCTTTGGCAACAACGCCCCTTCCGCATCTAGGGCATTTATATTTTTTTGCTTGAGTTTTTTGTGGCCTTTCTTTTGCTTTTCCTGTTCTTGGATCTAATATAGGAGCCCCCGATGGAATTGCTGAAGTTTTGATTTCAACCAAATCACAATCATCAGGATTTTTTGGAATAATTTGCTTGAACGCACATGACTCACAAAAAATCATGAGTTGTTTATTCTTTGCTTTCTGTTCCATTTTCCTCACTATTCACTACAAAATCTGTCTTGCTTCGTATCATGTAAATATACTCACTGTAAAAACCAGATAAAAGACTACCTGCAAAAGCATAAGGCAAAATTAGTAACCATGGCTGTTGAAAATACATATACAGAATAGCCAAGCATCCATTGAATAATCCTGACCACCAACCTGTGCATTCATAGCAAGCTAGAATTTCACTGATAAATTTTACAGAATTTAACCACTCTCTAATGCTTTTGTTGAACAACTTGATTACATCAAGAATGCGACCATGAACTAGTATGTTGGTCAAACCAATAGTCGCAAATACAAATAATAATAAAGATGCCATTATTCTGATACCTTACTAGATTTCTTTTCTCTTTCTACAAGCTCACGATAAACCATTTCACGTTCTTTGGCTCTTTCTTCTTTTCTTCTTTCTAAATATTCCAAGTCACTGTGCGTTCTCGGAACAAATCTAGGAAAAGCCTTGTCAAAATCAACTTTTTCAATTCTACAAGCCTCTTTAGTGGTTGGTACAACCGCCACTCGATATTCGCTTTCATTTTGAATAGCTTCAAAAAGATCCTTGTTAACTTGTTTAAAAACCTCGATTGTCTGTACAAGATCTTGTCCTAAGTCTGGATGGTAATTAATATAAAACGTAACTATGCCTTTCATTTCTATTCCTTTCTAATGTTTATCTCCAAAATGTAATATGCAAATTTTCTGAATCTCTCCACGTCGAAAAATAATTCATTCCTTGGATTCTGCATAAGTATTCACAAATTTCAGATTCGGAAATAGGAATGATGAAATTTTGCACTACAGTATAGTTGAGTTTTTCAAGTTCAATTTTATCACCAAAATATTCTTCAAGTATTGCCAAGTCTTCATCTGTAATGGTATTGAGGAAGTCTAAAATTGCTTGTTTTCCTAAAGATGACAAGTAAGGAATGCGTTTTGACATTCTCCATTGTTCAAAAATACTAAACATTTCAATTTTTAATCGGCTCTGTAAATTAGTATCATAAAAAATCAAGTCTTCAGCGTTTGAAAAATTTATTTGCAACATACTCTCATAACCTCAGTACAAGCTACAAGCTAATCATAGTTTATAGGAGATAATTATGGCAGATGATGTTTTCCGTCAAAACCGAAAAAAAGTAACAGCAGACGACCTTGGTGAAACAACAGACAATCCACTGGACACTATTAGATCTGTTCAAGAAGCCGTAGCGAAAGAAACAGGCGTAGAAGCTCCCAAGAATTTTGGTGATGCACCGTTTCAAATTTCAGGCAACATTCCAGCAGCATTTAAAGACGCTATAAGTATTAACAAATTTCAGAATAGTCAAGGCGACAACGTGCCGAAGACACCTGTGAATCGTAAACCCATGGGCAATCCAGTAGATGAAGATGATGGATTTAGTGGATTTGATGTGCCTCCCGAAAGACCTCGCCCCCAACAATCAGCCAAACCCACCCCTGATGCGAAGATTCGTGTTCAAGGCAGCGATGCCCTTGAAGGCTTGCTTGCACAGTTAGCAGAACAACATACGTGGGAAGAATTTGAATTCCCATCTAAAGGAAAATTCTATTCTAACATCCCAGCTACAGTTCATGTTAGGGCTATGACCGGTGGAGAAGAGCAAATTTTAGCCACTCCACGATGGGTCAAAAAGGGAAAAGCCATTGATATGATTTTCCGTCGCTGCATCAAAGAGCAAATCAACACAGAAGATCTTCTAAGTTCTGATCGAACCAATCTACTTATTTATTTGCGTGGTATTTCTTATACTCCAGAATATGACGTTGAAATCAAATGTCCTAACTGTTCAATCAAGTTCGCTCACGTAATTGACTTAAACGATATGGATGTTGAAGTATGTCCAGATAATTTTGGACCAGATCAATTGTCAGGCGTTCTTCCAACAAGTAAATTCCGTTATCGTTATAGACTTGCAACCGGACAAGATGAGCAAGAAATTAACAGTTATCGAGAAAAAAGAATTCAACAATGGGGCGATCAAGGGGATGACGATACTTTGCTGTACCGTACAGCATTGCTTCTTGAAGAAATTGAAGGCGTAACTCTGAAGAAAGAGTTAGCCCAACTGTTGGCCAAATTGCCAATTCAAGACGTTTCTTACTTAAGAAATGAAATCAATACTCCACCTTTTGGAGTCGATACAGAGCTTCCTATTCTGTGCCCTTCATGTACAGAAGAATTTAAAATTGATTTGCCGCTTGAAACAAGTTTTTTCTTCCCAAGGAAGAAGGCAAGCGAGAACCAAGCGTAGAGCTTTGGGAAACACTTATGGAGGAGTTGTTCTTCTTCCAATATCATATGCATATGAGCAAGGAAGATTGCATGTCCTTGCCAGTTCATGAACGAAAATGGCTGATTCAGCGATTTATCGAGCAGAAGAAAAAAGAAAATGAAGCAATAGACAGAGCCAAAAAAACTAAGAAATTTTAATCTTAGTCTTTTTGGTCCATGAAATAAAAAAGGAGTTTAAATCGTGGGAGCGACAAAAGAAAGATATCAAAATCCAGCGGTAGGAGACAACATCAATTTAAGATTGATGACTTACAATAGCAACAATCTTAGTGATGTCCATGACATCGAGAAAGTAGAAATATACTTTCTTGATCCTAGCTTGAGATCTGAGGAAAACCCAGACGGAGTTCGTTTAGTTGATTCATTTGATCCTTCATCGGTTACACATGAAGATACTGGGACGTATTTGCTGAATTTGCCAACTGAGGGCGTCAAATACACAATTGGAACATATTACGATCAATGGACAGTAAGAGTAGATTCTGATCAACCTTATCACACCATAAATCAAAGATTTGAAATTTACCCAAATCTGTGGTATAGCACTCCAATTCCAGTGGTTTATGATTTTGACTTTAGATTTCAACCAAACAAAATGAGGCAAGGCTCCAAGCAATTTTTGATGATTGAAATTAAGCCTAATGTGCCTACAGCGGGTGATCTTCGTGCATATTACGAAAATTTAGCGATTGTATCTAATCTTAAGATTTCAATTGAACAAAACTGTGGTGATTGTGTGCCAGCAGAAGTTGATTTGAGAAGGATAGTTGAAGATGCACCAGTTGATTATAGAGAAAAACGTTTAGGCTACTATAAAATTGACACCACAGAAATGGACTGTGGCATTTATGACATTTGGTTCAAGTTAGAGATTGGAGAAAATGTCTACATTTCAGATAGGTATAAGTTTCAAGTGTATGACTAAGGACATTTATGGAAGAATTTAAAAAAACAAACGAATGCAACAAGACGACTTTATTAGCAAGTAAGTTTTTGTTTTGGCCAAAAATTTTTCCTGATCTTTATCTGAATATATTAAGTGTTAAATGGGAAGAATGCAAAAACACATTGACATTGACTATGGCAGAAACTGTTGAATTCAATGTTTTAAAATGGATTAAATTGATTAAAAATAGCGATGAAATCAGCAGAAATCCAATTACTGATCTTGAAGCACACTTAGCGTTTTTGCATTTTTTAAATGGGGAAAATGAAAAAATTGCTACTTTTAAATTTAGAGGCTTCACACTAATTGAGCACTTATGTGAAATGAATTATGATCTAAGTGATGCTCTCGAACACAAAATAGTAATTAAATATTCAAGTTCAGAATTTGTTATGCCTGTAGGTGATGATTGTGATGAGATTGATCAATTAAAAGACAAAGTCTTAAAATAAAAATCAATTCATATTTAAAAAACCACTAAACTTTCTATATTTATTTAGCGAGTAAAAATTCCTTGGAGGCAAACCATAGCCTCTAAATTTATGCCCAAGTGAGGATGAGGGTTAACTCGTAAAAGGAGAATATATGGTTTATTCAAATAAATTTGTTGTGTGTGTTTTAGTTAATGATACGCCTCAAAATGAACTTGCAAACGGAATTGTCAAGATTCCATTTAATTCAGAATACGTTTTACGATTTAGAAATAAAAACAATCGTCGTGCTCTAGTCAAAGTAGCGATTGATGGAGAAAATGTTTCAAATCATGGCTTTATTATTCCAGCCAACTCTTACATTGATGTAAAAAGACCAATTAATAAGGATGCTGCCTTTAAATTTGTCTCTTTGGATTCTCCAGATGCAATAGATCATGGAAAAAATGGCCCTAATGATGATAAAATTAAAGGCACCATAGATGTGAAGTGCTATCTTGAAAAAGAATTATCGCTGCAAAAAATTTATTTTGCAAAATATCCAAGTTGGGCAAGCAACAACACTGTATATAGAAAAAAATCTAATTGTGACTCCAAATCAGTATTTGGGACGGCTAGTTGTTTACGTTGCCTGCCACAAAATGCAAAATTAAATCAACCCCTTGATTTAAAAACTATTGAGACAGATGATTCGCAAGATGGTTGCACAGTTGAAGGTAATGAAACAGGGCAAGAATTTGTTTCTGCCTCGATTGAATGTGAGGAAACTTATACTTCAGTTAAGTTGTTTTTGCAAGGTTGCCAGCCTCAAGAAACTAAACCAACTATCTCTACAAATAGAAAAGTAGATGCCCTTGAAGCAGAGAATCAAAAACTTCGAGAGCAGATCGCTGAGTTAGAAAATAAGAAGCTTAAGTTACGACTCAATGAGTTATCTAAAACTACGACTAAGAAAAGAACAAAAAAAAGTGTATAACACTGTTAAAAAGCTCGGGGAAACCCGAGCTTTTTTATTTCATTTTTAGTGTTGATGCTTCATAAGTCACACTTTCAATTATATGTTTAATTTCAGTTGGAAACTCATCATCAAATATATCGCAGATATTTTCTAAATTTAATTCTCTTTCAATTTTAAATATCATGTCTATTAGATCAAAAGAATCAAAATTTAAATCTTTCACTACATCCATATTTTCATCTATAGACTTCACCTCAATAGCGGCAATGTCCGCTATAATTTTCATTATAGATTCACTTGTATTTATTGACATATTTTTATGAAAACCAAAAATTGCGATCTGTTTGGTTTAATAAATCGCCCAAAAGCATTATGACCCAATCTTTGTAATGAATTCTGTAAGTGAATATAGATTCATCAAGAGGTGCTAAATCACTTAAAAGTATCATAGCTAGCCACGGCTTTCTTGAACGTTTCCAGCATATTAAAGGCTTGCGTCCACAGTAGCTTGCGTCACGCTGTGACTGCTCGATAAACGTGTCTATACGAGATATACCATCATTAAACAAAGCGTTTAAGTCTATGTCATCCTCATAGCCACCTTTAGATTCAATCACCCATTTGAATTTTTCTGGAACACACACATCACCTGTAAGGGTTTTCTTAGCGTGCTCTGGCAAAAAAGAAACTTGACTCCATCTTGCACCTGATCCGGGGGCCTTAGAAAATTCTTCTCCAAAGTGGTCGCTTAGTAGTTTGCAAAGCTGAAGTTCCGTTCGGTTTCCTTTTGCTTTTCCATCGACTTTTTTCTTATTCGTTTTTTGCTTGCTATCAAACAAGTTTTCAATTTGCAGGTCTTTATCATCCATGTGGCTCCTTAATTTTGAACTAACCTCAAAGTTCCCTTCAAATCGTCTTTTATTTGATTCAAGCTTTGTAATACAGAATCATATCTTTCAACGTCCATAGATCCTTCACTAATCAGGTTGCCCATGGTTACTTCAATATCTTTAGTGATTCTTCCAATATCAAAACACGAATCTTCGTAATCTATCGAACTAAATTTATCTAAATCAGAAACTTCAAAATTATCATCTTTTTTCCAAAGATCAAAGTCGTTTTCGTACTCATCTAATGTAGTATTGCCCTTAGGTTTTTTAAATGTTTTGATTTCATCATCTTCATCTAAATTTGAAACAATTTCAAAATCTGCCTTGGCAGGTTTAATTTCTTTGTATGAGCCTATTTCGAACTCTTTTCCCGAATCATAAACCTTTAATTGAAATCTATAAATGTCCGAATCTTGAATGTGACCGCTAGAATGATTAAGAGAAAAATACCAAGCTTGACGCGAAGGCAATTCAATTAGCTTGGTTGAATTAAAGCATAGATTTTGTAATTGTGGGTTAAATAATAGAGCTTTACTCCATATGTCTGGAGTTGAAAAGAAAAATATTTGTCCTAGTAAATCACGTAAATCTACTAACCACAATGGTCGTTTTTCATTTCTAAAAAGAAATAGCCCTCTTTCATCATAGCTAATTCTTTCACCCAAAGCAACTGCCATAGCACCTTGAGATATATGCGACCATATATCTTTAATTCCATTCAATCTAGAAGTGATTTCAGGCGAGATATTTTCTAATGGATTTTCTTGTGAATCCATTCCATGTTCATAGATTCGCAACAAACACTCAGAGTCTGTTTGAGATAATGTTTGATATTTGCTTTTAAGATATTCTGCCTCATCAATATTTCCATTATGGACCATGCCTATTCTTTTATCAACGCTGACGAAAGGGTGATTGTTCGCATTTACATTCGCATTTCCGCCTTGGCTTGAAGTTGCTCTCGCATGAATCAAAACAGTGTCTGTTTTGATTTTCTTTAGCCTTTGCCAAAAAGGATCTTTAATAAATTTACTAGAACGAATAGGCTCTTTGTGATACAGAACGCGACCTTTTCCACCATGTTCAGTAGCCCATACTCCCGATGCGTCAAAACCTCGGGTTTCAAGAAAATCAAACAAAGCGGTAATTAGTTCAAAACTCGTCTTAGGCTTTTTAGAAGCACCAATATAACCAGCAATTCCACACATTTTAAGTCTCCAAGGTTCAGTATATCTTTTATTTCCTTGTTAAGCAAGGCTTATAAAAGAATTTGCTACATCATAAGGCTGGCATCTAAACCTCCAGTAGGAGGCATTTCTGTCTGTGAGGTCATTTGATCCAAAGGTTGATTTCCTTGAGGTTGCCCTTGAGGCTGTCCTTGTATTTGTTGAGGTTTCTTTTTCGAAAAATCAGGCTGTTCTCCAGTAGATTGAAACTCTTCTGGAGATATATTAGAACTATCTTGTGTCTCTGGGGCATTTAAATTATTTACTTTAACTCCCAATCTTCCTGATAAGTTTGATAGAGCACTTAAGGCTGCTGGAATAACTTGCTTCAAATCGCCTCTATCCTCTATAGTTTTTTGAATAGCAACTGCAATTTTTTGCAATTCCTTAAGCTGATTATTGTACTTAGGATTCCAATGTTGATGTAAAATCAATCTAATTTGATTTACTATTTCCTCTGATAAACGAGATAGTTGTCTAGATCCTAAATTGTCAACATCGCTTTGAAAGTTTTGTAAAGACGATAGCACATTGCCAACCTTCTTTCCAAGATAGCTTTTTTCTTCATTAAGTAAAAAAGTACTAAATTTTTCCATATTATTTACCTATAGCAGCCGCTTTGATTAATCCGTCAAATAAAGGTGCTGGATCACCCAATCTACTTTTAAATTCAGGATGAGCTTGAGTGCCTACAAAATAAGGGTGCACTTCCTTTTTTAATTCCATCATTTCTACAAGACCACTTTCTGGATTCCTACCAGAAACGATGAAGCCTTCTTTTGCATACCTATCTGTATATTCTCCATTAACTTCTAAGCGGTGACGATGCCTTTCACTAATTAGCTTTTTCTTATATAGGTCACGAACAATCGTATCTTTTTCTAGTTCGCAGTCATAAGCTCCTAATCGCATGGTCCCAGATTTCTTTAAATTAGATGTTTGACCATGAATGAAATGTATCACAGGCTCTTCTGTTTTGGAATCAAACTCCTGACTATTGGCGGATTTAATGCCTAAGACATTTTGAGCAAATTCAATAACAGCACATTGAAGACCTAAACATATACCTAAGAAAGGTATTTTGTTTTCCCTGCAATATCGAATCGCTGCAATTTTTGTGTCAACGCCACGTTTGTCAAATCCGCCCGGCACAATTATGCCATCTAGACCTTGTAAGTCATCTGTAGTCCAAGAGTCTGTTGTGAGCCATTTAATTTTTACTTTTACGTTGTTGTTTACGGCGGCATGCACCAAAGCTTCTTTCATACTCAAATAAGCTTCATCACAATTATCATACTTTCCAACAAGTCCAATATTCACTACTGGCCAATTATGCCCATTTATGTAGTTTTCAACTAGATCACGATATTTGTGTATGCGACACATGGATCTTTTTAGACCAAACTTACTTGCTATCAAATCATCAACATGCCTCTTATAAAATTCAATTGGCACTTGATAAATTGTTGGAACGTCAGGGGCTTCAAAAACTGATTCTCTTGGAACGAATGTAAGACGAGCAACTTTATCCAGCATTTTTGGTGGAAGCTCTTCTTCGCAACGACAAAGCAACATATCGCAATGCAAACCGCAACTGCGTAAAGCCCTCACAGCATTTTGTAAAGGTTTAGTTTTAAGCTCTTTTACAGTATTGTTAATAATAATAGGGGCCACCATAACGATCATAACATCATTTGGATACTGATGTTTGAATTGAGCAATAGCCTCATACATCCCAGCACTTTCGTAATCGCCTACCGTTCCACCAATCTCTGCTATGACAATGTCAAAGTTTTCGCCAAGCTTCAAAAGCTTATTTTGTATTTTATCGGTGACATGTGGGACAATCTGAACAGTCTCGCCCAAGTATTCCCCACGCTCCTCTTCAGCCAAAACTTCTTGATACAATTTACCATTAGTAAATATGTTATTGCCTGTCATGGTTACGCCAGTTAATCGTTCATAGTGACCTAGATCTAAGTCTGTCTCAGATCCGTCGTCACATAGATAAACCTCTCCATGTTGCCGTGGATTCATCGTTCCTGCGTTAATATTTAAGTAAGGATCGCATTTGATTAAGGTGACGTTTTCTCCACGCATTTTCATGAGAAAAGCTATAGAAGCCGCACTAATTCCTTTTCCGGTGCCGCTGTAAACACCCCCAACTACAACAATAAATTTTGCCACTATTCTTTCCTTTCAATCATTCGGTTTTTTTATTTAGCATTCTCAAAGCCATTGCTTACAAAAAACCTCCCCTAGATTTATTATCGTAAGGGAGGCTTAATAAATTTGCAAGCAGTTCTATGTTGAAAAGAAGTTATGCGAATTGCGTATCGCATTTTCCGCCAGAACATGCCCACTCTTGGGCCTGTTTCGTATTGTCTTGCTCTTCTACCATTTCAGTATAGTCTACATCTTTATATTCACGACGCAAATCACACCAATATTTCCAATTTGAAACATCCTTGAGGCAATAAGTCATTTCTTTGAAATTGCCACCAAAATAACGTTCTGCAAATTGCTTGGCTCTACGCACCCAATCAACTTTCAAAGACCAATCTAAAACGACAGCAAAATGCTCATTTGCTTCTTCTTGAGAATCCCAAGTATCTTCATGTGCAATAACCTTTTTAATTTTTTCTTGTTCTACTGGTGTTTCAATTCCAGTTCCGTAAATCACAGCATCGCAAGCCTTCCATAAATTGTTATTAAACGCCTCCAAACCATCTACAATCAATCCAGAGGCCATCAAGCTTCCATCGCCATACATCTTGGCGATCTCAACAGGAGTATGAATGGCGGTAAAAGGTGCTTGTGGATAGTCTTTATCACCGCTTATTGAAAGCAAAGATACGCCGCAAAAATGTTGACGATTATCGTAAATGAAATCTGTGACAACGTCCCATTCGTCTTCACGCACAGTAATGGTGTTGCTGACATTATGAGTTAACCAAGGTTGCGTGCAACGCTCTGGCCTTGTTCCTGCTGTAACCCAGTTTTCTTGAGTCAGCTTTACATATTCTAACAAGGTTTTGGCATCAATGTCATTTTTGGTTTTTGCACCTTTAGGAACTTCGATACAAAAAGCAACAACTTCGTCCGTGCCATTTGCACTCCAAACAGATTTTTCTACAGCAATTGGATTGCTCTTCTTGAAGTGTTGAAGAGGTGGCTCCAAATAATTTCCTTGCGATCTACGAATGTATCTCATGGCGTGATGTGGGTGAATGCCAGACGCTGTGCCGAGAATGCAAGAAGTGGTACCAGCAGGCTTTACACATGTTGCTCTTGCTGTTGGATTGATCCCAATCTTATTTGCAATCTCCTCATTAACGTCCAAAATAACTTTAGCCATTTTGCGTTGAATCTCAGGATTAAGCAGAATGTCAGGATTATCCATCATTCCAGTTATGCTTACACCCAATAGAGCTTCACGCTCCAGAATTCTTTTAGATGTTTCTCCAAGATAAGTTAGATCACTATATCCCGCTTGGCATGTTCCAATAATTGCAGCAGCTTTGCAAGCTATTTCAAAATCTTCTTCGGTTTTGCACTTCTTCCCATTGATTTCACAAAGATTACAAGCTTCCCAACCAGTTTCCCCAGTTTCAATATCAACTGGATACAATCCAATTTCAACGCATGGATTTACAACCAGTTCAGTTGAATCTGCCCACACAAATCCGGGCTCGCCAAACTCACGAACATAAGACATGAGTTTCTCAAATTCTTCTTTTGTGGTTTTGCCACGCACTAGTAAAGCAGAATTGTTAGAACGACCACGTTGTGGATTGTCAATGAACCAGTTCCCCGTTTTGGCCATTGCCATTTCCATGTCATCCGGCGAAAACAAACAGATGGTTGCTGAGCGTCTTACTCCACCTGACAGAACAGCGTCACTAAAATGCATAACCATGTCATATGCGTTGATTGGTTTTAAACGAGTTTGTTCATTTGCGATACAATCATTCAACAACGACCGAACTTTCTCAAGGGCTTTTTTAAGAGGCTCAGGACCGGGTGCTTTACCTGATGAAGAATTTAAAGGAGCACCTTCTGGTCTAATTAGCCCATAGTCAAATAGAACTTCCGTGCCTTCAAACTCTGGGAAATTTCCTCCACCAAAATAAGAACTAATCAACACACCAGAAGCATCCGCCCAGCCTTCAATGCTGTCTGGAATTTGATAGACTTTTTTAGGCTTGATTGTTTGTTTTTCCAACCACTTAGAACTAAAATTTGGCAAACGCTCGATGTGATGTTTTTGAACAGAAAATCCTGTTCCACATCCACATAACAAAAGCCAAAAACACTCTTGAAAAAATCTTAGTCTATCGCAATACGAGGCGATACAATTGTAAATTCTAGCGTTTTTCTTTTCAATCGCTGAGCCGCCAAATTGCAAAGCACGTTGCGATCCTAAAACTCTTTTCTGTCTGCTTTGTTCAAAAGCCCATTCAATTTGCTCTTTGATCTGTGGGTATCGACGTAAGTGCATATCTCGCACTCTTTCAACTGCTTCACTCCAAGTTTCTCGTCTTTTGAGATCTTTCAAGTATCTGGCATACTTGGAAGTGAAAGTGTAGTCCTGTAAAGCTTTGACTGACATAATTTTTCCTTTTCTATTACATTAAAAATTTGGGTGAGGTTAGCTAAGCTTATGAGTTTCAAAAAATTAAAATAAAATTTTTACTTCGAATTATTAATAAAACAATTACGACACTATTTCAGTGATATCATTTTGTTTCTTTAAAGTGAGGGATTCGCAACCTTGTAACATGTTCATAAGGACCTCATTGTGGGTTGTTACCATCACTTGACGCTCTTTAGCCAATTCGAGAATCATGTTATAAACATTTGGAACGCCTGCACGATCAATGCCCCCACCAGTAATTTCATCTAAAAACACTATGCTAGGACAAGCACCAGAATTTAACATCATCACATAAGCAAAAGATTGAGATACTGCTAAATTGATTCGACGAACCTCACCTTTAGACATATTGTGATAAAAAGCTGGATTGCCATTCCTACTAACTGTTTCATCAAGCTTATTATCAAATGTCAACTCGATTAAACCATCAATCAAAATTTGAAGCCAATAAGCAATTCTTTCATTCAAAGCAGGAATAATTCCATCAATCACAAACTTTCTTATGCCATTGTCTGAAAAAGCCTCTAACCAATATTCAAAATAAGGCACTTCAGATTCCACTCTCTGAAGTTCTAGGCCCTTGGCGTCCCTGTCTCTTTCCTTCTCAAGTTTTTCTATTTCTGCTTGTTCAATAATTTCTTGATAAGGAGATTGGCCTTCATATTCTTCTTTTTTGCTTTTGAATTGTTTTTTCAACTCAACAATTTCAGCTTCTAGAACTTGTTCAGCAACATTTCCTTCAGGTTTGGGAACTTTGGTCAACAAACTAATTTCGTTTCTGTGTTTTCGAAGCGTCCCTTCAATAATAGCTACCTTGCCATCCGCTTCACTGATTTTAGATTCCATAGTCGTTAAAACAGACGACTTAGTAATAAAGTGTTGCTTTTTCTCTTCGATTTCAGTTTGCTTATTTTCAATTGTGTTTCGGCATTTTTCGGCCATTTCTTTTCCATGATCTAGAACATGGCCATAATTTTCCCTACTGATCGTGCCTCTACATGTTGGGCAAGTTGTTCCTTCTTTGAGTTTTTCAAGATCAGAAATTAACTTCAAAGCTTTGTTTAAATCTGCCTCAATGTTTTTTAAAGATAACACATCTGTTTGAATCAATTCATTCAAAGAGTTTTTGTCTTCTCTTGCTTGATCAACTTTTGCTCGTGCATTTTTAATAGCTTCTTGAATTTTGTCTCTTTTAGATTCTAGATCTGTAATTTCATCATTAATCTGGACAATTCTTTCTTGGCCTTTTTGCCAATTTGCCAACTGTGCTCCTGTGTCAGAATTTTCAAGTTGAGACTGCTTGTTTTTAATTCGCTCAAGCAAGCTCTTAAGTTCAGATTGCTTGTTAGTTTTCCAAGAAGCTTCTTGGTTTTTGACCGTTGAAATTCGACGATCACACGCATCCACATCGCTCTTTAAACCTTCGTAATCTTTTGAAAGCTCTCCAACATCTTTTTTAAGGTCTCTTAATATTTCCTTGCAATTCTCGTGATAATCACGATATTGCTCCAAATCTAAAAGATTCTCAACAATCTGACGCTTAGTAGGAGTATCAGCCTCTAAGAATGAATAAGTGTTTGAGTCATCAAAAATAACTACGTTGCAAAAAGCGTGATGACTCAGTCCTAGTTTTTCTTCGATGAACTTTTGGGTTTCATCTGTTGTTCCAAAAGTCATTTTAGAACTATCATCCCATATTTTATCTTGGCTCTTCCATAGATCTAATTTAGAAGTAACAGTTCCTGATTTAGCTTTTTTGAAACTTCGGATTACGCGATAATCATCCCACTGAACTTCCACTTCTCCTTTCTCTGCCAAAATGTTTACAATTCTGTTTCCCTTATTTTTAGTCGGGCTTTTTACTGTTCTACCATATAGACCAATAGAAAGAATTTCTTGTATCGATGATTTTCCAGTACCGTTACTTGCAGGCTCTTCTTCTGTGCCGGGAGCATCCTTGTTAATTCCAATTACTTGTATGATGTTTCCGTAATCGGCAAAATGAATCTCGACACCTTTGGGTCCAAAACACAAGATGTTTTCAGCACGCACTAAATTAAACTTCAAACTACGCATGATTATTCCTTTGATTCGAGAAGTCTAAGAAGAATATTGTTTCAAAATTTCTTCTCTTAAGCCATCGAGGCGATCCCATTGATGAATCATAAAATAAAGTTGATTCAAGGGATTGTAAAGTTTTCCGTTTGCAAGAATTGGCTCAACGCTGCCCAATCTAACACCTTCTCCAGTAAGACAAAGATTATCGTCTTGTGGGTGAGAAATCAAATAAGATTTGTCATTTTTGATCAAACCCATGATAAAATTTAAAGAAGCTTGATCAGTGCATCTGCCTATAGATTTCATCGAAACCATAAACATTAAAAGTTCAAATTCTTTAATTGCGTTTGCTGTTCCTAAAGTAACTCCTGCATTGCAAACCCAGTTAGTATTGTCATCTTGCAAATAAGGAATCGGAACATCCCTTTGAAATTCAAAATGTTCGATGCAAGCAAATCCACTTTCTTTTCTTTTGAATCCTTCAGCGGTTACAACTACCTTATGAGACACAGACTCTTTTACGCAATCTACAGACAGGTCGTAACAATGATTGTTGACATAGTTTTCCAACCATTTAAATGGATCTGCTTGAAAAACAACATCTCTAGAGTCAGAAATTAACACATTTTGATATTTGTATCCATTTGTGCACAAGTAATCATAAAAATGTTTGTGTCTATCTCTAAAAATGTAGTAATTTTCTCCTGCAACAACATCGACTATTATTGCACCTTTATCAATCAGCTTAGTCCGAGCAGATTGATCCATCTCATGGGTTATAAACACAAGATCTGCGTTCACTACATTCCTAAATGAATTAACAAACACATCAAATGCAGGGTTCAAAACCATTGGACCGCTTGCATAAGAAAGAACTAAATTTTTCCTTTGTTCGTTTATGCTCATGTTTTTGTCCTTTCCAAACACTTATGACCGGCTGCAAATATCTTGTTTGCATCCAAGCCTTGAGGAATTCCTTTTTCTGTTGCATATTTTTGCAACATATCAGCTATGTTTAAGAGCACAGCTTGTGCGTTCTCTATGAAAAACTTATCATCATCAATTTTCTTTTCTTTTGGTTTTGCGTCTAAAGTCAAAACTTGATGATTTTGAGCAATTTCTCTTTTAAGATCAATTATGTCCTTGTTGGACATAGTGCTTTCAACCGCAACTCTAACAAAATTACCATTTAAGTTGTAGTTTTCATCTCTAATATCTTGCGGAGTGACAATCAAATGTTTGGGGCTGAAATCATTTTTAATGTATGTCTTTTCTAGCGTTTCTAAATCCAAAATGACTATGTGTTTGTCTTGAAAGGCTTCCCCAAAGGTAAGTTGCAAAGGAGACCCAATATACTCCACAGTGTCATTGATCTGTTGAGCACCATGATAATGTCCTAGGAATGTCATTTTCCAGTCTTTAAATACTGAAGCATCTACCGGAACCATGTCGTTGTCATACTCAACAATTACGTCAGCCTTAGTGCCAAAACATAAGTTCAAAAGAGCCCCATGCACTGACATATGACCTAATAAAATATCTCCGGCACCATTATTTTTTTTCTTTAAAGATTCAAGCTCTTTAACAGGATTGTCTGTGTGAGGCATCCAATCGATTTTTAGATCGCCTAGTTTTATTTGTTGTGGGGTTTCGACTATGTGAACCCTTGGAATTGCAGAAAGAGGTTTTATGCTATTGATGTCCCATCGCTCTTTATGGTACATGTCATGATTGCCGACCAATAAATACATGTCCCTGTCTGCTGCATCACGAATCATGTGATTCATGAAAACCTCAAATGTCTTCAAGTAGTTTTTGACATCGATTTTGGCTCTTTCATGAAATAAATCTCCAAGAAAGAAAATGTAGTCGCATTGGTTTTGTGCAGCTACTTTAAAAATCCAATTCAAGACTTCTATGCAGTTGTCCAAACGATCAATTCGATCTTTGTGGGCGTGAATGTGTAAATCACTAAATAACAAGGCTTTTTTTGACATGGTATGATCCTTGAAAGGCAATCAAGCGGCAATAGAGATCCATTCTACGCCAAAGCATACCTTAAGGAAAGATCAAGACATCAAAGATGGCATAGAATTTACAGATGGGTTGGATTGTTTAGGTGGTTCTTTTTCTTCGCCCTTATCCAAAGGTTTTTTGTTTAAGATATGATCCAAAACATCCCATACATTTGCGGTCTTTGGAATTATTGGAGTATTATCTTGGCCACCCATGCCCGGAGAGCCCCCCATTCCCGGAGGTCCATCCATGCCCGGAGGGCCACCCATTGGTGGTGCTCCACCCATTCCCGGAGGTCCGCCTAATCCCGGAGGTCCACTCATTCCCGGAGGTCCGCCTAATCCCGGAGGTCCACCCATTGGTGGTGCTCCACCCATAGGAGGTCCACCCATAGGCGGAGCACCACCCATAGGATCAGCTTCAGATAAAAGAAAGAATTGTCGGAACTTCATGCTTATATGTACTGAACTGCATTACAAAAAATTTTTGGTAAATCAAAGCATTTGAAAAAGAAAATCAAATCAAAAATTTTTTGATTTTCTACTTGAAAATTTTTTTCCTCATGACTACTATACTAAAGTTCAATTAACTATTGCGTGTCCGACACAGGCACTTAAAAAGTAAAATCATGAAAACCTTGTTTAGTTCATATCTGTTATCGCTATCCTTGCTCAGCCAAGGAACGTAACCGGTACGGACTAAACACAAAAGGGCAAAAAAGCCCAGTGGTCCTACCGGGACCACTGGGCTTTTTTGCTTGATAGAACTAAAAGTTAGAGCGATGGCTGAGAGGCTTAAAGCGTCGGTCTTGAAAACCGAAGTGGGCAACCACCGGGGGTTCGAATCCCTCTCGCTCTGTTTGGATTTTTGAAAATTTGGTGTGATTGGATACAGAGGGTATCCGAATGGTTAGGAAACTGCTTGGAAAGCAGTCGAGCTTATTGCTTTGCGGGTTCGAGTCCCGTGCCCTCTGCTCAACTTAATTAGGTGTTGCGGCTGCACTCCCCTCAGTGAGAGGGACCGTCGTGGTTCAAATCCACGCTAGAATTGGATTGAGGTTAAATGAAGGCTAGGTTCGAATCCTAGAATTAAGTTGATTTGGAAGTGATGGAAAGTGGCTATTCCAGCATCTTTGCTAAAGATGTGGCCCCTTAAATGGTGGTCTGCAAGTTCGACACTTGTCGCTTCCGCTTGATTGATCGATAGGTTTCAAGAAAGATATTTCTTGAAATTGGGGTGGCATAGATAGTCAATTGTGGCTATTGAGGGCTTCAATTCCCCGAGAGTGATTAGACTCTACTTTCAATCATTATGTCCGTGTGGTGTAACAGGTAGCCACGTCAGACTTAGGATCTGATGCCGCAAGGCGTGGGGGTTCGAATCCCTCCACGGACACTTGAGAGAATGTTGACAAGGATTACATCTCCAGAAAAGATGTGACTAAGGTCACTTATCTTTGTCGTGTTTTGTCTCTCAAAAATGTCCATATGGTGTAATTGGCAAACACGCCAGTTTGAGGTACTGGTGCCGCAAGGCGTGCAGGTTCGAGTCCTGCTATGGACACTTTTTTAGAAAGGAGAATGCTATGAACATAGCAGTTTTGGGTTTTCTTTAAGGCATTTACCTTAAGGAGAATATCATGTATCATAGGAAACCAAGAACCACACAAGAGAGACGTGCAAATGGACCTCGATGTCAGTGGGTTTGGCATGATGAGTATCGAGTGAAATATCGTGCTAGAAGAAGCATGTGCATGTTAGTCGAAGCTTGGGATGATCTTCCAAGAAGCGATTACAACTTTAGAAGTTGGAAACGTCATCGACGGACTCAGTACAAATCATAAAAATTTGCGGTTGTGGCGAAATGGCAGACGCAACGGACTTAAAATCCGTTGGGAATTAAATCCCGTGTGGGTTCGACTCCCACCAGCCGTATTTGAAGGATGATAAAATCAAGAGATTGTTTTAATTTGTGGCTGGTAAGCTAATCTGGTGAAAGCGTCTGCCTGAAGAGCAGAAGAGGTCGGATCGTAACCGACACCAGCCACTTGCAAGAATGCAGAATAGGTTTACATCGCTAAATGGAAAAAGCACTGGTTCAAAAAACCGGTTATTGCGGGTTCGAGTCCCGCTGTAATTTGATCTTAATTGATCAAAAGACTTATTCATTTTTGTCTTGCAAATTTGTGAGAGTATCCAAATTGGTGAAGGAGACGGACTGTAAATCCGTTGCCACAGGCTGAACATGGGGGTTCGAATCCCTCCTCTCACACTCTTGTCCGTGTGGTGAAATTGGCAGACACGCTAGACTCAAAATCTAGTGCCTTAAGGCATGTGGGTTCGAATCCCTCCATGGACACTTTATGAAATTCTTTTGGCTATTTGATCTTTAAATGATCCATCTTTAGCTTTCAGTTCTGTGCCTGTTTTTAGATTCTTTACACTACGAATGCGAATAAGATTACTGTTCAGAGCACATAAAGCGTTATTCATTAGTTTGCCTGCTGCCCCTCCCACAAAACGAATACCCCCAAATCCTTCTTGCAACAATAATTGTTTTAATTCTTTGGCTTTCATAAGGCTTTGAGGGTCAGATTTTGGGAGTGTGTTTCTTAAATTGAAAAAATTAATTCGTGCAGTTTTACCCAGTCTTAAGTTTACCTTATACATGTAGCTTCCCAAAAGATTTAGATTTGAGTAGTGGTATAAAATATCAGGACTTTCAACAAACTGATAACCGAACAAACTGTCAATACTATACAAGTTTGAAGACGTTTTAAGCGTGTTATTACCCAAATAGGCATCATCAAATGCGTCAAAAATGTGTTTGCTTACATGGTATCCAATTGTGTCTACGTTTTCCACTGATTCAATTAAAGAATAAATATCCTGTATGGATGACTCATAGTAACTTTTAAAATTCAACATTTGATGCCCTGTATTAGATTCATTGATTGATAGTTTTTCTCCACTTACGATATATCTATGAAATTTCAATCTATTTACTTTTTGCAACTACTTCTATATTATTAAGACAAGCTCTTAGTTTTTGAACCAATGGTGGCAAATGAAAGTTTTATCCAACACACTAGAATTGACATGGAATCAATGGGATGATCCCGGAGATTATCCCAACTCTCTTGCCGCTTCACCTCAACCTAGTTATTTCTATCCTGTGTTGAAGGGCGAAATTGTTCTTAAAGCTGAGACTTTTGAGGATTCAGAAAAGTTTCAATTAGAAACAAGTGATTGGATTTGTGAATTTGTAGATTTTGAATGTAAAAAATATACAATCAAATGGGAACTGAAAACTTCTTTAGACACTTGTGTAATTTGTGCAAAAGAATGTGAAATGTCTTAAAAAATATTCTGCACTAAATCAAAATAGTTGAGGTACTTATGAAAATAGTTTGTGTGAGTGATCTACATGGATTTTTGCCACAAATTCCTGATTGTGATTTACTGCTATTGGGTGGGGATTACTGTCCTGTTGTAAAAGGTCAAAATTTTTGGTTTGCACAGGTGTTTGCCCCTTGGATAGAAATGCAAAGTAAAACTAAGAAAATTATTGGCGTTGCTGGTAATCATGACTTGCTATTTGAGAAAAAACCTGAGCTTGTTCCGCAAATGGAATGGACTTACCTTCAAGACAGTGGTTACGAATGGAATGGATTGAAGTTTTGGGGAAGCCCTTGGCAACCTAGATTTTTCGATTGGGCTTTTAACGCAGACGAAGATGAGCTTCAGCAAAAATGGTCATTAATTCCAGATGATACTGATGTGCTTTTGCTGCATGGACCGCCGCATGGATTTGGTGATTTTAGCACTCACGGCTTTGAACACACAGGGTCTCCATCACTCTTAAAGCGAATTGAAGAGATTCAGCCAAAGTTAGTGATTGCTGGCCATATTCATACTGGATATGGAGTTTACGAAATCGGCAAAACTAAATTTTTATCTTGTGCATATGTTAACGACATGTACAAGCCCGTGAATTTACCGCACGTTGTTGAGATTTAAAGAGTGTATTTCTTAGTAAGTGCGGTGTGTAATAAAAAAATCTTTGAATCATACATATTGCATGCGATTCAAAGATTTTTTGCTATCTGAAAGTGGTGATGGCTCGGCCCACAATGATACCGGCAGTGACTGGTTTTACGGAAATTCTTTGTACCCTTCTGATGCTTTAGATTGGCCTTACGACGTTGCAAAACCAAATCATTTTGCTTTTTTGCAAGCAAGATGGAAAAAAGAAAGAGATGAATGGGGTCGTAAATTTCACAATATTGATGTTCAAGACACGATTGATAAAAAGTTCACATCTGTTTATTCCAACACCATGCCTAGCACAGACGGTGGATTTTGGCGTCACAAAAATGACGATAAGCCAAATACAATCGTAGATTCTAATGCAAAAATGGAATTGTTAGGTCACAGCAAACAAGCAAAGATCCCACAAGTCTTATGGAAAACCAATTCCTTCTTGGACAAAACCGATGAATTAAATCGTCTTTTTGGTAAATTTGAACCATCATATAGTGAGCTTGCATCTAATTTTGATAAACCTTGGAGTCCGTACTCAGGAGAAGTTAAGATGCGTAAACCTAAGAAAAATAAATATCACAAACATCTAAACAATTTCTAAAACTCTTGTTTTATTTGCTATTTTATATTAGAGTTCTTATATCTTAAAGAAAAGGAATTCTATGGCACAAGCAAAATATTTCGATGCACCAGAAGTTGCTGATATGGCTCAAAAATTAATTGCCAAATATCACCAGCATTTGATCGACTACTCTGTAAGAATACGATATGTTTTTGTAGACAAGACGCCTAATAGTCAAGGCAAAGAAGTTTGGGGAACTTGTAGAAAAATATCTGGACTTAATGCTTATCTTGAAGGAGAAAATGTTGATGGTGAACCATTTTTTGTAATCACCATAAGTAAAGATATTTGGGATGTTTTACCTCCAGACAAACGATTGGCACTTGTAGACCACGAGCTTTGTCACGCTTGGGCTGAAGCAAAGCAACAAAAAAATGAGTCAGATGATGATTCTGATATGGAAACAGATAATCCTGTTAAGTTAAATATCAAGCCACACGACCTCGAAGAATTTTCTTGTATTGTTCGTCGCCATGGCCTATGGCGAGAAGATATCGAAGCTTTTGTCGATGAGGCACTTAAATGCAAAAACCAAACCCAGAATCCAACTAACAACCAATAGGAGAAGCAATTATGTCTGATATTATTATGCCTACAGAGGACCCGCAAACAAGCGAGAATCAAATTGAACTTACTTATCAAGCTACTGAAGATGACGAAGAAAAATTCTTCCTCATGTATCACATGGGTATGCAGCCTAGTGAAGTTGATAGTCTGACAGAAGAGAGACGAAAATGGATTTTGGCTCGTTTTATACATCAAAAAAATATGGAACGAGAAACTATTGAAAGGCAGCGTATCATGCAAAAAATTCAACCAAGCCTTAAGCTTTAAAAACTCGTCATTTTCCTTCATAATTATAAAGCTGAAAATTTAAAACCTTTATGAGAGGACAAAATGATCAAAGGAAAAATCATTCAGCTTCTAAGTCGTTGCTCTTGTTTTCTAAAATCCAAGAAGCAACCTCAAAACATATATCACAATCGAGGAGTAAGAAAAAAAGTGGACAACGAAGCTATAAGAGCAAGAATAAAAGCCCAAGGTTGGAATCTATTAGAAATTCCTATTCAACAAAAAGATGCCAAAACGAATAATCGAATTGTTGCGAAATGGAAAGTAATTGCTTCTAAGGGTGATAAGTCTCTTGAAGTTGGCGGAAGCACAATTGATGAGGCATTAAAGAACATAGGAATAACATTAGGCGTAATAAGCAGAGGATCTTAAATGTGAGCTTTTTTAAGCACTCATTATTTATTTTTTAAGGTAAAATATGGACATAATCATCAAAACGGAAGATCAAATTCATGGCATAAGAAAGGCTTGCGAGCTTGCTGCTGATGCCTTGGAGCATGGAGAAAGCTTTATCAAGCCGGGAATTAGCACCGCAACAATAAATGCTGAGATTGAGGGCTATATTCGTAAGTTTGGAGGGAAACCTGCACCTTTGGGCTATCATGGCTATCCTAAAGCAGTTTGTACTAGCATCAACGAAGTTGTTTGCCATGGAATACCTAAAGAAGAAGATGTCTTAAAAGAAGGTGATATTATCAAAATAGATGTATCGACAATTCTAAATGAATATTTTGGTGATACATGTAAAACCTTTGCAGTTGGCACAATATCTGAAGATGCAAATCGATTGTTGTCTGTAGCTAAAGATTGCCTTGACATCGGCATATCCCAAGTAAAGCCTAATGCTCAATTTGGAATGATTGGAAAATCTATTTCATCTTATGCTAAAAGTCGTGGATATGGTGTTGTTTATCAGTTTGTTGGTCATGGTGTAGGGCTGAAGCTGCATGAAGGACCTCAAATAAGTTTTGATGACCTATTGTTTGATAGCACACGAATGATGCCGGGAATGATTTTTACTATTGAGCCAATGATCAATCAAGGTGTAGCAGAAGCGGTAATTGATTCAAACGATAAGTGGACAGCAAGAACTGCTGATGGAAAACTTTCTGCTCAATTTGAGCATACAGTTTTAGTAACAGAGTTTGGAGTTGAGGTGCTTACCAAATAAATTAGAGAATTAATTTTGAACAAATCAAAAACCTAATTTCTGCCAATTAATTTTGTGCCCTGAGAATTTACGTTGTTTTATGAAAACGCCGTTTTCCCACCATTCTTGGCTTCCATCCGACCATATCTTTGCTGGGCCATCTTCGCGATGTGCTTTTCCATTCTGAAACCATTCTTGGCTTCCATCTGCCCATATAAGTGCGGGGCCATTTATGCGATGCCTTCTATCGTTTTGATACCAAACTTGCATGCCATCTGGGTGTATGATTGCTGGTCCATCAGTACGATCTAGTCTGCCTTTTTGATACCATTTTTGAACACCTGAAGAATCAATGACTGCTGGACCATCATTTCGATGTAGCGAGCCATTTTGACGCCATTCTTGAGTGGTACTAAAAAATATGACTGCCGGGCCATCATTTCGATGTAGCAAACCGTTTTGATACCATTCTTGGCTTCCATCGGAATTAATGAAAAGTCCATTTTTGCTCATAATCAAAAACCTAATTTCTGCCAATTAGTGCATCAACGCATTCATCGACAATAAATATTTCTTTATATTCTTGGTGGTCTTTTATTTGCTGATACACATTTTTGGCTTCGCCATTTAAACTAGAAAATATTCCATTTTGATCCCACCTTATTTTGAAGTATATTTTCAACAACTTTTATGTAAAAATTTTTCGAAATATTTATAATTCACTCTTCCGATGACTCAACCCATACCAACTCTATTCCTCCACATGGTTTAATGGGAAATTCGCCACGATTGTCACACCCATAATCCGCAATCTCATAAAATTCGCAAGTGTCTGTAAATTTTAAAATTTTTTTAATTTTGTTTTTGGCGATGAATTCATTGACCTCTTTCAAGAGATCGTCTGGATTACTATATTTATACATCTTTTTAATCTGTGAACCACTACTTCCTAATAAGAATCGTAATATGGAAGTGATTGGATTTTTCTTTTCTGTGGCGATCTGAGCCTTGATATCACGGAGCCAGCGAATATTCTCTGAAGCCACTTCCTTTTGCTCGATAATAGGAATCTCTATTTGTTCACTAAAAGACCAATAAGCACGATTTATTTTATTAGCCATTTTCAATTCCTTATCACAGTAAAAACTACTTCTTGATTGCAAATAGTTTGATCTCACGACTTTTATTTAGCAAGCCATTTTGATACCATTCTTGTTTTCCATCTAGCCATGTGACTGCGGGGCCATCTATGCAGTGCAGTTGTTTCTTTTTAAAACATTTTTGTTTTCTATTTACATAACTATAACCTGAAAAATCAGTGTTGTTACGTTCATTCACATGTGTCATTTATGATATCTTCAAAGAAAAAGTTGATTTAATCACAAACTAAGCTGTTTAATTTATACGATAATTTAACATGGACTTTCAAGTTAAAAATAAATTAAAAATTAAAATGACCATATATAATTTGTACTAATAGGAGAAATTATGAATTTTCCAACTTTTCAACAATGGGTAACAATTAAAGAAGCAAAATCAGAAGAGGAGAAACAAGCTTACAATGATTTTATTTCAGGAAAATCCAATAAACTTGTTTTAAAAAGCTCTTTAACCAATGTGGCTCGTGGTCATCAGGGTCACCAAACCGGAAGTGGTGCTCACGATAGCAGACCTAGTCGTGAAAGAACTCGACAAGGCCAACAAAAAAGATGGAAAAAGGATCAGCTAGATTGATTTAACTACGTGATGTAAAAAATGTTTTATGTCATCACATCAAAAGCCTTCTTCGGCCCAATTAATTCCTCGACTTATATTTACAATTTTGGAAGTGATTAATGGTATGTTCATGGACCTAAACCTTTCTCTCCAATTAGGTCCAAATTTACCTTCCATTCGCTGTTGAGCCATGGCAATTTTTTCATTTTGGGTCATTCGTGCAGTCTGCATGCGGTCAGGCAGAGGGCCTGATATTCCGTATAAAACCATAACCTCATCATTGATCAATCCTTTTTGGTGCAACCGATTAAGCTTAAGAGAAAGATCGGTTTCCTTTTTGTTGTGTCGTGCAACAATCTCCTCATTTCTCAGCCTCTGAGTTCGATCATCTGACCAATTTTTATAAATATCATAAATGGCACGGACGCCATCATCAAGATCTTTTCGTTCTTTACGACCTAGCAATGCCTCGCCTACCAATTTGCTTTCTTCTGAATCCATCTTAGCAAGATATAAATCAGCTTCTTGGTCAGAGATATCGGGATATCTGGTAAACATGGTCAAAATCGTGGCATCATTATTTGAAATCAAAATCCCTCCTTATTCCAATTTTTTTTCAAATCTAATTTATTATCGGATTGAAATTGATATGAAACTAAAACTAAAAAATTATCTAAGTTAGAATCGTTTTCCCAATTTAATATTATGCTTTTATTGATTGAATTGTACCAGCTATCTAATATTTTATTTTTAGATGCTAACAATTTTTTTCCAAGAAATTTTATCATGTCGTTTTGTTCTACTTTAAATCTAGTGTAAATTTTTTGATTTTGAATATCCCAAATTATCCCAACTATAAAGTTTTCAGGCTTATTTGAGAGATAACCATAAAGAGTTCTATGCATGCCTTGTATTGGCACCCCTCCAATAATTGGAATTGCTTCATTATAAATTGTGGCCATGTTTGATTCCCTTACATATTAATTGTCATCTTAACAATTATTCATAAATCATTCAAACATGGGGAGTTTTTATGCTACAGACCGGAGACTACTACTTAGAAAATGGCAAGTATGTACTGACTGAATCTTATCTCGCTAGGAGGGGTTTTTGTTGCAAAAACGGATGCCGACATTGTCCATACATATCAAAAGCAAGTAGCATAAATAAGACGGAGAATAATGATGACAGCAAACTTAGAAGAGATGAAAAAAATTAGCCGTATGGCCTTGGTCAAGGAATTAGTTGAAAAAACTAAAAACTGTGGGCTTATTTGGCACCAATTGTCTGCTACACAACATCATGTAAAATATCTCGATTATGATTTTTATGCCGCTAGAACTAGTCAAAAAGTATATACCTTAGATGTCCTCAAAGACGGTAAATTCTACCGTAGTTACAATTCAATTTTTCAAGAAGAAGTAGAAAATCTATTTATTGAAATAGAATTATCCTACGGTGACAGCAATATTGATAAATACAAAAAAATTGGCAATTTTTTAGGCAGATTAAACGGTTGTGGGAATATCACAAAAAACACTTACAATATTTCTGTTGTTGGATTTGGTGTTTTTATTAGTGGCACTTCTACTGTTGAACAACTACGTCCTATAAACCCTTCAATCGAACTTGAACCTTTGGCTCTTACTTTTGGTCCATCGCAATATGCTTGGGTTGGAGAGCTTGCTGACATTACAACAAACGACAATACCACTTATATCACACAAAAGATATCTGGAGAATTCCCAACAAATTGGGGTTATGCTTTCTTAGAATTTAATACTACCCCTGTATTAAATTTATTACCACCTTACGCTACTCGCATTCAAATATCGCATCGTAGAGAATTAAACGGAGGAGTCTTTCTAAATATTGACTTACTAATTAATGGAGCTATTGTTTTTAGCAAAACTGATGATGAAAGTTTTGAAAGCTCAACTTCTTTTGTGCTTGAAGACACGGGTTTGCAAATGACAGCAGATGGTCCGACTTACATCGATTCAATAATTTTAAGAATGTACATGTTCACAAACACTGGTAATTTAGACACAAGAACAATTCAAATCGATTATGCAAGCGTAACCATGCAGGGATTTGAACTAGTCAGTTAATGTTAAGAGTATCGCAAAATGTTTCGCCTAATTGGATGATCTCATTGGCTCCTTGAAGCTCATCAATCATCCACCTGTTTTTTGCATTTTCAAAAAACTCAATTCCATGCAAAGCCCCAAAAAGTTCTCCAACAATTTTAGCATTTGTATCAGTGTCGCCTCCGGCGTTAACTGTATCGATAACTGATTCAAAGCTCCAAGGATCACGCAAAAACATTGCATAACTGACTGGTAAGGAATCATACACATAGCAAGATCCTTGACCATATAATTCGTAAATAATAGATGTATTTCTCTCAGGTGTTTTAGATTTTGACAATTTTTCCATATAGCTTGTAATTCTTTCCTCCAAAGAATCTTCTGTTGCCACTAGGTGCGAAGCATCCCAACTAAAATTGCCAGCCGTATCATTTTGTTTGAAACGATAAACATCAAGAAAGGTTTTTGCAAATTTTGCGTGATTAAAATTCTGCGGCCTTGTTTGAAGTGCGTAGTATAATGCCGAGCAATGAATTACACCTGATTCTGCTGCCATTTGGGTGTAGTGAGTAATAGCAGAATAATTGACTACCTCTTGGAAAAACCTAAAATTATCCCCCCAGAGTTTTAGATCTCTCAACAGCATAAGGACAGCTAAAGGAGAGCACTTCATAGGAACTCCATTTCCTGTGCCTCGATGAAGATTATCGGTTTTGCCGCTTTCTCTCCAATTTAATCCTTCGTTTAATCTTTCAACTGCCTCTACTGTGCTTTTACCCCAACCAGAAATAGATTTTTGCATAGCCAACACATGGGCTTTTGCAATTTCATCCAAATAAGGGCTAAAACATCTTGATTCAACAGACAAATCATGACCTTGAATAATTCCATTCAAGGTTGCTAAAGTCAACTGTGTATCGTCAGTGGTTGATCCAGCGACCATGAATGTTTTTGAACTACACTGTGGGTCTGCTGTAAACCATTTGTGATCTATAGGGTTGCAATAATTTTTGACGCGTCCATGAGTATTTTCAATTTGTTTTGGAGTCCAAGTCTCAACAGGCATGCCCAAAGCATCACCAACTGCTCCACCAATTAACATTCCTAAAACTTTGCTTCGCATGTTTTTTGCCTGTTTAAAAAAACAGACCACCCAAATAGGTGGTCTGCTGTATTGCAATATATTTGATTACTACCGATAACGACGGCAGCAATACCACATTCCATTGCTGTAAGCAAATCCAACCTCGTGGTCAGACATGCCGCTTCGAGAATAGCAGCAGCGATCATAGGCTTCTTGCTTAGTAGAAGCCACACCAACGCCTTCATAGCCATTGTAATTGCTAGAGTGCAACAAAGTGCGTGAATTGGCCATCATGTTGGCGACATCTTGAGCAGTCGTTGCAGCAACTCGCCCAATCGAATTGCTCGCAACTACTCTTCGACCCCAATTCCTAGCTGCAAAAACGGGTGTGGAAAAACAAGTAACTGCCACAACGGCAAAAACAATCCTTCGAAGCATAGCTTCCTCCTTACAGTAAAAAATCTTACGGCCACCTTGGCCAACAAATTTAATCTACGCCAAGTTGTATCAACGGTCAAGATGAGTGCTTGGATTTAATCTCAATATTTGACAATGAAATATTCACTCCGCGTAAAATAGAAAATTTATTATGGTCCTCTAATTCTAGAATCAAAAAGTCAATTGACTCTAAGTTTAGACCCACATTATTCTTACGCAAAAAGTGCCACTGTGTAATTTCTTTTTCAGAACAAATAGCTATTTTTTCTGATTTTTGAGATCTAACGGTATGGCGAGCCACATACCGTAAGTCATCGATAGAATTAATCGCTCGCGTATATTTTCTTGCAGAGAGCAAAGGATCTCCAAATTCATCCGTATCTAAAAAATACTCACCGCTGTCTTGGTGCACTTGATTTTCAATGTCTTTTGTCCAAGATTTTTCTTGCAACAAATATAATAACAAAGCTTCCGGCTTTTCCGATTTTGATTGCAAGCGAAGCCGCAAATTAATTTCTTGTTGCAGAACGGGACAATTTCCTTTCAAATAACAATCGACGTGATCAACACGATCCTCACATAAGCGAAGACTTGTAGCTACAACTTCCATGTTCACATCCTGCAAATCTAATTCACCGGCGAATTGCAGTACATCACCCAATTTCGGTCCTAAAGTGATTGCTTGATGTTGATCGCAAATTATTCCTTGAAATTTTGTTTCGCAACTCACTGAAAAAGCCTTACTACGAGTTCCAAATAAGATGACCACAAGGGTGGTAGGTCGCGTGAACATTTAAATGTAGGAGCGGAAATTTATTTGGTCAACACTAACTTCGGAAAAATTGAAATTAAATTACCTTGGAATATTAAGTCAAACACTCTTAACTGCGATTTTTGTTTGCAATTTATGGCCACTTTGATGTATAATTGAATAATTACCTAAGGACTCAATTATATGGCTGATACTTTTCTCCAAATCGAAAATACCAATAGTCGGTTAATTACGACCGATCAGGGTTTAAAAGATTTTTTGACCGAAAAGTTACGTTTTAGGCCAAAAAATTACTGGCATAGTGCGGCCTATAAAAACAATAAATGGGATGGATGGAAATATTTTTATAATGCTAAAAATGGATCTTTTTTGACAGGCATTTTGCCAGAAGTTAAACTTGTTTTAAATAAGCTTAAGAAAGATTTTGTCGTTGTTGATAAGCGTGCAGAATTCCAATGGGCACACACTCACATTGATCAAAATTTTTTAAGACCTTGGTGGCCTAGCGGAACTGCACAATTCCAATTGCATGACTATCAGCCAGATTTGGTTAATCAGTGCATTAAATATAATCGTGGAATCGTCCAAGCTCCGACAGGGGCTGGTAAAACTTTTATCCTAATCAGTCTATTGAAATGCTTGCCTCCAAAAACTCCTGTATTGTTCTTAACGAAAAATGCACAACTAGTTCATCAAAACTGGGAAGAAATGAAACTGTGGGGAGTCGAAAATTTGGGTCGTTGGTACGACAAATACAAAGAGCCAAATTATGTCATGTGTGTCACAAATCACGTTAATACATTTGAATCGATACACAAATTGCTTCCAAAGTTTAAAGTTTTGATTGTAGACGAAGTACACGATTGTATGTCTGATGTGCCTGTGTCGGCTTACAAAAAAATGAAAAATGCTAGCGTCCGAATAGGCATCAGTGCAACTGCATTCAAATGGGACAAAAAAAAGATAGACAACGTGCACAAATGGAACTTAAAAGGATATTTTGGGCCTATTTTTAAAACGACAACTACTGCAAGTGGGTCTTTGACAACAAAAGAATTGCAAGATCGAGGGATTTTATCTCAAAGTGATTGTTACTTTTATCCAGTCACCAAACCAGATCTAAGATACGAGCCGTTTCAAGATGCTGTCAAATTAGGAATTGAACAAAACTTTCACTTTCATGAAATGGTTAGAGATTTGGTGGTCAAATCATGTCCGGGAAGGACATTGATTGTGGTGGAGAGAATTGAGCAAGGCCAATATTTAAATCAACTCATTCCTGATTCAAGCTTCATTCAAGGGAAAAATAAGTTGAATGAGCGTGAGCCTATTATGAATTCGCTTCGTATAGGAGAAAGATCAGTTGCGATTGTCATGAGACAGATTATAACTGCTGGTATCAACGTCAAAATTCACGATCTAATCAATGCCGCAGGCGGCGAAGGGGCTCATAATGTGACGCAGTTAATAGGCCGTGGATTGCGTACCGCAAACGATAAAGAAAAATTACGATATCATGACTTTCACTTCCTAAATAATGACTACCTACGTAAACACTCTGAATGGAGACAAGAAGTGTTGATGAAACTAGGCCACAATGTAGTCGTTAAAGAAACTTTTGAGTTGTAAATGATATGATCTTCGAAAACTACCTGATTCAAGCACCTGATGGAGTAAATCTAAGTCGATGCGGTGCCAAGAAACTTCGTTGGTATTTAAACAATAACCTTGCTGATATTGTTTCTGAGAATCCACCAACTATTAGGCTACGATTCGAACCCAGAGGCAGAGATGGAATCAATGACCCATATCTACTTGATGGGAAGCCTAATGTTTGTGTGGTTTGTGGATTAGATGAAAATTTAACAAGACATCACATAATACCATATTGTTTTATCAAGCATATGGATTTGGAATACAAAGTAGATATCATAAGAGATATTTTTCCACTATGTCGCCCCTGTCATAATCAATATGAGAAATTTTCGCACGACAAAAGAATTGAACTTTTACAACGGTTTGGAATTTGCTTAGATGAAGAAAAAAATCTTCGATCTAAATTCAGAAATGCTAGTGGTGCGGCCAAAACAATCTTGAAACAAGCAGAAAAAATACCACCGGAACGTAAAGAAAAGCTTATTCAAGTCATAAGCGAATTTTTAAATAAATCTGAAATATCTAAAGAGGATTTGCAGCATCTTACAAATCCTGCATGTGATCCTAATCCAAATATTTCAGAGCTAGTTGCAAAACAAATTACTGACTACAATGAATTCGCTAAAGAGTGGAGAACCCACTTCGTGAATACTATGGCTCCAAAGTTTATGCCTGATAATTGGCGTATTGATCGAAAAACAGAACATGTTTGGATACCAAGACACTTATTGAGCCAAAACACTAAGTGCAAAAAGAACTAGAAGCCTTCTTGTTTCCAACAAACTTTTAAAATTTTTTTGATGTTTTTTGAATTGTTGTCTTGAATACGATTTATTTCATCTTCAAGATCTGCTATGGGACTATAAAGCCTTATCATCTCATTAATCTCTCTGTTACATTCTATCCTACGCTCTGCTTCATACAAAATTTCATATAAAACCAATTTATTAAAAACATAGAAATGAATCAATACATAAAAAAGTATTGCTCCTATTAAAGTCAAATGCAAAAATACTATTGACATCTTTATGCCTTAAAAAACACGTCTGGATGTAAATATTTAAATCCACATCTTTCAGCAAAGGTTTTGTCACTTGTTGCATCGCCAACCATAATGCATTGCGATGGATCAAGCTTATATTTCTCAATCCAATAAGCTCCCATGCCCGGTGCTGGCTTGCGACAGTAGCATGAAACAGGTGGAACTTTGTGAGGGCAATATAGATACTCAACCTTGATGCCAAGTTGCTTGTTGGTCTCTTCAAAACAAGCAATGCAATCTGATTCAGCTAATCCTTTAGCTATGGCGGATTGATTAGATGCCCCAAGGAGCAAGTATCCATTTGCAGAATATTTTTTAAGAACCTCAGTTCTGTTAGGCAGCACCTTTACATGCTCTGGTTTTTCTGGCCACTCTTTTGGACCCGTACTTGTTCGCAAGGTATCATCAAAGTCCAAAATTAATGCTTTGTTTTTGTATTCACTAGGCCATCTACGAACAAAAGGCGTCTCTATTACTTCAGAGAACCCTTCAGCTACAGTAGGGATTTGCTTTCCTTGATGCTTTAATGTTTTGTCATCACCTTCAAATTTTTTTCTAGCTCCATACAAAGCAATAGGAGGAAACAAATTAGGGTCTTTGCTTTTTTTCAATTCCTCAGGACTTAAAATTTTACCCGTCTGTCGAACCATCCGAATGCAAGCATTGAATTGAGCATCCTCAAATGATGTTTTTAACCAAATACATCGTATAGGTATGTTTAATTCTTTGGCCAAAGAAATAATAGATTCACGACTTTCAATTGTGATGTACGTATTGTCCAAAACAATCTTATGTGATCCATTGTTGTAAGCACTTCTTGCTAGAGCAACTTGACCATCTAAAGTTCCACCAGTCAAATCACGATTGATTCGATGATATCCTTGCTTTAAAAAATCGTTTACTAACGTTGATTTTCCAGCAGCCAAATAACCCATAACAAGGACAATTTCTTTTTGCGACATGATTCAATTTGTCTTTCTAATTTTATCAGTGTAAGCTCAGGACAATTACCAAAATTTTCAAAAACCCTTGGCTACAAGCAATTTTTTTTGCTTTTTCTAGGAAGCTTAACTTTCATATTAGTCATCTTCGCTTGCAGGTACTACATTTTGAATCTGACGTAGAGTTTTTATATAAAGATGAGAATGCAAAGCAACAAGAGCAAGATTTGCCGCTTCTATCATTCGGTTTTCTCGACCCGTAGTAGCAAGAGTTAAAGAGTTTTGATTTATTATTTTCAAATCTCCTTCTTCGTTGCGGAAAATAATTGCGATGTGTATAACTCCATCCTTATTTTTTGGAGCATCAGGCCCCAGATGGCCAACAACTCCTAAGCTCCATTTGGCTTCAGGGGCATTCTTTAACACGCCTTTTGCAATCTGCGTTGCAACTTGAATGCTTTCAGTTGTATGATTCTTGATTGTGTTTTTTTTAACCCCCAGCCATCTCCTTTTCAAATCAGCACGATACACAACGGCTGAACCACACAAAGACTTACTTACACCGGGAACCCTACCAAGTGATGAAGCAATCAGGCCGCAGGTGCAACTCTCTGCTAGCACCAATTTGTGCCCAAGTTTTTGCAGTAACGCGACAATTTCTGGAGATCGATCTTTCATGCGAGCACTTTTGTATGAGAGTGTAAGTAAAATGGCAAGTAAACACCATATAAGTGTACTTTAAATGCTGAAAAGGTCTAGCACATTTCAGCCTCAACTGCAAAATCTACGTTGTTTTACTCGAATTTCTTGATTTTCAATAAGGAAACAAGTGTTTCTTCATTGAAAACCCCAAGTTTTACATTCGAAACTTGCAATGAAGCTAAAAGCGTTTCGGGTTTGATCGACATTTCTAACCCTAAATCAAAAAAACATTCCATCAAATAAGTTTGACTTTTTCTAAAACTTCCTGAATAAGTTTCCTCGGAGTTACCTGCAACATTCAAAACTTCGATATTGTGATTTTTGATCCAGTCAACCAAAAAAGCAAGAGGCGGCAGGTCAGTTAGATCTATGTCAATGTGAGGTTTTTTATATTTTTTGATTGCTCTTAAAGTGCAATTTTCTCCACGCGATGTAAAAACTCCAGCCAATCTAACGGTGCCATCGCTCTCAAAAACATTTCGTTCAGTTCTGCTTGCATAATCATTGCTTGGATGTTCTTGACAACCAAATAAAACTGCCATATCTGGGCGAGGACCTTCTAAAGTCTTGAAGTTTTTGGGCATCCATCCGCCAGTTTTTAGTCCAAAATTTTTAGCAACTACTAAACCTGCTTGGTCAGCACCAGTTTGTCCTCCAGAAATTACTTTTTTCAAACTCATATGTGCTTCCATCAAGGCTTTATCAGGCAGTACAACTTATACCTTCTATTGGCTTTGGATCAAAATCCGATCTCAAAATTCCCAAAACCTGACTGTCAAGATACTTGCCTTGCTTAAAAACGGCCTGTCTTTTTGTTCCCTCTATAGTATATCCTGCATGCAAAGCACATTTCAAGGACTTTTGATTATTCGAAAGTATCTCACAATTCAAACGATTTAAGTTTAGGATGTTGAAACAAATGCTTGTGCCGCCAACAGCTAAGTTCTTTCCATAACCAACGCCTCTATGTTTTTTGTAAATGCCCCATGCTATATCAGCGGACCTGCTCACATAATCTATGCCTGTTACAAAAAACATACCAATAGGGACAAAAGAATTTAAGCAGGCGATCAGTAAAAGATCTTTTGGTTGTGTAATGTTTGATTGAAATTTTTGCAAGAATTGCTGTTGATCATGGATATTCAAAAAAGAAACATTATGAGTCATATCCCAACTTTCTTGTTTTAAAACAAACAAGTCTTGCAAGTCACTATCACAAATCTTACGAAATACTAAGCCATCTTCGATTTGAAACATTAGTAGCCTTTCTTAATACAATCTACGATATACTCTCTGTCTTCTTGAGTTACCCACCACCCACAAGGTATGCAACACATTCTTTGACAAACATAATCTGTATTCGGTAAAGGAAACTTAAAGTCTTTTAAACATTCATGCTTATCATTCCGATCATGCACTCTGCTTACTCCAATTCCATATTCTTTCATTTTTCTCATAAAATCATCTCGACGCTCAACTAGCATAGTCAAAATCCAACTTGCAGAGTAATTGTTGTCTTCCTCTTGCATCAACTCTATGTTACTTAAACCTGTTAATTTTTTCTTTATATATTTGGAATTATCATGGTGCTTTGTAACAATTTCATCAATATGTTGAAGATTAGACAGACCAATGCTTGCAGCAATGTCATTCATGTGAAATTTGTAGCCCCATTCAGAAATGTTCTGCTCACATCTGAAATCAGCACTACTTGTTCGATCTAAACCAAACCATCTACGAGATTTAGCTTGGCGATGAATTTTATCATCAGGAGATAACAACAAGCCACCATCACCTGTGGTTAAATGCTTGATTGCCTGAAAACTAAACACACAAAAGTTACCACTAGCACCTATCATTTTGTCTTTGTATTTTGACCCAAATGCATGAGCACAATCTTCAATGATTGGAATAGAATTACAAAACGTTTTTTGTGCTTGTTGCTGTATGTCTTTCAATTCATCTAAATCTACAGGCAATCCACCCCAGTGAACGATCATAATGGCTAAAGTTCTTTCTGTGATTTTTCTACGGACATCTTGTAAATCGATGTTGCACGTTTTTTTATCAACATCTGCCCATTTTATTTTTAAACCATTCGCTAAAATAGGAAAGTTTGTTGCCGTGCAAGTAAGAGGAGTTGTGATTATTTCATCTCTGTATGAGTTCTTGCAATTTCGTTTAATTAAATCAAGCGTCAAATGTATGCCCGAAGTTGCGGAATTTAAAGTATTCACATAAGGGTAACTAAAATAGTTTGATAACTCTCTTTCGAAATCATCAACTTTTTGTCCCTGCCCTATGTAGCCGGATTGTAAAACTTCCGCTAGAGGGTTCATAGCTTCTTGAGCCATGAATACTTTGAATAGAGGTATGTTACGAACGGTCATAGGAATCTCCTTGACCTTTATTGTAACATATTTGTAAAATACATGCTATAAATTATTCTTAAAATAAACCTAGCTCAGCACCTGCTGGTTTAGGTGGCATAGGCATAGCTGGATTTCCCATGTTTTGATTCATGGGTGGTTGTTCACCCATCATTCCAGACATAGGGGGTCCCGGTTGTGAAGGGGGCTGCGGGGGCATATTTTGATTGTCTGGTGCTGGGGCGTTAGGGCCTGTCAAATCTTGCTTAGGTGGTTGCGGAGGAACTTTGGCTTTAGCATTATCTGATTTTGGAAAATCTGAGCCAATATTTTTGTCAAAAAAGTCCGATGGAAAGAGTTTTTCTAGCAAATTGCCAATAGTGGTGTCACTATTAGATTTGCTGTCCTTCCCAAGCCATGCTTTCACGTCTTGAATTCTTTGTTCAATTTCAGGATCGTTCAGTTTTTGTAATCGATTAAAAATCTGACCGTTTTCTAAACTTTTAAGAACTGCTTGTTTTCCTTTAAAATTGCTTTGAGCATCGTTGGAATTTGAAGAATAGTTTATATCACTAAAAGATACATTGATTGCATTTTTGGTATCAATTTTTCCCACTAAAGCGGTAAAAGTATCTTTCCAAATGTCTTGCAATTGTTTTGTTTTATTTGCATCCATAGATGCTTCTTTTAAAATCCAATTTTTAAATCTCATAATGAGTATATTTATCAAAACAGTTTTATTTTCTTCACGATAAACTAAATTAGTAGTTTGCACTTTAGAACTTGAATCAATAATAGTAAATAGACTGTATGAGAAAACTAAGATTCCGTCATTTTTTTGAAGCAACTGATATATTTGGATTTGAACCAAAACGTGCAGAGTTTTCTGCCGCAGGCGGTGATTTATTAGAAAAACCTATAAGGCAATTTAACATTGAGCTTATGATGGATCTTCTTGGCAAAAAGCGTCTTGGCGTATTTGAGGCCAATGTGCCCTTCTTAAATGAAATTCGCTGGGGAGATCAACCGGGAGCTATTAAGTTAGAAATCGACACAGGCTATACTTTTTATATCAAAAAGTTAGCCATGGATCGACAAGGCTCACCAAGATGGGTAACTAAAAGAATGTTTCAATTAAATCGACAAGGATACGGCGGCATGGAAGATGTGGTTGCTCAAGAAATCTTTGAGCATCTTCAAAAGTATTCAACACAAAATATTGAAACACCAAGTGATTCTTATGATGGTCTTGATGGATTGGTTGGATCAATATACGACAAGATCAAAAGAACTGGCAAGGCTATTTTTTATCCTGAAGGGGTTCGTAAATTGAATGATGACGCATACATCATAAAATTTGGTGTACGCGGCCAAGGTTTAGAGTCTACTGGCCACACACGAGTTGAACAAAATCAAACCATGGTCACTTATGATCGATCAGCAGGAACAATTAGAGTCACAAATTATAATATCAAATCGCCTGTTGGAAAAAGGGTAAGTTGGAACATTTACCCAAACGATTTAGACTTATATTTTTTTCCATCTCAAGATCGTGATGAGATTAGTGAGACCATAGCCGTTCATATGAAATACTACTAAAGTGTTTTAATTTTTATTGATCCGCTGAAGCAAGATAATCATATTCGCTCAGCGATACTAAACCAGAACGCCATGATTTTTCTCTTGTAATTTGTTTACCTAAAGCTTTTTGAGCATTCCAAACGATCTGTTTGCAATAAGTAGCAAACTTTACATCAATTGATAAAGGAGTTGAAATAGCAGGGCGGTTGTTTTTTGGGACATATTTTCGCACGAGACGCTCTAAAATCGTTTCTTGAAAATCCCCGAACTTCTGTCTATTTGCACCATGCCTTCTTCTATCAATCCAAAGCTTTTCTAGTTGTGATACCAAACTTCTGATAAATTTGTCTTTAATATGAACAGACAGAGCCTCAAAGCTAGCTTCAATGAAACATTGCCTCTTATAGTATGACCCCGCTCTGATTAAAGCAATCCTTAGCTCTTGAACATCATCGTCAGGATCATTAACCATAGAATTCTGTGAGTTTCTCTTTTTAAGCTGCCACGCTGCATAATGGCAAAGATTGCCGAACTTCTTATCTAAAACCTCATACTCTTCTGAAGTTATAGGGTACTTGTTAACAATAGTTTCTAATGTTTGCATATTTTTTCCTCATGTTTAAGCAAATAAAATCCATGGTTTCAATGGAAGTGAATTAAAATGTCTGCATTCAATCATAACAGATTGATGTGAGATAATTTCAGTTAGTATTACATCAACTAAACTAAAACTGTGTACAGGCTTTGTGTTATGTTTTCCTTTGTAAACCCAAATGAAACCATCGCATTTTAAATTTTTAGATATCTTGCATGGCAGAATTCGGCCTTGGTAATGAGGAAAGACAAAATTCTTAAAGTCATCGGCGTTAGACACAACTGAAAGTGAGCGTTCGGAAGAATGTGCTAAAATAGATGCTTCTACTTTTCTGCATTGCCCTATAAGTTCAATTTCATAAGTGATTAATGATTTGTCTTTGAAACGTTGTAGCCAAAAATTTGGATATAATTTTTTGTTATTCAATTTTTCCACAAAACTTTCATTTGATCAAGTTTAACACCAAACTTGATTTCAACTTTCATTTTTAAACCGGTGCAAAGCTTGGATTCCGTCTCACAAACCTCTTTAACCAGTTTATAACTGTCATGTGCTGATTTAACTTGGCAAACTAAGCCAAATCCATCGTGTACACTAAAAGCCAATCTCAATTTGTCTTTATCATCCAAAGTATTTAACTTAGAAAATAAATCAATCAATTTCTCTTGGCAAACTGTCGCTGCCACACCTTGTACCGAAAAATTCCTAGCCAAGTAAGTTTCTTTATCACCAAACGTTCTTGTTCTGCCAAAATAATCTGCAACTTCGCCATTTTTAGCCTCATCTTGTTTGGATGCCATCCAATCCCAAGAAGTTGAAAACTGAGTTTTAATTCGACTTATAAGCTCAGAAGCAACATTTTGCGAAACTCCAATGTTTTGTGCCAACCCTGATGCACCACAACCATACATTACTGGAAGAAATATCTTCTTGGATATCCGTCTTTTATTTTCCGAATCACATGTGTCGCCAGTAACAATTTCATAAATTTGATTATGAAGATCAGCACCTGATTCTAAAATATCTAACAATTTAGGGTCATTAGATAGCCATTGAAGAACTGTAACTTCACAGTGCCTAAAGTCTGAACAGAGAAAGCGTACATTGTAACCGCGAGGCTTCAAAACAGCTTTAATCTCTGGCCCCATACGATGAGGCAAATAACATTTGGCAAATTTGCTAAGACAATTCATACGACCACTAATTTGACCCTCTATTTCATAAAAGGGAAATTCAGTTCGTTTGGTTTGTTCATTAAGGAGGGGATACGTTTCAATTACAGGCAGGACTCTCAATGAGAGCGGTAAATGAATGGTTTTATAAATCTGCTGCCAAGATTTTGCCTTAACAGCCAACTTAACTCTATTTATGACTTCCAAAAAATTTTCAGGAGCGGGTTTTCTAATGTTTAGAAAATTCTCTATGAGCTTCAAATCAACGATACTAGTAGTAGGAGAAATAAATTTTTGCGTCAAAAAATAAAAATATGAGCACAAAGATTTGAAATTCCAAACATATAAACGTTCACATAAATCTTTGTCGAAAATAGTAGCATCCAATATTCCCATAAGATGAATAATTTTATCAGATGGCACTTCAAAAAAGACTTCGGAATCAGAACCAATCAAACGAACGCCAAATGGAGCGAGAACAGTAAAATCAGGGACATCAGGCTCAATTTTTAAATAAATGGCCCTATTTGTCGAAAGCAAATCAGATATGGTTCGGGAAACTTCATGCAAGTCCATGGACAAATCATAGGATAAATTAAAAGAAAAATCAAGTAGGCAGAAGCTATTAATTTCGCATAGCTATAACGGTGGCCTTGGTTGTGATTATAGTAAAAGAAAATAAATAGAAACTAAAAATACCTAAAGATTTAGGCTCAAAAGTTTCTAAAATCTTGCTTTTTTCCGGCAGATCAAAAAATGATGCTGTGGAACTACCATAATCGCAATTTCTACGATTTATTGACGATAATTTCTATGTACTTTTGCCTACTAACCAATACTCTGGCCTAACCCCCACCCAGTTGCGTAAAGCATTTAGGCACCAAGGCATTCGGTGGGATTTAGAGTGATTGGCTTACCTCGGCCCAAGGAGGAGGGCTTTAGATGTCCGTCAACATCTGCCCGGTTCCGGTAAGACTCACCCGGCTCCTATGGTTTTGGCCCTTAGTTCCTCGGGTAATTATCTTAACCCGATGGTTTTCTAAGGAGGGAATAAGGTCCCTATCCATGTAGTTTGTTGGTATTCATCTATGAATTTTAGCGTATTTGTCTTAAAAAATCAATCGGTTATTCCTTCTAATCTTAAAAAATTTTTTACATTTTTCTATGGCTTTTCCCGATCTTTATAACTAAGATTGGTTTCTTGACCTAATACGGTTAGATATCGAGTTGAATGCTTTCTGAGGTGCATTTTGGAGTACAAAAAATTGGGATTGGAAACGATTCTTGAGTACAATATGACCGTCGATGAAGGCGAAGTCTTTCACATTGCTTTAATTTATGAGCAGGAGTTTCGCCGTCTATTCTTAGACAATATTGATGGTCAAGCTATTCGCCGCAATTCACTCCCTTTGCGTAGTGATCCGAGGAAATCAAGCCTATTTAGATACTGCTGGAAACTTCGTAGAGAAACCCGTGGCTTGTTGGAGCAGACTGAATACAAGAATTATATCCGGGCTAATTTATTCATAATCAAAGCTCATAAGGGCCATGTTGAGCCAAATTGCGTTACAGGCGATAAGGCTTGGATAAGATACAAGGTTTGGAAACGAAGATATGATCAAAAAATTGCTGATGTCGGTGCTCAAATACCCCCGCCGTCAGTACAAAATACCAATCCTAAGATAATTGCTGAAATTGACAAAAACCGAAAATTTCTGTTTGAAAAATGTGATGGTAGTCCAACTTATGAAAAGCTTTTGTCATTTATTAAAAGTGGTGTTTTTAGGCTATGGGTTGCTACTGGTAAAGTTTCGCCCTATTATCTGGCTTTGTCTCCTTTCATTCAGCGTTCAACATATAAGGATGAACTTTTTTCGGTGTGTTCATCAAGCGAAGCATTGATTATTTCAAAGATTACAGAAGAGATCAAGGATTATTTCTCGCATGAGCATGGATATGAATACGACCACACTTAATTTATTAGGTGTAGGCGAATTAGTTTTAGATAACAAAAATATTCGATGTGAATTTAGGGGAGGCAATCGAAGTTTTGTTGAAAGCATTCAAATCAATAACTTTATATTTTCATATTCTTTGTATGGTTTATTACGCCGTTATAGTATTGATACTGTTGTTTTTCTCGATCCTACAGTGTGGTTCGCTTCTGAAAATTATTTCATAATTTCGGTAACTTCAAATTCGAATTGGGGGGAAAAATTTTATGCAATTAATCGTCATGAATATGATATATTTATGCGTTATTTTGCGACATACATACCAAACCGAATGGATGCGAGCAGTGCACAAAGTGACTTTAAGTTTTTAATTTTGAAGCCCTTAGTTAATTGGACAAAAGAAGGTTTTTGAATATGGCATGTGTGATTGTTTTGGGTTGTTATAGAAGCGGCACAAGTGCAGTAGCTGGCGTATTGCAGAAACTAGGAGTCAATATGGGTTTTATGTTCGATAGCCCAACTTCAAACAATATACATGGTTATTATGAAGATATTGAATTTAAAAACTTTCATACAAAATTTGATGCTGGTGATCTTGATGTAAATCCCCAATTGCTTGATAATTATGCATCTTTAATTAAGCGACGTGAACAAGAGAGTGATCTTTGGGGCATAAAAGATCCTCTACTATGCACCAATTTATCACGTTTTGTTTATAATCTACAAACAAATCACAAACTTATTGTTTGTCATCGACCAATCAATGAGATTGGAAAAAGCATGGCAATAGCCTTGAAAGAATCTGATTTAAAAAGATACATGCCTCTTGCAAATTTTTATGTTGGCAAAATGCACGAACAGATTAAAAATTACAAAGGAGACATTTTGCAAATGCACCACCATGACATGTTATCAAATCCTGTTTTTCAAGTACAACGAATAGCTAATTTTACAGGTTTGCAAGTCACTCAAGAAGCAATTAGCCACATAGAAGCAAAGTGATTTTTATGCGATAGATTTGAACTTTATGGTTGCAAATCTTAAAAATTCAGGTATAATAATTTTGTCGCTTGCGACTGGTGGAGTGCGGCGGTTATTCGCCCCCAAAACAGACTCCAAGATAATATTACCTTGGAGTCTGTTTCTTTTTTTTTTTTTTCTTATTAATGGCCACACGCACAAATTCTTTAGAATCTAAAGTCTCTTTTTGACTATTAAGACTTGCGAAACACTAAAAAACCTAGTCGTTTTGCTTGATAATTTAAGTCTAGAAAAAGGGTAGAATTTGCACTATAAAATATAGAATGATAAGAGTAGTTAGAGAATAGAGGAGTGTGCTCATGAGTGATGAACAGTTTTTAGATGACCCCACATTAGTTGATCCTGATGCGAGTGTCGATTCTAAGTATTCTTGGGACGAAGACTTTCAGAGACACATTACATCGCTGTTAATTTCTGATAGACAATTTTTGCTCCAGTCAATCGATATTGTGAAGCCAAATTACTTCACCAACAAAGCCCATGCTAAGATTTGCGAAATTGTTTTCAACTTTTTTAAGAAATACCGAATTTTACCTCGTAAAGACTTTCTTGTAAGCGAAATAAAAACTCAGTTAAAAGACAACAAAGCATTGTCGTTTTATTTAGGTGAAGTCAATGTTTTGTTTGATTATTTCCAACCGGGATTAGAAGCTAGAGAGTATTTACAAGACAAAATATTATGTTTTGCAAAAATACAGTCAGTTAAGAAAGCTTTTCAAGACTCATTAAAGCTAATTGACAAGGCACCAGAATCGGAAGAGACATGGTCTAAAGTTTATGACGAAATGCGTACAGCCATGCAGACGCAGCAAAACTTTGACTTAGGCATGGACTATTTTAAGAGTCTTCAAGAACGATATGCTGAAAAAGCAGAAACTACAGACACTCAGGATCGTTTTATTTTTGGCCTACCATCTATTGATTCTGAAATAGGTGGTGGCGGATACAGCCGTGGTGAAATTGTATCAATTATAGCTGGCTCAGGTGTTGGTAAATCAGTTATGCTTGCATGTCTGGCTGCAACAAACTTGTGTCGCGGCAAGAAAGGCGTTTATATAACACTTGAACTGGCAGAGCCAAAAGTTGCTGATCGAATGGATGCAATTCTTACAGGTTTACCAGTTCAAAATTTGCTGGACAACAAGGATGACATTTTTAAGAGGTTGGAGAATTTACAAAATGTCGATTTGAATTCGGAAATTGGACCTCTCATTATCAAGCAATTCCCCGCTGGAACCGCAACGGTAAACACTATTCGAGCCTACATTAGTCAATTACGATTTCAAGGATTTGATCCAGACTTTGTAATTCTTGATTATGTTGGAGAAATGGCACTTCATCCTGAAATGAAGACGCCAGAATCGAGAGAAAGAAATGTCCGTGAATTGCGTGGAATGGCCATGGAAGAAAAGTTGTTTATAGCCACAGCTATGCAACCAAATAGAGATGGCAAGAAGGATGGCAAGGGAGATAAAGGTCGTTTAGATGATGATCACTTAGCTGATTCATATGGTCAAATACGTCCTCTCGATGGCTGTATTTCTCTTAACCAAAATGATACAGAAAAGTTTTTGGGCATTGGGCGTGGATATGTAGTAAAACAACGTGATGGTAAAAGCCGCTATCAGATTTACCTATCATTTGATAAGGAAAGTCTTAAAATTCAAGAAATACATCACAATGAATACAAGTTGCGTTTGAATTCTCATAAAGAATATGCCTCGTCTGAGGTTGAAACCGACATGGTTCGTGACATCGATAAAAACAAGAAAGCATGGAAGCCAAAGGATGAAATAGATGACTCTATTAGTGGCGTAGCCATGGAAGGCGATGGAGGATGGGAAAGTTTTTCAGAAGTTTACAATCAAAAAGATGAAGAAAAATAGCGTTTTTTCTTTAGTCAGATTAATTCTTTACAAAAAATCATAACAAAAGTAAAATAGCCGAATTTGGCATAAGTAAGAGGTAAAAATGGGAAAAGTAGAAAAAATTACATTTGACAAGTTTTCTGTCAACATTGACCCTGAGTATTTGCGATTTGATGAAGACACCTTGAGTCGATATATTCAAACTGAAGGTGGATACTATGACAATTTCGGAAATTACTTAGCTTTGGCTGAGCGTAATTTGCAAAACAAAGAAAACATGCAGGAAAAAGTTTATTGTGAACGTTTTGTTGAAGCCAAGGAAATGGGTGCAAGTGACAAGCTTGCAGAGGCAAAAGCTAAATGCGACCCTACCGTAACTTCTCTTAGAAGTGATATTGTCGAAGCTAGATTTGTGGTCAATCGCCTGAAGAATCACTTAAAAGCTTGGGATAAGAGTCACGATAATGCTCAGAGCATGGGTCATATGCTGAGAAAGCAAATGGATCGATTGAATTCAGACATCTTAGGAAATGCAGGGTGGCAAGGATCAACTTTAGATCAAGATGTTTCAAAAGCAGTTGGTTCATTTGACGACAATTCTGGCTTTGATCATAGTCTTGGAATCGATGGACTAATTTGATGATTTATCCTTTCCATGTAACAAATTTCAATAAAGCTCATGACAACAAATAACGAAAATTTAGATTTAATATATCGTAAAACATCTGTTTTAGAGATGGTAGAAAAGCTCAAGAGTTGCGGTATGGTCTGGAACAGAGTGTCTCCAAATACATATTTGTCTACATATATTGTGGGGGAAGATGTATGGGACTTAAATATAAGCAAAAACTACCATAATGGGGTTATTACCATAGATTTTAGGAAAAACACGTCATACTTTTACTCTATTGATTCTGATGTCGATGCCGATATTATTCAGTTGTTTAAAGACATTGAAGGTGATGAAGAGTTCCAAAAAGATAGACAGTTGCTAAGAGACATTACCTCAATACCAACATGTCATTCATGAAATTTCAAGGCGAAAAAATGAATAATAAAATAATTGATATTCAAGTTATGTCTAAGTCAAAAGCCAAACAGTTCAAATCAGATGTTGCTTGGGCGGCTATTTCTATATCTTCAGATGAAGGCATGTTTGCGGATTTAAATGAAGATCATAGAGTGGATGTGCTACGCTTGTGCTTTCTTGATAGAAATTTTGAAGATCCAAATAATTTTACCGACTTGCAAGCAAATCAAATTATTGATTTTACCTATGAGGTTTTGCCAAAAATTGAGTGTTTGCTTGTTCATTGTGAATTTGGGGCATCGCGTTCCCCTGCTGTAGCTGCGGCTTTAGCGGTTTCTTTATGGGGACCAAACACCGATAGGGTATACTTTAAGAAGTACACACCAAATACTTATGTTTACAATAAAATCTTAGAAGCTCACAATTCTAGATTTAATTCCTAAACGAAGAAGAGATCCAGTTGTACACTTCTTCTAAATCATCTTTGCTTGTGGCAACATGCTCTGCGGCCCAATCATGACCATCATCCAACATTTTATCAATTCTCTTTTGATCCATGGATAAGAGCTTGTCTACTTTTTCTTTGATTGTGTGCAAGTTTGAGAAAAACATATAATGTTTGATATCATTTTTTGCTTCTTGAATAGTTTCTTCAGATATTACTCCTGCCAAATACATCATTTCATCAATTGTATCCATTTGTGCTCCAAAAATTTTTTGTGTATTGACCACTATTTTATTTAAGATGGCAAGTGTTCTTTTGTAAAGTGATTAACAAAAACAACATTGACTGCGGCTATCGAGACAAGATGTCTCAACAAACACCATCTGCCAGAGCGTCAAGAATAAATTCTTGACGCTCTTTTATTTTATGTATTGCAATCTTGAAGAATTAAACTCAAAGTTTTTGAACCATTCTATTTCTACGGATGTTTTATTGCCGCAAGTAAAATTGCCAAACAATTCTTCAAAACAATCTCCAGCATTTAGCGATCCTAATTATTTGCCATTTTATTTTCGCTTAGGAATGGAATCTAATCCGCAAGTGGTATGTCAAATAGGCTGTAATTTAGGATTGGTCGGAGCTTGTTTTATAAAAGGATGCAAAACCGTTCGTGAGTGGATATCTTTCGATGGAAAAAATCAAAATTCTAGGTTTGTAGAATCAAACTTAAAGTTAGCTGGATGTCCAAAAATTACCATAAAAGATTTGGATTTTTCTACTAAGAATTTTGATACAAACGTAGAAAAAGTAGCAGATATGGCATTTCTTTCCGAAAGCTTTGACATCAAAAAGACTGAAATTTCATTAGATTTATTATGGAATTGCTTAAAGCCTGATGGTTTTTTAGTTGTTGATTACATTCATGACACTCAGATCTTTGCGAGCTTTCAAAGGTTTTGTCAAATAAAAAATAGAGAACCTGTCTTATTTAAGACAAGGTATGGAATTGGAATTGTGATCAGATAAAGAGGCAAATATGGGATTCGAAGTCAAATATACTTACCACCCAAGAAAAGAAGGGGGTGTATATGATACAGAGCACAAAGAAGAAAAAATTTTAAAAGTTGGCAAGTCACTTGATGATACTCCTCTTGAAAAGGCGGCTGCTGCAATTATGGCACTTCTTGCACGACGAGACATTTGGGTTATTGATGTGCAGGTTTTTGAATTGGTAAAAAAGGAAATCAATTTCAAAGAATGTAAAGATGGCAAGGGAATCACGCTCAAGGGTAAAAGATATTCTTTCAATGAAGCGGCCCAAATGATTGCTGAAGACATTGTTGAGGAAATTTCTGTTCCTCAAATGCAAGTTACATCTAATATGCAACCACATGAAATGGTTGCTATGCAAAATCAAACGCAAAACTTAGATTCACTGTATGTTAATGCAAACAAGCCCGTGCCAGTGAAAAAAGCTCCTTTGCCTCCAATTAATCAAAATAGAGTTATGTACAAGGTTATTTTTGATCCTGCTCCGCATTACATGCCTGAAACAAGAAAGCTGGGATTAAAGTTAACACCTGATAAAGAATATAATGTTCACCAAGTTGTACAGCACCCAACTGGTAAATTAGAATTGCAAAAAATTGCACTAACGGATGATAGTGGTAAGGTTGCGATTGTCGAAGAGAAGTTTTTTATTGCATCAGGAACGGGGCTGCTTGCTGACAAGCAGCTTAACTTTTCAGGTTCAAGTGGAAGAGATGTCAGAAAACCGAAGCTCGCATTTGAAGACGAAATGGTCATGGACACATCAGATCCGAGAGCTTATGGTTCGTCTAATCGCAGTTTTCCGATAGATGATGGAAGTATTCCAGACGATCTTTTGGCTGTGCCTGATTTGCGATCACGTCGATAATACTTTGAAGTTAAAAATTAGAAAGGAAAATCATGGATAACAAAACCAAAAGAAAGCTTGAAAAGAAAAAAGAACACGAAAAAGAAGCTCGAAAGAAGGTTCTTGCACGGAGAGATGCATTGCGAGCACCAAAGATCCTAGAAAACAAATTGAACAAGAAGTTTAAGCGTGTTTCTAAGCTTAGGAAGGCCATGACAGGCGTTGCTGAATATTCTGATGAGCTTTTGATGAACATGAACGATGCGACTTTAACCCAACTGGAGAAAAACGCAAAGATTCTTCAAGCTTTGGAGAATGAATATGAAGAAAACCTAGAAAAAAGGAGAAAGATAAATTTAGATTTAGAATCTAAAGGACTGTTTGAGTTGAATGATAAACTCAGTTATCTACATAATCAGTTAGCTAACGATCAGCAATCTGCTGGGTTTGAGTCTTTGCCTGAAGCACAATATGTTCAAAAGCCAAGAAAAGAAGTAGCAGAAGTAACAATAAGCAAGGCTCCCGGTCATGAAGAAATAAGCACAACTTAAGATTTTAAATATTTGCCTTAAAGATTCTTGACTTATTCTCCGATAACTTCTATAAGATTACTGTTGTTCACGTCAAAGCCATGACGATGAATTTACAATTACAAACTTTTTAAAAAGTACGGAGGATTACTATGGCTGAATTTGGAACATTGAATTTAGAAGAAATGGCAGGCGAGGATGCTCGTCTAGCCAATGAAGGTGGTGCTGGTGCAGGTGGTTTTCTGGACCAATTTGTACCGATGCCAGAAGTAAAACCGGGACAAACGGGATCTGTTGCTGTAAGAATTCTTCCGCCAATTAAAGGCGGAAAGCTTTTTCAGTACAATCGCACTCACAAAATCAACAACCGTAGCGTTCATTGCCCAAGACCATTAGTAAATGGAAAGTGGGAACGTAATGTCCCATGTCCGATTTGCGACTATTACAGCAGCCTGTGGAAACAAATTGAGAAAATTGAAAAGCAATTTGGCAAGGATTGCCCACAAGCCGAAGCTTTGAAGGCGGAAGCTCGTGAACTCAAGCCAGTTGAGCGATACTACTACAACGCTGTTGTACGCACTATGGTGGTCGATAATAAGGAAATCAAGAATGTTGGTCCAAGAATTCTTTCTGTGGGCAAGATTCTCCATTCGATGATCATCAAAGCTATCGTTGGAAATGAAGGAGATCCTGATTCTAAGCTTGGAAATATTGCCGACTTGAAGAATGGATATGATTTCATCATTCGCAAGGCTGTTACTCTTGGGCAAGATGGTTTTCCAAAGTACGATTCATCTGGCTTTGCACGCAATCCATCACCTGCTGGCACCCCAGAAGAAGTTGCTAAGTGGGCTGCAAGCCTCCACGATCTTACCAAGCTTCGAAACCCCAAAGATGTCGATTATCTTGAAAAAGAGTTGGCAATTCATCGTGGTCTTATCGCTGATGAAACCGAATCGATGGACATCGAGACATTTGATGCAAAGTGGGGCAAGAAAGCTTCTGATGAAGTGCAAGAAATGGCTGAACAGGCAAGCAATAGAACACAAGTCAGTGTTCCTGAAGGCGTTCCTTCAAGCAAGCCAGTAGTTACCAAAACTGAAAGTCTTAAAGTCTCTGCTCCTCCAAGCGAGGACTTGTCAATTGAGGACGAAGATTTCCTCAAGGAACTTGAAGGCATGGAAGGCTAAAAATTTAGCCTGATAGCGAACCTTATGGGCGGCGGAAACGCCGCCCATTTTTTTGAACAACTTTTAACGGAGAAAATACAATTATGGCGAAAAAGAAAACAAATGCGGAAGACATGGATTTAGACGAATTGTTTAGTACATTGGCATCAGAGACTGGAGGAGATGTTTTATCTGATCTTGAAAGTGTTAAATTCCGAATTGATACGGGAAATCTGGCTATCAATTATTCTTGTTCTGGTAAATGCATTCCCGGAGGTGTTCCCGGAGGCAGAATAACAGAGGCTTTTGGTGGAGAGGCTTCTGGCAAATCATTGATTGGTGCCAATTTGCTAGGATCTATGCAAAAGCAAGGCGGATGGCCGGTAATTCTTGATTGCGAGAATGCCACGAATGGCGAGTTTATGAAAAAGATTAGCCATTTGAATTTGAAAAGAGTTTTACGTTACAGTCCTCCAAGTCTTGAAAGAGCCTTTCGTCAAATTCACGTTACTACGAAAAAGATTAGAGAACGTGAAAAAGAATTGAAGCTTGAGCGAAAACCAATATTGTTTGTCTTTGATAGCTTGACCGTTCCTCCGTGTGAACGTGAATTAAAAGAAAACAATCTTCCTCTTGATTACAGCGTTGCGGACTGGAAGAAAATAGTTGGTCGCCAAGAGCAGCCCGGTGAGCGTGCTAAAGTAATTAGCAACGAGATGCGTAAGCTGCAAGCCATGGTAAAAGAGCAAGATGTAACTGTATATCTTATCAATCAAACGAGAGATAAGATTGGAGTCATGTATGGTTCGCCAGAAACTACTCCGGGTGGTAATGCAGTCAAATTTTACGCATCTTTAAGAATCAGAACTGCTGCTAAGAAAAAAATCGAGCATAAAAAACTTGAGAAGTTTAGTGGCATTAACATGCAAGTCAAGAACATAAAGAATCGTGGATTCCGACCTTTTGTTATTGCAGATGATGTGAAGCTTTATTTTGAAAATGGAATTGACCCAATGTCTGGCTTGCTCAATTGTCTTCTCGAAGGCGAAAGAGTAGAAATGAAGAGTGGTGGCAATTACATCGTAAAGCCAGCATATCTTCCTGAAGGGACAACAGAGTACAAGTTCAAGGCTAGCAAAGCCGAGAATAGATTACCATCTCAGGTTATTATTGACTGCCCTAAACTTGTAGATGCAGAAACTTCTGATGAAGTTGAAGAATATCTTGGCTTTTGGGGAGCAGGTCTAAAAGCATCGGAAAGCGGCGAATACGGCGAGAAAACAGTTGATTTTGATGCTGACGGAAATCCCTTTGAGACTGAAGGTTACGACAACGAAAGCGACGAAGAAGATACTTCAGAAAATGAAGAATAAATCTTCAAAACAAAAAAGGGGCAGAAATTATTCTGCCCCTTTTTTTTTATAGTTATTTCTGTGCTATGCGATATTCTCCAGCACCGATTTTTTGAAATTCAAAGCCTTCTTTCATAAGTTGTCTTCGAACTACAGTGATGTGATTACAAAGGCAAGCATCAGTAAGGTTGTGTTTATGATACTTTGCTTTCACCTCTTTTAGGGACACAGTTCTTCCAGAAACGAAATCTGTTCGAATGAAATCACGAATTGTTTTAGCTTCTACAAGCATCGATTGTCGTTCTTTTTTCTTGCTTGGATATAAATCCTTGATTTTTTCATACTGGAGATCGGATTTAAAATTGGGATCGCATAAAGCAACCGTTAAACCCTTCAATTCTAAAATTTTTGTGCCTTTTTCGACTTCTACAAGCTCAACTTCCGCTTTGAATGTTTTTACATACTCTAGTATGGAAATTAGGTTGCTTTCTTGTGTGAAAAATTTTCGATTATCTTTTGTTTTTATTAAGATGCATTTTTCTTTCATGACTAAATCTAGCTCCAAATAAAGATTGACAAGTACATTAATTATACATAAAATTACTTCTTATGGATAGACTATTAAATTGCGAAAACTATAGAAGATTCGGTGTAGAGCTTGAGCTAAATACCGCAGATGGCATCGTAAAAAAACTCGATAAATCTAAAAATGAAATCCCTCTTGGTGCTGATAGGGTTGCCATCCTGATAAGACGTACTCTGAAAGCCCCTGTAGAGATTCAATGCTGGGATTACAACTACAACAACGAAGAGTGGATTATCAAGCCAGATCGTAGTTGTGGAATGGAAGTTTGCACACCAGTTTTAAAAGGTTACAAGGGTATTTGTGATCTGGTCAAGGTTGTTGAAGCTTTTCGTAAAAACTCAATCAGGGCTGATGATCGCTGCTCTCTGCACGTACACGTAAATATTGCGGACCTCAATATTAACCAACTAGCTTCTGTGATTGCTTGGTACATAAAATGTGAACACGTTTTTATGGATTCGGTGCCTTCACACAGAAAAATTAATCGATATTGTCAAATGCTGGGTATGACTGATTTTATTACTACAAACTTTCAAATAACTCCAAATAATTTATTGGAAGCCGTATCGCTTGTGAAATATTATTCTTTGAATGCTTACCATTTTTTAAAGGGTGGAGGTTTTAACGAATATAAAAATTACAACAGCAGGAAAAAAACAATTGAGTTTCGTATAGGCGAAGCGGCAATGTGTCTTGATAGCTTTGCAGTAAAAAATTGGATTCGATTATTGTTGCATTTTGTTGATGTCACTAAAGATCTTCCGCTTCCAAAAAAATACGAAGTAGGCAACCCTTGGAGTGGACTATTATGGCTAGATCCTCAAGATGTGTTTGGCATCATGGGATTTGATCAACCTTGTAGCGAAGGTCTAACACAAGTTAAAAATTGGTTTGCTTCTAGGATTATAAAAAATATTCACACTAATAGGAAAACTGGTGTTTTTTCACATTCTGGCAGATTTGAATCGTATAGAAATTTCTTGGATTTTTATGAAAAGTTTTGCAATGAGATTAACATAGATTATGATGATGAAGAATTAATGAATGATTTGCTTTACAACAGAAAATTTTCAAAATGATTTTATACATTATTTAAGTACTAAATAATTTTTATGATTAACAAAACTTTAAAAACGCACATAGAAGAAATGAAAAGAATGGCTGAAACGCTTGTTCTTAATACATTTCCATTATCAAGTGTTGATGATGAGGAAGATGTGTTGTTATTAAAGCAAAAAACAATTTCGGTAGATGGACATGAAATTTTCATATGTTATAGTAAATCTAATTATGGCACCTTTTTCTTGGAATCTCTTCAGATACAGCCATATTACACTCCTTTTTTGCCCTTTACGATAGTTTGCAATTTGGGCAGAGCATTTCTTGGTGATGTAAATCTTTGCTATGCAGAATTTATTAAAAACAATAAAAAAATTTATTGTTGGACTATTAGATCAAATAATGGTCAATTGCTGAAACCAGACAGTGAAACTAAAAAGGGAAATTTTGAAGGATTTGAATTTAATATACTTTTACCCGGTTCTATCGATTTATTCTGAATTGCCAAGTCATAAGGATAAATACAGTGCAATTCCGTTTATTACAAAGAAGAGGTAATAACAATGATTGATGCAAGAACACGGAAACTTCAGTATCTTATAATTTCTCAATTGTTGGAACATGGTTCTGTTCAATTGATACTGCCAGATGGCGTCAAATTAGATATTGGAATTCTTCAAGAAGACAAAAATGGCAATATGAAAAAATCAGATGATTATTGTTATGTGGTTGCTTCCAGAGATGATAAAAAAGCGATGTTAGATTCATATAATCTTGGCTTGCAATATGAAGCAAAAGAAGATACCATAGTATTCGAAGATGAAGTTCTTGATCAAGATGGCAAGTCCATAAAGGTTATGGACATTGTTTAAGAACTTTGCGGTATAAAGTGAGTTCCAAAGGATTCATTCAACAGAATGTCTCCTTGAAAACTAAGCAAATAAATATTTGTTCCTATGACTACGCCTGTGCCTTTTGGTATTGTGTATTCAATCCAAAATTCTAAGGCGTAGTTAGATGACGGTATTTTTAAGCTATCGATTGCATAGAATTTAGTTACAGAAAATTTCACCTGTCTATCAGGAATTTTTTCTTGCTTTATTTCTTTAAATTGTGTATCACGTACATCTTCCATGACCTTACGCATAAGAAGCACATGGTCTAAGAAATTACCCCAATTGTATTGGAGGAGTTCCTCCAATTTTTGTATCTTAAAAATCTCGTTTACCATAGAGGTGAACACCTATGAACAAAGAACAGAAGTCTGTTGTACAAGAGTATGTTTCATCACTTTCTGATGCGATGTTGCAATTTCATGCCACTCGTTTAACTGAAAAGTTAGCGGGAGACTTGGCAGAATCTTTGGACAGAATGTCCCAAGATAGAAGAATTGACGGCATCTTAGCATCTGCGGAGTGTTATGATGATTTTTACTACTACTTAGATCAGATTAAAGATTTGATTATCAAAGAGTGTAAAAAGAAAAACATTTACTTGAATATGTCTAATGCAGCGTCCTAAAATACAGGGAGAGACGAGATCGCTTGTCTCTCCCTTTTTTTTTGGACTCCAAAGTTTTTGACTTTGATTTTTGCAGAAAGATTTACTCATGTACGTTAGCATTGACATAGAAACATTAGGATTAAATTCTGAGTCTTGCGACACAATAGAGTTTGGTGCAGTGCTTGATGATCTGAAGTCTCCGATAGACAGTCTTCCAATATTTCATTGTTATCTTGTTAAAGACAACTATCGTGGCGAGCCTTACGCAATGTCTATGCATGCTAAAAAACTTGAAATAATAGCTGCTAGGACGTTGGGATATAATTATTTAGAACCCCTGCATCTTGATGCTGAATTTGCATCTTGGCTTAAGAGCCATGGTGTTGCAGAAGTTGAGAAGCCGCAAGGCGGAGCCACTTTGAAGATAAGCGTGGCTGGAAAAAATTTTGCAACGTTTGATATGGCTTTTTTAAACAAAATTCCTAATTGGGGAACTTCCATTTCAATTAAACGCAGGATTATCGACCCTGCTGTTTTATATTTTGATCCAAAAACCATGGAAGAGTTGCCAGATTTGGAATCGTGTCTTGCTATCGCAGGCATTCAAAAGCAAGTAACGCATAATGCTGTCGATGATGCCCTAGACGTAGTAAAATGTTTGCGTTATAAGTGGAACATTTCTAACTCTTAATCTATTATTTGAAAAATAAATATGCCGCAAGTAATTAAAATTTCAGACACATCTGAACTTATTTCAACTGCATCTTATCCTTACGCAAAGTGGCCATTTAAAGATTTTAATCCTGTACAAAGCAAGCTATTTGAAGTCTATGAAGGTGACAGCAATGTGGCAATTGCAGCCGCGACAAGTGCAGGCAAAACCGTTTGTTCTGAAATGTATTTGGCTTATGAATTACGAAAGCGAGGCGGAAAAGGCATTTACGTTGGCCCACTGAAAGCTTTAGCAAAAGAAAAAGAAATTGATTGGACTGATCCTAATCATCATTTTTCTGATGTAAAAACTTTTATTGCAACGGGCGATTTTCGCTTCACAGCAAAACGTCTCAAAGAAATGGAAGAATCAAGTTTGATTGTGATGACACCCGAAATGTTAGCCAGTCGGTGTCGTAATCATACAAGTGATAAAAGTCAATTCTTGTACGATGTAGGTACAGTTGTTTTTGATGAAAGTCATTTACTTACAGTCCCATCGCGTGGTGATCATATTGAGGTCGCCCTGATGAAACTAACTGAAATTAATCCTAATGTCAGAATAGTTCTCTTATCCGCAACGATGCCAAATGTTGATGAAATATGTGGCTGGATTTCTTCTATTACTGGAAGAGACACCTATTATTTGGAGTCTGATTATCGACCATGCCCTTTGAATATTCATTATGAAACTTATTTCGATGGAGACAACACTTATAGCGATAAAGAAACCGCTAAGATTGGTGTTGCCTGTGCAATTGTTGAACACTACTCTGAAGATAAATTTTTGATTTTTACCCACACCATAGACACTGGTGTTATGATGGTACAATCATTAAAACGCTACGGAATCGAAGCAGAATTTCATAATGCCCTTCTAGGTCTTAAAGACAGAATGAAACTTGAGGACAAGTTCAAAAATGATAAGAACTTTCGTGTTTTGGTTGCGACATCAACACTAGCTTGGGGTTTGAATTTGCCAGCACGACGAGTAATCGTGACTGGTGTCCATAGAGGCTTGACTGAAGTTGAAAATTATGACATCCAACAAATGATTGGTCGTGCTGGTCGTCCAAAGTATGATCCGCGTGGTGATGCGTACATTTTAATTCCAGAATCTGGCAAGGATGAATGGATTAAAAAGCTTAAAGTGAAATCTCCAATAAGAAGTACTTTATTAGATTTTGTTGGACGTGCAGAAACTCCTCATTACAAAACTTTGGCGTTTCATGTTGTAGCTGAGATTCATCAAGGAACAATTAAAACCAAACAAGGATTTCAGGATTGGTTCAAAAAATCATTAGCACACTTTCAAGATCACGCATTTGATGAAGAAGTAATTCAAAGAACACTTGGTGCTCTTGAGCAGTGTCGTGCAATTAAATTGAATGAAAATGGGGAGTATGAATGCACAGCGATTGGTAAAGTCTCTTCCATGTTTTATTACAGCCCCTTTGACGTTAGCGACTTAAGAAGAAACTTTAAGAAATTATTTGATGAGAAAAGAGAATCAGATGACTTTGCAGTCTCTTTGGCTTTAGGAAACATTGACTCATACAGATTCTCGATCATAAATCGACGAGAACGAGAAGCCGTGACTGGATATAAGTTACAAATTGAAAAGATGTTTGGGTCAAATGCTGTCACAGAGCCCATTCACAAGATTGGCTGTTCGTATTTCAATATGCTTCGCGGCAAAAGAGATGTTCCTGTTTTGCAAGCAATGATGGGGACTCTGCTCGTTGACTTAGATCGAACATTGCAGGTGCTTACATCGTTAGACAGTATGTCAGGAAGATGGGACAAACATGATTGGTTTAGAATTTTAGGACTTCGACTTCGATATGGAGTAGAACCTGATTTGGTTGAGCTTTGCCAGATCCCAAACGTAGGAGCAGTACGAGCCAAAAAACTTAAAACCAGTCGAATCAAAACGCTCAATGATTTCGTTCAGTACGACGCCAAAACACTTTCGGAAGTTATGAAGTGTAGTGTTAAACTGGCACAAGAAGCTTTAGATGGGGCCAAAAATATTCAATTAAAGGATTCGGTATCATGAGAAGATTCACTGTTTACTACCGTTTCGGTCAAGATTACCTCCCTATGGCAAACTATTCAGACATTCATGGAGTGGGAGATTTTTTAAATCGTGATAATACAGATGGATACGCTTTTAAAGCGTTTGACAATCAAGAAAATAAATGGGTTGATGCGGCTAGAATTTTTTTGGCTTGCGTTTTGAATAAAATGAATTCACATAACAAGTCAATAAATTGTGCTGGTTAGTCGCCAAAAAAACCTTCTGGATACTCCATTTTGACAATTCCATCTCCATCAATCTTATCGCCTTTTTCATTTTCGACCCAAAATTTGACCTCTTTGATTTCTTCAGCAAAACTCTGTGTTGCCTTAAGCGTAGGGTCAAAATACTCCCCCTCAAAAAAGCAAGAATCCTCTGCTGAAACCGGCAGTCTTAAACGTTGCCCTTCATGGAGTACAACTATTGAACAACTACTAGATTTAGGGTCAAATAATTTACAATTCTTACAGATTTTCTTTATAGGTTTTTTCATTTTCATAATTTGTTCTTTATGCTATAATAGTGCATGCACTTATTTCTTTATTAATGGAATATCCAATGATCGAAGCTCAAGAAGAGAATTTTAAGCAATTAATTTCTGATGGATTGGTTTTAGTTGATTTCGCCACACCATATTGCCCACCATGTAGGCAATTAATCCCTGTGCTTTCCACGTTAAAAAATGTTAGAGTGGTTAAAGTCGATGTCACGACATGTATGAATATTGGGTCTGAATACAACATTGTAAGTGTTCCTACAATCATATTTTTCAAAAATGGGATGCAAGTTTATAGAACAGTAGGGCTTCAATCTCAAGAATTATTGCAGGCTAAAATCGATGAACTCAACGCCTGAAGATTCTGACATCAAAAATCACATACAAATCTTGCAGCAATATGCAAGAAAATGTGATCACATCACAGAAATGGGCGTTCGTGGTTTGAATTCAACTAAAGTTTTTTTAGAATCAAAACCTAAAAAACTCATAAGTTATGATTGGGACAAACCACCATTTCAGGTTGATCGCCTAATCTTGAGACAAGCTCAAGAGTTAGCTTTAAGGGATCAAATTGATTTTCAGTTTCTAGTCGCAGATACAACATCAATTGAAATAAACCCAACAGATTTGCTCTATATTGACACATGGCACACATACGAACAACTTTTGTTAGAATTATTGTTGCACTCATCAAATGTCAAAAAATATATAATTGCTCATGACACCAACGAATTGGTATTTCCGGGCATGACTTGTGCTATTGAAGACTTTCTTAATATCAACCAGCATTGGCAAATGCATTTTATGTTGGTTGATTTACCCGGTATAACCGTGCTTGAAAGAATAGAAGATAAAACCACGCTATGTGGTGATTTCGCTGAAGACGAATTAAGATCAGAAATTGAAAAACAAATTAATTTGTACTATGAGGAGTGCCAGTCCGCTACAGGCCCGACATCATCGAAGTGGATGGATTATAAAAACCAACAATTACAAAGGTTTTTAAATGATTCGCGTTGGCCTAAAACCAATGCATTAAGAAAGTAAAGGATTTAAGTATGCCGACATATGAATATGAATGCAACATCGACAAAAAAGGCTGTGGTTACAAATTTGAAGTTTTTCAAAACATGAAAGACGAACCTTTAAGTAAATGTCCTAATTGTAAAAAAAGGACACTCAAAAAAATTTTTGGTGTACCTGCTGTCATTTTTAAAGGATCGGGTTTTTATGAGACAGACTATAAGGAAAAGCGATAGTTTTTAAGGAGAAGTTAGATGAAGGTAATTGGAGTTGCTGGACAAAAACAAAATGGCAAAGACACAACGGCTGATCGTATTATGCTAAATTTTGTAAACTCAAATCAAGCATGGAAGCGAACAGCATTTGCTCTTAAAGTGAAGCAAATTTTTTGCGACACTTTCAACGTTGATATGGATTTTATTGAAAAATGGAAAGTCATTCCAGAGCCACCTCCGGGGTTTGATATGCCAGTTCGTGAAAGCCTTCAATTTATTGGAGATGGATTTAGAGAAATTCAACCTAGGGTTTGGTTAGATCAACCATTCAGAGACAAGTCAGTCCCTTTGATTATTTCTGATGTGAGATATGTAAATGAATTCACGCAAGTAAATTCTGAGGGAGGCTATAACATTCTTGTCATAAAACCTGATAGAATTAACTATGATGAAAATGGCTCAGAAAAACAAATTAGACCATATGTCACATGGTTTTTAGATTATATTGATTATGATAAAAATCAACAATCTGCCTATGTATATTGTGTAGATAGGGTAGATTGGAAGAGTCAACGTAAAACATTGAAACCCGAACCACCAGAGGGGTTTGAGCTTTTCAATCTAGTAATTTTGAATTCTGGAAGTGTTCAAGATTTACAAAATTTGGTTGACGAAAGAGTAATGAGTCTCATTTCAGATTTCAAATTCAATTAAAGGAAATAACCATGCCGTATATTAAACAAGAAGAACGCTCTAAGTTTTCTCATTCGATCTCAGAAGCATTAGGCATTATGAAAGATGGGAATGATAATTTTTATACTAAGGGCGAATACTTTGGCTATTTTGTTAACAGATGTGTAAAGCGATATCTATCAGACCCGGATTACACGGTAAATTCATTTAATTCAGCATTTTATAATGTAAGCAAGCAAAAGGCTCTTGCTAATGCAGCAGATAGTATCGCTGCTGCTATTAATCGTTCTGACCCGATTGCAGGGGCAGGCGAATTGAATTACGCCATGTCTTCTGTTTTGTGGGGGTTTTTAGGTCAGGCCGATGGTTTTCCAGAAATTGGATATGGCATCAGGGCTTACTTAGAAGGCATTTTAGATATTGTTCGTCAAAACCTAACATCAAAAAGCAATGGCAGTCAAAATGATGCAACCATGGCATTTCGTCGCCATTTAGTGATCCGTGGAGTTTTGAGTCATATGTCTTTGGAAACCTATCGGCAACTTACATCAGTTTACGAAGACAAAAAGGAAGTTGAGAATGGCAGTCTGTGGGTTGATGGCCATCTAAATCTCCCCAAAGATTGAAGTGTTATTTTCCAATGATGTCTTTGAACCTGTAGCACAACTACAGGTTTTTTTATGCCATAACTCTATTACCTTGTGTTGCTTTTGACCAAGGGGCGAAAAATGGAGTTAGTACAAAAAACATCTGTTGTTGGCTTAATTAAGCCGAATGATATGAATTTCGTTTCAAAACCGTGGGGTTACGAACTTTGGATTTGTAATAGTGATAAATATTGTGGTAAAAAACTTTTTATCAAACAAGGACGCCACTTAAGCTACCATCATCACAAAATTAAAGATGAGGTTTTGTATGTTGAATCAGGGCAAATCAGATTTACATATGATGATTCTGATGGAGCAAAAAGCATTATCATGCCTGCTGGATATGCCTTTCATGTTCTGCCGGGTGTTGTTCATCAAATGCAAGCTATTTCAGACACTATGCTGTTAGAATTTTCAACGCAGCACTTTGATGATGATAGTTACAGAGTGACTAGGGATTTAATTGTGGCTCCTATAATTGAGGACTTGACATGCACACAGACATAGACAAGATTGCAAAAGGTGCGTTCTATTTGAACCCAGATATGATCAAGTTTTTGTTAGTAGAAAATTTAGCTCTAAAAATGATTTTGTACAAACAAGGGATCATCAAGCCTGATGAATTTGCACAGGTCAAAAAAGAATCTACAGAGATCTTTGAAAGACAAGCTAATCAAAAAATTCAAGAACTAAAAGCACAGCACCCTAGTGTATCGGAGCTTTTTAAATCACACGAAGAAATATAACCAGCAATATTTTCATGTTTTTAAATCAATAATTTCTCTGAAGCACTTTGACTTGAAATCTTATAAATCCTGCTATAAAATATAAACAGATCAGTATCTGCTCTTCAAAGAATTGAAATAGCATTTTTACCACCCTTGACAAGAACTCTTGTTGACAAGACAGGAAAATCGCCAAATGAGGAATAAACGTGAAAAACTCCCATGAAATCTTTAAAGATTTATACGTTGAAGCTCAAATCACAAGTGAAATGGCGTCTATTAGACAGCCATGCCGTCAAATATTAACTCGAATAATTAAAAGGCGTATGCAACGCCAACGGCAAAAAATTTTTAACAAGTATCGTAATCAAAAAATTGCGAATGCAAGGGGTTTTGAGATATCCTATTGTGGTCAATCATTTAACATTTGGCATATTGATTCATAAGTAACTTTATGCTATAAAAACTAAAATATATGAAAAGTTTTACTATAATTGAAAATTATTTGGTAAAGCAATACCGAATTTAAACACAATAACACTTGGCTTGTTATGCCGACAGTATAAATTTAAATTGCTTACAGCAGCAATTGTTCAATGGCTTTTAGGCATAAGCAGTTCCTATAAATTATCAATTTTTTTACTGCATTCCATTTTTTAAATGCAAGGATTTACAGATATGTTGCGTAGAAACGTTTTTTCTCTATTTTGTTTGCCCTTATTTGATTTTAGCTTTTCAAAAGTTGAAAATAATTCAAAGGAGGATTGCTTTTTCTTAGGCGAAGATAAATACTTTACTGTTAACAAACAAATTGTAAGAATCGAATGCTTAGATGGAACCAAAAAATGGTATTTAAATGGGTTGCTTCACAGGGAAGATGGCCCTGCTGTTGAATGGTCAAATGGATATAAATCTTGGTATTTAAATGGGTTGCTTCACAGGGAAGATGGCCCTGCGATTGAATACACAAATGGGTATAAAGTTTGGTATTTAAATGGCCAACGTCACAGGCAAGATGGGCCTGCTGTTGAGTATCCAAATGGAGATAAATATTGGTATTTAAATGGAGAGCTTCACAGATAAGATGGACCTGCCATTGAGTATGTAGATGGAGCTAAAGCTTGGTGGCATAATGGAAATCTTCACAGAGAAGATGGGGCTGCTATTGAATGTCTTAATGGAGATAAACATTGGTATTTAAATGGCGAGCGTCATAGAAAAAATGGCCCTGCCGTTGAACGTGCCGTTGAACGTGCAGATGGATACAAAGAATGGTGGCAGAATGGAAAGAAAATAAAAGAAGAAAGCCTTTAAAATGAAGTGGCGATCAAGTGATGAAGAAAATATTGGTTGGCTTTTAAGATCAACTGCATTTTTTGCGGTGGGTTTAATAATGTAATTTGTTTAAAACTTTTTTGAAAGAAATGTAAAATGATGAGTGAACTTAAGATAGATTCGCAAAATGAGTTTCAGTTTTTGGGTGAATTTCAGTTGGGAGAGAATCTATGGAAGATATATGGTTTAGATTTTTTGGAAAAGACTATCATTTTAGATCCTGAGACTTTTGTGCCCTATCAGTCTTTGAATCCTGTTTGTTGCCAAATGCGTATTGGTGTTTTGGGAGAAAAAGTTCGAAAATTTCCCTCCCTCATAAAAGGCGGACAATTTGTTGAGTGTGTAAACGTTGAAAATCCTGATGATCGTCGCACAATTAAAACTTCTGGTGACATCGAATCGTTTTAAGCATGATCTTTGGCACCTTGAATTGACTATAGATGTAGTCCCTAAGGAATATTATTGCCTTGATGTGTTTATGATTATGCGGGTGCTTAACAGAACACAAGATAGTATACAAGGAGAACAGCAATGTATTGCCCAAGCTGCGGTAATCAAAATATAAAGAACGGTGATCAGAGCCCTAATGGCGGTGAGTTATATGTAGCTGAGGAATGCCATTCTAGCACAGAATATTATGACGAAGCTAAACCTTATGAGTGTTTGGACTGTGCAACAATATTTTATCTTGGTCAAGCTTGCAATAGCGACGACAAAGATCAAGATGAGGAATAATATCGGATTTGAAAAGCGTAGATAGAAAAATAACCGATTCTTACTGCGATGAATTTGCACGGCAAAGGTACGATCTCTATGGCAACACGATGCATAGGTGAAAAATTTGCAATAAAAAACATATAAATTTTTTGCAGCATAGCCTTGACTTGGGTGCTCGCAAAACCTACTATAAACCATAGTCAGATCAGTACTTATAACTAAAGGGTTGGAATGACTAATTTTTGTGCCCACCGTTGGCACCTGCTAGTCTGCCGCACTCTACCACCTAGCAGTTACGTTGGAATGACTAATTTTTGTGCCCACCGTTGGCACCCGAAGTCATCCTCATTTTCGAACCGCTCATGGTATGTTGGAATGACTAATTTTTGTGCCCACCGTTGGCACTTGCAGGTTAGGTGCAGTTGTTTTTTAGGGGCCGTGTTAGAATGACTAATTTTTGTGCCCACCGTTGGCACACCCAAAAACACTTTGAAGTCAGCTTTCCCATCGCAGTTGGATTGACTAATTTTTGTGCCCACCGTTGGCACTCCCTTTGACTTTAAGTATACCATACTCCTTCTTCCATTGCCCGTTGGAGTGACTAATTTTTGTGCCCACCGTTGGCACGGATCGCTGAGACCGCATCAAAGCACGATGAGCGTGGGGTTGGAATGACTAATTTTTGTGCCCACCGTTGGCACCTCTGACTTGTTGGTATCAACTACCGGCTTATGAGCGTTGAAATGACTAATTTTTGTGCCCACCGTTGGCACATGGCAACAACATCCGATTGCCGAATTGACAGAAATGTTAGAATGACTAATTTTTGTGCCCACCGTTGGCACCAGTCCGAGACATTCCCGGTTTTCAATTGTGCGGTTGTTTAAATGGCAATTTTTGTGCCCATCGTTGGCACGATCTACGTGGTCGAGGAGTGTAGAGAAAATTTTTGTGCCCATCGTTGGCACGGAAACGGCACAAACCCTAATATTTACAAGTCACACTAAATTTTTATAAAAATTTACGACTCGATAAGAGCAAACTCACGCATTTCAATTTTTTTGGTAAACAAATATGAATGTAGACGTAATGGCTGCGATTTCTTCGCTTATATTGGTTTTTTTGTTTTTCGCTTATATCTTTAGGCTGAAAGACAAGCACGACCAAAGAAATTAGTAATAGTTTCGGAAAAATTGCTAGACTACTCCGATCAAAAAAGCATCATAGAGGTGTCTATTTTTCTCATGACTTGAAAGGAGCCTTCATTATGCGTTAACCTTTGAATTGCTTACACATCTTTTTTCACGCCAAAATCTGGCAACTTGTTTTGATTGAAATCAATCACAACTACAATTCCAACTACAATTACGGCCTACCACGGCACTTAAAACTTACTAAGGAATACCATGTCTAACAAAGAAAAAAATGCAAGCGAAACTCGCAAAGCCTACACAACAAAAATGATTCCAAGAAGCCATGATCGCATGAAATTGCTTGGGAATTTCATGGATTATTTGATGGATGGAACGCCAATATTTTTCGAACTTTGGAATCAGTTTGGCGGCGGGATTGACCGCGATATCATTTCTGGCACTGCAAATAAAGACAAGATATCAGATGATTTACTTTTGGCGGTCAATTGGTTCAAGGTAATGCCAATTAATTCTAAGCCTCAAGGTGTATCGCCATCAAATCTTGCCAACCTCTTTCAACAATACTCTGGATCAGAACCAGACATTCAAGCTCAAGAGTATTTTGCTTCAAATTTTGACACCGAAAAGCATCAATGGAAGGACATGCGTGTTGAATACGAACGACTATTAGCTGAATTGCAGCTATCGAGAAGTGATATGCATCATGACTTGAAGCTCATGTACAAAGAAAAATGCATTGGCCTAAGTCTTTCTACGGCTCACTACATCACTTCTGTGATGTTTGGGACAGGAGCTAAAAACAATCGCCAAACCAAGCATCAATTCTATAGCAAGGTTATCCAACTACTTGAGGAATCAACTCAAATCAATTCTGTTGAACAGTTGGCATCTATTATTTTGAAAGCAGGAGATTGCGATAGTTATCGAAAGCTTCGTATTCGATGTTCTCGTAAGGGAGCAACACCCAGCATTCTTAAGATCGTTCAAGACTATGAACTGGGAACCAATCACGATGATGAAGTGAATGTGCCAAGTTTGATTGCAAATTTGAAAGAAAAATTGGGCAGATTTGAATATGAATGCGAATGGAAGTGCATGGAAAAAATCAAAGCATTTTTAGCTAGCAAAGTTGGGCCTTATTACCTAGGCTCTTACAGTGCGATGCTTGAAAATGCATTGTCGCCCATCAAGGGAATGACTACAAAAAATTGCAAATTTGTGTTAAAGCAAATTGATGCCAAAAACGACATCAAGTATGAAAATGAGCCATTTGGCAAAATTGTTGAAGGGTTTTTTGACTCTCCATATTTTGAAAGCGACACCAATGTGAAATGGGTTTTGCACCCACATCATATTGGAGAAAGCAATATCAAAACACTCTGGGAAGACTTGAATGCAATTCATTCTAAGTACGAAGAAGATATTGCTTCTTTGAGCGAAGACAAAAAAGAGAAACGCATTAAGGTTTATCAAGGAGATGTTTGCCAAACAATCAATACGTATTGTGAAGAAGTAGGAAAGGAAGCTAAGACTCCTTTAGTTCAGCTTTTGCGTTATCTTTACTCTAGAAAAGATGATATTGCTGTTGATAAGATAATTGATGGCATTACCTTCCTTAGCAAGAAACACAAGGTTGAAAAACAAAAAATCAATCCTGTAATTCAAAAATATCCCAGTTTCAACTTTGGGAATAATTCTAAGTTGTTGGGAAAGATTATCAGCCCCAAAGACAAGTTAAAGCATAATCTCAAATGCAACAGGAATCAGGTTGATAATTACATTTGGATTGAGATTAAAGTACTAAACACCAAAACGATGCGATGGGAAAAGCATCACTATGCTTTATCATCTACGCGGTTTTTGGAAGAGGTCTATTATCCAGCCACATCCGAAAATCCGCCAGACGCTTTGGCAGCACGTTTCCGAACTAAAACTAATGGGTATGAAGGCAAGCCTGCGTTGTCTGCTGAGCAAATTGAACAAATTAGATCAGCCCCAGTCGGTTTGAGAAAAGTGAAAAAACGTCAAATGCGACTCGAAGCTGCAAGACAGCAAAATCTCTTGCCTCGATACACTTGGGGCAAAGATTTCAACATAAACATTTGTAAGCGTGGCAACAATTTTGAAGTCACTCTTGCGACGAAGGTGAAAAAGAAAAAAGAAAAGAATTATAAGGTTGTTTTAGGGTACGATGCTAATATCGTTCGCAAAAACACTTACGCAGCCATAGAAGCTCACGCTAATGGCGATGGTGTGATTGACTACAATGACTTGCCCGTGAAGCCTATTGAAAGTGGATTTGTAACCGTTGAAAGTCAAGTGCGAGACAAATCTTACGATCAACTCTCTTACAATGGCGTAAAGCTCTTGTATTGCAAGCCTCATGTTGAGTCTCGACGTTCATTTTTGGAGAAATACCGAAATGGCACCATGAAGGACAACAGAGGAAACAACATTCAAATTGACTTTATGAAAGACTTTGAAGCTATTGCGGATGATGAAACTTCTTTGTATTACTTCAATATGAAGTACTGCAAGCTGCTTCAATCGTCCATTCGCAATCATTCTTCACAAGCAAAAGAATATCGTGAAGAGATTTTTGAATTGTTAAGAGACGGAAAACTATCGGTTTTGAAGTTATCATCTTTGAGCAATCTTTCTTTTGTGATGTTCAAAGTTGCCAAATCTCTGATCGGTACTTACTTTGGCCACTTGCTTAAGAAGCCGAAGAATTCTAAGTCAGATGTTAAGGCACCGCCTATAACTGATGAAGATAAGCAAAAAGCTGATCCTGAGATGTTTGCTTTGAGGTTGGCTTTGGAGGAGAAGCGACTAAACAAAGTCAAGTCTAAGAAAGAAGTAATTGCGAACAAGATTGTTGCTAAGGCACTTGAGCTTCGCGACAAGTACGGGCCTGTGTTGATTAAGGGAGAAAACATCTCTGACACGACCAAGAAAGGCAAGAAGTCAAGCACCAATTCTTTTTTGATGGACTGGCTAGCACGCGGTGTGGCTAATAAAGTCAAAGAAATGGTAATGATGCATCAAGGACTTGAATTTGTAGAAGTAAATCCTAATTTCACATCTCACCAAGATCCTTTTGTTCACAAGAACCCTGAAAATACGTTTAGAGCTAGGTACAGTCGGTGCACTCCAAGTGAACTTACTGAGAAAAATCGCAAGGAAATTTTGAGCTTTTTGAGCGATAAGCCTTCTAAACGACCGACAAATGCCTATTACAATGAAGGTGCGATGGCCTTTCTTGCAACTTATGGCTTGAAGAAGAATGATGTGCTAGGAGTTAGTCTTGAGAAATTCAAGCAAATAATGGCCAACATTCTACATCAGCGTTCCGAAGATCAATTATTGTTTCCTTCTAGAGGTGGCATGTTTTATCTTGCAACTTACAAGCTTGATGCTGACGCTACCTCTGTAAATTGGAATGGCAAACAGTTTTGGGTTTGTAACGCAGATTTAGTAGCGGCATACAATGTCGGTTTGGTCGATATTCAAAAAGACTTCAAGAAAAAGTAAACAAATAATTCTCTGTCTCGCCCAAATTATTTGGGCGATACATTGGGAATAAATTGTAATTTACTTGACTGAGTTACTTGGCGTGAATATCATGAATTGCAGGGGTCGGTAGCTTAAAGGCAGAGCGTCACTTTTATCAAGTGATACTTATGGGCAAAGATGGTTACGGATTTGATCACCGGAGAGTATTTGCTGTGCAGGTTCGAGTCCTGCCTGACCCATTGCAGATGTCTGGAGTTGTTAGTAAGGTGGCCTGCTGCGTTCGAGTCGCTACACAGGAGAAGAAAGTAATTCCAGACAACTGTAGTAAGCTATATGCTTACTGGATGTTAGTAGCTCAGTTGGTCAGAGCGTGGGTAGCTCCCAGTCGCAGGTTCGAATCCTGTCTAACATATTTGAATTGGCGGCGTGGTGGGGACACGCATGACCTTGGAGGCTTTAAGGTTTAGCAACTATTGGCCTTAGTAGTTGTAAGCAGGTTTAAATCCTGCCCAATTCATTGCTTATGCGAAACCTGCTATCGGTGACAACGTTGAGTCAAGCGAAGTCCGTGAAGTGGTTATGAGGTGCCCCTAGGACCCTTATTCTCGCCAACACACGAGGATGACTTGAAAAGGGGGTAATCGGGTGAAGCCGAACCGAACACAGGCTGGAGAGTACAGCCATTTTTATTTTATGAACAGATATGCATGCTCATAAAATAAGCATATTTTTGTGCTTACATTTGTGCTTACATTTGGCACCCATCTCGTCAGTTGGTTTTTTAATAAAGAGATTTTAGCGATGTCTTTTAAAGAAAATATTTCAAATTGGTGGAGACCAAAAAGGTATCAAGTAGAGTATTTTAAAGACTCTATGCACTTATCATATTTTGATGAACAAGTATGCAATAGCCTTTCAGAAGCTATTGAGCGACTTGATTACATCAATAACTTGAGTGATGAAGCAAAAATTAAATGGTTTGGCTTCTGTCCATTTTTAATAAGAATTTCGTGCATTACAGAACCAAATCCATTGAGGCGGTTTTTGAATCGATGTGGAAGTAAGCGACTTTATCGCATAGGGCGATGGCAAATTTGATTATTTTAATTATTCATCAAATCAGCCTTCTTTTATTAGAAACACACTAAAAGCCTCTGGCTAAATAGTATAAAAGTATATGTGCTCTGCCCAATCCATCAACAGCATTTGATATTTCTCTTTTGAATGCTTGTTTGTCAGTTTCTAATTTGAACGGATCTTTTTGTAAAACATTTTGAAAAACTTTTGTAGCGGATGATCTAGCATTATCAATTACATCACATTGAGACATAAGGTGCAAATCCACTGGTTTTTGCCTAACTTTGTCTGCAACAATTGTAGGATCACTTACCGCTTTGCCAGTTATGTTTTTGGCAATTGAATCGTTGTTTTTAAACCATTTGGCAAACGATAGCCTATTCTGTTTTCAACACAAAACTCTCCCGTACATTGTCCTTATTTACAATTATTCATTCATCAAATCAGCTTGTTGTCGTTTTATTTTAGTTTTAAGTTTTCCTAAACCAACTTCTGTTAGCACTACAAATTGCCATCCAAAATTTGTGCAGTAATTATTGGCTGCTGCCCACTTACATTTGTTTTGTTCGTAATGCGTTTGATTTGCAGGTTTTATTTCCCAAATTTCTGTCGAACCATCGATAAAATCTACTCTTAAATCGGGAATGTAATTATGCCATTTGCCTTGGAAAAAATAAGGCACTTTTATTTCTTCATATCTAAAATTCACAACATCAAGGTCTGCTTCCAAACACTCGAAGAAATCACACTCCATGCCTGATTTGTAATCATAATCACGATTGCATTTACGAGAAGAAAAAGTACCTTGTCTGAAAGACGGCTTTCTAGTTGACTTCTTTTCGGATTTACCATTTTTACCCACTTTAAAGTCGTGCCAAATCGCAACTCGTGATTGAACGTTTTTAGGCATGACTCGGTTTGGGTGTTTGGTTTTATAATGAAGCTTCAAATCACGCACTGGTGATTTGCAATCAGGACAAGTAATATATTCACGACCTTCATCGTGAGATTCAACTATATGTTGCTTGTATTCATCATATGAATCAAAATTCTTTCCGCATACAAAACATTGATATTTGCGTGTTTTTGGTTGACCAGCGTCTTCAAATAACAAAGGCATACCTCTCCTCAATTAGGTTCGACAATCAGTAATCTGTTGTACGAAACGTATTGTTTCTTTAAGTTTGATATCCATTTCAAGGACTATAATTTCGACAATCTCATAAAGTTCTTTGACGGCACTTTCACGAGCAGTTCGTGGCAAAGGACCATCATTAACGGTTATATAAGACACTGCATCTTTTTTAACATCAAGGGTGTACTTGTATGTCAAATTACCAATTTGTGTTTTGGTAATGAACATATCCCATGTTACGTTAGGATCTTGTGATTCATCAATTTCTGTGGCTTGAAATTGTGATCCTCCCAAATGCGTCCACGTAAGACCGCAACTTTTGGTTTTTTCTATAATCTCACGAACTAAAGCTTCATTGTAGAGATCTTGCAACTCCAGAAGACTAGGCATTATTAACCTCCATATTTTGAACTCCACGCACTATAGATGTTGTGTAGTGATAAGAGTCCATGAAAAAATGACCAAAGATGAGCTTGTTAGCAAATCAAAAATCACACAGTGATAGATATGATTATTCGGGCTCAATTTATAAGCAGACTTATTGCAAAATTATTATTGCTTGTAGAGAACATGGCGAGATAGGAAAAAATTAAAATCACTCTTTTAACTTGGCAAGTTACTCTTCATCTGTGCGATTAAAATTTGGTGCTTGGTCACGATCTTTAGCTATCGGCATTTGAATTATTTTGATCGAGCTTAATTTTTTTCCAGCATCAGTTGCATCGTTTTTTAGTTGCTCTACAACTTTATCTCCATCTACAACTTTCAAATTCTTCATAGATTTTTTATTGAACACTTGCTGACTAGGTTCGCCTTTTACCATTTTGCTGAGATTGGTTGCCGTGAAGCTTGCGTCATCTTCCCAGCTTTCAGGCATATCATCGTCAGGATTTTTCATTTTGGCAAAAACAATACGACCATCTTCGCCACAACCAAAATATTCATTATCTTTCTTGAAAAACATTATTAAGCCATGTTGATCAATAATATTTTTGATTGTAGTTTCGTTGTCATTTTCTAATAGATAAGTATCCCAAATATCCATCAAAGATCTAAATTTTGAAAAGCCGGGTGATTCCAAGTTTACCTCTATTCTGCAAGACCTAACTCTATATAGACTATATGACACGCACTTTCAGACAGTTTATTCAATCCAATGATTTCAATTGTTCGTTTTTTGAGCAGGACGCAGCACCTCCCATGGGTGCAGCACCTACTTCACCTGAAAACCCTGATTCAAAAAACAACAATAATCACTTTGATCAACTTAAACAACAATTTGGTATGGACGATGACGATTTTGATGCCGCATTACAGGGTGGAACTATTCAAGTCTTTAAAGTGCCTGATTATTCTAAGGAATGGGGCTATTTAGTAGTTGGACCTTGTTCTGCAACAGTAATGCCCAGCAATGACGGAAATTATCAAGTTACTTTTCAATTGATGCAGAAGAAATTGCTTAGCCCAAAATCTTTTATATATCCCTACAAAAAAGGTCAAACACCAGTAAGATATGAAGGAAAAGTAAAAGACGAAACTGTATTTATGAAGGCAGAAGAATTACAGGACATTATGGCCTTAGGGTTCCAAGCTGGCGGAGGAGCGGCACCTATGGGTGGCGGCATGCCTCCTTTAGGAGGTATGTAATGAAATTTAAACAATGGTTGCAAAACGAAACAATGACTAGCACAGCAGATGTAGCAAATTTTCAAAACCGAGTAGGTATGGCTCGACGTTGGTGGGTTTCAGATTGGGAGAAAGAAATGGCTTCTGGTAAAAAACGTAAAAAAACAAAATTTACTTATCAATTACCTCAAGTCCATGAAGGATTTGGTAAATATAGTTTTTCTTGTGTTATGTTTGATCTCAAAGACAAAGATGCATCTAAAGTTTTGAGTTGGTCTAAGAAACACATTCCTGATGATGTTCTTTTTACAGATGGAGAAAAAGGCCGTGAAGATGAGATTCACATTACCCTTTTGTATGGGTTGCATACTTCAAAGCCAGATGATGTAGAGAAAATTGTAAGTAATTTTAAGCCAGAAGAAATATCATTTGGAGAAATTTCTAAGTTTGAATCTGAAGAGTATGATGTTTTGAAAATATCTGTTGAAGGAAAAATTCTACACAAAATTAACAAAGCTTTGAAAGATTTGCCTCATACATCAAGCTACCCAATTTATAAGCCACATTGTACTTTGGCTTATGTGAAAAAGGGTAGCTGTGATCATTTACTAGGCAAAAAATATTTTGAAGACTGGAGTGTAATTTTAGACTCAGTCATTTTCAGTTCTTCCGATGGAGACAAAACAGAGATAGACTTAGGATAAACCGGGTCTGGTTTCTGGATCATGAATTCCTGTATCTAATTGCAAATCCTGTTCAATAGAAGATCCATATGGGTCAGCACCCATATGTGATAAAGCTTCGGCCATTTGCCTTTCTGCTTTTACCTTTGGAATATTGTGTTTGAACCTGTAATCATGACCGGTGGAATTATTGTTCCAACGGTCAGTTCCTACTGGATTTGAAAACTGAAAGCAACAAGCTGATACAAGTTTTGTCTTTTTCTGTGAGTGACAACTAGGGCATTCAACGGTCGGGTAAATTCCTTTATCATCAAAAGTTGCTATGTCATCATATCGCTTTTTACAATCTAAGCATTGAAATTCGTAAAGTGGCATTTATTAGTTCCCTTCTAAATCATCGTCATCAAGATAATCGATATCATCAATCTCTGAAATTTCTGGAATTTCTTCTCCAGTCATCTCTAATAATCTTTTGTATACAGTTTCAATCTCAGTCAGCCGACTGGATACGCTTTTAAAACACCAGAACCAACTATCTTTAGCTATTTCTATTGCTTTGCTTAATAAGTGTTGATTAAGCTCAGTTTGAGCTAAATCCATTTGCATGACATTTATAATGCCTTGTTGGTCAATATATCCAACAACTTCGCCTGTTAATTCTTGGTCGAACTCATCATCAGATCCGAAAAAGGATTCATCGTCATCATTATCATCTTCGTTATTGTAGAATCTTTCCATATGAAACCTCAAACTACTGCTTGATACAAAGGGACCATTTTCTTCCAAAGTTCTATAACTCTTGTCTCATTAGCAGTCAACTCAGAATTTATGAGTCCGCCAGCACTTGAGAAAGGGCATCCTATAGCTGTATCTATCCATCTTCCACAGCCTTTCTTATAATTTACAAAAGGTTGAACATCATTAGAAAATTTGGCATCCACGCAGAGTTTTTCAGAACACCTTTCTGTTAGCTTGTCTTCAAGATAGTAATTGTTGATTAGGTCTTCAATTTGTTGATCTTTTAAATACAACGCACAATCGTCAAGCCAAAAAATATTTTTTTCTAACTTCTTTATCCAGTTATTATTTAAAGCATCAACAGCCATAACGCAAGGCTTTACTGCTAATATGGGTTGTTTGACTAATCCAACATCCTGTGCTTTTTTAATTGCAAACAACCAATTAATATATTCATCTTTATTATCAGCAGTTGGTTTAGTCTTGATTGTTGGTATTTTTAATCTTTTTGCCCATTGAAAATAAACAAAAGTGAAATCACTATTCCGATTACAAAACAAAGCAACTGTGGCTTCGGGCAAGTTTTTGTAAAATGAGTACCATGTGGCGAAAGTTTGCCAATCAAGACCAGTTTCACTGATAATCAATACTGATAAATTTCGACCTGTTTCTGAAATCATGCTATAGATTAGTAAATGTCATTGACAATCTATGAATTTGATGCTATTTTGTTTTGAGCAAAAATTTTTAATTTTTAATTTTTTGGAGTTTTTTATGTATTTGTTGGAACCTTACGATAATGCTCTTCGACAAATTCTTGAAAGAGGAGTTAATCGAACTAATCAACGAACAAAAATCAAAACTCTGTCCATTTTTGGGATGTTGAATCGTTATCGATTAGACACTGACTTTTTTCCGATTCTTACACGTCGTAAAGTTTGGCCAAAATCAGTTTTTTCTGAACTTATTTGGTTCTTAAGTGGCTCGACCAGTAACAAAGATTTGAAGAATCTGGGTTGCAATTTTTGGTCTCCTTGGGTCGATCATGAATGGGAAAAGAAACATGGTTACGCTGAAGAAGCTTTTGGACCCGTTTATGGCTTTCAGCTTCGACATTTTGGAGGAGCTTATGGCAATGGAATTGGCGGTATAGCTCACTCCCAAGACTGTCAAACTCCGGGAAATGTTGCTCCTGACTATTACGGCACAGGAGGGTTTGACCAATTAGCTTGGGTGGTCAACAGAATTAAAGAAGATTATTCGTGTCGAAGGACTCTTTGGACGCTTTGGAATCCAAAAGATGTTTCGAAAATGAGGCTCCCTCCTTGTCACATGATGTATCAGGTTCTCGTAGACGATGAACGTAGATTGTCGGGAATTCTATATCAGAGGTCTTGTGATTTTCCAATAGGCGTTCCAGCAAATATTCAGTTTTATTCAGCACTAACAATTATGCTTGCACAACAGACAGGTTGCGAGCCTTTTGAGTTTGTTCATGTAACAGCAGACAGCCATATTTACGAGAATCAAATTGAAGGTGTAAGAGCCTACTTGGAAACTCCTGTAATTGACAGCCCCAAGCTAACAATAAAGCAAGCTTCAGATATTTTCAGTTATAATCCAGAAAATTTTCTTATTGAGAATTTCACTTCTGGCCCAAAAATCGATATTCCTGTGGCAGTATAGTGCATCTTTTCAATTGATGCAAAATAAGTTATGATGTTTTTATTGTGCAACATGCAGTTGCACATTTATTGAAAGGGATTCTAACATGGTCAGAGCAAGTCATATTTTAGTGAAGACTTTAGAGCAAGCAAACCAATTGAAAACTGAAATTGTCGAGCTTGATGATTTTGCAAGGCTTGCCAGCGAATATAGCATGTGTCCTAGTGGCAAAAAAGGTGGTGATCTTGGCTTTTTCGACAGAGGCCAAATGGTAAAACCTTTTGAACAGGCTGCTTTTGCATTAAATGTCGGAAATGTAAGTGACCCAGTGCAAACTCAATTTGGGTATCATTTGATTTTAAGGACAGCTTAATGGTAACTTTAGTTGTTGCATACAATAAAAATTTTGTAATTGGCGACAGCCAAGGCAATATTCCATGGCACCTTCCTGAGGATCTCAGATTTTTCAAGGAGGTTACCATGGGCAAGCCGTGTATTATGGGAAGGAAAACTTGGGAAAGTCTTCCTGATCGTTTTAAACCTCTTCCCGGTCGTAAAAACATCATTGTCACTCGGAATAATGATTCGTTTTTCCAGCATAATACTCGATATGTTCTTTGCGATAATCCAATTTACATAGCATCAACCTTAGAATTGGCTTTAGCAAAAGCCAAAAAATATAGTGATGATGCTTGTGTGATCGGTGGTGGAGAGATTTACAAGTATTGCATAGACAATAATTTGGTAGATAGAGTTTTAGCAAGCGAAGTTCATGGATATTTGGACATTCAAGGTAAAACTTATTTTCCAAATTTAACGGAATTAGGTTGGCATGGTGAAACATATCAAATGTTTGAAACCTTTACTGTGGTTGATTATCGATGTTTGAATCCCAAGGAATAATACACTATGGACCAGATATAAGATTGATCGCTGAAATTGATCAAGGCATAGGAGACTTTTATAGATCATTAATTCCGAAATACTATTATGCTAAGAGTTTAAGGTATAAATCTCACATTACTATTGTTCGAACCGGAAAGGAAACACCAACTAATTTGGATTTATGGGGGCGGCATGAAGGTCGCCAAATAACATTTCAATACGATTCTTATATCCATTTCGATGGTGTCATGTTTTGGTTGGATGCATACAGCCAAGAAATTGGAGAAATTCGTCAAGAATTAGGGCTTCCTGAATATAGAGATGATCGGGCCTACGGAGGCGTTTTGCGTACTGCATATCACATATCAATTGCAAATGTAAAAAACACTTAATCCTATTCGGATTTTTCTGATAGTGTTTTTGTTTCTTTACTATTCTAAATATGGTTATAGGAGAATCTATGACCAATAAAAAGAAACAAAAGAAGAACTTTTTAGATCCTGCTTTAACCTATAGTCTTACTGCATTTACTGTCAGGGCAGTGGCACAATCCATAGTTGGTTGGATGGGCTTGGAATTCTTTAAAGCAGGAATTAAAAAGACCAAAGAATGGTGTGATGATGAAAAATCAAATTCTCAAGGAATTTCTGAAAAGAAACCAGAAGAAAAAACTTAAAATACATTGTGTTGGCGATGCTATGATTGATGAATACTACAAGGTAAAAGTCAATCGAATGAGCCCAGAAGCACCAGTGCCTGTCATGGTATGTCAAAATGACTTTGTGAGAAGGCCCGGTGGAGCAGCCAATGTTGCTTATCAACTTAGACACTTAAATACAGAAACAAAACTATTTTGTTTCAATGACCCTGAAGCCAATAAAGTGTTTTCTAACCATGAAATAAAAACATTATACTATCCATACTCTCAAGCTAGCTTGCCAATCAAAAGGCGGTATTTAGATAATGGCGTTCAAGTAGCTCCTCGACATGATTTCGAGAAAAACTGCTGTGGCTTATCGAATGATCAAATTAAAGCATCCACTGAGTATTTTAGCCATGTGATCCAAGAGCAACAGCCAGATTTAGCAATCTTATCTGATTACAATAAAGGCTTTTTTTCCTATCGAGATTGCAATCTTGTGAAGAGCTACCATGGCGTTACCACCATTGTTGATCCTAAAACAGGTCCTTTAGAATATTGGAAAGGATGTACAATTTTCAAGCCAAATGCCAAAGAAGCACAAGAACTCAGTGGCCAGAGTTATTGGGTAGATCAAGCAAAATATTTACAGCAAAAACTTGAATGCGAGGCGGTTGTAATCACCTTTGGTGGCGAACGAGTGGCTGGGATTTGGAAAGATGAAATTTTTGAATACATTCCAAATAAAAAGGTTGCTGTAGAAAGTGTAATTGGTGCAGGTGATTGCTTTGCTGCATTTTTTGCAGCAGCTACAGGTCATGGTTTTAATCCTATAGAATCTGCTGAAATTGCTTGGAATGCAGGCTCAGTTTATGTGCAAGAACGCATGAATAGACCAGTTGTACCCGCTGAATTGATTGATGATAAAATCGTTCAGCCTGAGGATTTGAAAAATCGTGATTTTAAATTAGTTTTTACAAATGGATGCTTTGATATTCTTCACAATGGACATTTACAAACTCTGAAATTTGCTAAAAGTCAAGGCGATAAATTGGTCGTTGCATTAAACACAGATGCCAGTATAAAGAAATATAAAAATCCAACACGTCCAATATTGCCTCTTGAACATCGCATGTCTGTAATGGCAAGTTTAAGTTGTGTAGATTTTGTTGTTTGTTTCGATGAGCAAACACCTTTAGACTTAATCAAAATTATATCTCCCGATGTCTTGGTTAAGGGTGGAGATTATAAAATTGAAGAAATTGTGGGTTTTGATATTGTGCCAATTGTTCGCACAGCACCTTTTGTTCCTAATTCTAGTACAACACAATTAATTGAAAATCATTTGAAAGGATGCAAATGAATAACCGTTCTTTTTTGGACAATCTTTATAAAGAATACTGCTCAATTGATTCCGATATCAATTTGCATTTACCAATTCTGTACGAATATGCATCGAGATGCAATCATGTGACTGAAATGGGTGCTAGAACAGGATTAAGCACTGTCGCTTTTTTAAAAGCTAATCCTAAAAATTTTGTATCTTATGATTATCAATATTCTGACCCTGAACCACATTCAGTAAAAGAAATTGAAAATCTCAAAAACATTTTTCATAACTGCCAACAGTTAGGCCAAAATTGCAAATACATTGGAGCAGATGTTCTTCGAATTGAAATAGAACAAACTGATTTGCTTTTTATTGATACATGGCATTGTTACGAACAAATAAAAAAAGAACTTTACTTACACGCACACAAAGTGAATAAGTATTTAATATTTCATGACACATTTACTTATGGCCAAGTTGGCGAAAAATTAGGCGACTGCGATGTTTTCCATCCTTATTTAGAAATGCCTACAGCAGGTACAGGAATTCGTCCTGCAATTGATGAGTTTCTTGTTCAAAACTCTAATTGGAATATAAGGTATGAAACCGATCTAAATAATGGTTTATTGATATTGTCACGCTAAATTTTAAGCATAAGACAATATATTAGGCTATGGCTCGTCGTAAAAAATTGATTGATAAAGTTATTTTCAAAAAAGCCGCAGGCAAATGCTATTTCTGTGGACTTGCCGAATATGGTCTTTTAGATGTACACAGAATAGTTCCCGGTGAAGAAGAAGGGCAATACACTCATTTTAATAGTTTGTGTCTTTGTTCTAATTGTCATCGTCGTGTTCATGATGGACAAATCAAAATTGACAGAAAATATTCTACAAGTCTAGGAAAAACGATTCTTCATTTTTGGGAAAATGGAGTAGAAAAATGGCAATAATTTTGTGTTTAAAATTGCTGTAACTAACAGACTACATACTTAGTACTAAAATAATTTGGGTGCTGAGTATCATGACAATATCTTTTAAACAGTGGTTAGTTGAAAATGGCGGTATGGCAATCGGATCAAATGGCACAAACAGCCATCCCACACAATCCGCTCAAGCCGCACAGAAAGTTGCTGCTGGTTGGCTTGGACAAGACGCAAATGCAAATTCTGCCGCAAAGCTTGCTCGAAGCGGCAGTTCGTCAGTAGGCACCCAAAACATCATGCAAGCGGCAGCAGATGCCACTGAAGCTGCACCAAATACAATTGCCAGCAAAACCGACGCAACACAAGTAGCAAGTGCTTTGGCTAAATCATTTGGTATAAAAAATAATTTTTCCAAACCTAAATTCATGCGAAAAAAGTAAATGACATTCAAGGAATTCATTCAAATTGATGAACTTCAAGGCCAGTATGGTAATGTGCAAGCTGTACAAGGCCCTTTGGGCATTCATTCTGCTTTGAAGCAACTACATACGCCTGTAAAGAAAAAGGGAACCACAACAGTCAGTAGGGCCATGTCGGCTGGTAAATTCAGAAGCCCTTCTCGTCCAGCAATACTTTCAGCCCCAAATTCTCCCACCATGATTCAGTCAAATTTTTAAGATTCCTCTTTTCTTAAGAAAAGAACTTGTGTAAGATTGTGATATCTGATACATTCACAAAACTTTCGGCCACATAATAAGGAATCAATTATGTCAGATAATCAGACTGCACTTGCCAAGTATGCCAATTTTTATGATCGCAATGAGTTTCTTGCTTTAAATGAAGAAATGAGTTTTTCCGAGTACATGGATTTATGTGAAAAAAATCCACGGTTGGCTAGGAACGCTTTTCAATATGTCTATGACATGATTATTGAAAAGGGCACTACCTCTTTTGAGCGTTACCGTAAGACTTATACAAAGTATCATTTCTTTGAAGATCAAGAAATCCCAGTTTTTGGCCTCGAAGAAACTTTGGCAAGCTTTGTAGATTTTATTCATGGAGCCGCTGGTGGATATGGCACAGAGCGACGTGTGCTTCTATTGCATGGGCCAGTTGGTTCTTCTAAGTCAACCATTTGTCGCCGATTGAAGAGAGGATTGGAACAGTATTCCAAATCTCAGCAAGGAGCTTGGTACACCTTTAAATGGGTGAATTTACCTACGATAGCCGATGAACATGGGCCAGCCGTCTACACTAACACTGAAGATGTTTGCCCTATGAACGAAAACCCAATTAAGCTTATGCCGCCAGCTATGCGTGCAGAAATTTTTAAGGATCTTAATAGGATTCTTAAAAATGCGACCCCAGAAGCTGAACGCAACTCCTTGTATGTGCTTGGTGGTGAGGGTGATTTGAATCCTCGCTGCAAGCTATTTATGTCATTGCTCTTGAAGAGATATGATGGCGATTGGCTAAAGGTCGTTGAGAACCATATTAGAGTCATTCGTCGAGTTCACAGTGAAACTGATCGTGTCGGCATTGGAACATTCCAACCTAAGGATGAAAAAAATCAAGACTCGACAGAATTGACAGGAGATATGAACTTCTCCAAGATCGGTCAATTTGGATCTGATTCTGACCCTCGTGCATTCAATTTCGACGGCGAATTTGAAGTTGCCAACAGAGGTGTTTGTGAATTTATTGAAATGCTCAAGCTTGATAATGCGTTTTTGTATGACTTGCTTGGTGCAACACAAGAACACAATATTAAACCTAAGAAATTTTCTCAGGTTACCATTGATGAAGTTATTATTGCTCACACCAACAATCCTGAGTTTGAAAAGCTCAAGAACAATCAATTTATGGAAGCTTTGCGAGATCGTACCGTCAAAGTTGATGTGCCATACTTACTCCGTTGGAGCGACGAAATTAAGGTGTATGAGCACACTTATGGAATAGGCAAGGTGCGTCAGCACATTATGCCTCATACTTTGGAAATTGCAGCTTTGTTCGCTGTTTTGACCCGCTTAGAAGATGACGGGGATGGCAAGCTCGATCTTAGAGACAAAGCTAAATTGTACGATGGTCGAGAGCTACCCGGATGGACTCAGGACACCGTAAAGGAACTCAGAGACAAACACTCTGATGAAGGCTTCCATGGTCTTTCGGCTAGATATGTTCAGGACAAGATTGCAACTCGCCTTGCAAGAAATAAGGATTACATCAATGTATTCCATGTTTTGAGCGAACTTAAAGATGGACTTAGCCAATCATCTTTGATTACTAATGTCGAGGACGTGAAGCGATACGAGTACTGTGCAGAATTGGCAATCAAAGAGTTGGACGAAATTCTTAAGAATGAAGTTCAGCGTGCTTTGGTGGCTGACGAAAAGGCAATCGAAAGAGTTTGTGCTAAGTACGTTGACAACATTATCGCCTATGTGAATGACGAAAAGATGATTCATCCAATCACTGGATCTAAAATGGACCCAGATGAACGTTTGATGCGTGCCATTGAAGAAAAAGCAGGCATTCCAGAACAGGGATGCGATGATTTCCGCCGTTCGATTGCATCCTTTATCGGAACTTTAGCAACACGTAATAAGCAATTCCGATGGGACTCGAACGCAGAGCTTAAGCGAGCTTTGGAGGCTAAAGTTTTCGAGGATGTCAAAGACACAATTAAGTTGTCGGCCTTGACTAAGGAAGCAGCACAGCTTGATCCAGATTTGCAAGAGAAGATCGATGCGATTAAGACACGATTGATTAAGCAACATGGTTACAATCAACAATCTGCAACTGATGTTTTGGATTATGTCTCTAGCATTTTTGCCAGAGGTGATATTTCTAATTAAGTGAGATAAGAGTTGTAATTAGTGGCTCAGTAATTGGGCTGAGCCACTGAATGGAAAGTTATTATGGAAACATCTGAAGTCAAAAAGTACGAAGATTTGATGGCTAAACATCAAAAATTCAAAGAAATCAGAGAAGTCTCTACGGTAGTAGATTTTGATTTCGAAATCGCCCAAGGCCAAACGCTCAGAGAAAAAAGTACAACGCTTACTAGCACATTGGGTCAATTTCAATTTGATTACGTTGTAGCCGGACCAGATACACTTGTCTTATTGGAAATTGGCAAATCTGCGGCAAAAACTCAGACAGACATTTTGTTCCCATTGAATGAATTATTGCTAGTGGGCACAGATCCTAAGTTGATCAAAATTAAGAACTTTTCGGTTTGATCGATGTGTTTTTCTACAAATACACTGATAACAAATCTTATGTCATGAATTGACGCAAAACATCACGAAAAATAAGGTGCTAAATGCCTAAGCGAATCCAAGAAGATCATAAAAAATTTAGAGACGTTGTTTCTGGTCGTACAAGGCAAGAACTCAAGCGTTTAATTAAATCGGGATCAATTGTTCGGCAACGCCCAAAAGGCGGGAAAGTAACGATCTCCATTCCTCAAATTGACATTCCACACTTTGTACATGGTGATACAGGTGAAGGCATTGGTAGAGGTCCGGGGAAGGAAGGTGATATCATTGGCCGGGACCCTAAGCCGGGGAAGGGCAATAAGGCTGGAGATCAATCGGGTGAGGGCATCCAAATACAAATCGATATGGAAGATGTCCTGAAGTTCATGGAAGAAGAATTGAAGCTTCCTTTCATGAAGCCTAAGCCGAACGAAACATTTGAAGAAGTTAAGATCAAGTATAACGATATTTCCAAAGTTGGTCTGAATTCTTTGCGACACACTCGCAGAACCATGAAAGAAGCTTTGAAAAGACTTGCGATGGCACGTAAGTTAGACAAGCTGCAAATGGTTCCCGGTGCCAGTGTGCCCATGAAGGTAATTACTCCAATCAAACAAGACTTTCGTTATCGCCAATATCGACAGATCAAGATTCCAGCATCTAATGCTGTGATCTTTTTCGCTCGGGATTGCTCTGGATCGATGGACGCATATCGATGCGATATCGTATCTGATATGGCTTGGTGGATTGATTGCTGGATTAGAAGATTCTATAAGCGTGTAGATCGATGCTACTTTGTTCATGATACTAATGCCCAAGAAGTTAACGAAGAACAATTTTACAGGTATCGATATGGCGGTGGGACTCGATGCTCTTCAGCATTTGAGGCTATCGCTGAACAACTTGAAAATCGCTACCCACCTCAGAAATTTAACATTTACGTCTTTTACTTCACTGATGGTGATAATTGGGACGGAGACAATGAGCGTGTTGTAAAATTAGTTCAAGAAAAATTCCCTGAAGGCGTTGTTAATTCTGTGGGGATTGCACAAATTTGTGCATATTCACCAGAGCATAGCGTTAAGCAGTACATTGATGACAAATTAATCGCTGGTCAATTAAACAAAGAACACGTTCGAACTGTTAATATCGGATCAGCATTGGGCGGTATTATGCCAGAGAATGATCGCAATGACCAAATAATAAACGGGATCAAAAAGCTGTTAGGCAATTAGCACTCAAATGTCAGACAATCCAGAATTTGAAAAGTTTATTGTTCAAACTTTGGCTATGGCAAATAATTTTTTTTGCACAGGCCGACCAAATAGAGGTATGGAGGCACTTCTTGCTGTCCAAAAAATAAATGCTGATCACCCACTTTTGAAAAGTTGCATGGACAAACTTCAGTTAACAACTTTTAATCAACCTGCACCAAATCTCGACAATCAATTTGGTAAGATTTGGTTAGGAGAAAATCTTGATGGAAAAAGTATTGAGATTTTTTGCGATCAAGGCATGGGCGATACAATCAATTTGTTGAGATATGTTCAAAAGTTAAAAGAAAAATATGATTGCAAAATAGTTTTAAACTGTTATGCATTTTTCAATCAGTTTGAGAGACTAATGGCTACTCAGGACTATATTGATCAATTTACGCCATTTCATGTGGTGTGTGATTTTTCTACCAATATTATGAGCATTCCGTCTCTTCTAAACGGATTGAGCAAGGATTTTTATTATCCAGTTCATTTTGAAGAAAACATGCGTTTTGAAATTCCTCCGCAAGCTATTTTAGGTGCTTTTGAGGGGGAAGAATTAAATGGACGCTTCAAAGTAGGTGTAGTGTGGCAATCCAATGGAGACAATCCATTGTCCAAAGAAAAAAGCATAGCAGTTAGTGAGTTTTATGCCTTTGCGTTGCCAACTGTAAATTTGTATTGCTTGCAACCCAACATTACAAGCCCTATTTGGATTTGCCCTCTACAAATAGGCGATCTGTATGATACCGCAGCGTACATTCAACAATGTGATTGCGTAATATCTGTCGATACTGCTGTGCTTCATCTTGCAGGAGCACTTCATAAGAAAGCATTTGGTTTATTGCCATATAATTCTGATCCAAGATGGGGCACAGATACTTCTACTTGTTGGTATCCATCGATGGAATTATTCCGACAATCTGAAGACAAAGATTGGTCAAAAGCAATCATGGAAGTCAGAGCAAGACTTGTTTCTTTATCTGAGATTGTGTAAGATATCTTTAAGTTCTATGCGAGTCAATTTTGTGTTTCAAATAAACACGATAGAGGTTAATTATGACGAAATCTAAAATGTTGAGTGGGTCTCCTATTTTGGTTGGCGACAATACGATCCCCGGACTGAAAATTCATAAAGAGGTTAGAGCGGTTCTTCCTCAGATTGAAAGTGCCTGTAAGACCATGGGATTAGATTATTATCCTATCATTGTTGAGTTTGTTCGATATGACGAAATGGCCGAACTAGCTAGTTATGGAGGGTTTCCTGTCAGATATCCCCACTGGCGATTTGGAATGGAATACGAAGAAATGGCTCGTGGGTATGAGCATAATCAATATCGCATTTCAGAAATGGTCATCAATACAAATCCATGCTATATCTACTGCATGGACTCAAACACGCTTGTAGATAATGTTGATGTTATCGCTCACGCTATTGGTCACAATGATTTTTTCAAAAATAATATTTTCTTTGAGCCAACAGATGAAAATATGATGAATAAATTAGCTAATCACGGCACTAGAATTCGCAAGTATATGGCTCGTTGGGGGAATGAGGTAGTTACCGAATTTATTGATCATTGTTTGCGTCTTGAAACTCTTATAGATCCTAATAAAGCTTGGCACAAAAAGAGAATCAAAGAAGCTGTTGTGCGAGACGACAGAACATACAATCACCCTCAAAGACTAAAAGCCCAAAACAATTACATGGACGAATGGGTAAATCCCAAACAGTTCATCGATAAGCAAAACGAACAAATCAAGAGACAGGATGCTGCAAGTTTTTTAGACTTATTTGGAGGATCTTGCAAGGACATTTTAGGATTTTTAAAAGATAATGCTCCTTTGAAGCCTTGGCAGCAAGACATAATTTCGATGCTGTATGACGAGGCGATGTATTTTAGCCCTCAGCGTGCAACCAAAATGACCAACGAAGGTTGGGCCAGCTTTGTTGACTTCCACATTTTATGTCGAATGGGGCTAGTGTCTTTAGGTCAGAAAACGGAAGATGCTGGAATTTGGCATTATGCAGAACATAAAATGCGAGTTCTAGGTGGCAAATATAGCCAAAATCCTTATAAACTTGGATTCGAACTGCTTTTAGATATTGAGGATCGCTGGAACAAAGGTCGATTTGGATCTGAATATGAAAATTGTCCAGACATGAAGAAAAAAGCAGAATGGAACTTGAACCTTGGTTTAGGTATGGAAAAAGTTTTTGAGGTTCGGAAAAATTACAATGACTTTTTAATGATCCAAGAATTTTTTACACCCGAATTTTGCGAAAAGAAGCAATTCTTTGAGTGGAAACGCATGCCATCTGGCGAATACAAAATTCTTAACAAAGATCATAAAAGCATCAAGAAGAAGTTGTTGCAAAGATACTTAAATGGCGGATTGCCAGATATCAGGTTGCTAGACCCTAATCACCAAGGAAAGGGTTGGCTATATTTAGAACATCAATGGGATGGTAGACCACTGCATGATGGATACGCAAGAGAAACGATTATCTCAGTTCAAAAAATATGGAAAAGCGTAGTAGTCTTATCTACAAAAAATGCATACGGCTTAGAATATCTTTATGTTTGTGATGGCTCTTCAGTTGAAAGAAATGTTCATGTTCTTAAACGAGAAGAATACGAAAACGAATTCATTAAATAATCGAAAGAGAGAAAAATGAATCCTTGGTTAGATAAAATCAAAAAAGCTCGTGCTTACATCAGTGGGGCTTATGTGAATTTATTGTGCAAAAATGAAATTGATGTTTTGCACTATACCACTTCAAAAGCATTGGCTCTATCATTGGAATGGGAGTTTTATGCCTCTGTAAATGTACAGGAACTTATTGTTTATTCAAAAGACGGCAAATCCATTCTTAGACAGCAAGTAAATCGTTTATTTGACAAAAAACAAAAAATAATTATCTCAACAAATTTTCTTACTATTAACGTTGGCGGCAAATTGTTCAAATTAGAAGAATTATTATCACACGATTTTGATCAATAAAAAATTTGGTTTCTGACATGTAAATAGTTACATGAGATTTAAAACTTGGATAGAATCAGAAAATAGTTTGAATGGGAGAATCCCTGAAATTTTTCCTCCCAATAGAGGCACATCAACTCCGGCTTCAGATATGGTTCGTAGAACTGGTCTGCAACCGCAAGTTGGATCTAATGAGATTCAAACTGATGCTAAAGATAGTAACGATAAACTTTTGGCTATAGACGCCATGTTACAGAGAGTTGATCATGAACTTCCAAAAACAGGAAGCGATAAAATTGCTAAATTCAAAAATCTCTGGAAAAGTTTAAGGCAGAAATGGGAAGATCTTAAAGTGAGCGATGAGTATTCTCCGCAAGAAATAGATACTAATGGTTTGGCTAGTGCCGCCGGAGATGAAAAATTCATGCAGTATATGCAAAACAACCCCAATGCAGTGCCAACGGGACCAAACCAAGCATCTAATTTTGCTGGCGTTGCTTAAGATTTCAAAAAATCAAATTTAAGGCTTGACGTTATAGTATTCGTTTCCAACAATGTGTTGTGAATTAGTTTAAGATTTTTAAGTTCGAAAGAAACACAGAATGTATCACCCAATTACTGGTTTTGAGCATTTACATAGGCATTCAGATTTTAGTTTACTAGATGGATTTGCACGAGTTTCTGAGTATGCTAAATACCAGAAAGAAATCAATCAGAAGTATCTTTGCATTACAGACCATGGCGTTATGGGTGCAATTCCACAGCAAGTAGCAGAATCTGAAAAACACAATCTTTTTCCATTGTTTGGTTGCGAACTGTATGTAAATCCCATGCAACCAAAAGTTAATAGTAGATCTGAGTCAGCAGAATTCAGGAAAAATCTCGAAGATGAATCGCTTCAGAAAAAGTTTGATAAATCTCACCACTTGCTGGCTATTGCCTATAATGATTTAGGATATTCAAATCTTGTTCGACTAACCTCTTGGGCTTGGATTCATGGATATTACAGGCGACCTCGTGTCAATCATGAGGTTCTTATGCAATACAAAGAAGGCATCATTTTCACATCAACTTGTGGAAATAGCGAAATTGGAAATGCTTTCATGGGTAGCAAAGTCATTGATGAGGAACGAACAAAAGACCCTACCAAGCTAAAGTATAAGCCTGTTTATAATGAAGATGCTGGCATGGAAATGGTCGAAAAATATATGGCCATGTTTGGTGAGCATTTTTATCTAGAATTGATGATGCTTGATTGGTCGCAACAAAAACCATATGACGAATTTTTGATACGTGCTCACGCCAAATATCACATACCTTTAATTCTTACACAAGATTGCCACTACTGCCGAAAAGAGCACAGTCAAAATCAGAGATACATGCTCATGCAACAGAGCAAAACCACTGAAGCTGAAATTGAGGCTAAGATATCTAGTGGCGAAGCTGATGATGCATTTGAACTACAAGACACTAATTTGTGGCTCAAAAGCGAAGATGAACTTAATCACATGTGGGAATATAAGTTTCAAAAAAGCATAGATTATGAGCTTTTCAAACAAGCAAAATCAAACACTGTTAAAATAGCCGATTTTGCCAAGGGTGTGCAAATTGATAGAGAAATTAAATTGCCCAAAATGCCTAATGCTGATGATGTTTTATGGGAGGAAACATTAAAAGGTTTTAAGCGTAGAAATTGTCCAAAGTCCCCTGTGTACATCAAGCGTATAAAAGAAGAATATGAACTAATCAAAGAAAAAGGTTTTGCAAGTTATTTCTTGATACAGAAATTGATGCTTGACGAGGCACGTCGTAAAAGTCCTGAAATTTTAGGTTTTGGCGATGGATCAGAGGCGATTGGTCCCGGTCGTGGCAGTGTATGCGGTAGTTTGGTTGCTTATTGTTTGCGTTTACACGATGTAGAGCCAATTATTCACGACTTGCGATTTTCTCGATTCTTAAGCCCTGCTCGTGGTGGTAAACAACAAAAATTCAGACACACAATTGAACCGATTACTCACGGTTAAATTTAAAAAAACTTAGAAAGCTTATATGATGGCAGACAAAAATAGATTTTCTATGATGGCATACTCAAAACAAGGATTTGAGTTTTGTCACATGCAAAAGAAACACTTGGAAAGTGTCAGCAAGTTAGAGTCTATTTGCTTCTCCAAGCCTTTGAATGTAGAGAAGCTTTCTACCTACTTGCTTTCATACAGTATAGGCTCGTATGTAATTACACTGCCTGACGAAAAGACAAAAGAGCCTTTTGTTGCTGGTTATTGTATTTACGATCTTAAATATCACTATTTAAAAATGCGTAGATTCATAATCAATCCCAACTGCCGAAGATTAGGATTGGGATCAGAAATGATGATGCGAATACTTAAAAAGCTAAACTCAAAAAGATCTTACGTCGAGATAACCTTGAGGGAAACTAATTTACAAGCACAACTGTTTTTGAAGCAAAATAAATTTGTTGCAAAGAAGTTATTACATCAAAAATTTGAAGATACAAATGAAGACGGTTATTTGATGGTTTATGATTTAATAAACAAACCAAAATTAGCATTTAAGTAAAGGAAAAATAAATGTTGACTCAACAACAAGAAGCTACAAACTTTCACACTTTCAAGCATATAGAAAGAGTGCGAAACATTTTAAATATTTGTATCAAAGAACTACTAGATCGACAGGAGTTGCACGACCAAAGCAAGCTTGAGTCTCCTGAAGTCGAAGTATTCAGTGAATACACTTCAAAGTTAGCTAACTCCACTTATGGAAGCGAAGAATATAAGGGGTTTTTGCAGGCCATGAAGCCTGCATTGGATAACCACTATTCTAAAAATAGACATCATCCTGAATATCATCCTGACGGTGTAAACAACATGAACTTATTGGATCTTATTGAGATGATTTGTGATTGGAAAGCAGCTAGTGAACGACACGCTGATGGTTGCATCAAAAAATCAATTGATATCAATTCCAAAAGGTTTAATTTATCGACTCAATTGACACAAATTTTACACAACACTGCTGATGCAATGTTTTCTACTAAATAATCCTCTTAAACAAATCTTCGAAAGGAACTCACGCATGGCTAAAAAGAAACTTACTTTCCAACAATATACTGATTTTGTTCAGTCTATGGCATCAAATGCATCAACTAAGAACATGAATGCCAAACTTGGCACTTGTGGATTAGGGTTGACGGGCGAATCTGGAGAAATTGCTGACTTGATTAAAAAAATTCTTTATCAAGGTAAAAAACTTGATGAAGAAACCAAAAACGAACTTCGTAAAGAGCTTGGCGATTTGATGTGGTATGTCGCTTTTACTTGCAGCACTCTCGATGTTTCGATTGAGCAAGTTATGCAAGAAAATGTAGAAAAGCTTAAAGAAAGATATAAAACTGGCAAGTTTACAGTCAAAGAGTTTGAAAAGAAAGAAAGTAAAAAAACTAAGTGATATCTTCGTTTTTTTCTGCTATCCACTCTTTAAAACTAAGCCATTTGTAAACACCCACAATTGGCTTAGTTGGATTGTCGATTAATCCCGCAAGGTTCTTTTTTCCTTCTCCGCGTTGCAGAGAATCCCAAGCTCTCTTTCTAGCAGTGCGGTCGTATTTTTTAAATACATCCCGCACACTATGAACAATATCTGAAATTGCTTGACGTGGGTCGCTTTTCATTACCACTTGCCCATCATACGACGCATAAAGGCTTTCATCATAGCTTGCATAGCAGGTCTATTTGCCATCATATTTGGGTCCATTCCCATGGATTCGTCCCCCATATCAGGGCTCACATCGCCCATGTCGTCACCCATGTCATCACCCATGTCATCGCCCATGTCATCGCCCATGTCATCGCCCATGTCGTCACCCATGTCGTCACCCATGTCGTCACCCATGTCGTCACCCATGTCGTCACCCATGTCGTCGCCCATGTCGTCGCCCATGTCGTCGCCCATGTCGTCGCCCATGTCATCGCCTTGATCTGGTGATTCTTCATCTTCTGGACTTAATTGATCGCCAAAAGGTGCTGCAACTTCTTCGTTCATAGCTCTCACAAGCTTATTACATACAACAGGACCATAAGACTCATGAGCCATAATCTCGCTTATGCATTTGTATGTATCTCTATGATTTAGCGTTTCAGCAACCAAAGCACCAAGCAGACCGTGGTTTTTGAGTTGACGCACTATTGTTTCTAAAACCGTTGGATTATTAGCTACAGCATTTGCGACCTTTGTTGCTAAAGTTACTTCATCAACAGTCGGAATTTTTGCTGGAGCCTTGCCCTTTGGGCTATCGGTTTTAGGCTCGTACTTCAAATCATCGTCACCTTCATCACCTAATGCCTTGCTGCTTTTTTTGCTTTTGTCATTTTTAGCTGCATATGGCTTACCACCACCGGGAGGTGTATTGGGCATATTTTTAGGATCGATGTTATCTCCGTCTGTTGAGATTAACGGCTTATTGATCGTACCTTTTGAACTAAGGTATTCGTCAAATTTCATTATGGTCATGATTTTCTTCCTTTACTCGGCTGGTGTGATAAAAGCCAGAATTATGTAAATTATTAGTGGTATTCCAAAACCCATGAGGGTAAGTAGTAAAAAAGCCAAACGAATCCATACTACGTCAAAATTCATAGATTTAGCGATTCCGCTACATACGCCGAAAAGCATTTTGTTTGAAGTGTCTAGTTTCATGTGTTACTCCTGCAATTATTTAGAAGTCAATTGACATTTTTGTTTGTTTAAGTACAATATTCAAATCTCTTAAAAATTTATCAAGCAAAGTGTGTAAATGGAAACAATTCAAGATTTAGTGCCGTCAGAATTTGCTTGGCAGAGAATCAACAAAGAAGTTGAAGAAAGAGGCTACACAGGCGAAACCAGTAAGAGCCATCAAAGAAGACTAAAAGAAGATTGGTTTGATAGATTTGCTCCTGAAGAAAAAATTGGCATAGATATAGGCTGTCAAGAAGATCCATTGAATCAAACATTTAGAAGATTTGATTGGATTTATGGCGATGGAGATGCCACAGACATGATAGGCATACCAAACAACACCTTTTGGACCGTATATGCAAGCCACGTTTTAGAACACCTGAGTTTTCCACAAAAGGCATTAAGGCGTTGGTATGATATTACTAAGCCAGAAGGACATCTAATTATAATTGTTCCCCATAGAGATCTCTATGAAAGAAAAAGGTTTCCTCCAAGTAATTGGAATCCTGAACACACATATTTTTGGCTGCCAGATTCTGAAGATCCTCCCATGACAAAAAGTCTAAAAAAAGAAGTTTTTACGGCTATACCCAATGCAAACATTGTGCAATTTCGTGTTTTAGATCACGGATATGATTACTCAATTCCCGCAGATTGCCATGCAATTGGCGAGTTTTCTATCGAGTGCATCATCAAAAAGTAAAAAATTTTGAATTCGAAAGTTGACATTTTGACCTCTTTGCGTATTATATATGAGCCTGACCAGCGAAGCTTTAGCTTCAGAGCGTACAGGAGACACTGAAAGTTTTTGAAACATAGATTTGACTTTGGTTTGTTCGGGTATTGCCGTAGTCAAACGTTTTAAACAAACAAACTTTCAGTGGTAAAAACTCGAACATTTCGGGCTCGAACTGGCTTCGACACGAACATGATGTTATGTGGGAAGGCGATCCGTGGTTGAAAGAGAGGCCACGTTAAAACTCTTTCAAAAACCCAACTGGCAATCAAAACATTGTCACGCTCGCCCCGAAGAGCAATCTTCGTTTCGCTGCCTAAGCAGTACCCGGCACTAGTCGGGTGAGCATCCGAGAACTGACTCCTGCTAGGGTCTCGGATTTAGCCAGCAGGATATGCCTCTTGACCGTCGCCGTAGGTTAAGAGAGTGAAACTAAATCGGCTGCGTTCACTTATAACTGCGTCTTCTTGAGGGCTTTGTGAACTAAGTTATAGACGAAGACTATGATCGTAGATGCTCCTTAGCACGGTCTCGTACACGCGGGTTCAATTCCCGCCGAGTCCATTAAAACCCACTCTTGTACAAGAGTGGGTTTTTTATTTGAAACTGACTATATTAATCCTTGTTGGAACTCGTATTGACTTACTTAAAAAGTTCCCCTAAACTAGCTGTGTGCCTAATTTGGCTTTTATCACCAAACTCAAAAGGAGTAAACCATGAAAAAGATTTTGTTTGCCGTTGCCCTTGTTGCCCTTTCTATGAATTCTGTTTTTGCTTGTGACGCAGGCAAGACTTCTTGCGACTGTTGCAACTGTTGCGTTGTAGAGTGCAAGCCAACTCTTCGTGAAAGGGTTGCTGATGTTCGTGCTGAACGAGCAGAAGCTCGTGCTGAACGACTTGCATGTCGTGCAGCTAAGGCCGAGGCACGTAAGTGCTGCGAAACCAAACTAGTTGTCGTTCAGACAGTCAAGGTTGCTAGCCCCTGTTGCAAGTAATCTAAATTGTCTCAAAATAAAAAAACCCACGCTCTAAAAGCGTGGGTTTTTTTATTGAATTGAAACATCTATTTTGTAGATCTTTTACAATTTGTTTTACGCCTAAACGGATATAAGAAAGTTTTAACTATTTTAACACATGAATGAAATATGGACTACAGTGCATGGCGGATGGGGTGATTCATTAGCTTCATATGGAAACATTTGTGCCTTGCTGCGAGAAAAGAAATTAGATAAAGCAAATGTCGTCTTTTTTGGCATGGACACTGAAGTAATAAATTTTTTGAACGCTCAAACTTGCATACACAAAGTCCGTCACTTAAAAATTACAAACCCCACTGAGTATCACAAATATATTGTTATGGGTGTTTTAGATTTCCCATTATTTACGCGAATGACAGGATTAAATGCACTTTATCCAGATTTGATACCAACTCATATTTCACACTTTTATCAATTTGAAAATCAAGATTTGTGTAATAGAGACTTCAGCGTTGTGTTGCCACCTTCCAAATTTGATTGGACAGACATTTTGCCTCATGAGCCTTTTTTGTTGATGCAACCCTTTTCATGTCATAGTTGCAAGCAATCTCAACATTGGCCTCACTGGATTAAAGCAATTGATTATGTTTTAAAAAACACTTTATTAAAAGTGGTTTTAATTGGCGAATTAAAAAGCATGTACGATGAGAATTTTTTGTTTCCTTGGATAGAACACCCTAATTTGATCAATCTTGTTGGCCAGACACCGAGTATGATTGATGTTTTTCATATCATGGGCAAATCAATCGCTTCAATTACCACTTCAAATGGTTTGTCTATGTGGTCTATAGTTTCTAAGAAGCCTAGTTTAGTTGTATGTAATCAAATCATAAACAATACAAATGTAAAATATTACTATAATTGGATCAACCATGATCCAAACACACTATTGGATACAGAGGCATCATTTGAACATTTTTGTATTGCCTGTGATAATTTTTTACAAAAGGTTGTGTCTTTATGAAAAAAATATGGACTTCGGTACATGGTGGGTGGGGCGACTTTTTAGCTAATTATGGTAACATTCGTCATTCTTTGAAACAACACCATGCAGATATAGCTGATGTAGTTTACTTTGGATTGGATAAAAAGTTAATTACCTTTATGAAGAGCCAGCCAGATATAGGCGAAGTATTACATTTAGAAATGTCAGATCATTCAGACTATTGGAAATATACTGTTCTTGCGGCTTCTGATTATGAATTATTTAAAAAGGTCACAGGATTAAACAAGTCACATCCAGATTTAATTCCAACGCATATTACGAACTTTTATAATATAGAAAATCCTACTCTTTGTAATAGGTTTTTTGACATTGTTTTAACTCCGCCCGAACTCAATTGGAACGAGGTCCTACCGCAAGAAAAGTTTATTGTTTGTCAGCCCTATTCTTGTCATAGCTGTCCGTACAATAGACACTGGCCTGAATGGATAGAAGCTTTGAATTTTCTTTTAGATACTAGTAAATTTAAAGTTGTTCTCTTAGGCCAAATAAAAAGCATGTACGATGGTGATTTTACTTTTCCTTACATTGAACATCCAAATTTAATTAATTTGGTAGGTCAAACACCAAGCGTTATTGATCTTCTCAATATTGTGGACAGAGCAGAAGGAATCATAACAACATCTAATGTTTTGTCTATGTGGTCTGTTGTTACAAAGAAGCCTGCTTTAGTCGTGTGCAATGAAGTAATAAAAACATATGCACAATATTATTATAACTGGATTCACTATGATCCTAATACAGTTTTAGATTGTTCAATAAAACTTTCTGAATTTAAATCTGTTGTAAATAATTTTCTTGAAGGGCTTTAAAAATGAATGATTGGTATTTTGTTGGCGGTGCTTGGAGTGATGCTTTAATTGCATATCATGATATCGAACTAGATTTACAATTATCACAAGTAAACTCTAAGCCTGCAAAAGCTAATATTGTTTTTTACGGTTTAGATTTGGATATTCGGAATTTTTTTAAAGCACAAACTTGCATAGATCAAGTTAGCTCACTTTTGATTTCAAATTTTGATGAATACGTAAAATATCTTGATTTATCACGAGAAAACTTTTCAGCATTTTTGAAACTAACCGGTCTAGGGGATGAAATACCATTACTCAAATCCGCTTACGCTTTGAGAAGAAGCAATAGTATAGCATCTGTTAGAATGCCGAATATAAATAAAGATTGTTTAGACTTTATGGAAAGCTGTGGCAAATTTTTAGTCTTTCACCCTTTTTCATGTCATTCTGCCTATGCCACAGATCATTGGCCTTTTTGGATGGCTGCTCTAGATTGGGTTTTAGAAAATTTCGAAATCAAAGTTGTACTTACCGGGCAACTCATGAGCAATACAGATCATAGATTTAAATTTCCTTGGATCAATCATCCTAAATTAATTAATTTTGTTGATCAAACTAAGTCTATGTTTGACGTGCTTAATCTAACTCGTGGGGCCGTAGGCGTTGTAACAACCAGCGGCGGTTTATCGTGTTGGTCTAAAGTTACCCAAAAGCCTACAATGGTGGTTTGTAACAAGACAATCAAAGAAAAAAATCCAAGCAAGTATGCTTGGATTAAAAACAGACACAATTTATGTTTTGATTATGAATTGACTATGGATGAATTCAAATCAAATTTCACTGAGTGGATTGTTGCAAATAAATTGTTTTAAAGCTTTCTTCTTTGTGTAGGACTAGGTAAAGTGTTGCCTGAGCCATTTGGCTTTCCTGATCCGGGTATTTCTTCAATTCCAGACTCTCCAAAAAAGGTGGAAATGTAATACAATACTGGCAAAACTACTTCTTCCCATGTGTAAATAGGCGATTTTACTAACCAGATTCGATAAGCTCTGCTTGATACTTCAGTCACTCCTGCAATGTTGAATATTGATGTCAAGAAAATGTGCTTCTGGTCAACAGGTAGCACATCATAATCTTCCTTATCGATTTGAGGTTTGTATACAGGCGGATTTTGCCTAAGGTGAATGTAAACCGCACTGTCAGAACGAGTTGACTCGTCATAGTTAAATTCAAGAAAATACTTAAGTGCCATAACATCTCCTTGCCTTTTGGCTTGTCATAGTTTAAAATGCAAACTACTTTTAGTTATTTATGCTGAAAGGCAAATAAGATGTCGCAGCACGAAAGTCTTAATAAAATGTTTGAAAAAAGCAAGGCAGTGCCTTATCCCTGCGTTCCCGCGATGCCCAAAAGGAATAACGTAATGATTACGGCAAGAAATAGACCAACCGAAGACTGGTCGGATGTCATCAATGAAAATTTTATGTCCCAATACGTTCATTGGACATCATCAGATGGTAGAGTATTTGTTCCAGCCGCCCCAACTGTGCAAATTTTGACACCCGGCGTTTATGAAATTAGCATTAGCCAAAACATAGGCTTATTCTTTGAAAGAATTCCTGTACGATCTGAAGGATTGTTGAGATTTCCTGATACAAATTCAGACAAAGTCGTGGCAGAAATACAAAAATTTTGGAACAGAGAAGATATTTTCAATGAGTATGGTTTGACATACAAGCGAGGCATTCTTCTCTATGGCCCACCGGGCTCAGGCAAGTCATGTACAATCCAATTAATCATGGAAGACGTGGTCAGTCGATGTGGGATTGTTTTAAAATTTAATGACCCGAATCTATTTATTGATGGCATGAGAATATTCAGGCAAATCCAACCTGATGCTCCTGTAGTTGTTATCATGGAAGACATAGATTCAACTTTAGAGCAGTTTAGCGAAACTGAAATTCTTAATATTCTAGATGGGGTTAATGAAGTCAATAAAGTTGTATTTCTAGCTACAACTAATTATCCAGAAAGATTAGGACCTCGAATAGTTAATCGTCCAAGTCGCTTCGATAAGCGATTTAGAATTGGCTACCCATCTGCATTGTCGAGAAAAATGTATTTTGAACACATTATCGCACATGACCAAGAAAGTAGATTGAAAGAAAAAATTTCCGAACTCAAAATAGATCTTGATCAATGGGTTGCAGACACAGATGGAATGTCAATAGCTCACCTAAAAGAGCTATTTATTCAAGTGGTGATTCTAGGGGACAGCTATGAAGAATCAATAGAAACTTTAAGAAGCATGACAGAAACTATTGAAGATAAAGATTATGATTCTTCAATTGGTTTCTTTAAAAACAAAAAGACTGAAACTTTCTACGACTGATTATTATCTTCGAAAAAACTTTTGTAAACATTTGTTCATCTATGCAAATTCTTTTTTGTTACTAAAATTTGCAAGCTATCAGCAAAAATTTCTACTACAGGCATAATCATGAAAGATCGAGAAAGATTTTTAAAACTTTGTGTTTTGGGTTTTAAAAATCGAAATATCACTGATGATATCCGCTACAAAGAGCGTTTTAAAAAGGAACTGAAAGAGATTGATGCTCAAGGAGAACATGAGTATTTTTTGAATCTATATGATAAATTTAAGGATGATAATCTTGAGTTTACAGAAAACCAACATAATAACATCACTGATTATTTGCTCGGATTGACCAATGAATTTGACATCGAAAAGCCATCGGCTTTTATTCAAGGTGAGTTTCCAGATATTGATATTGATTATTTGAAGCCAGTTCGTGATTACATAAAAAGAACTTGGGCACCTCTTACTTTTGGTCAAGATTTTATTTGTGAAATTGGAACATATGGAACTAGTGGAATAAAATCTGCTATGTTAGACATGGCCAAGGTTCTTAGTGCAGATAAAGAAACTCTTCAGCAAATCACCAACAAGATGGCCGACAAAGACGATGAAGGTGCTGATTTAGAGTGGAATAAAGCACTTGAATTGTACCCTGAATTCAATTCTTATTGTGAATCCAATCCACGCGTTGCCAATGCAGCACAAATGCTCTTAGATCGAATTCGATCAGGAAGCGTGCACGCCGGTGGTTTAATTATCGCCGATAGAAGATTGGATGGTTTTGTGCCCCTTGAAGTGCGAATGGTCAATAAAGACAATCCAGATGGAGTTATATGTTCTGCTTGGACAGAGGGTTTAAATAGACAGGATCTTGGGCCTGTCGGCTTAATAAAATTTGATTTGCTCGTCATCAATAATTTGATGCAAATCGCTTTATGCTGTAAGTTGGTCAAAGAACGCCACGGGCTATCTCAAATATGTGCTTTGCCGGGCTTGTGGGATTTTTCTGATCTAAGCTATTTGAACGACCCTAAAGCTATAGCGATGGCCAATGAAGGCGATTTGAAATGTATATTTCAATTTGATTCGGAAGGTATCCGTAAAGTTGTCAAACGGGGCGGTGTATCGAGTTTTGATGATATGGCGGCTTATTCTGCTTTGTATAGACCCGGCCCTTTAAACATGGGCATGGATGTGCATTATTGTCGCAGGAAGAAGGGAGAAGAGCCTTACAGCATTCACCCTTTGATGGAAAAGTCGCTAGGTAAAACTTATGGTGTGCTTGTTTTCCAAGAGCAAATCATGGATATACTGCGTGTGGTAGGCGAAATTCCTGACATGCATACGGAAAAAGTCAGAAAGGCTATTTCTAAAAAGAAGGTCAAGGACTTCATTAAGTACAAGGAAATGTTCATTGAAAACGGTCAAAAGAATTTGAATGCAAACCTTGAGTTTGTAACTAATCTTTGGGATCAAATCGAATCCTTCGCTGAATACGGTTTTAATGCTTCTATGACCAAAGAAACTTTGATACCACACAAGGGAGGAGTCAAAGAAATTAAAGATTTCGTCCCCGGTGATGTTGTTTATTGCATTGACCAGCATGGCCAACAGGTTGAAACCGAGGTCATTAAACTACACGATCACGGTCAAATCGAAGGATTTGAGGTTACTTTTGATGATGGCTACAAGATCACTTGTTCGGCTAATCACAAATTTTTGACTGAAAATGGTCAGGTTTCTTTGAAAGAAATTTGCAGATCACGCTTATCTATCTTGTGTGACCAACAAGATAGAGGTGTGTATGTCCAAGAAGAAACAAGACGGGTGGAAGGCCCCTTGCGGGGAGGTGTTGCCCAATCGCAGAAAGTGGCAAGGCCACAAGATGGAGTGCGAGGAGTGCAAGGCAGAGATTTTGAGGCTGAAGCTTCAAAATTCCAAACATGTGGCTCGTTGTGGCCAGAAGTTTTTAACGAAGCTGGATATGTTGGATCACCAACCTTGTTGCACAAGATGCAAACAACTGGCATGGAAGAAGTCTTCGGAAACTTATGTTTCTCGATGCGGTCTGGAGTTCCAGACATGGCGAGAGAGGGAATCTCATTTAAAGACTTGTTCACGGTGCGAAGAAATCAAAGCGGCAAATATTCAGGCGAGAATGGAGAGTTTGAATCAAGACAACTTGCATCCCGACAGAAAGAATATATTTTCGGAAACGGCCAGAAAAACTTCTGCCCGACCAGAGATTCAAGCTGCTCGTGCGGCAAGATTAAAGAAATGGCGGGAAGAGAACCCCGAGAAATTTTTGGAGGTGATTCAGAAGGGATGGTCTTTGCCAAAGAAGTCTCGCATGGAGAGTTGGGTGAAGGGCCAATTGGGATGGAAGGGGGAAAGAATACGCTGTGGGCAAGAAAGAAAGAGTGTGGATTTTGTCAAGGACAACATCTGGATCGAAGTGGACGGGTTTTACCATTTCTTCGAGCATCCCAGCAATTCAAAGAATCAGTATCAGTTGCCCAAAGTGCAGGCAAGGGACCAGATGCTCAACGAGGAGTGCGTGAAAAGAGGGAGCATCATGTTGCTCAGGCTGAGCATGGAGTGTTTCCATTCTTCGACGGGGGCTATGAGGGTGGAAATTTGGGATTGGGTGCAGGCCATGCTACGATCTCCTATACCGGGGGTTTGGTGCATCGGAAAATTGTACGAGTCGTGCCCGTGGGTAAATGCCACATGTTCGATCTTGAAGTTGCCAATTCAACCCACAACTTCATTCTACCCAACGGTATTGTGACATCAAATAGTCACGCATATGCATACACATACATTTCCGCACGACTGCTTTATCTTAAAGCCCACTATCCCTTAGAATTTTATACTGCTATTTTGATGTGCGAAAATGACACTGATAAATTCAAAGAGTATAAGCTTGATGCTAAGAAGCACGGCATAGAAATATGTCCCGTTCACATCAATAAATCAAAGCGAAATTTTAGCATTTGCGACAATAAGATTTACTTTGGTTTTTCTAACATTAAAGGGATTGGCAATGATGTGGCAGATAGAATTGTCAGCAACCAACCATATCGAAATATTTCTGACTTTTTAGAAAGATTTGGAACTGACGCAACGCCCGTCAAAGCTTTTACATCGCTTGGCGTATTCGAAGAAGGGCATGATCGACTGACTTTACGAAAGTTTGCTGAGTATTACAAAAAGCAAATAAATTCTAGAAAGGATCGCAGAAAACGATTCGAGCTTTCGATGGAGAAAAAGAACGAAGAACTTAAGAGCCTCTTGCTTGAAGAGATTCAAGAATCAGACCCTGACTTTGAAAAAATGTGCGATTTTACTCCTGAGGCTGAATCCTTATGGGAGCGATTTGCTTCAGTCAATAGGCAGGTCCCTTACAAGTACAAAGGCGAAGAACGAGTACGAGAAGTAAGTTTTTTGAAGCTTCTACAAGATGTCGCCAAGAAGCGACAGAACAGTATGGAAAATTTTGAAGACAAAGAAAGGGAAGATCAAGGATCTGATATTACTGTAGATCAGTTCAACCCTGCCTTGCTAAAAATTGACGATGAAGAGGTGGAAATCCTTACTGATGAACTTATGGTCGATGGTCAAAAATCTTACCCAAAAGCCGAAAGTTTATACTATGGCTTTCAATGGATGCATATTTTGGAAACTAGTCCTGATTACAACCCTTCAGCAACTATTGATAGGTTTTTAGATGAAGCCGAAAAAGGAATGATAAGTGGGCCTATTCATGTGCAAATTAAATCAGTGAAGAAACGAACGAGTGCCAAGGGCACAGAATTTTGGTCTATATCAATTGAAGATGCTAATGGGAAAGTTATGACCGTCAACGTTTGGCGTGACGACTTTATGCGATTTGAAAGTGATTTCAAAGCTGGCAATCTAGTTTCTATGGTTTGCAATCCTCCCGGTGGAGGCTTTAATACCTTGACATTTAAGGGCGTTCCACGTCAAGAGCGAAAAAATCTTGGCCCTAAGGAGTCAGATGGTAGATTAGTTGTGCTAAGACTTCCTGAAAAACCTGACCCTAAAGAGGAAGAAGTTATTTTGGATGATTTGATTTTTGATGAAAATGCCATCGAATTTTTGAAGCCTGATTGTCTTGAAGAGCCAAAATTACTAGAAAATCAATATGAGTTTTTAAAAATGAATGATGAGCCATTCTTTGGGGATTAATCAAAACAAAATAGTACTTTTATATTAAAAGTACTATTTTGTTTTATGCGAGGATTGTATGGAAAACATCACATCTAATGATGAAATAATTATTGATTCATCAAATTTTGAAAAATACTTTTTTGACGTAAGAAAGTTTGGTCCCAAAAAAGGCCAAATTATGGCTAAATTTACCGCTATTGCTGTACTAGGTGCTGGCCCACAAAAGAGAGATTTAATTAAAATTCTCAGACAAGATAAAGCTCAGGCAGCAGCTATGGTTATGAGAAAAATTCATAATGCAAAAGAACCAGATTGCTATCGGGTGTGTAGGGAAATGGCAGAAGATATGCTAAAAGGCATGTCAGATCAAGATGTAGAACAAAAAGACTATGAATTTGTATTAGAAGCTTTCTACTACACTGAAAGAGAATTTGTTCCAAAAAACGATCCACATTGGGAAACAATTGATTTAATTAAATTTGACCCAGAAACAGGAACTTACAAAGTTAGCATAGAATTGCCTGCATTGCCCGATAAAAAAATTGATCAATAATCTAAATAGAGTTATGAGCAAGCACATAGATTATAAACAAGATATTGACGCATGGACAGAAATGTGGGATGAAATGCTTGAAAAAGGCGTACATCCGCAAGTTGAAAAGCCTAAAACATCTGATTTTGCTAAACAAATTTTTGGCGATGATCCTGCTGATAGTTATTACGATTATTTGTACGGAGAAGAAGAGTTATTCTCTGAAGAAGATGTCATTACAACCCAGAACCCAGTAAGAATGGACACTGTGGGTCCTGACAATAAACAGCCCGAACCTGTTTGGGTAAAAGAAGATCTCTTGGATGAGCTTCAACAAATGAAAGATCGTCTTTTTAAACTTGAAAATGAATTTGCTCAAATGGGACAAGGAAAAGAATTCAAGGAAGATCCCGTTGACACAACTGATGATAAAATGATGAGTAAATTTGAGTCGCTTCGAAAACAAATTAACAAACTAAGCGATGAACTAGGAATTGCCAACGAGCCATCTCCTTATAAAATCAAAAGAAAGTAATTAATTGCTTTTTGAGCACAAATATGAATACCCACAAGACAATTGCATTCATCGGAGCAGCTTTCTTGCTTGCTTTGGCACCTATTTATTTAGTGTTTTTTGGTAACCCATATCGGTTAAAAATTTATGACCCCATAGAATTAAAAAAGAATTCTACCAATCAAATTAATCCTGTGGTTGCAGATTTGCAGTTTGATTTTGAAAAAGAAAAAATTCTTGAGGCAGGCGTTGAATTCTCTCTCAAATCATGTAGAATTCTTGACGGCTATAGATTTCAATTGGTCCTCGAAGGCGGAAATCAAATCACTGCACAACTTACATCAGCTACCAAAGATGAGGCAACACAACCCGTTGTTGATTTGTTAAAACAAACAAAAATACCATCGGTACTGCTTCGTAGAAAATCAGGCGATGTGTGGATTGTGGATATTTATGTGTCGATAAATGGGAAAATCACAAATCTCATCGACGAACTTCGAACCAAAGGATTACTGTTTTAAACAGGTATTTACGAAAATGCCGAAAGATGAAAAGCCTCCCTCAGGAGGTAGTGACAACAAACGAAGAAGCGGTAGCATGAACGGTTACAGCGAATTTCACGATAAAATGGTTGCGTCAAAAGGTGTTAGAGTTGCAATCTTTACACACCGATGTCCTGACCCAGATGCTATGGCATCTATGATGGGCCTGTCTTGGCTTTTAGAAAAAGCATACGACACTGAGTCTGTGTTGTTCTATGCTGGCGAGGTATCTCATCCCCAGAATGGAGTGATGCTTAATTTACTCAACCCTGATTTACATCGGGTTGAAGAAGCGTATGTTGCTGATGATTACGGTTTGCGTATTTTAGTTGACACAATCCCTGAAAATGCTGGCACCAATGGGAAAATGGTCGATTTTGATATTGTAATAGATCATCATAGAGAGTTGCCATCAAACTTTGATGGAGTTTTGATTCACAAAAAGATTGGAGCTTGTGCATCAATAATCTTCGACATGATGAAGCATCTAGTAAAAGAACAAGATTGGCTTGACGAAGATTCTGATAGCGACCAAAAGCTAGCTACGGCTCTCATTTCGGGTATAGTGACAGACACAGAGTTCATGATGTCTGAAGACTCTACCGAATTTGAATTCGGAGCCTTTTCTGAACTGTTTCGGTTTAGAAATTCAAACTTTCTTAAAAAGATCGCATTCTTCAAGCGGCCAAAGTTTTGGATTGACAAAAAGGCCCAAGGTTGTACTGAGGCTCGTGTAAGCGAAGATGGATTTGCTATTGTTGGCTTGGGAATAATACCTGACAAACATAGAGATTTGATTGCAGATATGGCCGATGAAATGTTGAATTGGACATCTGTAGAAACTGCAATTGCTTTTGGTGTGGTTGGTGGGGATAAAATTGAGGGGTCTGTTAGATCTCTTAATGCAAGCCTAACTGTTTCTGATTTTTGCAAGAAATTGGGCGGCAAACACGGATCTGGCGGTGGCAAACATGGCAAGGGAGCTTATTGCTTGCCTTTGGCTGGCATGAGCATAGACTCAGATGAAGAGGAAGAAGAAGATATTTTGGAAGCTTGGGATTCAATTAAGAATCGTGAAACTAAACGAATTGTTCGTACAATCAAAAAGTAATTTGAAAGAAAAATTTATTAATAATATGCACTATATTAGTGCATGAACAATGAATCTCCCAAAGAAATTTATGAGCCGGAAGAAAGCTCTGCACCACAAAATTACATTTTAAGATGCTCGCGATGTCGTTGGGCAAGAGCATCATCTGGATTAGAAGCAGACCTCAAAGATCTATTATCGGTAAAATCTAATTGTTCTACTTGTGGGAAGTACCGAACCTACAAATGCCCTAAATGCGGAATGAATTGTCCTCTAAAAAGAGTAAGAGGCAATTCTTGATGAACGCTTTTTTGCCCACAAACAGACCGCCTTTTGCTTTGTTTAAAAACAAGGAAGTGCCTCGTTATGCACGCCCTTTAGAAACTATTTTAGATGATGTTAAATTCACTGTCTATAAGTTCAATAATAGACCCAAGCCAAATAAGAAAGACAGAATTAGAATTATATCCTGCTTTTCAGAATTTGGCTGTGAGACGTTAGGTTGCATGTATTGCCTTCCCAGAGTAATGCGTCAGCATCCGGGGCAATACATTATAGCGATGGGTTGGTATGGCCGCGAATACTTGTACAGACATTTAGTTGATGAGTTTTGGGAGCTTGATGAAAGTTTCATGTGGCTAAGAGATTACACAAGAGCATTTCACCATTTGTCTAAAAACTTAAAAAGAATTGAAGAAGCTGCTACCATCCACGGCACAGTGATGCCTGCATCTTACCTTGGTAGGTTTGCAGTTTCAAATATGTGCCGAACTTGTGGCAAGTTTTGGCACGAATGGAGAAAGATGACTAAAAGCTGCCCTGCTTGCGATAGCACGGTTTTAGTTCGATCAATTTTTACTGATATCGAAAAACAAAAAAAACAAGCGTGCCTTATTCCGAAACCAAAAGGTCCTGTCATGGAATGGGCGAAAAATTTAGTAGGAGAAAATTGTGTCGGCATATTTGCCAGAGGTAGAAAAACATATGGAAGAAACTTACCTCCTGACTTCTATATTAAGTTAATAAAACTGATTACAGATATGGGTTATAAAGTGATTTGGTTAGGAGAAAAACAAAGCACTTTACCATGTCCAGTTGAAGGTGTTTTGGATTTTTCTAGATCAGAAGATTCAAGAGATTTAGAAAAAACTTTGGCAATAATTAGCAATCTTAAATTTACTGTCCAATTTTGGACAGCTTCAACGCGGCTAGCAGGGATGATGGGTGTTCCATTTTTGATCTTTGAAAGCCCTGAGCAAATTTACGCATCTTATTCAGGAGTGCAATCTGCTCAAGAAGGAAAACGACTTGAATTGACATCATTTGGCCCAAAAAAAATAGTTTTATCACATTTTCGTAGCGTTCTAGAAAATCAAAATGAAGGTTTAGATTTGGTCAAGAAGGCTATAGAAGAGATGAATGATGGAAATTGGAGTGACTTGATGGGACTCGTTGAGGATAAAGATTTTTCACAAACCTTGCAAAAAGAATTTTATGAGTTATTAACCTAAAAACATGAGCGACACATCAGAATTTTTAAAAAGAGCAGCAGTAAGAAGTGGATTTCAACGACAGCATTATGTTGAGAAGAACATACCCACTGATCCTTCCAATATTGTGGCAGTGCCATTTTTTGGAGATTATAAGTCATGTTTTGTTTTATCTTCGTTGATCTTAAAGAACTATAAAGAAGCTAATCCTGAAAAGTACATAATATTGTGCTCTTGGCCGGGAATACATGCTTTTTTTCCTTTTGTTGATGAAGTTTGGACTTTAGAAGATGAATCAGCAATAAAAAACCTTGCAGTAAAAGCTAATAACTTTTATAATGACTCTAACTTAGCTACCGAGCTTACAAGAAGCCTTGTCGAAGTTTTAAACATTTTTACATCAAAAGATATTTTAAAATATTACGATAAGGGCTTTACAAAAAAATACTTGGAAGACTTTGGCGAGGTTAAAAGATTTTTGCCGGAAATACCTTCTGCTAATTTGATATCAAGTGATTTCAAAAATCAACTTAATCATCGAGTTGGACAAAAAATAATGGTGTATCCAGCAACTCGCATGAAATCGTGGCAACAAGGTGTGTCTACCTACTTGCCTATACAGAAAGAATTTTGGATAGCATTAATTAACAGAATTATAGATGACGGCTTTGTTCCAGTGGTATACCAAAATTGGTTTACCTATGACATGTCTAAAGATTTTGTAGATCGGTGTTTATACTTAGTTCCGAGAAACATGTCGGATTTATTGGCTGCATTAAGGCAGATTGGATTTGTTTTAGATATACACACCGGAATATCTAGATTAGCTATTGCGGCAAGATGCCCATATTTGGCAGTTACTGAAAGAAAAATTTACATTGAAGACAAAGATTATGAAATTGATGATTTATGTGCCGAAGGATTGCCTAGGCAATACATTTTTTCATTTTCAACACAATTAATGGTAGGCGGACCTGATGAATGGGAAGTAAGTGTTTTAGGTAATATTTCGGCACGTCTTAAAGAATTTGTGCCACAAATTGACCCTGAGCTTCTGCCTTCTACAACTAGCAGCTATCAAACTGTTTCTTATGACTCAATAAGACACAGAAAGTCCAAAAGATTGGGATTAGCTTTTATCAGAACATCAAGAAATAAGTAAGGAGACGGTTTTGTCATGGCCAATCGTGCAAGAGTTCGAGTCGAACTAAAAAAGAAATACAACGACCCACAGCGTAATTTTAAAGACATGCTTCAAGAATTTAAGCGTAGGGTAAGTAATGCTGGCATTCTACACGAATATAAAGAGCACCAGTTTTATGAGAGCCCTTCAGAAAAAAATAGAAAGAGAAAGAAAGAGGCTGACAAGAAACGTCAAATGGAAACATTGGAACGAAAAATTCTTGGCGGTGAAAGAGTCAAAGCTTCCGCTGGATTAATTAAAAAGGTTATGTCAAACTTGACAAAAAATAAGCGTGACAACAAGAAGCGTAACTACAGACAGGACGATTAAGAGGTTTTTATGTCAAAAAATAAAAAAGTAATGAGCATTGCAATTCGACCAGAATTGCATGATGATTTGAAAAGTTTTTCAAAACGTAAGGGAATGTCAGCCTCCACTTACATTGGTAATTTGGTTGATCAAGCCATGAAGTTAAATCCAGACGATGACCCCATCGTTGTTGGTAAGCCTGCTGATGAAGATGTCATTCCAGTGGTCCTCAAGATTCCTGTGAATCTTCGAACAAACTCAGAACAGCTTAAGAAATGGCTTGAACTTCAAAGCATGGGCATACTAAAACAATTGTCTAAGAGCCCAAATGATTCAAATTGATCTTGATTTTTATGGTGGAATGGCATAATGTATATTGTTGAAATTAAAGACATACCAGCTTTAGACAAAATAGAAGATGTTCCCTTGGACGATCCTATTAAGGTTTTAAAGACATGTCAACAACTTCAAATGCTTTGCGAAAAAGAAAATGGAATAGGCATCTCAGCAGTGCAAGTTGGAATGCCTTGGAAGTTATTCTTAGTCAAAGGAGATGGAAGTTGTCCATTTTTGCCCAAAGATCAATACGGTTACTTTGTAAATTGTACTTACGCAGCTACTACTGAAGAACGTGTCGTGTCGTTGGAAGGGTGTCTGTCACTTAGGTCGCCAGACGGTCGAGTGCGGTCTTTTCAAGTTGAACGCTCAAACTATATAAATATTAACGGATATAGATTAACAATAGATAAAAAAATTAGTTTTACAAATTTCGATATCGAGGTTGGGGTTCATCAACAAGGGATTGTATTTCAGCATGAAATTGATCATCAACGAGGAATCCTAATCTCTGATATCGGAAAAGAACTTTTTGTCTGGTAAACTTTTAGAGTTTAGGTAATTAGGTCGAGTTTCTTATATTTAAGGGAATAAAATGGCTTTGACTCTTAAGCAACTGAATGATGTATGCTTTAAATTCGGCGGGACAAAACAATGTCGATATCTAGATGAAGAATATGATGATCTTGGCAGAATTGTTTTTGTTTGTAAAAAGCTTTCTCCAGAAAAGAAAATAATCGATTCAGAAATTGTCGATTATTTTAACGAAACTTTTAAAAGTGGCGGAGACCCTTTTAAGTTAGATGTGCCGCTTGGAGATAATTGCCAAGGATTTCTGCCTTTTAAGGCTTTGCCTCAAGGATACGATGTCAAAAGCTAGGATTAAATTATGGATCAAATACTCAAAAACAACAAACCAGAAGTCGCAGAGTTTTTGCACTTATGGAAAAACCGTTTTGAACGAAGTTATGACCTTTCAGACATAAACGAGCAAGCAGATTTTTATGAAGGAATATCATGTTTAGCCAGATTTATAGCCAAAAATAGCAAAAACGGAAGCCTGAAGTGTTCGCCTTGTTCTTTAGGAATAGAGGCTCTTAGCGTTGAAGCAGAACCTAAGGCTTAGCTTTAGCTTTGTTCATAAAGTTTAAAATGCTTTCTTCAACATTTGTGTACATAGCTGCTTGGAATACTTCTTCTTCAAGATCTGGGTCATTTTTATTCACAATTCTTTCTGCCAAAATTTTTGAAGTCATTTCATATTGTTTAGCTTGTTGTTTGTAATGCAAAATAATGACCGTTCCACAAATAAGACCTATAATAGCCACGATCAATCCTCCGGGGCCTGAAAAAATCTGTATTCCACTATTTTCATAGCTGTTTTGAATATTCATTAGTCCTTGTTGAATTCTATCTAAACGGCTGTTTTGAATTTCCTGCTGATTTTTTAATGTTCCCAATTCCGACATGACCCCGTTTTGGTTATTTTTGATTTCATCAATTTTTCCACTTGTATTATCAAGTTTTTGATCCTGTCTGGGAGATAGGCTTCTACAACCAGATACGGTTAGTGCACAAAATACAGCGATTACTAGAATAAGTTGTTTCATAAGTTTTCTCCTCAAAACTTAAATATTTATGATAGATGGGACTTGATTTCCTTAAGTAATCATGAATAATGACTGGTGACTCGTAAAGGAGAACCAGTCACATGGCACGAAGACCAAAAAGAAGTTGTCAGGATGACCACTGCAAAAAAGTTAAGCACTCTCTTGATGTAAAAAAGTTGGCCAAATCTTCTATAGAAGATTACTTTAAGACCAAAAACTGGTTTGCTGGAGGGCCAATTCCCAAACAAGAACTACTATCTGATCAAAGCATTAAAACGGTATTGAATACGCCTTTTGATGACTCGACATTTACTTTTATACACGAAAATTGCCTTGTAAAAATACCACAGCCAAGCTCTTACACAGAACCATCACTACCTTGGACTGTTGAATTTTTACTTGAGCTTTTGAGAGAAATGAAGTCCTTGGGTTTGCCTAAAGATTTTCAACCCGGACTTGTACTTCTATATTTCAAATTTTGCAGAGGAATGGCGATACCTAATCCCCCTGAATTTATAAACGAACATGAGAGATCTTAATTTTATTTCCGGCAATTTTTTAGACTATGAAATACCAAAAGACAAAAAATATCTTCTTAAGTATTTTAAAAACGATTTACAATTAGCATTTCTTCGCTATTACTTAGTTTTTGGCACTCGTAAAAATTTTACCGACCACACAGGGCATAAGTGTGCTGAAAGCCTACAAAAAAAACTTGAAAAGAGATGTCAAAATCTTATTGAGCTTTACGACAAAAGTAAATCCTCATTTACTGAAGAAGGCTTAAAAGTTATGCAATTGATCGAATCTGGCAAGTTTAAGTTTACCGCATTCAAAAAACCCAAGGATGAATAACATGGAAAAAAAATTACAAAAATTGCTTAATAAAGGTTTTACATATCTTGGCATGATTAGCGAAGCAAAAATCAGGTGCACTCTACTTAAAAATCGCATAATCAAAGGAAGCCCCAAAGAAGTGTCTCAGCCGTCCTTTGTTGCACAGATAGATGCAGAGTTGAAGCAAATACAAAATGACTTAGCTACATATACACAAAAGCTTGAATGTGTATATGAGGATTTGAAAAAACATGGGATCACTTCTTAGTTGGAATAAATGGCTTTCATTGAAAGAATCTAATGCTAGAAAAAGATTAGTCACTTCCTCAACTAAGGGTCTCGCTCCAAATTTGCCGGGATCGACCGCTGCCTGTCCAAGCACAAATCCCATGGCTATGAAACAGGCCAAAAAACGTGGTGAAGTTGGCTTGCAAACAGAAAGCAAAAAAACTCCCAGCTATTCATTTGATGTTTGGTTAAAAAAAGTTCAAAAACTTGGCGATGACGTAAAAGACGTTGTTGATAAAGGCAAAGAAAAAGGGGAATCATTAGAAAAAAATAAAAAAGACGCAGAAAGTAAAATCAAACAAATTGACAAATCTAACAAAACCGATGATTCTAAGAAGGCAGAAAAAAAAGTAGGCTTGAACAAAGGAAATGAGTCAGATAAAATAGACGACGAATCTGAGTCAGATAAAAACAAGCAAGAGGATCAAGAAAAATTTTCAAGAAAACCATACAGGCCACCCAAGAACTGGCAAGAGCGTTCGTCAAATCACTAATAATTCTTGGGGTGTCAATCTTTTTTTTGTTAGGGGCATTTGATCTGTGTGAGGTGTTTTTCCCAGAAAAAATACCAGATGTGCATTTTTTGGGCTCTCGAAAAGAAAAAGAATGGGTTTTTAAAAATCTCAATCAGACTTTAGATCCAAAAAAAATGAGTGATGTAGAAAGAGTGGCTGCTTTACGTCCGTCTCTAGAAATTCTTGATATAGTATGCCCACAAGTTTCAACGTGGTTCAGAAGCCAATATGAATCTGATAAAATAATTTATGTTTGGGGTGGGAAACCAGAAATTGCTAAATTTGATTTTTTGACGCAAAAACTGTCTTTATCAGACACTTTTTTTAATTTGAGAGAAGGTGATAAAGTCAAAATTCTTGCTCATGAATATCGTCATTCGATTCAAAATAGAAGCAAGTTTTTGAAACAAGTGCTATTCTTGATGCTGACAAAGGAACTGCATGAACACATTGTTGAAGACGAAGCCGAAGCGTTCGAGTACAAAATCCATGTTGCATTAAGAGAATAATTTGTTATGATAAACGAGCAAGGAGCTTAAACATGGATCATTCTCCAAAATGGCCAGAACCGACATGCAAATCTTATCAAGATGATAAAATTTATACTCAACGAATTCGTGATATAAAAGAAATTAAAAAGTCTTTGGTATTTGAACCAAGCGAACAAGGCAGTTACATTTGGGCTGTTGCTTTTAATAAAGATGACAATTACAATTCAAGAATTGTAATTGATGCAAATCGTGGGATGCCTGTAACTACTGAGGTTTACGACACTGTTGCTGATAAGTTTTATTTGGAGGGCTGTAGTTCTTTCGAAATTGGGTACATCCCTGTGAGTTATTCTTTTACCATTGAAGATACTGATTTCACTCACACAGTGCCTTTGCCACTTTCTGTAATCAAAAAATACATGACAAAAACGCAACTCAAAAACTTTGCTTCTTGGAAAAATGCTTACCAATCTAGTGAGTACGAAATTCGATTTGTTCAACTTGTAGAACTTTATTATTAAAAATGAGTAAAAAACCTAGAACAACACCTGATCGTGATTCCAAATACATGGGACTTGCTTGGATGTATGCAAGTTTTTCAAAAGATCCAAGTACTCAAGTAGGAGCACAGATTGTTGGACCAAACAACATGCCTTTAGGATCTGGATATAATGGCCCACCCAGAAGAATGATCGATACTGAAGTGATATGGGATCGACCAACAAAAGCCAATCCTGATGCAATTTCTAAATACGATTTAATCGTACATGCTGAAATAAATGCAATCGATCACTGTTGGGGATTGGATTTAGAAAAGTCTACGTTGTATGTTACCGCTTTGCCTTGCTCAAAATGCATGCTTGAAATTGTTAAAAAAGGCATAGAAAGGGTCGTCTACTATGATTTTAAATCTCACGCCAATTCAATATTGCAAAACCCTGCTTGGGTAGAAAAAACCTTTGATATTGCTCGTCGTGGCAATACTAAGGTTGAAAAATTTGAAGGTTCTGTTGCTTGGCTTGAAGATTGGGTTGCAAATTTGAAACATTTAGGAATATTTGAAATGTGAAGTCAGGCCGATAAATAGATACATGGCACTAAAATACAATCTCAAATATGGTTCATGTAATTCACAATCGGCATGTTTAGACACATTTGGCTGTCCACAAAATGCTTGCCCAGATTTTGTTATCCGTAGGCACGATACTCGCCCTGCCTTAAAAGTCGAAATTCAAGACTGCGATGGCCCTATGGATTTTCGGGGTCTTGTTGTTGAAGCAAATATGTGGGCTAATGCTAAGTTCAAAAAAGATTTAACAGACACTTCTGATAGTTTTCAATTCGCTGACAATATAGGATTTGATCAAGTAATGGTCGGCGATGTCATTATTGTAGATCAGGTACGTTCTCCCGAACACATGCTTGTCTTGGGTTTTGATGAACACAATAAGTTCATTAGGGTTCAACGTGGCTATCATGGAACTAACATAGGCTATTACAAAAAAGGCACTAAGATTAGAATTTTTCGAATGCTAAGTGCTCAAGCTGTTGCAGAAATGATTTTTGAAGATGTGCAAACCGTTGAAGGAAAGATTGAAAAAGATGTAATTCAATCTTCGCACTTAGTTTATGAGTGGCAACCTTCTGACACTTGTTTGCCCGGTTGTTATTGGTTGGAATTCAAAGTTCTCAAAATGATCGACATTGCTTGGAGCTTGCCGGGAGGTCATTGGGTTGGAGAAGTTTTTACAAACCCAGATGGTTATTTCTACACAGGAAGCACACAAAGTGATTCTGCTGTAAAATTGTCTTATGATCAAGTTCAAGATAAATATCTTCTTCCCATAACAAATTGGAGTGGAGAAGTACACCTACACACTGACAACAACTACTATACTGGATTAATTCATACAGATGGATCTGTTTTTTTAAGCAGAAATGGTATTCCATCAGACAGCAATGTGGCCTATAATGAATCGGGAATCTTAGGATTTCACGACATTTCAATTATTCCAAGTTTCACAGACATCAGTTTAACACCTTCTGATTTTGGATGCACTTTAGGCGAAGGTGTTGAATGGGTTCGCAGATTCCCTGTAAGCGGAGAAGGTTTTCTCATCAGGGTTGAGTTTTCACCTACAACAGAAATTTAAGAAGCTATTATGCTTGTTTCAAAATTCCTTATTGAAAGACTTGCAAACTTAGGAATTAAACATGTGTTCGGTGTACCCGGCGATTATGTGATTGATTTTTACAAAGAGCTTTGGAATGATGACAGAGTGGCTGTGGTAAACAACACAGACGAAAACCATTCAGGGTTTGCCGCTGATGCTTACGCTAGAGTCAATGGTGCCGGTTGCGTAGTTTGCACTTACAGTGTTGGTGCATCTAAGTTGATCAATGCTGTACAATGTGCTTATGCCGAGCGATCTCCCTTGATTGTAATATCGGGTGCTCCCGGCTTGAACGAAAGAAATGAAGATTTCTTGCTACACCACATGGTCAGACACTTTAATTCACAAAAAAAGATGTTTGATGAAATTACATGTTACTCCACAGTTTTGGATAACCCTGCCACTGCGGGATACGAAATTGACAAGGCTTTTGAAGCCTTGCAACATTATAAGCGACCGATTTATATTGAATTACCTAGAGATGTAGCTAAACAAAGTATTACTTATGATGTGTATAAGGTTGGAACCCCAACGGCCCCTTGCACAGATTCTGTTAATCTTGAAGAGGCAATAAGAGAAGTTCAGCAATATATTGTTGAAGCCAAAAAGCCTGTCATTTTGGCTGGGGTGGAAATTGCACGATATAAGCTTGGTGAGGATATGGTGCAATTTGCAGAAAAAAATCAAATTCCCATGACTACAACTATGTTAGGCAAAAGTGTAGTAAATGAAAAAAGCCCATTATTTGCTGGGACCTACCTTGGAAATGGTAGCCAAGAAGTCACTAAAAAAATTATTGATGAATCTGATTGCTTGTTAGTTTTTGGGGATTATCACGACGACGTTGCCATGTGCTTTAGGCCAGCAAAAATGACCAAAAGACAGGTTGTATGGGCAAATGTTGAAGGTTTGAAAATTCGCAATCACACATTTACAAATATTCAATTTACCGATTTTTGCAAAACTTTATTTAAGTATGAAGGAACTCCTAAGTTAAAGCCTGATGTGCCTCCACCTCAAAAGGCTCCAGCTTTTGAGCCCAAACCAAATACTGCAATTACCTCAGATAGGCTGTTTGCCAAAATTGATGCGATTTTAGACCGCAACATGGCAATTTGTGCTGACATGGGAGATTCTCTGTTTGGTGCCATGGGACTTACCGTTCATCACACACATCACTTTCTTTGTCCTGCATTTTATTCAAGCATGGGTCCTGCAATTCCTTATGCTTTGGGATTGCAGACGCTTTTGCCACATGTGCGGCCTATAGTTATTGTTGGTGATGGAGCGTTTCAAATGTCTTGCACCGAATTAAGCACTATTGTAAGTCGTAACTTGAACCCAATTGTTTTTGTTCTTAATAATGACGGATACACAACTGAAAGATTGTTGTTGGATGGTGACTTCAATAATATAAGACGTTGGGACTATCATAAAATTACAGAGATGATTGGCGGGGGCAAAGGTGCCCTTGTCAAAAGTGAAGATGATCTAGAAAATGTTTTACAATTAGCTCTTGACTCAAAAGAATTATTTGTAATAAATGTTCTTTTAGAAAAGCACGACGTTTCTCAAGGTCTTAAAAGAGTGGCTTTGGGCATCTCTAAAAGATCTTAAATTTTAATTCTTAAACTGGAAGGAAAATAAGCCACCTATGGCTAAAGTAAGACCGGATCATTTCGAACGTGACGAAAGATCTAAAAAAGATTGGGTTAGATCAAATGAACAAATCAGAATCCCTCAAGTTCTTGTGATTTTTGACGGTAAGAACTTGGGCATTATGTCTAATAGAGATGCTTTGAATTTAGCAAAACAAAACAATCTTGATTTAGTTGAAGTTTCTCCTAATGTGCGTCCCCCAGTTTGCCATATAACTAACTATGGCAAATATATGTTCGAACGCAACAAAAAGAAGAAAGATAATTCAAAACAACATCAAGTCAAAGAAAAAGAAGTTGATTTTCGTTATGTTATTGGAGATGCAGATTTGCAAACCAAAGTAAATCAAATTCGAAAATTCATAGAAAAAGGCAACAAAGTTAAGTGCGTTTGTCGCTTCAAACAAAGGGAAAAAGCCCATAAAGATCAGGGTTTTGCAGTCCTCAATAAAGTCATAGAATTACTCGGAGAGATCGTGACTGTCGAATGCCCTCCGAAGTTTGAGGGGAACACTTTAATGTGTAAGCTTGACGTGAAAAAAGAGAAGAAAGATCTTTAGTAGCATAATGAACCTAACGCAGATTAAAGAAGAACAAGCAAGCTTTATTGCTAAAAACTACTGCATGAAAAATGCCTGTGCATCACATTCTGAATGCACAGGCATTTTTTCAATCATGAAAGATTTATCAATTCTAGATTTACATTCTTCTTTAGGTGCACTAGGTGAGAAGTTAAAGGCTTTTGCTGATTTAATTGATCTTAATCACCCTGATTTGCGAGATGTTTGCAAAGGCGAATTAGTTGGTTTGGAAGGAGATACATTTAGCAATAGAGCAATTGATTTAATTAAGATTTTTGAATTGGTTAAAAAACAAAATGTTTCTCCTGCGTTTGTTGATCACATCAAAGGCTGGTTGTCAAATCACCCATCTTTGCCTCTTATAGATCAAGAAATTAGTTCTCCTATTGAAAATCAAAGACATGTCAGATTACTTAAATCAAAACAGCAAAGAGATTTTATAAGAGCAACAAAAAGAAAGCAATCAATCAATTTCGCTCTGTTTTTTGATAGCAACTACTGGGACTCTTTACTTTCAAGTTTTTCTTTATTTGCAAGATTTGAAAATCAATTATCCCATGAAATTTTACAATCAATAGAAAGAAAAAAATTATTTTTGGAACATGGCCTTAGTTTTGTCGCTAATCAACTTGAAAAAACTATAAGCGATATGGAAGTGCAAGCTGCAAAAAGATCCTACTATGGCTTTAACAAAATCACCTTGACACATGCCGCATACACACTTGCTAAAATGCATGGCTTTGAAACCAACACACAGTCAACTTCTACTTTTTATTATCTTCCAGAAGATAAATTTGCTTTTCCTGTGAAATTGAAAAATGGCAAACAACTTAAGATGTCGGCTATGTCATACCCTTATCACGAGATAAATGAACATGCAAGCGAAGAAATTAAAAACTTGATCCAACACTTGGATTCATTTCCGCAAATTGGCAACAGACCACTATTTGATCATTTTCGAGTTGTTTTCACTGGAATAGATTGCTCTTATTGCCCAGAAATTTTATCGCTTATTAAAAATCAGGAAAATTTTTCTCAGCCTAAAAACTTTTATGAAGCTGAAAAATTTTTGTTTCATTTTTTAACACAAAAAGGATATATGATTGGGGTATTGCTTGGGGAACGTGATGGTGAGCATTATTTCATAAGTTATTTTTTATAATTCATAGCTCTGTTTGATTAAGGGAAAATATGAACAATACACAATTAAAAATCAAAAAATTTACAGAAAATGAACTAGCACAATTGCTTAGAAAAGCATACGAAGCAGGCTGGTATGGCAGCTTAGATTTACAAGAAAGCTTTGTCGCTGAAGCAATTCAAGAATCGTTTAAAGATGTGAAACTAGAAAGCGAGCAGTTCTCTGATTATAATTTTCACACGTTTCTCCCTATCAGCAGCTACTCACTTCCTTGGGTGACTTCCCAAGGATCAAACGCCATCGAAGATCCAAACTTATTTTTCAATCAATCTACATTTGACAATATTTCGCACTCTTATATCGTGCAATAACAGGAGTTAAAATATGAAGTGTTTAGTTACCGGAGGTGCAGGTTTTATTGGCTCTAATTTAGTAGACTCTCTAATAGACCAAAACAACGAAGTGGTAATTTGGGACAATTTATCAACAGGCAAAAAAGAAAATCTCAACCCTAAAGCTCGTTTTTTTAGATATAATGTTTCTGAAGAACATGATTTGGAAAAATTTGATGTCATCTTTCATTTGGCAGCAGAGCCCAGAATTCAACCAAGTTTTCAAAAACCTGTTCTGACGCATGAATCTAATGTCACTGGAACGCTGAAAATTCTAGAATACGCAGCAAAAACACAAGCCAAGGTTGTTTTTGCTGGATCTAGTTCTGTATATCACGACATCTACGCTAATCCTTATTCGTTTACTAAACATGTTGGAGAGGAATACTGTGCCTTGTTCAACCGTGTTTATGGTGTTTCGGTTGCTATTGCCAGATTTTTTAATGTATATGGGCACAGGCAATTAGACGAAGGTGCTTACGCTACTGTAATTGGCATTTTTGCAAAACAATTTAAGAACAAATTGCCCCTAACAATAACTGGTAACGGTGAGCAACGTAGAGATTTTACCCACGTACAAGATATTGTTAGCGGTTTGATTGCCATGTCTAAGCAGCACCATAACGCTACTGTTTTTAATTTAGGAACTGGGAAAAACTATTCAATTAATGAATTGGCTAAAATGTTCAAGCACGATTATGTTTATATCCCTAAACGTCCCGGAGAAGCAGATACAACCTTAGCTGATTTATCTACTTCTACTAAAGTTTTAGGATATCGTCCTACAATAAATTTGGAAGAATACATTTCTGAATTGATTTTATATTGAAATTAGAAACATGTATTTGATCAGAAATGTTCAAGATTATGCAATTGTGTTATCACTTGCTAATGGTCAAAAATTTGAACTAAAGTCGGGACATAGTTTGTGTTACGCTGGCAACGTGGTGGGTGCCGACATTGCTCTCTATGTCCGAATTGGCTCGTTGCTTATTGATCGTTATGTGGTCAATAACTCCTATACCAAATCTGACTCACCAAGGCATAATTGGCAAATAGAGGGTTTTTAATGTATGTTCATAAAAATGAAGTTTTATTAAGAAAAATTGAAAGGCAAGATTTGCCTAGCCTCTATTGCCTCAAGGCAAATAGTTGGTGGGGTACGCATAAAACTTTGATTTCCAATCAGGATGATCAATTAAAATGGTTTGAGTCCATCCCTACAGACCAAATTGTTTTGGTCGGTGAAATAAAATGCAAACCAATAGGAGTTGCAGTATACACTTCCATAGATTTTATAAGTAGAAAACTACAAATCTCAGGATCAATATATCATGATCAAAGAAATCATTCGATTGCAGGATTTTGTGCCGGTTTAGATTTCGCTTTTGAAATGCTGAATATGAATCGTGTAGAAGCCGAAGTATTGGAATATCATTTGCCAGCACAAATGCTTGAGATAAAAAAGCTAGGAATGAAAATTGAAGGCAAAAAGAGAAAGGCTGTCTATAAATGTGGTAGGTACTATGATTCTTTGCTTTTAGGTCTTTTACGTAGCGAATGGGAAAATCAAGAACGTGTTAAAAAATATAATGGATCATGTAATTCAAATTTTAATGTAGAATTGATCGATAAAATGATTACCAAATCTAAATCAACATTTGCCTTTTGAGCACTACGACAAAATCAATTTTAAATAATCTATAGTTTGTTGATGTGAAAAATAATTATCATCAACTCTTAATTGATCTTTGAAGAACTCAACTTCTATTAGTTTGCAACCATATTGTTTGTGAATCATTTTTACTGTGTTGTAGATATATGGAACGTAAAGACATTCTCCTTCAATTACTTTAACATTTAAGCGACCCATATCTAGCAAAACGCTTGCATATTCAGCCGCCAATACGTGTTCTTGATTTTGTTGTTTCCACTTGCGAGTCAAAGCAAAAATATTTTTGTTGATTTCATCGACTTTTAAATTCATTGAATTTAAAGATGGGTCACGTAAAGCACAAATTGCAACAATGTGATCTACGTTTATTTTTTGATTCGTTGACTCCACCATATGTGTCAATAAGTGACTTGTGCCTTTTGCTAGTATAACTTTATTTTTCATAATTGTTTTTAGGCCATTCGCCAATTTTTGGCAGAAAATTATTACACGTAAAATATTGAATAGTCTCAGGAGTTGACCAAAATTTGATTAGGTTTATTAAATCCAATTTATTTGGATTTTTTATCATATTCATCCATGAATTGCAAACACTTTCATAAAGAGCATCTAATTTGTTTTCTGCATGTAAGTCGTGCCACATTTTCCATCGATCACAAATAACTCCGCGTTGCAATAAAGCTCGATGTCCATCAAAACCTTTTCTTTTGAATTGATCTAAATTTCTTATGGGATAATGATGTCGCCAAACTTGATTTGTAAATATCATATTGTAGTGTTTTGCAAATCCATGGTTTCCATGTGTTATGCCAATTTCAAGATCTGGTCTATGAGCCACCTTACATTCGCCCGGCAGATCTGAAATATGATCGAAATCTAAATAATATCTCATATTGCTCAAAGACCAAGTATTATGCACAGGAGGATGTAAATGCATCCTTGTGCAGCCGATGTAGTTGCCATTCATTTTTTCTAAATTATACAATCCGCACCACAACTCATCAGCATCGAAATGTACTATCCAGTCGGGGTCAAGCTTGCAGGCTACGTGGGCCATACGAGTGACCCATGCAGACTGATTATGATTAGTTCCGGGCTCGTCAATGACTTCAACCACCTCAGGATATTTTTCAACTATTTGACGGGTTTTATCTGTTGAATTATTGTTGGTAATAATAAAATGAGTAACACCTTGATTTATATGATGCTCAATATTGGTGCCAATAATATCTTCTTCATTTTTTGCAAGAATAGTGCCAACAATTCGAAGTTTGCGAGTTATTGAGAGCATGATTTATTAAAGCGAAACTATGATTATATAAGAAAAATGCCTGATGATAAACAATTAAAAATACTCATTTTGATGGCCTATTATAATAGGCCCATTTTAGTCAAAAACGCTTTAAGAAGTCTTGTTCAAGCAAATGAATTTCACCAAAATTGGGAATTGCTCTTTGGAGATGACGGAAGTCATATTGCTGGAAAGCCCATAGTGGAAGAAATTCTAGGTGCTTTGATTACTAAAGTAAAATTTGTTCAATCCAATGCTAGTTTTGAAAATAAAATTGCAAACGGTCTTGTTCTTGGAAAGTTTGCAAATGAAGCTATGAAAAGCACCGATTCAGATGTGGCTTTGATTTTATGTGATGATGACGAATTGCATCCGACTTACTTACAAAAACTGAGCGATTTTTTTATCGAAAATTCGAATGTTTTGTATGCATATTCAAAAATACATTTGTATAATCCTCTGTTACAGAAAAGCTTTGAAGCTACTAGTTTGACAAATAAGTACAATCAGTTTAATGTCCCTATTAATCCAGTGGGCAAATTAGATGCATCACAAGTTTCTTGGCGTCTAGATTGCTGTAAAAAATATGGGGCGTGGTTTGCTGATTCAACTAAGCATGTTGAAAACAAACCATGGACTAAAGACACTGATCGATCTTTTTTTGAAAACTTACACGCAAAATGTGGTCTTTGTTACCCTACTGGGCTGGTTGCCCAATATAAGGGCATTCATGACTACCAATTGCTTTGGCATAAAAATGTTCAAGCTGATCAACTTAAAAACTACGACAATATGTGTCGGGAATTAGCTGGGAGAAAATTTTGAAAGATCCATATTCAGTTTTAGGCGTGCCTAGCACGGCCACACTAGACGAAATAAAAAAAGCTTATAGAAATTTAGCTATGAAATATCACCCAGACCAAAATCAAGGTGATACAGAATGTGCAACAAAATTCAAAGAAATTTCTGATGCATATGAAATTTTAGGTGACGAAAATGCAAGAAAGCAATACGACACCTTTGGTTCAACTAAAGGCAGTCAAGGCTTTAATCCATTTGGTGGACAAAATAAACCATTTTCATCTCCACTAGACGACTTTTTTGTTTCACAGTTCTTTAATCAAAAGCGAGCCACCAAGGGTGAGCATGTTTTTGTAAATGTTGAGCTTACGCTTGAACAAGTTTATAAGGGAGCTAAGCTCGAACTTCCATTTACTCGTAAATCTCTTTGCAATCATTGCCAAGGTGCTGGAGGCACTAGACAACAGTGTGCTGACTGTAATGGAAGTGGCGTTAAGATCATTTATGGGAGAGCCGCTACAGTTCAAACGCAATGCCGTACTTGTGGTGGGATGGGTGATACAATTGGTGAACCTTGTGGCCAATGCGATCATGGTTTTGGCCCATCGCAAACAGACACTATAAGTTTTGATGTTCCTGCTGGAGTAGAAACTGGAATGCGTTTCTGTCAAAATGGTCTTGGGCACCCTTCAAACAAACCACAAGGCATTCCCGGTGATCTGTTTTTAATTATCACCGTAAAACCTCATGAAATATTTGAAAGATCTGACTCAGGAAATTTGATCCTAAAATTCCCAATGTCGTATAGCGAGCTTATACTTGGAACAGAAATTGAGGTTCCAACATTAGATGGGCTTGTCAAAGTAAAGATACCCTCTGGGACTCAATCAAATGCAAAATTTAAATTGAAAAATATGGGAGTGCCAGTATTTGGTCGTGATGGGAATATATACGGTAGAGGCGACCTATACGTTCATGTAAAGCTTGAAACACCCATGGCTGTAGATGGTCGTTACAAAGAAATTATTGAGGAGTTAGCCGTTTTTGAGCTTGCTCGAATTGCAAATGCCAGAAATACACTCATTGAAAAATTAGGAGTAGACAATGAAAAATCTCATGAGGAATAAATTGTTTTGGGTTTTAATAGCATTAAGCGTGCTCAACCTAGGAGGGTTTTTTCTTAGTAAGTTTTTAATTGATGCCACGGCTGATCGAGTTATAGAAAAACTTCAAAAAAGCTATTCCCCATCACCTTATGGGCCGGGATTTGATCCTGATAAAATAAACCCAGATGGGCTTAAGGCTACCAAAGCTTATTTGGAACAGCAAGAAGATGCAGAAATTAACTTTCAGCCTATGACAACTCAAAACTTACAATCTCATGGGCCTAATTTTTTGAATATAACCAATGTTGCCGATGCATGGAGAAGCGGGTGGGAACAAGACAGAGGGTTTAATCCAGCACAATAGCTTTGTCAATCTTAGAATACTGCCTTGTACTATCGTCTGGATGACGTTGAAAAACAACAGTCATTGTTTTTCCAATATTTGGATCTCCTTGAATTCTTTTGAATTCATCAAATGAGAAGTTGCATTCAGTGCCGTCTGAAAGTCTAATATATATTGGATTTTTAGATTTCATTAATGTAGTGATTCTTCCAGTTCTTTGCACCGAGGAAATTCCTAAGTCAATAGGGTTCCTTGCAGTTTGTAAATCATCTCCTCTCCATGGTGTTGGCACATTCAAGCCATTCCATTGCGATGACACAAAAGCTCCTCCAATTTGGTTTCCAAATTCTTGGCTGTTAAAAAGCCTTTCTATATTTGGACCAAGATCGGCCAATCCAACTTCTTCTTCTATGATGAATTCTTTAAATTTACCCATTTGTTCACTCTATTATGTTTGTATTTATTGTTGAAGGTAAAAATATGAGTTTAAATACGGGTTTTTTTGATCGATGCGAAGTTAAAGAAGTTGTTTTTTTGACACCAGCAAAAATAAAAGTAATTGTTGATGACTTCGAAGAGATTGTCATGGCTAGCGTAGATATTATCAATCGCAAAGCCTATATGGTAAATGGCGATGAAATACACAATTTCAGTCAAGCAGTATTTGAACATCTTGATGAAATTAATACTTTGCCTGAAGATTTCTTTATGGCTCCAGATGAAGTCAGAGGAGAGGCAGCTAAGGCTGAAATGAATAGAACTCAATTATATCAAGAAGCAATAGGAGCAAGCAGTGAGTGAAACATCATCAATTAAAGCACAAGTTTATATACCGGGAAAATCATCCAGTCGATTACAGAGACAACTTACTTTGGAAACTATTGTAAATTGGATAAAAATACAAGGCTTTGACGACTACACTACTCAAGGTTTGATAAAACTTGCAGAGGGATACCCAACTCAGGCACTTCCAAGTTTTCGTCGTAACTTTAATGTGATGGTTGAAAGAGTTCGTCAAAAAAGAAAAATTGAAATGCGTGGCAAAACAGAAACGTTAACAGAAGAGGCAGAAAATGGCAAAGAAGAGTCCTAAAGTAAAAATTACAGGCACAAAACCAGAGGGCACAACTTTATGTGCAAAGATTCCTAAAACCTCGACTAGCGAAGTGTTGGGATCGAAAATAGCTTTTAATCATAGATCATCAGCGGTTATAGAAACTGATGTTCAAGTCGTTGTAGAGCCCGGTTTTAAGATGTGCTTCTCATTAACACCAGAATTATCAAACCGTGGTATGGTAGCAACAAATGCCCCCGGAAACTTTAAAACCGGGACCGTTTTTGCTCACGTAATGAATGTGGGTAGAGAGATAGTTGAAATCAAAACAGGCGATCCGCTTATGAATGTCTGGTTAGAAGAAGATATCAACTTTTCTTGGGAGGGTCAATGAAAGTAAGTGTTCTTGTCAGTATTGCTCGCCAAATTGAAGGCGAATATGTATTTGTCCGTGCAATTAAGGCTAGTCAAAACAGCGAAAAACTATTTCGTTTTTTACGAGAAAATGAACTGCCAAGAACTGCAAAACTTGGAGATACTGAATGCATTTTAGAATACGGAATCATGGAAGATATCCAAGTGGAAGATGAATAAAAATGGCTGATTTCTTCAATCAGCCATTTTTATTCATGTGTTTATTTTACTGAGCTTCTTTTCTTCGGACCCACTCCGTAAAAGTGGGAATTCTTGAAAAGAAAGATTCATCTTTATCTTCTGATTCTGATTCATCATCAAAATCTTTTCCTTTCATGGATTTTTTCATGGCGTTGGCTTTGCCAACTTCCCACCCATCAATTTTTCCATTTTTGTCGATATCTCTTGCTTCAACATCGTCAGCATCCATGTGCTTCTTGCCTTTATTTTTCATAATAGCAGCTTGAAGGGCCGGTGGCAACTTTTTCTGCGAAGCACTTAATCCCTTTTTCTCATCTTTTTCTTCTTTCATTTTATTTCCTTTTAGAGTTAGAAGTAATATATTTATAGACCAAAGTCAATTATGGAGTTATTAAATCAGATGTTTGCAAAACATAAGGCGTTTCCATAATTCCTACTAGGTCGGAACCATCATATTCATAAAATGTTTTTTTAGCTAAATCACCTTCAGACGCTCCAGCAGGATACTTAATTTCACTAGTAAGTTGTCCTGAGGTGTAGGTTCTTTTATAGAACCAAAAAGCATCATTGTTGCCTCTTAAGAGTTTCCAATCAGGCGTTGGAGTCAAAGGATCTAATCCAGCGGCAGTAATTATTGCTGCATCAACAGGGTCGCTTGGATCTAATAAAATCAATCTGTGTGGCCCTAAGTCTTGATAGGAAAACCTGTTTTCTATCGCATATTTTTCAAAATAACTAGGAAGTTCTACAACAGGTGCTTTTGCATTAAATCCAATTATCTGTTCGGCATCGGAATTAGAGATATATGCTTTAAAATTAGCTCTATCTTTTTTACCCTTTATCAACAATGAATCTTTAAAAACTACAGCCAAAAAATTCTCTGCAAATATTGCGTTTGAGTTTAATGCAGACACAATTTCTTGCGATGTAGTCGCCGCTGGGTCTGAGCCCGACACATCAACTGCGACCGTGGCGTAACCTAAAAGCATAGGATCATAGGCATAATTTATACTTAGATCAGTGTTTCCTGTCAAATCATAAGGACCTGAATTGGCTGCTAGCATATACATGCTACTATTAGAATTAGGTGATATTTTAAAGTTTGATTGCAATCTACGATCTGCACTAAATAAGCTGCCTCGAAATTCTGACTCAAACACATTTTGAAAAAATGACATAAATTACCTCGTTTCACTCCATTGCAAACTAGCATACACTTTAATGTTCACATTATTGCTACTGTCTAATGCTGTAACTATAATTCCATATGCATCACTATCGGTTGAGTCATAATTTTGAGTAATAAAACCACGTTTATTGACTGAAGAGTTTATAACCACTCCAGTATTAGTGGTGTTGACACTAGCAGCAGCTTGCACAAATTGACCAGCTACAGGGATCTCATTTGAAAATCCCGTAGCTGTTGAATTGTACTCAACTATGCTATCACTCGAATGACTAAACCAATTTCCACCCGTAATACTCGTGTGACTGTTGAATTTTACTATTTGAAAATAGACTGGAGAATTAGTAATAATTAATGAAGCTTGAATGGCCCTTACTATTCCTCTAACCACATCAGAATTAAACGTGTTTTTCAATCTAATTGCAAGCACACACATGGAGTCGCCTCCATTCACAATTGTTCTGCCTGTAAGACTGCTAGTTCTTACATTGATTAGCCCAGTTTCGGAATACCCCCCTTCACTCATTACAGTGCCGCAAATTTGTTTTAGGGATGCAGTTCCTACAGCCAATCCTGTATTTCTAATTTCGCATCTTATTGGCAGACTTGGCTGTGTCCAATACACGTTTGTTCCATAATTTGAATGATATATCTCGTGAGCAATTATCCATTGGCCTTCATGCACAAACCCAATTCTAAGTCTCCCAACACCTAACCACTGAAAATCCAACATAAGAAGTTGGGTTTTAGTAACATCTATATCGAAAGAACCAAATTTGCCGTAATTTTCTGCGTTTGATCCATTCGGCAAAACCCCCTGACCTTGAATATCAAAGCTGCACGTATCTTTGTTCCAGTGAGTTTGTGGAATCACAGTATCCACAGCAACGCCGGTGATATAAGATCTAATTACAAAACTTAAAGAACCATCGCCTGATTGTTGAAAAAATATTCCATTTCTATCATCAAAATAACCACATCGTTTTACTGTATTTACTCTGGCTGATCCAAAGCAAAAACTTTGTAAGAAAACTTGACTTTTCCCCGGAAGATAATGGTGATACATTTTACTTTGATGTATTGCGTAACCACCATCTGTAGTGCCTAAAGATAAAATATAGCTGCTCGTAGCCACATCGGCACTGCCAGATCCTCCACCGCTTGTTTTAAGGATCATTTCGGGATTTTCCCCACTAACATGGTGATAATCTCCAAGTGTCATAGGCTCACTGACACGCAATTTACCAAACGCATCTCCAGAGGTTGAAGAAAAACTAGATATTACCGGCAGTGGCGTGTTAGAACTAACTGAAGTTACAGAGTCATCTTCGCCATAAGTAAGCTTAACCTTTAAATGCTTGATATTGTTAATTTCATCAGCAGCAATTAGCTTGTCATGATCTGTTAATCTTACATTGTCGCCCATTTTATTCACCTTTTGAGTTATTTATCTTCTGTTTAGCCAAAAAAATTCTTTATTTTTACTTTGTTATTATGTCCGTTAGGAGATATTAACAATGACACAGCCTTTTAATCCCTTAGAGTCCCCAGCAGGAAAACCTACTTTGACACTCAATTTGCACGATGGTTCAAATGAGCAAGTCTCAATCATTATAGTTCACCATAATCAGCCATCTTTTTTGAACATTTGCTTACAATCTGTTTATGTAATGAGTAACCTCAACAATTATGAAGTAATTGTTGTTGATAATGCTTCAAATCAAGAAACACAAGATTATTTGGATGTGCTTGAAGAAGAGGGAATTAAAGTAATTAGAAACGATAAAAACGTTTATTGGTCAAAAGCGGCCAACCAAGGCGTTTCAATTGCAGACCCTAATTCAAAGTATTTTATATTTTTGCACGCAGATACCGTTATTTTAGACCCAGCATGGATCGATGTGATGATCAATTTGTCTGAAAGTCGAAGCTCTGGCTTGGTCGGCACAAATTTACAAGCTTATTACATACAAAAACAACAGGTTAGTTTTGTGCAAGAACATTGCATGTTGGTCACAAGACGCTGCTGGGATGATATTGGTCCTTGGCCCGAGGATTTGCCTTTTGTTGGAATGTCATTCATTATGACGTTGAGAGCACAAGTAAAGGGTCATAATCCTCAGGCTTTAGGAAACACAATCATTCATCACTATAAGGCGTTTGTTATGGACCCAAGCGAATACGAGAGAATGTGCGAGCAGGCCATGGGCATAGTTGGAAAATTAATGGCTCAAACCCAAAAATCTTAATATGATTATTGGGGCAAGCTATTTATAAATTGCTTCCATTCAGGGTGGTCGTGAATAACAATTTTGTTTTTGGTATAATTGTTTGCATAAGCATGACAAAAAAGCTCTTCAGGTGATTGCTTTTGTTTATTTTTTGTTCTTGCAACAATTTCAGTCCAATTTTTCACTAATTCTGGTTTGGGTTGCACAAATCTTTCCCAAACCTTGTGTCCAACTTCGTGAAGTATAGTGAATTCTCTTCCATAATTCCAAGGAGCAGCTACTGCTATTTCCTTGGAGTGATCATCCATATAACCAACGTGTTCATCATCTCCATTTAGAGTGTTTCCTCCATGGAATTTCCACCTGAAACCTTTTACTAAGGCAGCATGAGATGGTGGAAGTTTTGCAAGGGTTTGTTTAATATCGCCCTTTTCTTCAATCATGTTGTCTTGTTGCTGGAAAAATTCTTTAAATCTGATCATAGAAGTATTTAGCATTGTAATTTTTCTTTCTTGTATTATAATTCCAACGCACAGCCGACTCTTGAAAAAGAGTGGGTCGCCCTAGGACTATAAGCTAGGCGTTCCCAGACGATTCTGGGAGGCGATGCCAGTTTGTGCCATATTAAGCTGGTCGGATACTGCTGTCCGCGATAGTAGTTGGTGGCGAACCTTACCAAAAAAGGCGGAAAGTGGAAAGAACAGCAATCTTTCGCGGTATGTGCTAAAATCCATCATTGATAACACAAATTTAGTTGGAGGGAAATTTTGGCTTTTGTGTTATGTCTCTTATTTATGGTCGCAAAATAGGGACAAAAACTCCAGTCTGGTTATAACATGAGAAGCGTGACCTTTTTGTTTATCAAGCATAAGGTGGCAAAGATGGGTGGATATCTGACCCACACTTATGTCAGTTTTTCTTGAAAAATTGTGATGGTAAAAAATCCCTTGCTAAATTGCAAAGTTTAGCAAGGGATTTTTATTTGTCTCAATCTCCTAGTTTGTTACCTAAATACATGTATGAATCTCTTGAAAGGAGCGACATGGCAATTAGGAAACAAAAAACAAATACAAAGCACCAAACTCGTAAGTCGAGTGCAAAACCCACAAAAACAACTAAACCTGCTTTTGGTGGTAGAAATTTTCATATCGAATTTAAAAATAAAGCTCAAAGTGCGGCTTGGGAGGCATTTCAAGAAAATGATGTGCTTTTCTTAGTAGGCCCAGCGGGTACAGGGAAAACTCACCTTGCAAGTGCATTTGCAGTAGAGCAAATTCTCAACAAACAACGAAGTCGTATCATATTAACAAGGCCAATTGTTGAATCTGGAGAATCTTTAGGATTTTTACCCGGAGAGTTTGAAGAAAAAGTACACCCGTACATGATGCCTTTATACGACTGTATTGACCAAATGGTCGGTCGTGAGGGGCCTTGGCGTGAAAGAGTAGATGAATCGATAGAAATTGCACCAATAGCTTACATGCGTGGCCGTTCATTCCATGATGCAATTTGTATATTCGATGAAGCACAAAACGCTTCGATGTTGCAATTAAAACTATTTTTGACTCGCTTCGGAGAAAACAGCAAACTTATTATCACCGGAGATCCTACTCAAAGTGATATTGGTGGAAAAGTTGCTCTAATAGATGTGATTCAAAAACTTCGTGGCACTCAAGGAATTGGTGTGGTTGAATTTAAAGCTGATTCAATTGTAAGGCATAAATTAGTTGGAACGATTATTGAAAAGCTTGAAGGGTAAGCTAGCAGAAACAAATGTCTGATTTGAACGGCGGAAATACTTATGATGAAATTATGGACGGCGGCATCTCAAATGGAGGTGCTGCCTTCACGTCTAACGTATTCAACTACGAAGAAGAAGCTTCAGGCATTCAAGTTTCAGGATCATCTGAAAAATCTTCAACTGTCACAGTTGAGTTAACTTCAAGTGGTTTGCAAATTGGCGGTGATCCACTTACAAATGCAATTTATATAATTGACGTAATTAGTGTTGGTTGCCAGTTGGCTGGAGACTCTCCTAATGAGCATGGATATATTGCTACGGGAGGCTCCACAACGGGATCTACTAGCCTTCCCGATGTTACATACAATCCATCCTTGGACGGTGGAATTGTAAACACGGGCATATCAGACATCGCAGTTTATTATTTACCAAGCGAATCTGTCAGTGGTTTGATATCAAATGGATCTTCTGATGTACGCGTCATCATTTTGATGATGGGCGGAGCCAGCGTTGCTGGGGACAATTTTTTAACACTTGCTTTTATTCCTAAAGGTGGAATCGAATCTGGCGGCATAGCAGATAGCACAGCTTCGATTAACGAACCGCCATTTGGAAGTGTAATTCACGGTCTTAATTTATTTGGATCATCTTCTAATTCCCAACAAAGACTCATACCGCCATATTTGGGATCAGGGACCATCACAATCCTAGGAAGCTCTAATGCTGGTCTCAAATCAATTTCATACAAGGCAAGTGGCGGCATAAGCCTTCAAGGCACAAATCCCGTTAAAGTAAATTTTGTTTTTAATCACGATATTGGTTTTAGATGGCGTTTAAATTCCTATGTAATTAAAGATACAAAATTTGTTTGGAATCTAGGCCAATTAACAATGTATTGGTATCGTGTAGTTGGAAAGGGCACGCAAGACCCATGTTTACCACAAGACCCATGCTGTCAGAAGTTTATATTAAATGTTCACGCTAGATCTTTGACAGAATTATGTCAAAAGTTAAAACAAAGAAGATATAAATTTCCCATAGATTTTGTACAAAGATTTTCACGACCTGCTGAAAACACTGTTGTTGCTGCCGAAGAAATAGCAGGAACAAACCATGATTGTAATAAATTGATTGACGTTGAAGTTTGCAATGTACCAGAATGTGCAGATTTCTGTGTGGATCAAGATGTATTAGAATACATTGGATTCAATACTTTTGTGCAAGTAAATGCTTTTAAAGAATATCAAGTTCCAATCAATCCAACTGGAGATATTCTGATTAGTGGATTTGCTAAAGCCTCTTATATTAAAAATTTACCAGAGTACAAATTTGCAGCCACTGGAAATGTCACCGTCTCAGGCAATGCTGTTTCTTATGCAGATCATTTAAATATGAGAGGCGGCGTAAGCATGTCTGGCTCAGCTAAATCTGCCTTTAGCAGATGGTCTTTTGTTGGCGGTCAATGGCCAAACAAAACTGAGCAAATTTATCCAACCCAAACCAATTCAATCGCAAGTAATTCAAGCGAGCAATTGTGGTCCTTGACCGAAAGAATCACTTCTGACAACGGCTTATACTCATCAACAGACATTAGTTACAATAAGAAATCGCAAGCTTTAATTGGGCGTGATTTTGGATTAAACTTGCCTTCTTGGGCTAGAATTATACAGATTGTTGTTAGCATAGACAGAAAGGCATCGTCTACCAATGTTAGAGATCGAGAAGTGTATTTGTTGCTTGGAGATGAGCTAATTTCTGAAAATTTAGCGGTAACCGATACAAGTTGGCCATTGATAGAAACCAAAAAGTATTACGTAATTGATGTCGGGTTGCATGATTGGAAAAATCCACTATTTGAATCACAAGTTCCTCCACCAAAAATTTGGAAGCTTGAAAATGTTTCAATTGAAGACATTAATAGTGCAAATTTTGGCGTTCAACTTAAAATACAAAATCTTTCCAATGTTGTAGCCATAGGCCGTGTTGATTACATAAATGTTCAAGTTACTTATGAAGACCCCACAGGGTCGATTTTGCGAACCTCTGGACAAGCAAGAACTAAAGGTCCGACTTACTATTGGGAACCAACAAGCGGAATTTCCTTAACTGGTCAAAGTATTTCAAAAGCCATAAAAAACTACAAACAAAACGTAGTGGCTTCTGGGGCATTCATTGGAGGAGGGGTTTCATTTACTGAGAACACCATCGTTCAAGGAGGTTCGTTGCTTGGTGGCGAAGCTTTGGTTCTGCCATACTTAGAGGAGCCACAAGGAGGCTGTGTAATAGGCACAACAGAAGCATTAGTGAACCCTGCATGGTATACTATGCGTGGCGGACTTAAATTAAAAGGCTCTGCCACAAATACGTTGATTCAAAACCACACCAGTAATGGTTTAGTACTATTATCTGGCACTTCAATAATAATTTCGGATCAATTCTATTATTCTACCACAGGCTCATTAGGCTTGAGCGGAGCTTCAAGAGTTCGTTGTTCTAATAGAACTTTTCAATCTTCAGGAAACTCACTTAGCCTTTCAGGCCAAGCAAATACTGTTGCTGGCGATGTCGCTTTAGAAGATGAATCCTTTGGATTTGAAATGAGCGTATTAAATTTATCGGCTAGCTTCTTAACAGATGTAGAACTAAACAACCTGACTGGGCTGACCGACAATCTTACAAAGTGCGGTTGTTATAATTTGCCACTCACCATTCAGCTATATCATAATTTGGCGACAAACAATAGTTTTTCAAAGTTTTTAGTTCGAAATGGTCTTACAATAAGCCGTACTTTAGATCTTAAGTATAATGAAATAAATGATTCTTGGCAAAATAATTTGCATTACAAAGGATTGTCCTTTGATAACAACTCATATGAAACATGGGACGTAATTTCAGAATTAAATTGCACTAATACTATTGGTAGCATAAATTTAGGGACATCTGTATGGCGGTTAGCGATCCAATTTTTTAAGAAAGATCTTTCAACCAATATATTTTATGATTCAAGAATTTTGATTGCCGTCATACCCGATGCAATTTGCAGAAGTGTTGTGAGTCAATTAGAATTTTTGATAGAATACAACACAAAGTCCAAGCTAGCTGTGGCTACACCAAATGCCACAATTTATCAATGTTCAGTTTATGACAACATTGGCTTATTTAAGAATCCAGCTTGGATTGAAAGTCCAACTTTGAGACTTAAAGTTTCTCAATCGAGCACCATTAGAACTCAGCCTAGGCTTGATTTGACCGACAGCGTTTTAGCATAAGAAAGACATTATGAATTATTTAATTGTTTGTTTGCTTATTTTAAACTTCTTTTTGAACATAGCTATTGCAGGATCTCTAGCAAAATGGCTAAAATACATTCAGAAAGAAGAAGAGGACAGCAAAGAAGATTGGGCAAACATCATTCGAAATCGAAGAGTTCTGGACACACAAAATCGTCCACCCAATTATTCAGACCCTGTTTTTCTTAACACAACAGAAAATCGTTCCAAAAACTGGGACGGTATTATTAAGAATAATCCAAATTGGGATGGGTTACCGGCTCAAGAAGAATAAACATAGGATTTGCAAGGATGGAACACTGCATTTTGCGTGAGTTATCAACGCGTAAATTTGGCGTTGAGTTAGAAGTTTCCAATAATTTTTCTAAAAAACAAATTGGAGAATTTTTACAACTGTATGAATTGCGAAACAAAATCCCTTCTAGGTCTAAGCCTAGATCTGTTCGCGTTACATCTGGTCCAAAAGGTTGGGCACAAACAAAAAAAAACACCTACTGGCATGTAAAGTATGATAGTACATGCGGCCCTAAAGGAAAGGGTCATGATAACGGCTGGGAAATAGCTTCTTACATAGCTTCTGGCCTACATGATCTTACGCATATTTCCAGATTAGCTGGATTTCTTAACGCTAATGGAGTTGAAACCAACACAAATTGTGGCTTGCACATTCACGTTGAAGTAAAAGATTTTACTCGCAAGGACATATCAAATCTACTTGCCCGATGGATGAAAGTGGAGAATCTATTGATTGATTTATGTGACAAAAGTCGTAAAAAAAATCAGTATTGTAAAAGCATTTATTCACGTTTTAGCCTAATCAAAAAAAGCTGTTGCTTGCCAGATTTTTTCGAACTAAATTTATTATGGGATTTATTACAACCGACTAGTCTTGGCATTCATGACAACGCGGATAAAAAGTATACATTAAACACTGTTGGCTTCAAAAGCTTTGAATTAAACCCTAATTTTGCAAGGCCCACAGTGGAGTTGCGTTTGCCAGAGTGCGTATTAGATGAAGTGCATATCAAAAACTGGACAGCTTTAATTTTGAATTTTGTCCAAGTTACAAAATCTAAAGAGTGGGAAATTGAAAGTTTTGAACCAATTCAAGACCTCAACGAAGCCTTGCTATATCTAGGGCTCAAAGACGATAGTGCCTTCGCCATCTTAGACCCCACTTTAGTTCATGTCAAATTATGGCTTTTAGCCAAAATAATCACGCGATCACAAAATGCAGAATTAGTCGCTGAAGCTAAAAAAGAATTTGATTTTGCCACTCTATTTAGATAAATAGCTTAAAAGCAATTACTTGTTTTTACAGATACTTTAAACCTTTACAATTACTGGAGATATTATGAACGCTACGCAAACACTTGTGTTAAATTACGTACCTTTGGCCAATAAATTGGCACATCAAAAAAAGAAAACGTTACCCAATTTTGTTGATGTTGAAGACTTAAAATCGGCTGCTTATCTTGGTTTGGTTGAAGCTGCGAACAGATTCGATCCGACCTTAGGAGTTGCATTTTCTACTTTTGCCTACCCTCGTATTTTCGGAGCAATCTATGATTACTTGCGAGAACAAGGCTGGTTCAAGCGTGGAGATAAAACCACTATGATGAGCCTTGATGTCTTCGACGACAATCAATGCAGTTTGAAAGATTTGGTTCCTGCAAAGTGCGAGAGTAACATTAATGAGCTTTTTGAAGTGGTGACTTTAGATTTTGACGATCAAGCTAAAAACATAATCAAGCTTTACTTTGTTGAAGAATATTCAATGAAAGAAGTTGGCGACATTATAGGCTTATCAGAAAGTCGAGTCTGTCAGTTGGTAAAAAGCTACAAGGGTAAAATGCAACAAAAATGGTCTCGGCCATCGTTGTGTGAAGAAATGGCTGCATAAAGTTAAAAAACCATCAAATAGAGAATGCGATGAACAAATTTTTCCAATCCATAGTTCTGTTTTTATTTTTGACCATTCATGCCTATGGGCAGGTGGAAATTGCTAAAGTTTCAAATCCTGAAGAAGTCAAGATAGAAGTTAAAAACTCACGGGGTCTGCCAAAGGAACTTGAAGGACTTTTTTGGAATCGTTGGACTAGTAAAAATTTTGTAGTTTGCAGTTTAAATGACCCTCAAGCCCAGTACCTTCATAAGCATTTAGAGCTTGTGAAGGGCTGGACTTTTTCAAGATGGGGCATGTACGATATAGATTTATCTGTTCCCTGTAAACTCATTTGTGTTGATAACAAAGACATCTACAGAAAACTTTTTAATTTATCCGCTACCAAAGTAGAAATTAGGCGTGACAGTAGCGGCAAAATTACAGAAACAGTAATATTTCTTCTAATTGATGGGCCTCCATCACACACTGTGCCTATTCCCTTGACGGAAGTATGTTTAGCTGAGTTTGCACAATATTATCAAGGCAATTTTGCAATTTGGACTTTTAGAGGCATGGGCAAACTTAATGGGACCTTGGAACAAATACGCAAATGCATTTTGGAAGTAAAACCTAAATTAGAAAAGAATGAACCACTTTTCTACTCTAAAGGGATTTTGGAAATGAATTACGAACAATATAAAACGCTTCCAGAAGATCAAAAGTTGTTGTTTGATAATTGTGCCACTATTTTTGCTTTAATGATTCGTAAAGAATTTGGACAAGAAAAATACTTGAAATTCCTACAAAAGACAGCAGAAAACGCCCCACAAGATGGCGTTAAAAAAGTTTTGATGTTTAATGATTATGATGGCTTTGATCGAGCACTTAGAAGATATATGATAGATCTTTCAAATGACATTACTTCAGGCAAAACTCCAGATAGTTATTTGCAAATCAACGAGCGAAGCAATTAATCTTTTTTCATCAATTTTCTCATCATCTTTGGCCCTCCTGCCATGGGCATGGTGCCGCCGCCACCACCCCCGCCGCCTCTTGGTTGTGCACCGGCGACAGGACCTAAATTGCGGAATGGCCTACCATCAGAGGGCTTGCGTGCAAAATAAGCCACGGGAAATCCCATTAACCCTCTGTCTGTTCCGCTTTGTTCTTCTTCAATTTTGATAAATTCTTTAAATGTCATAGCTCAATTATCTATTGTAGAGAAGGCAATTTTTATGTAAGGTAATCATAATGGACAAAACACAAATCGCTTTAAAGAACAGGTATCCTAATTTGCACCCTTTAATTTTTAAAAGATCACTGGAAAAAGCCAAATCTAATGGTGAGTTATTTGATATACTAGAAGAAATTCCTGATGAATACCCTTTAATTTGGGACGAGAAAAAAAGGCGTTGGAAAAACACTGATGATTTGTTGCAAGGAATTCAATCAAAAAAGTAGACACGGCGGAGATTTGCTATGAGATCACTTTCGCTTCATCATGAATATTTGCAAAGAAAAAAATCTGATGCTAAAATAATTTTGTATAAGCCAAAAACTTTTGTTTTGCTTAAGCAAACAAATCTCTCCAATATTAATTGGAGAATTTTGACTGTTGCTTGGAGCAAATCAGAAAAAGGCCCTGATTACTTTTCTATTAAATACTTAGAGTTAAATCATGCAGGTAGATTTAATGAAATTTTTCAGCGAGATTGTTATTGGGACCAATACGAAAATTGTATTTGGGATTTAGTCAATACTATTAAGTCCAGTAAATTCGTCGCAATTCAAGAAGAAGAAAATTATTTTGCAATGTGGGAAATATTTCTTTGGTCAATTGATCCTTGGCTTGCTCAATATTGCGATTCAAAAATTTTTGAAATGCTTGCTAAGAGTCTAAATTACAAATTGAATAAACAAGAAAGATGCGATGCATGTAGAGAAGTTTTGTTATTCATCAGCGAAAAAGACATTACCAAGTTGGAGTTATGGCATAATGTATTTTGGAAATCTGTAAAAGACAACGACAGTGAATGGTTAGTGAAATTAATTAATGAACAAAGCTTGTAAAATGTACAAAGTCAATAATCCAACATCAAAAAATCACTTAGTTCGATTGAATGTTAATCAAACAATTCGTTTAAGATTAGATGATGTTTATTTTGGAAATAATCACAAAGTTTATTTTGATAATGATAATTTTTTGATACAGGATGTTGAGTCTCATTCAAGTTATAAAGTTTATTATATAACACAAGCATTTCACGTTGAAAAATGGGCAAAATACACAAACGCACATTTGGGAAACATTTTTATAGATGGCGATAAAAACTCAAGCGATCTTAGTGTTTTTGTCAACACAACAAATAAGAGCAAGAAAGACTTTTTTACAGTTGTAAATCCTATAAACTTAGAAATACGGCTTTCGCCCGGAGATTTGCTTGAGGTGGTTTTGTATGATGAATTATTTTTCGACGCCTCCATTTGGTCGTGGGATTACGAACCGGCTCTTAAATCTAATTTAGAATTAGTTCAAAGTTCGCAACTCAATCTAAGTCCAGAATCTGAAGATTATCCTGATGATCACTTTGCTCGCTGTTTGCGTGTCACCGAAGCAAATAAGCCATATTATCAAAGCCATTTTTGGTTTCGTTTTGATAAACAAATTTTAGGGCTTATTGATTCAGAAAATGGTTGCATGAAAATCGGCCAACTAAAGCTTTATGGTTATTTTCATAAAAATTCTGGAATCACGAATTGTCACAATCTTGATTTATACGTAGAATTTGACTCTCAACTAAAGGTTCAGAACAAAGAAAAAGCATTTAGGTCCCTGTTGGTTCCTAGTACGGATTGTCAATTGAAGCATCCTAATGATAAGCCACTTAAAAACGTGCATTTTCCTGCTCTTAATTGGCTAAAACCAAAAAGAAAATTGATGCATGTTGAGGCTTTTCTGTTGTCGCCAAACTCTATCGAAGATGGTTGCGTTACAAAAAACGCTTTGTCTCATGATGAGAATTTGTGTCAGAATCAAAACTATTACGGGTCTGATCGCTTTGAACATCATGAAAATTTTGAAATATGGCCCCCGAGATAAAAAAAATTGATTGTTTTAATTTGCCAAAAAGCAGTGGTGCTTTTGCCTTGGAAAAGAAGCCACTTATATTCGAGCCTTGTAGAGAAAGGTTCGCAATGCTGTTTGAGCAAGACACTCAAGGATTCTTTTTTACTCATGATCTCACAGACACTCTTGACATGAGGGTTTTCATATCTAAAATAGAAAAAGTAATCAATGAGAAGCACTTAAGTTGTATTTTTGCCACAAACCATAAATGGATATCATGGGTAGAGCCATCTGCGTTTTGGAAATCCTGTCCCATCAAAAGGTCTCTTTTCACTATTTTGTTGCGTGCAAGCCAATCCTACAGTGCAATTGCAGACAATTTTGAAGATGCTCTTTTTTCGCAAAAATATATAGACTTGACCAAAAACGCTTTTATCCGATTTTTGTGTGGCTTCACAAAGTACGTAGGGCCAAAACCAAAACCAAAGTCTGGTGGCACGGTGTTGTCTTGCGGATGGAAAGAAATCTTTGAAAACAAAAGCATTACAGAAGTTAAGAAATTGTTAATATCCCCAAGCAATTTTTTGTATTTTCATGGGGAAGATTTTTCAAATTCAATATGGATTTAGAATGATAGACAAAAAATATTTTTTTACATCGGACACCCATTTTGGGCATTCAAATATCATCAAGTACTCAAATCGACCTTTCAATCACGTCGATGATATGGACCAACATTTGATTCAACAAATCAATCAGTATGTTGGCCCCGATGATGTTTTGTGGCATCTTGGCGATTTTTCAATGTATTCTCACAGCAAGAATCGAGATAATCGATATTATGATCAATGCAAGAGATACAGAGACCAAATCAAGTGTAGGAATGTAAATATTGTTTGGGGAAATCACGATGACACTTCAATCCGCGACCTTTTTAACGAAGCTTGCTTCTTAAAAGAACTGCGAGTTACTAAAGATCAAATGTTTGTGCTATGTCATTATGCAATGGCAATATGGAACAAATCCCATAGAGGTGCCATACATTTGTACGGTCACTCTCATAGTATGGCAGAGCCTTGGCTAGATAAAAATATGCCCGGTCGTAGATCAATCGATGTAGGCGTAGATTATGCTTTTAAAGTTCTCAAATCATACAGACCATGGTCGTTCAATGAGCTAATGAATCATTTTAACAATAAAAAAGGATTTTGGTTTGATCATCATGCCCCCAAAGATCAGCCTGAGCAACTTTAAAGCTGAGCCATTTGTTGTAAAATTTGGATTTGTATTAATTAGCAAAAACAATTAAATGCTAGTCTACAACATCTGAATAATTCTTCTTAAGAAATTGCTTGCCATCTTAATGAATTTATGTTATTGTTAGATTACCAAGAAAGGTGATCTAATGATAGAAGTTTCAATTACAGATGAGATGCGAGAAATTGCAAATGAAAAAGCTGAGAAATTAGGACAACTCAGGAATAGCATTACAAGAGGCGAAGGAAATGTAGCTGGCTTTTTAGGAGAATTAGTTGTCCAATCAGTAATGGGCGGAGAACTAAAAAGCACACGAGATTACGATATTGTTTTTGATAACGATGTTAAAGCTGATGTAAAAACCAAAAGATGCACCTCTGCTCCTTTAGAGCATTTTGATTGCTCCATCAGTGATTATAACACTGTGCAAAAATGTAATCGCTATATCTTTGTTCGAGTGCTGAAAGACTACAAAAAAGCTTGGATTTTGGGATGGTATCCAAAAGACCAATACTATACTGATGCCACTTTTATCCAGCAAGGACAGCTTGATCGCAGCAACAATTGGCGAGCAAAGTGTGATTGTTGGAACATGCCAATATCAAGTCTTAAAAAAATAGAAGAGTTTAAGCAGTTTGATAACGGTATTGAACATTCTTAAGGGTGTTGCCTGAAGCATTGAGTGCTCCGCCAGTCTTGTTTATCACTACATACTTGTATTTAAGTGGCGGTGCAGGAATCATCCGAATGGTGTGTCTTTGAGCCACAGTTGTGGCACGCATGTTAAACACACCAACTAGGTTTGAGGCTGGAGGGTCAATTGTTGCATCGCCGTCTTCATAATTGGTTCCATCTAATGCCACAACTTGATACAGTTCAACAACAGATCCAGCAGCAGGAGTGTAGCCAAGTGTATTTGTGTAAAGCTCAACATCATCAAACAAATAGAGGTTGGCGGTGTTGTTGATTTCAGAACTAATAGCGTTTCCTTCGTCAGCAAGTGAATTCATTCCAGTGGTCAAAATTGTATTTACCGCTGACGCTTCCCATTTAATTACTGCCATGTTTCTACCTCAATTGTCTATGGATATGTAGTGATCATAATTTTTTCTTTACTGCTAAGGCAAGATGGTGTACAATAAGAGGTACGCCAAAACACTGGTGTTGTCGCAAACCAAGGAAGAATTCATGTCTGAAAAAGAACAAGCTTTAGAACTAGTAGGTACAGTAGTCGAAGCTTTTAAGGCTAAATTTTTAGTAAAAACAGATAGCTTGCCAAACTCTGGTGCAACCTATGAGGTTCTTGCACATCTATCTGGCAAATTGCGGAAAAATTTTATCAAAATTGTTCCCGGCGACAAAGTAAAAGTTGAAGTGACCCCTTACGATCTTACCCGAGGTCGAATCACATACAGATTTTAATTGAGGAAAATTATGTTTTTGATCGGAAATCGTTCTTTTGAGACTGTCGAAGATTTGGAAGGATTGGTCATTCATGCCGCAACCGAGTATGAGATTAATGGCTATGCCGAAGATAGTGATGGGGCAGAAATCAGTGACCTTGAATACGATTCTCTGTATAGAGAACTTAAAAGACTCAAACCAACATCAATAGCATTTGTTGGAACGAGTCCTAGCAAAGCTTCCGCTAAGGGTAAGGTCGTCAAACACGATCCTCCAATGACTTCCATAGCTAAGGCTGATGGAGAACAAAAAGAGCAAATTTATTTGCGTTGGATGCAAGACTGTGCAAAACGATTAGCGATCAGCATTGATGATTTGACAATCGCTCAGTCATTTAAACATGACGGAGTTGCTCTTCGAATTAATTATGTAAATGGAAAGCTTCAGTCTGCTGGACTCAGACCAAGAGATGGAGTCAATGGCTCAGATGTAACACGTCACATGAAGTATATTAAAGGCGTTCCCATGAATTTGCCTTTGCCTTTGACCTTATCACTCAACGGTGAAATCGAGTGTTGGGATGAAGAATTTGAGGAAGTGAATGCTGCTCGCGATGCAGCAGGCGAAGAAGTATATAAAAACCCAAGAAATTATACTGCTGGATGCATGGGCCGTGATGATGCCGAAGAAAATAAGAATGCTCGTTTGAGGATTGCCTTTTATTCTATCACAGGATTTGATGAATGGGCACAATACTACTCCACAGAAACCGAACGAGCAAAATGGGCAAACAGCACTGAAGGTTTGAATTTACAAGATGAAAATGGCAAAGGATGCTTTGTGCAAGTTCGTCAACATACTTACAAGCACCTAGCACTGATGGAGGCTCATTCCAAAAAACTTCCATACTACACTGATGGCATCGTTCTTAAGGTAGACAACCTTGAATGGCAAATAGAGCTTGGAAATGTGGGAGATGATCCTATAAATTCGCCACGAGGTGCCTTGGCTTGGAAATTTGAAGAAGAAACTGTTGAGGCTGTTGTGACTGGCATTGAATGGAATGCAAGTCGAACAGGTAGAGTAGTCCCAACTGCAATTTTTGATACGCCTTTTGTTTTAGCCGACACCGAAAACACGAGAGCTACATGTAACAATTATGGTTGGATGGAGTCGCAAGGCATTGGGCCGGGTGCTGTGGTTCGCTGTAAAAAAGGCGGCAAAATCATTCCAAACATCATGGAGGTTATCACTCCTGTTGCAAATTTGGGAGCCCCTAGTGCTTGCCCTGCGTGTGCATCAACATTGAACCTTGTAACTAGCAGTAGTGGCAATAAGGACCTTATTTGCCCAAATGCTGATTGTGGTGCAAAGCATATTAAAGGATGGATGTTTTATGTATCAAAATTGGGCGGCAAGGGTCTCGGCCTTTCTGCGATGGAAAAAATTCTTAAAACAGGAAAAGTAAGGGGTCTTCATGATTTATATAAAATAACTTACGAAGACTTAATCCACGGAGGCTTTACAGAAAGGCAAGCCGCCCTTGCTCTTGCTACCATTTTTATTATTCCACCCATTAAAGACACCGATAAGTTATTACAAGAGATCGATAAAGCTCGATCAAAAAAACAACCTGTTGAAGGATGGAAATTTTTTGCGGCTCTCGGCATTCCGGGTGCTGGAGAAACTTGCGGCAAAGCTTTGGTTGCTCACTATAAAAACTTTGATAGCATTTGTAACGCTACTGAAGCTGAGCTTTTGTCTATAGCAGGCGTAGGCACTGCAACATCAAACGCAATTGTAAATTATTTTTCCAAGAATTTACCTATGGTCACTAAACTGTTGGACCATTTTGAGCTTGAGCTTCCTAAGGCTGGTAAATTGACAGGAAAAAATTTCTGTTTGACTGGAAGTTTTACACAAGGCAAAAAACATTGGCAAGAATTAATTGAGAAGCAAGGAGGAAATGTTCAATCAAGTGTTGGAAAAAACACCAATTACTTGATTCAAGAGCATGGTAAAAATGATGGCTCCCCAAGCGAGAAAGAAGTAAAAGCAAACAAACTTGGCGTAGAGGTAATCTCTGTGCAAGACCTTCAAAAAATGTTGTGAGGCCCTCTTGATTCGCACACTGGCTTGGGGTAAAAACTTATTTCAGCCTTGAGTCTATGACGAAGGCCATTTTTTAGTTCCTATCGCTGCTGTGCAGCAAGGATGGCACTGATGGAGGTTATGGAAAATACCGGCGTACAAAAAACTGATGTGCACCAAAAAACATTTCATGGCAGGCTTAAAAGGGTATATAAAACTACAGAGTTTGATGATCCAGCAAACCGAAAGATCATCAAAGCTCTAATGCCGGAATATGAATCTTATGTTGAAAAGACTCGTCAGGTTCGATCTCAGATCACAAAGGGCATGCCGGACTACTTAAGAGCTTGCTACGATCAGCCTTTGTTGAGTCGTGAGCAGGAATACCATCAGTTCCGAAAATACAATTACTTCAAATTTTTGGCCCAAAAATGGATTGAACTCGATCAACACTCAAAAGCTTCTAATGAGCTTGTGCGTGCAGATGAAGTGCGTGCATTAATCACTTCTGCAAATTTGCGTTTAGTCATAAAAATTGTTAAAAAGTTTCATAGTGTTCGTCACCACGAAGATCTCGTCAGTGAAAGTTATTATTTGATCCACAGAGCCGTAGATTACTTTGATTACACTCGTGGTTTCAAATTTAGCACCTACGCCACTTGGGCTGTGCAAAACACCATTGGCAGAACTGCTAATGATCTATTTAAGCATGATGCTTTTCACTCAGGAGAATTAGAATCTGCTTCTTTGAATCTAGTTTCGGCTGAAGTGGAAAAAATCAAAGAGCAAGACGATCACTTCAAAGCACTTGTAGAAAATTTGTTATCTGTTGCAAAAGGGCGAGAAAAAGAAATTTTGCAACGTCGGTTTTTCCATGGTGAAACATTGAATAATATTGCTCAAGATTTGAACATCACCAAAGAAAGAGTAAGACAAATAGAATCAAAGGGACTTGAGCGGCTTGCCCAATACGCAGCAAGATTAGGTCTAACGAAAGAAAAAGTTTTTTAAATTTCCGAACCTTTTTAAGATAGGATAGTCTTTATGTGTGTCATGTTTTGTGGAAATTAAAATAAAAATAAAGTTATTTTTGTTGATTTTTGCGATGCATTGCACTATATTTTTTCCACAGACAAATAGCCAATTTGGATGTATTTTTTGTCCCATTTTCATGCTAGTATGCATGTATGAAAGGAATGTTTTATCATGGCTAACAAGAATCTTTTTAAAAATACTGGAACTAGCGTTCCAGCGGCTGATACGGTAAACAATGCTGGAGGAAAGGCTTATTCCTTCGATAAGAAGCATTGCCTTGCACAAATTGCAGCGACTAATTGTTTTAATGGAACATTTTACGCATCAGCAGAGGATAACCTCAAGCTCGCTAAAGATGCAGCTTTAGCTTTGAGATCTGATCCCGAGTTCATTGCTAAAGTAGCGTTGTATTCAAGAGACAAAGGCTACATGAAGGACATGCCAGCGTTTCTTACAGTTGTTCTGTCTGAAATCGACAAACCGCTCTTCAGAAAGGTTTTCCGCAAGGTGATCGACAATGGGAAGATGCTGCGTAATGCCATTCAAATGGCACGCAGTGGGGCCGTTACAGCTAAACCTGCCAATATGTCCGCAGGAACGTGGCGTAACGCAATCCAAGAATGGTTTGATAGTCGAGACTCAGTTGCTCTATTCAAGGCTTCTATCGGAAACGACCCAAGCATGCGAGACATTTTAAGAATGGCTCGTCCAAAACCAAATTCTGCTGAAAAAGAAGCATTATTTGGTTACTTGGTCGGTAAAGATGTTTCTCTTGATGCTTTACCTGAAAATGTTCGAGCATATGAGCAGTACAAGAAAACTAAGGCTGGTGCGGTTCCAGATGTTGATTTCCGTATGTTAGATTCCCTTGGAATTGGAGATAGCGAGTGGGCTCAAATTGCTGCTCGGGCTCCATGGATGATGACACGCATGAACTTGAATACCTTTGCTCGTCATGGTGTGTTCAAGAATACTGATTTGTCCAAAAAGATTGCAGAACGACTTCGCAATAAGGAATTGGTTCAAAAAGCTCGTGCTTTTCCATACCAATTGTTCGTTGCATGGCGTGAAATATCTGAAAACAATGATATTCCTTCTGTGGTTAAAGAGGCATTGCAAGATGCTATGGAGATAGCTATTGAAAATGTCCCAGAATTACCCGGACAAGGGTTTGTATGCGTTGACGCATCTGGTTCTATGGGTGCTTCCATAACAGGAAATACTCTGAATCGTCATCAATCATCTGTAAAATGCATAGATGTTGCTAGTTTGATTGCATCTGCTGTGTATCGTAAAAATCGCTCAGCAGAAATTTACACCTTTGATGACAAAGCGATTAAGGTCAATTTGAATTCAAGAGACACAGTTTTTACGAATACTTCAAAGCTTAATAATGCAGGCGGAGGAACAAACATTTCTGCTCCTTTGGTCGAATTGAATCAAAAAAATGCGAAAGCTGATTGGGTTCTATATGTGTCTGATAATGAGTCATGGATGGATTCCAATTCTCGATTCGGTTACTATGGGACAAATTTGGCCAGCGAATGGAGCAAGTTTAAGACTCGCAATCCGAAGGCACGTTTGATTTGCTGTGACTTGACACCAAGAAACAACAGTCAGATTCAATGCCAAAAGGACGTGTTGCAAGTTGGAGGTTTCAGCGACCAAGTCTTTGATGTCATGAGTTCATTTCTACAACACGGACATGAAACAGATCATTGGGTAAACTTAATTGAAAAGGTTGAGTTGCCTTAAATTAAAGCCCCAGCAAAATAGCTGGGGCTTTTTTTTATTCACTTCTTCGTACACAAAGGGCATTTCCAAGAGAAGTGCCCTTTAGTATTGAAAATTCTTCAATACTCAAAATATTGCTTTCTGTAAAAGATCCAATTCCGCAATCATATATGAAAGCATTTTTATTTCTTTCAATTTTACGAACTTTTTGTAGTACATGGCAGCACAATTTTGAACAACGCACAAAAACCTTTTCTCCTTTGGCAAATTTAGGCTTAGCTTTTCGGGGAGTTTTCTTGACTGAAATACGTACAGCCCCACGAATTTTGCACCCACCACGCATAATTTCTTTTAAAATTGCAAATTGTATGTGTTCACCATCAAGAAGCACGCCACCATTCATTTGTTCGTTGTTTGCAAATGCATAAAGACTCTCGCCTCCAATTATTGAGCCGCCTGTCGCCAAATTTTCTGAAATAGATGTGACTTGGGAGCTTGAATTAGCTAAAAGGCCACTATTCGGAATGATCACAAATTCAGTGTAATTTACACTAGCACAGCTTACTGTGATTCCTCCTGTCATAAACTCATCAAATGAAATTATGTAAAAATTATTGCCTGCAAGCAATATGCCGCCACTGCTCACGTTTTCTGTGATTAATGTTGCATCATTATTTGGACTTACAACAACTCCACCTTGTGAAACTAATTCAACTTCAGTTAAATTTAAACTTTTACAACTTACTTCAACGCCGCCACTTGCGGTTTCATTGAATATGAAAGTGAAAGTATCATTTGAAAAGCCAATATTGACTCCTCCATTTGAACTTTCTTGAATTACAGCATTAGCATAATTTAAACCACCTGTTAAAACCCCACCACTTGCTACTTCATCATAAACTTGCGATGAATTAAGAACTAACCCAAATAAAATATTGGCATTATCTGTATTGGTGCCATTGGCAAATGTTGGGTCGCTTGTTTCAGTTTCTGTACCATTTCTGAAACAAAATTCACCTGTCGCTATAATGTTACTGGCACTAGGTGTGCCGCTAGTACTTGACTGCATTAGTTGAGACCATCCAGCAGTTGGTGTTAATTGGCCTGTTGTCCCAGTATCTGATTCTGCTGCTATTGCTCTTATCCAAATTCGATCTTGTGAATATGAGCCCGAAAGACTCATGCTTGCTAAATCACTAGCTGTTCCTGCTTGGTCTAACATTCCATCTACAATAATTTCTGAGGAAGTATTGTTATGAAAAATAAAACCACTTAATGCTTTGGCAGATTTAAAAGCACTTAAATTGACGGTTATATTTGTGCCAGACGCTATTGTTGCAGGAGCTACAAGATACCACGCTGACACAGTAGCACCCGCATCAATTGTGCCAGATCCCTTTGTATATTCTCTAATTTTTGTCGCATTGTAACCATCAATAACAACACTTGAATGAAGCGTTGTATTCGAATCCGTTGTATCTTGGTTATCTGTTGCCACAACGACTACCGCTATTTGATTTTGTTGAATAGCAGCAGTTGTTGTTGTGCTGAGGCTAGTGCTTCCCGATTTTGAGGCAAAACTAACAAAGCTTCCAATTGATACAAGATTAGGCGGACTAGCGACTAACCTAGAAATTTGACTTACCCTTGCTCGCGATGCACTTTGAAGTGCTGTTAAACGAGCCATTTGATTAGTTCTTGCATAAGACGCCGATTGAACACCAGCTAAACGAGCGACCTGACCCACTCGTATATTGGAATTGCTTGTTAAAGCAGTTAATCTGGCTACTTGTGTTGCTCTATTTGTCATTATGCTATTACTTTTTGTCCTATTTCAGCGGCTTCAACTGTGGCTTGCGTCCAAGCGGTGCTTGTATTAGGGTCTGTTGGCAAAATGTTTTGTATTTGATAAAAATACGTATCAGTAACAGCCACATTTGCCCCATCTTGTTCGGTGGCTCCGCTTTTTACTACAGCACAGATTGTTCTACTTGTAGCGTCAGTTTTTCTGCAATTAATATCTACTCCAAGAGCAACAATCGAGGTTGCAGTAGACCCTAAGCTCGGAAATCCATATAAGTCTTTTTGCCCTACAGTGTCAGATTGCACGTAGGTTGTATCATCATCTGGATTAGTTTCATCAACAAGCAAGTAATTGTCAGTTGAATTTCCATCACTTCCCGTCCACGAAGATGAACTTCCGTTGCTGTTAGGAAATGATGTAATTATTTTTGTATCACCTAAAAAATCAGATCCAGAACCTACTTGCAGGATAAAGTCATCATAATGCACGTAATTAGTTGTATCCAAAACATTCAAACGCAAGCCATTTGCATATGCATTTGTGGTGACTTTTGTATCTTGCCCAGTACTTACATTTATAACAAGTTCGCCATTAACTTGAACTTGACAACTGTTTGCTGAAATTGAATCGGCAATCATTACTTTAAATTCAATCCAGTTCCAAGTGTATGGCTTTATGATCAATGTGCTTGTTCCATTGGTCAATGCAGTGCCGTTTCTAGTAATTGACAAGGTGTAATTTGGATTTATGCTTAGGTCAACTTGTACTGAAGCACCATCGGTTAAAGCACACATTTGAGTTGTTGTGCTGCCAAGATTTGTTGCATAAAAACCAAAAGAAACACACACAAATTGATTGTTTGAAAAAGATCTACTTAGTCTGTCTGCTGTGCCGTACAAACGAATTGCTGAGCCACTGATTCTTCCACTGGTAAATGAATGGGTTGTTCCAGATGTGTTCCATTTATCGGCCACATTTGCTGAAGTGTTGTAATGGTCAAATCCATCCATGAAAATTATGTTTGCTGCTGGCATGTTTACCTCTTAAATTTACGATGTCAATTTTTGCCCAAATTCTACTGCTGCAATTTGAGCTTGAGTCCAAGCGGAACCGGTATCTGGGTTTATAGGATACATTTCTTCGATGTGAGCATGATATGTATCCGATAAATATTTATTTGAGCCATCTTGTTCTGTGGCTCCACTTTTAATCACAGAACAAAGAGTTTTGGAGCCCGTGTCAACTTTTCTGCAATTTATATCAAACTCAATGGCCGTCACTGAATTTGTTTGAACTTCAAGTGGCGGAAACGAATAGAGATCTTTACTGCCTGCGGTAGAGGATTCTACATAGCTACTGTCTGAATCAGAAACAATTTCATCAATTAACTGGTAGTTATCCGTCGAATTACTATCGCTACCAAGCCAATTAGACGAACTTCCGTTGCCGCTTGGAAATGCCGTACAGATTCGTGTGTCGCCTAAAAAATCAGATCCAGATCCCACTTGAAGAATAAAATCATCAAATGATGTCGCAAATGCAGCTACATTAGTGCTCAAAGCAATTTCATTGGCATATGAATTTCCGCTCAATTTTGTGTCTTGTCCGGCTGCTACATTTATAAACAACTGATCGTTCACCGTTAATTGACAAGTATTAGCCGAAATAGAGTCTGCTATCATCATCTTCCACTCCATCCAATACCAAGTGTTGATTCTTACACTGGAGGTACTTACACCATTCGTCAACATCGATCCGTTCCTTGTAATTTGCAAAATTCCATTTGTGTTCACTCGTAATTCTACTTGGGTATTGCCGTCTAAAAGAGCACAAAAAGGATCACCGGGAATTCCAGATAAAGCCGAGAACTGAACCGCAAATGACACACAAATAAATTGGTTGTTATTAAAGCTTCTGTACGTAGAGTCTAATGAGCTTCCAATCCTTAAAGCTTTTCCTCCATATCTACCTATTGTAAAAGATTGGTTGGAAATATTGGTGTGCCATTTATTAATAATATTGTCGGCTGTGCTGTACGTATCAAAGCCGTCCATAAAAATTATATTAGATGCAGGCATTTATATTCCTTTGGTTTTATTGATGCTACATATTTATGCACCAAACAGACACATGTTTTTTTATTTTCGAACCAAAAGATAATTGCATTTTTCGCTCTACAAATCAAAACCAAGATATCATTTTAGTTTTTGAAAAATTTTTCAAAAATCAGTTGACTATACTATTGTAGATACGTATGATAAAAGTGTTGCAAGTGAAAGCTTTCAGCAAACAAGTGCACAAATAGCCTAAAGTCAAACAAGACGCAAGTTTAGTTTGTATTCAACTTAGGCAACTCAGTGGAAGTTAAAAATTGCCAAACAAAGGCAGTGGTTAAAATCTATTTTTGTGCATATAGCCGCTACGTTTAGCAAATGTACGAGCAGCCCCTAAATTGCTTGGGGAGTAATGCGGTAAGGGTGACTGAAAGTCGTGATGTCACCCAACTTGGGCAGGTAGCTCAGTGGTTTTCTCAGCAGAGATGTTGAGAAATGCAGCGGGACGAAAGTTCAGTTGTACAGAGCATTATCCTGTAATAAGGATAAGGGTCGCTGGTTCGAGTCCAGCCCTGCCCACTTGACGGAATGCAATCATGGTTTACATCAATGTTTTTGAAGAAAAAAACTATGGTAATTTTTGTCCGTCAAATGTCGAATAGTTTAAAGGCAGAACACTCGGGAAGGTTGCCGGGAAAACTCGGTGGACACTTGGGAAATTGAAGGTTCGAATCCTTCATTCGACGCTTAAAAAGGAATGATGATAGGGTTTACATAGCATCAGTATTAAACTCTTTCAAAAACTTGTCCTTTTTGTATTTAAACCAGCCCTCAAGGCTGGTTTTTTTATTTGTTTTTTGCATTAAATACAATTTATTCGCTGTCTTGGGATCTCACACTTATGTACCATAAAAACATATGGCAACTAAACACGCTGTACTATGAGCCGAGTTGTCACAAGGACCTTATTGCATGTCGATTTTTAAAAAACATCAATTGCTTACAGATGCTGTTAAAACAACGATTGCAGACAATCAAGAAATGAAAGGTCTTGCGTCAGAAATTCTTCAAAAAGTTGTTATTGACACAATTAATCGATATCAACAAAAACTCAACGTCGGGGTGCAGGATTCGGTTTCGGATTTACTTGAAAATTTCAAATTGCAAATTTGTGAAGAGATTTTGAAAGCTATTTCTGGATGGAAGGTTTATAACCATGATCACTTTTTGCTACCCAAAGGCTGTAGATTTTGCTTTTCAAAAGGCGACAGCGTAGTGGTGGTGATTGAGCAAGACCCGCAAATAAGATCTTTGTTTTTGGATGGCAAACTTTTTAAGCCAAGTCAAACAAATTCCGAAAGAGTGTCCCTTGCTCTACCTTATGTGGTTTTTGTTTTGCATTTTTTGAAAAACTCTTTTAGACAAGTTTATTGTGGTTGGAGAAAAGCCCCTTTAAACAGTATAGATGACATGTTGGCCAATCCGGTGCTGCCAAATATTCACGAAAATCTTTCTGTTTGCACAGGCCACATGCAAGATTTAGGATCGAATATTTCTGAAATATCTAACAATGTGATAGGATTGTTTTGGCAAAGCAAGTTCAACAATGATCTGTCTGCAAAGTGGTGGGAAAAACAAAAACTGCATGAGAGTTTTTCTCAAGTTCAAAAATGGTCAGAAGCATCTTTTTCAGATTCAACTTTTGTTTTGGATATAGATTACCCAAAAAACAGAAGCGTTAGATCAATCATTGATTTGCTAACCATACACGAACAAGAGCCCGATCAAAATAAATTGAAGCATAATTTCTTTGAGTTGGTTGACAAGCACTCTGAAAGCTTATTTCATAAAATTTTGCGTTACTTCAAAAACACTAAATTTGAAAAGTATCACCCAAAAGAAATAAGCGACGAAATGCAAAAACATATGACTGCCGCATGTTGTGAAATGATCACTTTGACTTTGGCTTTAGAAAATGAATTGGAATTGCTCAAAAAAGACATGAGAATATCGAATAATTCTGAAATAAAACCTGCGTCTGTTGTTTGGTCGAAGTATTCTTCTTGACTTTCAAATTTTGTACTTGATTGATTATTGGAATCACATACAATTTTCTTGGCCTTCATCACTTCAGGAGATAAAAGTGAACTTCACAGAAAATGAAATACAAGAAATCACATCCGAAATTATTGATGTTTTTTCCAAGCGTTTAGCACAAGAACTCCAAGGTGAATCCGAAGAGTTGGTGGATAGAATTGTACGCACTCACAGAGATCGATTAAGCAGAGTGTCTTGGAAGGCAGCTAGCAAATGGTGTAAATTTGATGAAGATGGTCCAGTTCTAATGCCTGACGGCACACGAATTTATTACCGCAAGGGGAATACAGAGGTCGTAGTATCAGAATTTTCACCACAAGTAAGATTTTTGAAATTCAAAGGATCATTAGTTCACAAAAAAAAATCCAGCGACAACATCACTCTAAGTCAAGCTGAAGAAGTTCTACATTATTCGTTGCCGCTCCCTTACACTGTTTTTATTTTCAAATTTATTGATGGAACTTTTTCTAGCGTTAAGCTAGCCTTTTCTGACAAACCTTTGCGAAAACTTGAAGAAAAGCCACTCAAACCTTTTTTGACCAATATTGACAGCAATTTATCTATTTGTCTTGGTGTTAGTTTTGATAGAAGCAAGCTGATCCAACACAATATTGTACAGCAGATTGCTTATGTGCTGGATTATTATTGGCAAAGCGTATTTACCGATGAATGGTCGTCTCACTTTTGGACAAGCATGCAATCGTTTGCAGAAAGCGATCCTCGTATGAGCAGTCTTGATTCATGGCAGAAACTGGGAATTGAAAACCCCCTTCAAGTCATAGAAGACGTAAATTGGCTTCAACATACTGAAGAAAGTTTTGGAGATATTCTTGTTAAGCTCTTAGAAGATGATGTTGTAGATTCTCAATTTCGAGAGGATCTATATGAAAATATCTCCAATGAGTGCGTTAACGAAATTGCAAACGCTTTCAAAACAAGCTTTGAAATCGTTCAAGAGCGGTCTTTAGCCTCTGCTAAAGACAAGTGTACAGAAATAATCAAAAACAAATTCTCATGAGGTTGATTAAATGTTTGAAGTACTAATCTACAAGGAAGGCATGGACCTTCCAAAAACGGGCAATTACTTTGTGGTTGCAGGAAATGGTTTGTTTATGCATCAAGACTTAAATGTCACCAAAGCATTTGTAAAGGTACCTAACATTTCTTGTCTTGATGATTTGCACGTTGAGCAAAGCATTACGCTTGACGTTAAAAAAATACCTGCTGATTTGGTTTGGACAATCAAAAAATTCTTTCAATTGGTGTTCGCAAAGCACCATGCTGAAAGCGAAGTTAACCTTTACTACAATCCAAACTTGCAAACTTACAAAGTGCATGTGCCGAATCAAGTAGTGTCTTACTCCCATGTTGGATATCAACGCATAGGTGTTTTGCACATCCAAGAAATGGAAGGATATTTAAGGGTAGGTACAATTCATTCTCATTGTGACTTTAATGCCTTTCATTCTTCTACAGACATTGGAGATGAAGTTGACACCAACGGTCTGCATGTGACATTTGGTTACAACGATAAGGATAATTTCACAATAACCTCAACAGTTGTTGTGAATGGCTATCGAAAAGAAGTCTCTCCGTTAGATTATCTTGAAGGAATCACACAAAACGGAAATTTTTTCCAGCTTATTCCGCACTCAGACGGCGAACAAACACGGATGCTTGGAGAGGCATCTAAATGGCTTGAAAAAGTCAATCCATCAACTTTGAATGATGATGTTTTGCTCGGAGAATCAAAAAATGCAAACAATTAGGAAAATCAAAATTATTGGTGCAGGAGGAATTGGATGCTATCTGATCGATGGATTGGCTCGCTATGTGAGCTACAATTCTGAAAATGCAGAAATCACAATAATTGATGGCGATTCTTATGAAGAAAAAAATCGTGAGCGTCAAAAATTTGTGAATCAACAGAATAAAGCGACTGAAATGGTTGCTTTAAACAAATCATCGTTTCCAAAGATTCATTTCAAAGCTTGTCCCAGCTATGTCACCGAAGATAATGTTGTGACGCTAATTCGAGAGAATGACTACGTTATGTTGTGCGTTGACAATCACGCCACTCGCAAAATCGTTTCACAACGCTGTAGCGAATTGTCCAATGTAACTTTGATTAGCGGTGGAAACGACCTGACTGACGGCAATGTAATTGTGTACATTCGAAAAAATGACAAGGATCTAAACAAATCTCCAATTGATTTGTATCCATCGATTGCCAATCCCAAAGATATCAATCCCGGCGATTTGAAAGAAATTGAACGTCAAGGCTGTCAACGCGAAGCAGTTGACAATCCTCAATTAGTGCCAACGAACATGTGTGCAGCAGCAATTATGTTGTCGTGTTACAGATTGTGCGATACTGGTAAATTTGATACAACTAAAGAACAAGTTTACTTTGATATCGACACTCTGGCTCAACGAGTTTCTCCACAAACCTTTTAGAAAAGATTGCGATTATGTCAAACCAAATTAGAATTGAACAAGAATCAAGCACGCCAAAGGACACATCTGCCTATCAGGCACCAAACGTTCAAAACACGCTTGCTAGAGCTTCACAAGC
>Ga0214163_1000004_pt1 | contig 168069 bp, 210 predicted proteins | sample LakMenepilimnion_2_FD_153001 | JGI IMG/M metagenome (GOLD analysis project Ga0214163, IMG submission 153001) | Freshwater microbial communities from Lake Mendota, WI - Practice 15JUN2010 epilimnion v4 | ecosystem: Environmental > Aquatic > Freshwater > Lake > Epilimnion/Euphotic zone | place... | reverse complement strand
TACCATTCAGGGAGCCAACAAATTTGCCAGAGGCGGAATCAAAGGAGACAGAGACGTTCATTTCAAGTTCTTTCATAATCACAATAGAGTTATTATACAGTATCGACGAATTAAAGTAAACACCCTACAGTCTTAGGGGTTATTCCTGTTTCCACAGTCTCTCTAGAGATCAGGACACCACGATAAGCAGTCGCATATGTCTCTGCCAGTGCCTTAATTCCGAATACTAAGGTTTTACCACTAGGAAACAACACTGTATACATTAATCTATCCTCATCATCCAGTAACACAGTTATTCTACATCAAAGTCAAATAAAAATCAACTATTTTTGTTCATTGCAAGCACACCAGACAGCATTATTGCAAGTCCACACACTGCGATTAGGGTCAATTGCACCAAGGATGCAGCAGGATCGACTTCCATAGTGCCTACAGCACCGTAAACCATCATGAAACCAACACCAGCACGTATCGAACCACTCATTTTTCACTCCTAATATACAATAATTATACCGCAAAGCCGAATTAAAGTAAAGACCCTACAGTTATGAGGGTTTTACATGCCATCCAGTGTCCATAGGTCGCCATCCTGCACAAATTGACCACGTTTCAGTGGTGGTTCCTTGCCTGGTAGTGCCATATCTGGTTCATCACCATGATTTAAATTATATTTGACTTGCTCGGCACTATCATTACCACTATTCATGTACTTTGATTGCTTTAATGACAGTATTTGCTTGTGTTCGTCACTGTGTATGCGGCTATTACCACATGAGCGTGAGCAGTATGGACCTCTTTTATAGTGAATTTCACCACAGGTCGGACATTCTTTTTCTTTATATGCCATTTTATTTGAGGGTAATCATAGATAAGCACTATTTAGCACGGTGCGATAACCACGAAAATAACACGACTAAATAGCACCATTCATTCTCTCTACACACACCCTACATGTTTGGTCATAGTATGTTTCCCTAATTGCATCATTATCTGATAAGCAATATGGACATGCAATATCCTTAGTGTTAACCTTTGCTGGTCTATGGTTTCTTTTATTATTTGCACTTATTATACGTTGTGTACGTATTCTCTCTATTAGTTCATATAGGTTCATATCTACCTACCCACTGCGTTCATTCTAATTCGTAGTGCATTTAAGCCAGATTGAATAGTCAACAGTTCTGCCAATGCTTTAGTATAGTGTCCATTAGGATGTTTATCATGAGACATCTTTCTCTCTACTACCACGGCAGACTTTACTGCATCAATGGCACTATCAACTGATTCGATTCGTGCTTCAAGTTTCTCTAGATCTGTCATATTCTATATCCATTCTCTATTGTAATAGATTGATCCTTCTTGTCCTGGATCATTACTATTGGTACATTTGTTAGTATGATTGGTTGCTTTGGGACATCTTTTATTACCACATTCAGGACATAATCTCATGTAGACGGATTCTGGATCTGTATAGTCTATTGGTCTGCATGTATGACAGTTGCATTTTGGAAAGTCTACTGGATTACTAGTATTCGTTATGTGATAGTTACGGTTTCTTGCAAACTCTGCTTGTTTCTCTAGTGTAGATTCACTATAACCTTTATCCTCATCCATCCAGCTACCGACTTCTATTAGTCTCTCTAGCAGCGTTGGTTCTGGTATTCCATCTATCTCATTTACCATACGCTGCAGTAAGTCTATTTGACCTTGCTTCCATCGTTTATCTTCCTGGGAATGTGATGATTCTTTTATGTCCTTATGGTAGTGTATCTCAAACTCCAGGTATAGTGCAGTGGTATTCATATTTCACCTTATAGCTTTGGCTCTACTAGTAATCATGGCATCCAATTCACCCTTGTCCATTACATTACTATACGTATCTACATAACCCGAGGCATGGTCAGTTACACGATTATCGGCTTCATGATATGTGCGAATGCGCTCATTACCTGCAAGATATCGTTCTGTATCCTTATGATAGTGAGCCATTACCCTTGATATGCATGTGCTATATGCAGCTGCTCGATTATCTTCTCGGGATCTAGAATTAGTTCCATTTGCCTGAATACCAGTTGGCTCATGAATGCACCTGCAGCAATTCTGGTGTTTGTTACGATGTTGCCCACCCTTACCAGTTCCAGAGAACCATTCGTATCTAAATTGATCTGGAGTTATTTTCATTATTCCACCATAAACTCGCATCCACATGCAGATGATAACATAGCATCCAATGACGAATTAGCATCGATTGGAGGTACTTTATATTCTCTAAACTCCGTACCTTTACGGCAAAGAGTGCAGATATAATTGTATAACTCAGCTTTGCATTCGTCTTCAGTGGAGAATTCTTTCTCCCATCCAGGCATGGATAACTTAATTAGTTGCATTCTTGTTCCTGTTTATTAATCCCAGTTCTTTTTTATCGCCGTAATCTTCATTCCAATCATAACCAGCAAAGTATTCTTCAATCTCTTGCTCGGTCATATTATTAGATTCAATGCGAGGTGCATGGCCAGTGCCATTTGGATATTTGTGTGGATCACGACCACGATCATAATAGGAATCTGCAGAGCCACGATCAAAGGGAGAACCATGACGCACATAGTAATTACGACCATTGTATTCTACTGTATACATATTATTCTCCAATAATAACCAATTCAGGAGACCAAACATGAATATCTGATGCAGTAACTGCGTTTTGATATTCTTGGTTCATTGCCATATCAACCAATGCTTCTTGGTTTGGCAAGGCTTGTAAGATGCGGATCAATTCCGCTACAGTCAATTGGGTTTCCATTTTATATTACCTTAGTTGAAGTAAGATTCTGCAGCAATTTCGGCAGCACGTTCTTGCGCATCGATGTCGCTAGCAATCTGATCGATGATGATTCGGCAAGCCTCGCGAGGATAACCTGATTTCACCATAAACTCTGTAATCACGTCGTAGTTGACGCAATCGACAACCATCTCAACAACCTCAGCATGCAACTCACTCATAGCAGACATTTCAGTTCCTTTTCGTTTCATCATAGTAATGATTATACCATAGATCCGAATTAAAGTAAAGCCCCTCAGATCTGTAGGGGATTAGTCACTCCCAGGTGTAGCCACTGTAAGTGCTATCAAAGTGTGACCTAAACTCATGGCTGTCTCTAGGAGCAGAGGCAGCTGCAACACGACGGATTTCGGCAGCGTGTTTTGCCATAGCTCTCATTTGCTCGGCATGACGGATCATTGCAAAAACACCTTCCAATCCACTACGTTCATATGTCAAGTGGTACTCAACAGCTTCTTCAATGTTGCGAGGATAGATTTCTTTGGTAAACCCTTGGAAGGTACCAATTTTAGAGAGGAAGTCCCATGCAGATTCTTTGCTAGCAAATGTCATCTCACCAGACTTGGTAATTACGGTGTATCTTTCAGTCATTTCAATCTCTCTTTCATTTCAGTATAACTTATTATACCGCTGGGACGAATTAAAGTAAAGACCCTCAGATCTGTAGGGTTACCAGCTGGACTCGTCCACTATCGTCTTAGTGACGTCTACCACAGTACCATTTAAAGCAATTCCAGAGATTTTGGCAGTTATAATAGATCCAATACCAGAACTATTATCAGAGATAACTTCCACTACATCACAGCCATTGGGAAATGCTTTTAGAAACTGCAGTAATGTTTCTAAATCATCTTTATGTAAGTAAACTTTATTCAGCATGCCATATCTCCATAAATCCTTCTTCTAATGAAGGTGGTTCGTTAATCAATTGTAGACACATATTATCTACTACTTCTTGTGGGATTATCTTTCCTGGACGAGAAGTTAATCTACGTTGTAATTCTGCATTTTCGGGAGTTTTAAATACAACGGCAATTGCATAATAATCTGGCAGCATTCGTAGTTTCTTTGCACGTGCTTTAATAGTAGTGCTAGTCTGATCCCAGATAATATCCTTACCCAGTGACTTTGCCCATAATACTCGCTCAACCATTAACTCTAATGCTCGTGGCATATAATCATCGAATACCTCGGAGTATGTAAGACTACATTCCTTTGCATAATCCTCAACAAACTCATCTGTTGATACATATACGCATTCGTCTTTCCACTTTTGATTATTAACCCATGTGCTCTTTCCAGATGCAGGAACTCCAACTAATACGTATAAGTTACTCATATTTTATTTCCAAACTCGTCTGTTTCCATTGCCCAATGAATAGTAATCCAATCTACAATACAGAGTGCATCACTAATTATACTATGCATATTTGCTTCGCACATCTTATGAAACCAATACGAATAATAGGATTTAAGAATCTGCTCTTCAGTCCATGTTTCTTGAACATACTGACCAAACTCTCCAGGGAATACAATAGTCCAGTATCTCATCGCTTTACCGTTCTTAATAGTCGTACTTGAGAATCTGGAGTCATAAATGCACGGATAATAACTCGCCATTCTCCATTTAGTGAATCCTGTGCTTGATTAATCTCTACCAGTTTCTCTTTGTATAATGCCTCAGCCAATTTCTGAATAAGGGTTTCTCGCACGTCTTGTTTAAATGCTTGGTCATTCAATGCTTTAAAACGATATTCTTCTGGTAACACTGCACGACCAATAACCATTATGCCTTGGATAACATGGTCCTCATATTCAAAAGCTACATCAAAATCACATTCATTCATATAGTTTCCTTATAATCTGTACCATTCAAGTCAGAGTAATATGCCCAAGAACGATTACAAGTATGGCAGTTAATACTACCAGAAGTCATATTACGATCTGGATTAAGATTATTACCATACTTGTCATAGATTGGAGCATAATAGACTGCAGTAGTCATACTAAGTCCAGGAGCAAACCTGCATTCTTTAGTACATGATGGATTCGGATTCATTTATTACTCCATTACTATGTCGATCCCGTTGACTTTCGAGATCTTGTTGGTGTCTTTGTTCCTGAATTGTTAGTTCCTTGAACGTCTTTCTTGGGTTTGCGCACATTACGCACTGGGGATTTCCGCACGACACTGGGCTTTTCTTTGCTAGTCGGTGCGGTTGTTTTTCTTGGAGTCCGTGTGCTTTTGCTATCTTCAGCTTTCGTTTTACCACGACCTCTTTTTGGTGCAGTCTCTTGCTGTGCTGTTCCTTTGCTTGCTGGTCCATACTTTTCTCCAAGTGGGTCATTGGGATCACCTAGCATTAAATGAATGTATGCTTGTTCGGTGATTTCGTCATATTCGTATTTAGCACCAAGTCTGTCCTCGAATGCTAACCACGACTTTAAATTGTATCCACGAGCAGGAATCAAGCATTCAAAACCTGATTGCATGGTCGTGTGTATACAAAAGTACGCATCGCGACGTACAGTGTCGTTTGGCATTATACTAACTTACCAACAGCTTCAATGATTCCAAAGTCAGCTTCTTTGATAGTGGCAATACGATTCAACTGCAACGTTGACTTGCGTGTATAAGGCTCAGTCTTGTAAGTAAGAGTTGGACGAACATCAGCCCATGTTGCAGAGTTGTAGTCTTTTGACCAACTAAACTCAGTGCCATCTGGTTTGACTTGAAATGTACGTGTGCTCTCTACTTCGATACGAGCACGTTGTTGACCACTACTCTGGATGTAGCCAACGTACTTGCCCTTGTTGACAGAGACACGATGACTATAACCAGTGGTAACAACCATGACAGTGTCACCTACGTTTACTTCATTGCCCAATGCACCTTTGATTGGTGCTGCGATTACTGTTGCTACTTTACCCATGATATCTCCTTAATAAAAATTTACTCTACATTAGTCCAACGATTAATATCGACACCAGTATAATCATCTTTGTCCCATCGACGATTGATATAGTATTCTTGCACTGCCATAACGGCTTCTGTTAGATAACGAACTCGTTCATCGGCAAAGAATCCACCATCACCTTTTGGATTCGCAGTATATATTACCTCTCCACCATGGTCTGGCACATTCACTCGGAACCCACCATGGCGCAGACGGAAATATGCTACTTGCTGACCAAGATCATCAAACACATCGTACTGCTCAGGACAAGCACCGCAAGTTTGTTGTAATCGGTAGCCATGAATCATGACACCCAACTGCCACATCTTTGGTTTCTCTACTGTATCAGTCATCACTTTTCTCCTAAGAGGTACTTGTTAGAGATGGCTTTGAATGACATGCCACCATTTACTTCCTTGAACACAATTCCTTCTCGTTCTTGCCTGTCATTTAACTTTGATGCACCTTCTGCCCATTGAAGAATTTGATCGACAGAACCAACACCAAGATCTTTATCAATCAGCAAAACTGGAACATGTTTCAGACCCAGTTGGTCAACATACCTGCGTCGTGCTGATGGTGTTACATACTCACCCATTTTGATATTGTAAATATCAAACACACGGAACTCTGGTTGAGACAACTTGTAGATGTTACCTTGGATTCCTGGACCAATCAACTCACCTTGAATTGCAATATTATCCATATCCAATGTGCGTAGTTTTTCTTCAATACCATCATGACGAGCAGTAGCCCAGAAAGAGTTACCTTCTGTTTCCTTCAGGTCAAGATTACGAGAGCAAACACCAAACACACCATCAATTAGGTATACAGTCATTGAAGAGCCTTCCAGCTTCTCAGTGAGTTCAAACTGAGTGCCAGCTTGTGCAGCAGCAAGGATTTCTCCAACAAGATTCTGCACACGTTCTTGGTCAGTCTTGGGAATCTGTGATGGAAAGTTACCCTTTGCCATACCAGCCAACTGAGCATTCATTGGCATTTCCCACTTGACGATATTCAGCAGTTCGGAAACATCGTCACCATCAGCGAATGAATTGGTTTGTGGGATAGCAGAGTCTAGATTCAATAGCAAACCTTGTGACAGTTGACCACGCAACTTAACAGTACGCAGACGTTCACCTTTGATGCCTTCAAACTCTCTAGGCTCTTTACCTTTAGACAAGAATGGTGCCAACTCTGTAGGAATCCATGAGTCAATCTCGCAGTAGACTGCACGATCACCAACGTTGAACTCACCCTTCTTAACAACAACTTTCCATCCACCGATGGTTGCGCACTCGATGGCATCTGCACCCTCGATAGGATTCAGTGCATCAATCACACGAATAGTAGCTAATTTACGCATTTTAATTCCTTAATCACCACGAGACAAGTTACGTACTTCATCGTACGTCATGCCACCTACATCAATAAAGCCATAGTCAGACTCAGGTTCAGCATAGTCTTGTTGCCAAGTAACCACGTAACCTTCTTTCTCTAGCTCAGCAACTTTCTCATCCATCATTGCCATGCATTCATCTTCAGTTATGGAAGGATACGCAGCACGCAGACCAGAGTTTGACATAATGCAAAAGTTCTCGCCTTTGCGAGCAGTCATTTGTGTCCAGAATTGAAATTTAGCCATTTGGTTTCTCCTAATCAATACAATGATTATACATCAGATCGGAATTAAAGTAAACACCCTACTGCTAGTAGGGTTATTCGTAAGTCCAGCCGAGAACTTGCATCATCTTGTGCTTGACTCTCATGTTGGGTATGCGGAGACGTTCAGTGGCAGTAAAGCCCATCATGGTAGCAATCTCAACCACAGCACCAGAGCGGCAGATACCAGCATGGCAGTGAACAACTACGTTCATGGAATTATCGAGAGCATGTTGCAACAAACGAACCAACTCGGCAGCTTGCTCATCACTAATTTTAACGCAGTCCTCGAAACCATCGTCATCTTCAGCATCGAGAAATTCGAACTCGTGTACTTCTTTGAACATGTCAGCATGAGCAATCTTACCAAACTCAGTGGCAGGATCCTGGATGCGAATCAACATCGAATTCTTTCCAGCGTCCATGTGAAAACCAAGTTTCACATCTTGCTTGCTAACATTTTCAATCCACCTAATCATATCACCACCAGCTATTGTAATAAACGTCACGACCCTCAGCAAATGCTACACGAGCATCTGCAATAAATTTTTGGGTTGCTTCAATATCTTCAGGCTCTATCGTTTGAGCACCAAAGAAGAAACCACCACGTGGTTGCAAGTGTCCTTCGTTGACCGTATTCTCTAAGTCATCGATGTCATCTGGCGATAACAGGACAGGAACGCAATTGAACTCACCATCAAAGCCATTGGCACGTGCAAGGTCTTCCATCCAACCATGCAGCGCATTGAACTTACGCCAGTATGCAAGATCATGGCGATCTGCATCTTCAGAAATAACAAACTGTTCGTTGCCATCATTTTTAGCAACAGAAAAAGCAAACATGTCTAAACCCATAATATATCTCCTTAAACTACACTCAATTGAACATCAAACTGATGGCGCTTCATTTTACCATCATACAAAGCCACTGTCGTGCCGATGCCAAGATTCTTTCCCATCATATGCAGTGCATGATACAGTGCAGTATTCTGCAATGAGAAGTCACCACTTACTTGCTTTTTGATAGCAGCCCGAGTGGTGTAGTAAGAAACACCATTCACAATCACACGAATCTTCATAACGAAATCTCCTAATCAATACAGTTATTATACACCAGATCGGAATAAAAGTAAACACTAAATGACAATGACCCTACACACGGTAGGGTCTTAGTACATGATAGCAAAAGCAATTATTAAGTAAACGATTTGATGTGCCATCTGATCCAGCCCGAGATGGTTCCAGAACTTGGGATCTTGTATGTCTCTGCATCCATAATTCATTTTTACATAATCAATATGATAGTGAGTAACAAAATCAAACAATGCCAATGCCATAGCAGTAATTGGATCTACAAAGAAAAGTAGAATAAAAAACGTGGCAATTGCATGTTCCGCAGAATGAAGAATACCCATCTTGTTTCCATAGATGGCTTTACCTGCCACCATATCATTTGTCTGCATGACAAAATCAACGTACCAATGTTTAATCTGAAGTAAAAATAGAACTATCATCGCTATCCCCAATTGTATCATCTACAGTAGAATCATCGGTCTCTTTCCATTTACCTATGGGACAAGAAACAAAAGCAACCTTGCATTTAAGATGTATTGCACATCCGCATTCTGTACATAAAAAATGCGAGTAGAGTTCACATCCTTTACAGATGGAAATTCTACTCGCATATTCTTGTTTTGTAACGAAATACATAAAATTAAAAAGTGGAGCGGGTAGGGAGAATCGAACTCCACTCAGCGCAGCTTGGAAGGCTGGCGTCTCACCTTGAGCTTACCCGCATAAAGGTATTTATACCATAATTCAGTATATTCCCAAACGATTGTCAATTTTCGTCTGTAGGTATTAGTATGTTACGTCGAGCATTACCTTGCAAGTCTAGTCTCGATCTGGCATACCTATCGTGGAACCTAAAACCCCAATAAAGACAGAAATATACTGAATTATGGTGACTGGTGATAACGCACACCAGTCAATGCGAACCTATTAAGCTAAGTCGTACTTTGGCACCATAAGTGCTTTCAACATGATTGCTTCTGGAGTGAACTTTTCAGTATCACCACCAAGCAATGCAACCATGATAGCTGGAGAGAATCCAGATACCAGTGCTACGCCACGAGTGTCGTACTTAACTGGCACATTGTCTGCTGCGTTCAAATTCCAGAACACGATCTTTGGGATCTCGTATCCTGCTTCTTCGAACTTACGTGCAATCATTTGCATTGCGGAGTCGTCAAACTTTGCGCATTGGTCAAATTGCATATCAGACATGATCAACAACATTTCTGGCATTTCTTCTTGAGGAACACCACCCTTTACGGCAGTATCAAGAATCTTCTTCATGGCTTTCACCAAGTCAGTGTTCATTCCCCAGTTAGAGTCAGACATCTGCTTGATCTTGTCAACGATGTTACCCTTCAAGTACAACAGTTCTGGTGCACCAGAGAAAGTCAGGAACGTATCCTTGAACTTACCCTTGTTCTTGTCAGCCATATACAATCCCAAAGAGACTGCAACGTCCAAACATGTAGTTTGGGACTTAGAGGTGCGACCACCTGCTGCGCATGTCATAGAGCCAGAAACGTCAACCAATGGCAATACGTTAGCATCACCAATGAAGTTTTCCAAGGCATCCCATTGGGCTTGCAACGCACCCAACTCGGTAGAGTTGTAGCTCTTAGTGTAACCACCGATAGCACCCTTAAGCACATCGTATGGGAATACAGCACCAGCATTGATCTTCACGTTCATAGTGCGATCCTTTGGATCCTTGATCAACTCAGCTACGTACTTTGCATACTCTGGAGTGTTACGGAAGAATGCCTTCTTGTAACGAGCAGCAGCCACAGATGGAACATGGGAGAAGTTGATTTCATCCCACTTTTGTGCACACATTTCTTGTTCAACAACCTTAGTCATTTCAACCAAGGACTTACGGTAGAACTTTGGAGACATGCCGAAAAACTTACGGATTTCAACAGCTACATCACCCTTACGTGGAGTCCACTTTGCAGCCAGACCATTCTTTTCACGCAATGCGTCACCAAGCATGCTATATGCTTGAGTCTTCAAAGCCTCAGTCTTGAAAACGAACACGTCGTCCCAACGACCCAACTCTGGAACTTTTGGCAACAGCTTTGCTGCCAACTCTGGACGATAAGTTTCCAAGTGCACCATGATTTGACGGAACAACTCACGTTCACCTGCACCACCACGTGCGTCACGCAGCCATAGAGCCAGACGCATTGCTACGTCTTCGTTCTCTACTAGAGCGGCAGTAAATTCTTTGGTGATGTTCTTACCACGTGATGCGCCAGCTTTGAAGAACAAGTCAACGCAAGCTGATGCAGTGGATTTACGAGCAACCATGCCATTCGCAGTGCGGGCAGATTGATTTTGGACAGCGGATACAAATGTGTTCATATATTTCTTTCAAGTAACAGGAGAGGATTCTCCTAAAAATAACAGGCTAGTTTCCTACTTTTTGTTTAGGGTGAGAACTCGAAACTCACCATCTTATGATGCGGGTATTAATCCGCTAAGATTTTGCTGAACCTAACCTAACGAACTTTTATTATACCTTAAGTAAGAATAAAAGTCAACAACTTATGCTTCACACAGATAGTGCAACCGTGTTCTAGCTTTTCTAAATTCTTTATTCTCATGCAACCATTTTGGGTCTACCTTATCTATGTAAGATTTCCAATGATGTCTCCATACATCCTTCATTGCAAGCATTTCTGGTCTACATTCTAACCAGTAATCCTTTTGCTTTCCATCGAATTCTGGAACAGGCATGGGCTTAAAGGCTTGGAACTTTGCAAAGTTCCAGTCTGGATAAATCACACTTCTAATGAAATCTGAAGATTCTTCAAACAGTTTCATATGAGCCAACAATTCAGTTTGTCTTTTCGCAGAATCTCTATAGGTACTAAGTATAAGATTTTTATTAAGATTCTTATTTACCTTATACAATTGATATACTTTATATGCCTGCTCAACAACTATTTGCGGCATGTCAGGTGACCAATAAAAATACTCTGTACCTTCTGGATTCTCTGGTCTAGGTGGACATGTTGCTGTAGCCTGATCTACAAAATAGAAAAAGCATTTAGTGCCAGCAACCAATATCGTTGGTTTATCAACTCCGTAGATAGAACCAACACGCATTCCTTTATCAACCAATAACGTTTCGGTTTCGCTGCCGTAATGTCCTCTCAACAGATTTGTCATGAAGTTATCATTAACAGTTCTTTGGAACAAGTCGTCAGTAAAGTAACCTTCATTGAGATTATCTAACCAATCACCAACCTCAATCTTAATCTCTGGATGGGCTTGAGCTAACCACTCAAGATCTTTCTTCAATGTAAAATCCCATTCGCTGGCAAAGTTAAAAGCAGATCTATCATTAGCATTGGGAGTATAAAATCCCTTATCCATAGCAGCCTTTGGCCATTTGACAAAGACATGATCTAGTTTAATATTATTTTCTAAAAAGGTATGCAGTACAGTCCAGCTGTCACTACCACCACTATAATTTAATATTAAATAGTCATATTTGTCTCTAAGCTGCAAGGCACGTTGTTTATATAACTCTTTTAAGTCTGCTTTTCCAGTAGGCTTAACCTTGCTGAAAATATCATCATGAAAATTCCATGTCATTGGAATGTTTAATTCTGTGGCTCTAATTGCTGCCATAGTTTTGCTGGTAAATCTCTCGTCACCAACTACATAATATCCGCCGTAGTAATTTTGCATATCACTTCTTTTGTAATCTACCAACACTGGCTTTAATTGTCTTTTCTAAACTTAGAATTCCAAAAGCAGAAGCAACAGTATTTTCTAGCAGAAAATCGTTTTGTACCTGTGGATCATTTAAATATTCCTGCATAAAACCACTCCACCATTTGACAGCTTCTACGTTAGTACCATTAGAAACAACTAACGCAAACCCATCAAAGTGTTGCCATGTAGGATATTTTTGTTCGATGTTAAACGCATTAATACCCTTTGGCTTTTCCTTTGCAGCAATTGCAAGTGAGTTAACTTTACCAGAAGCAATATGGTTTTTAGCAACACTGTAAGGAACAACACCTACATCAATATGACCTGCTACAAGATCATTAATAACTGGTGCACCACCTTTGTATGGCACCAATAGTGCTTCGTGTTTTGTTTTAGTGAATTCTACAAATTGTTCTAAAACTAATTTTTGTGCAGGTGCCCCATGCCCTAAAGATATCTTATCGCCATTTTTAATTGCTCGTTCTAAATCATCAACAGTAGTTAAATTACTTTTAACACTAGAAAGTATACTGGTGATGTTATCGCGAATAGCTGTTATCGGTAAAACATCTGTACCTCGAACTCTATTCTCTGCAATAACTGCAGCAGTAGTTACTGAAACAGCGTATCCATCTTTTGGCGAGTTATTCAATTCATTGATTGATACAATACCTTCACCTCCTGGTTTATAAACGCCTACCATTACAATACCTTTATTGGCAGCATACTTTTGTAAATGCCTAAAAGTTTGATCGACGCCTCCACCTGGAGAAAATGGCATTATAACTTGAATGGATTTAGATTTAGGATCAAATGCATTGGCAGACAGAGCCAAGCATAAAACAAATGAAGATAAAACAACTTTTACAATATTCATTATATACCTTTATAAAATATCGGGATGATCGGGACGTTTATCGGTTTACTTGGAACCACGCTCTTTTAAAACCCAGCGTAAATCAGATGGTCTACCATCATTGTTCTGTCTTTCCAGAGTCATTATTTTGTTTCAGCTTCATTGCCCAGCCACGTAATTACACCTTACGGTGGTCCTCCTTTAGTGGCACTCTTTAGTAAGTTCTTTTAAACTTGCTGAAGTCATCCCATTTCTAACACTATTATAGCAGATTCTTAAAGAAAGTCAAACATTTTTTATATGTTCTTACAAAGATGTTTGGTGGACCACCAAACCAGTATCCAGCTTGAATCCAAGCACTAAGAGCAGCTTGACTAAATTCAACTTGAATATAATCACCGTCATCTCTTAGAATACGAGGTTCAACCCCATACTGTCTCATAAGATTTTCATACGCTTGTTTATCTTTAAGTTTGATCCACCACATATATTATCCTTAAGCAGCTTTACGTTCAGACAGAATGTGTTTCATTCTATCAGCACAGTATGATGCAGCGAATGCGTTTGGCTTAACCATTGGCACTACGTTACACATACCACGAATGTAGCCAGTTGCTTCGTTGATAACACAAGAGCTACCGTGCATTTCGTTTGGGTTAATGTCCAAGTGAACTTCAACAATCCTATCTTCTAGCACATCATGCAACTTGTTGTACAACTCTGCAATTTTGTATACTTCATTCATCAAACGCATACGTGGTCTGTTTTTCTTTTGATCCCAGTCACGTTCACGTTGCACTTCACCGAAAATCTTACAACCGTGTTTACCATCAATGTGAACAACAATTGCAAGTGTGTAATCTGCGTACCAATCATTTCCAATATTAAATCGTTCAGAGTCTCCACCAATGTAGATCTTTGTCTCTGGACTTTGGCTTTCAATGAATGCTTTAACTTCATCTATATCGATTTTACGCATGATTACACCTTTTACTTCTCCATTAAAAACTTGGAGCGGGTAAGGAGGCTCGAACTCCTGACATCTTCCTTGGCAAGGAAGTGCTCTACCAACTGAGCTACACCCGCATAACTTGGCATCCCCCCAAGGACTCGAACCCTGACCTAACGGATTTGGAATCCGTGATGCTGCCATTACACCAGAGAGATATTTTACTTTTTACTTAACACTTCTTGAGTCTCTTGATTATTTCTAGTAACCTTTTCTTCAGACTCATCTTTTTTGAGATCGCGACTAAAGATATAATCCCAACGCTTCTCATATTCATCCTGATTAATACTAAATGGTCTAGGAGATGAACCTTTACCACCGTCACTCATCTTACTCATACAATCTACCTTTAATATCTTTTTGTTGAGCTTTACGTTCTGTTTTCCAAAAGAAACGTTTGAAGTCTTTCAAATGTTTCCACCATTGCGGAGACTTAGTCAAATTACCTTGCTTAACATTAGCCATAATACTCTCCTAAAACTTTGGTGCTGATGGCGAGATTTGAACTCACGACCTCTTCCTTACCAAGGAAGTACACTACCACTGTGTTACATCAGCTTTCTTAAAATTGGCTCCCCAGCGTGGGATCGAACCACGGACACCTTGATTAACAGTCAAGTGCAACTACCGCTGTGCTACTAGGGAATAAAACTATGGTGCCCCAAGAGAGACTCGAACTCTCACGCCTTTCGGCACTGGCTTCTAAGACCAGCGTGTCTACCATTCCACCATCGGGGCAAATACATACTACTTATAACTTGGTCTCGATGGCAAGAATCGAACTTGCGCTACATGCTCCCAAAGCACGGGTGATACCATTTCACTACATCGAGATAAAAACTTTTGGTGGTGATGGTTGGATTTGAACCAACGACCATCTCCGTATGAAGGAGGTGCACTACCACTGTGCTACATCACCATTTATAAACACATTTAAACTTTCCTTCAGCGTTTAGTCGCTATCTCCCTTACTAATCGGGCGTAGAGTATGTGCTTATAGATGGTGCCCCTTGACAGAATCGAACTGCCGTAACCTGATTACAAAACAGGTGTAATACCATTATACTAAAAGGGCATAAAATAACAGGTTAACACTAGTTTAAAGTCCTAGCAGACAGCCTTTTTATATTGCTGAACTTAACCTAAAACTGGTTGCGGGTGTAGGATTCGAACCTACTAGGTAGAGCTTATGAGACTTACCGATACCCTGAATACCCGCAATAACTTGGTACCTCGTGACAGTTTCGAACTGCCGACCTTCGCCGTGTAAAAGCACTGCTCTACCACTGAGCTAACGAGGCATAATAAACAACAGGATCCTTATTTTTCAATTACAAGTTGAATTTTTTTGATTTGCTGGACGGATCCTAAAACTGGCGACTCGTGGGAGACTCGAACTCCCGTGATCGGATAGACAATCCGACGTAATAACCCCTATACGAACGAGCCAAAATAAGTATAAGCTACTGGTTTCCATGCCAGCCCTTAATTGAGCAGTTACTCTGTCCATCTCCATTTATTCAAAGTCTGTGTGCAGTTAAGATTCTGCCTATCAGAGCCTGAGTGGGTCGTATACACTCGCTAACGGTCTTCTGCCACCGAACCTCTATCGCTAGTCAAACGCTACTTTAACGAAAGTAGTAACGAGATTTGGTGGAGAATCTTGGAATCGAACCAAGTGTGCCGTAAGGCGACGGATTTACAGTCCGCTGCAGTCACCAATGCTGCTCATTCTCCGAAATTCTGGTACTGCGTATGGGTAACGATCCCATCTAGTCACCTTGAAAGGGTGATGACCTCACCTGAAGTCGAACGCAGTATAGTGGTAGGTTTTTGTATAAGGAAAAACCTACCAAACCTTTTCTAATGCCTCAGGCTTCCGACTTTACGTAAAGACTCAGAGAGGACTTCAGAAACTTTATTATACATCAATAATGATTAAAAGTCAACAACTATCTTGGAGTACGCAACAGGATTCGAACCTGCATGATACGGATTTGCAATCCGCTCCCTAGCCATTCGGGTCATGCGTACATATCTCTGGTGGGCTCCCCGAGAGTCGAACTCGGCACCAATGGATTATGAGTCCACTGCTCTAACCAACATGAGCTAGAAGCCCAACAACTGGTGCGGCATGAGGGAATCGAACCCCCATTCTGGCTTTAGAAGAACCATGTCCTATCCGTTGAACGAATGCCGCAAAACTTTGGTACGAGAGACGGGACTCGAACCCGTAAGCCTTGCGGCGGCAGATTTTAAGTCTGCTGTGTATACCATTCCACCACCCTCGCATTCATAAAACTATTATACCTTATGCAAGAATTAAAGTCAACACCTATCTTTGGTACCCAAGATCGGATTCGAACCGATACGATTCTCCTTTTGAGAGAGACGCCTCATACCAATTGGGCTACTTGGGCATTGGTACCAGTGTAGGGATTCGAACCCTATCAAGAACGCTAATCTGGCGCTAAAAGGTTTATAAAACCTCTCTGACTACCCAGTCTCACTGGCATATTTGGCGGAGGATACAGGAATCGAACCTGTCAGCCCATTTCTGAACGAGAGTTTAGCAAACTCCTGTCGCACCTTGCAACACATCCTCCATATCTCACATCGTTGGTCCATTACCATTACGGAAGCCAATGTCACCACCTTCTTCCTTGATGCGCTTTAACACATCTTCGAATAAGATAGGACGAAAGTCTGTTTGTTCAACACAAACACAATGATAACGAGGATCGATCTTACCATCTATCATCACACGATTTGCATGAGTATGACCATGAATGTTAGTACCGAACCTACCTAACGACTCAGGATGTAACGGGATATGACTTAAGATCATACCGTTCATCACATGATAAGCACGTAACTCTCTAAAGTGTACACGATAGTCTTCATCTTTAAAGATATCGTGGTTACCACGAATTAAAACCTTATCACCGTTTAACCGATGCATGATAGACATTGCCTTGCGGTTGATAACTACATCGCCTAAGTGATAAACCTTATCAGTTGGCTTTACAGTTTCGTTCCACATCTTTACCATGGCTTCATCCATTTCTTCGGCAGAATCCCAAGGTCGTAACTTTGTCACACCATCATTGCGAGTAAACTTGCATACGCCCATGTGACCAAAGTGCGTATCGCTAACTAAAAATACACTTGGCATATACATCTCCTAATAAAAAATACAACAGGTTAGTTTGATTGCCACCGTGGCACATCACCCAAGTCTCTTTCGAGTTTTGGCGGGTAATGCTGGAATCGAACCAGCTAGTTTTGTTTTGCAGAACCTAACCTAAATTTGGCGGAAAGCAGAGGAGTCGAACCCCATCCCATTTCTGAGAACCCAGTTTTCAAGGCTGGTCGCAGGACCAACCCCGCTGCATTACTTTCCATAATTCTTTTACCGACAGGACTTTCACCTGTAATATACTCCTGCATCTCGGAGCCTTGCTTCTGCCTAAGCTGATCAAAGGAATTGCTCCAGCTATTGACGATAAATCTTTGGTGCGCCCTGAGAGAATCGAACTCCCACTCCAACGTTCGTAGCGTTGTGTAATATCCATTTTACTAAAGGCACATAATTGGTGGGGATGACGGGATTCGAACCACGTACAAGAACTTTTACAGAGTTATAGTGTTAGTGTTGCGGAAACAATTCTACATACAGAATTGACTTTTTACTTTGCTATGCTAACCATTACATCACATCCCCAAAATCTTAATGAAACACACTCTCGACGTCAGGGGTCTTTTCATCGTGCTGACTAAGCTACTTCGTTGAGTGAACCGTGGAGTCAATACGCTTCAACAACCAATGATGAATATGCTTCATTAAGATGACTGACAATTTATCACATTGTACGCCATCAGTCAAGGCGAATTTTGGTGGACCGTGGGAGGATCGAACTCCCGACTTCTGCGTGCAAGGCAGATATGTTCCCAATTATACCAACAGCCCATAAACAACAGGATAGTTTTGTCGCTAAGACAACCAAAAAGTTTAGCATTATGTATTGCAGAACCTATCCTAAAACTTGGTTCCCTGTAGAGGTTACGATCCTCTGTCGCTCGATTATCAGTCGAGTGCTCTACCATTGAGCTAACGGGGAATATCTTTCTTGGTACCGAGAGACGGGATCGAACCGCCCACGCACAGATTTTCAGTCTGTCGCTCTACCAACTGAGCTATCTCGGCATAATTGAATTTGTAAGTAGTTCCGCCTCGCTCATTCGGAACCATTTCGCCCAGTATACGTTAGGGTTAGAGGTACATAGTAATAGTTGATACTTGCTAGTGACCATTTTGTCGGACTCGAACCGTTAGCTCATAGAGTTTTCGAGGCTCTACTTTCTCAACATCTACACTTACAAAACTTGGGGTGTCGTATGAGAATTGAACTCATGATGACGGAATCACAATCCGTAGTTTTACCACTAAACTAACAACACCATATAGAAACACACTACTGAAATTGAGTATGAAGGAATCGAACCTTCTTCCACGTTCCACGTACTCGATGCCCGTTTCAGTCAGGCTAATGTGTTTTTATATGGTAGGGGCACAGGGATTCGAACCCTGCCCTGGCAGATTAAAAGTCTGCTGTGCTAAACCGCTGACACTATACCCCCATATGGTCCACTCGCTGAGATTCGAACTCAGACCTCGATGATTAAGAGTCATGTACGCTACCATTAAACGCCACGAGTGGTTGTACGTATTGAATTGATTTTACGTGCCAACTAAGACCATACGGGGGATCTTAGAGACACTAACGTTTACCTGAACGTTTCATGCTACTCTCCTTTTGTTAAACTCACGAAATAGTGAACAGGATTTGCACCTGTGCCCGCAGCCAACGACTGCACTCTCCTACTAAGCTATCACCATATTGAAACACACTGAGCACGGCTTTGCCACCCACATGTTTTCAGCGCCACATGATCAGGTATCCGTGTACCGAGTTGCGTTATGAATGTGTTTCAATATGGCACCCGAGGTAGGAATCGAACCTACAATAACAGAGTCAAAGTCTGGTGTGTTACCACTACACTACTCGGGAACATAAGACTGACCACCGAAGTAGTCAGTCTTTTAAATTGGTACGCAGATTTTTAAAGATCTAAAGTTAAGTAGACGATGCCACTCAACCAGAACACTTATTATACAGTAAAGAACAATAAGAGTCAACAACTTTCTGAAAGACCCTACTTTTCAGTAGGGATTGCTAAGAAGTAACCTTCTCAACATCAGAACACTTATTATACAGTAAAGAACAATAAGAGTCAACACTTTTCAGAAAGACCCTACAAAATAGTAGGGATAAAAACAAAAAACCCTCGGAGCTTTCACTTCGAGGGTTTTGGTAAAGAGACTAAGTTCTCTTATTTCTTCTTACCAAAACCCTTCGTATCCTCAATCGCATAGCCAAATGATGGGCGTGTGCTATTCCATACGGCTACTATCGGTAGCTGTTTTCTTAAACTGGAATGGCAAGATTGCGATGTCATTGAAAGTAGTTTCCTTGTTTCGGTAAGATAATTCTTACCTTCTATTTAGTATAATTTTAGCGTAGTTTTGAATTAAAGTCAATCTTTTTTTGATTTTTCTGCAAGTTCTTTGTAGCCACGCCCAGTAGGATGAATGCCATCAGCACTCATGTGTTCTTTTGGTCTAGGCAAAACTGTGTCACCGTACTCTTTTGCAATGCGCATTATAGCATCATGAGGAATAGGTTTACGATCTTGTCCAGGATCAATCCAGAACACACGATCTGCCTTTACAGCTTCTCGCATCTTTCGAAGTTCATGTTCTGTCTTTACACCTTTGTGATCATTGGCACCAAGACTGATGATTAAAGTTCTAGCAGGTTGACTAGATGCTTTGGACAAATAATCTTTGTTCCATTGCCAGCTGTTCCAACCACCACGAGAATAACTTACGCATTCTTTACGAGCCATTGAAGTTCCAACAGCAATGCTATCACCAATAATCAAACATTCAAGCATATTAAACTTTCTCTATCTCTACTGAACATTTATCTAGAAAGTCAATACCTAGCGTATCGCGATACGACTCTCTGTAGTAAACTTTCTTTATCCCCGCACCATAAATGAGTTTAGCGCAATTGATGCAAGGAGCATGAGTGCAGAATAAATCGGCACCATTGCCTCGCTCACCATCACGAGCCAGTTTGAGTATAGCGTTTGCTTCAGCATGAATAACCTCATCTTTAGTTTTTCCATCATCATTCTCACATTCATTGGTCCACCCAGAAGGCATACCGTTATAACCAATAGAAATGATACGATTGTCTTGAACAATAACCGTACCAACCTGCAGTCGCTTTGCACTTGACAACTTTGCGAATCGCTCAGCTGTGTCCATGAAAGCATCAATCCATTTTTGTTTCACAAGATCATCCAAATAACAAAACCTATTATACCACACCACTCCATTAAAGTAAAGTCTTTTTGAACCCAAACAAGAAAGTTATGCAACTTATATTTGAGTGGCATAGAATTTACCGATTAACGTAGTAGCAAGTAGTGAATTCTCGCAGTTGACCAAACTGATCATGCATGAACTTTACCTCACAGGTTTGCTGTGGCACTGGTTGTGGCATATAAATCACTTGAGGTTGCTGTACAATGACAGGACGATTCTGGTTCATAATTTGACCAATCACGTAACTACCAATGACTGCACCAAGAATCACGTTTCCAGTATTGGAACCATGGTGGTGATGGTGATGTCCATGTTGAGCCATAGCAGTACTAAAACCAACAGCAGCAATCAAACCGACTAAAATCTTTTTCATTTCGTTTTCCTTTTCAACCTTCTTACATATATTATACCCCAAGAACGAATTAAAGTAAACACCTTATTAATGACCCCACTAGGTGTAGGGTTATTCTTTAGCCTTAGGAGGTCTCGGCTCCACTGGGAGCCTGGTCGTTTTTTACTTTAGTTTCCTTTTTTGCAGGAGAGGGTGGAGAGACGGAAATAAACCCTGCTCCATGCACCAGCTTGTGCGTAATCTTAGGATACAGCTTTGTAAGGTTTTGTTCCTTTACTGCAAGCAACAGCTTGGCTTCGGAAGGATGAACGTTCTCTAGCAGCTGGATAAACAAAGTTTCACGCCTAACTGGTGTCAAGTCTTTCCTACAGAATACATAGAACTTTTTAAGTTCTTGGTAGATGTTTGCAGGACTCATTCCAATTGGTGCAGCATCTAGTTTGTATGGAGGTTCTCCATCTGGAAGAATAAACTTCTTTTCAGGATCAAATGCATATTCAAACAAGATACGCAGTGCAGCACTAGTTTTATACATTTCGACCTTCTTGGGGTCATCATTGATCTCAGTCAAAATCTCAGTGATATATTTCGTCATTCAAAAATCCTCTAATTCATCAAGTAACAATCGACATTTTTTGGCAATCAAATAGTTCATGATGCTCATCTTGTCGCCCTTTGGTTTGTTATTTATGTATGAGTCAACAATCTCTTTCTCTACATCTTCAGGGATATGTTTGAAGTCAACCAGCACAGAGTTGCGATGCCAGTTGCGCCGTTCTGTATCATTGCGGCAAGCATCAAAACCTTTTTCGTAGAATTCATCAAGACGTTTCTGTGACATAGGTTTCTGGCGAACACCTTGCACGAATACATCATCTGGACTAAGAATGTTAGGAATACCATCACCAGCATCACCTTTAACAATGTGCTGAATTTTGTAGTTCTGGATTTCTTTGGCAGTGGCAGTGATATACTTCTTTACCATAGGTGACCACTGCTTGACTTCTCCAAGAAGTTGCAGCTGTTTAAAGTCACCATCAGAAGAAAGAATCAATACTTTCTGTGGCTCTTCCATCAACCCTTGTTGCACAAGTTCGTTGTACTGTGCCCACTTGGTCATGGTTGCAATAACATCATCAGCTTCGGCACGTTCAACGTGGATAACACGGTATGGAAAGTGTTCTGCAATTTCTTGACGCATCTCTGATAGGGTATCAAAGATTAGTTTCCAATCTAGATCAGATGCATCACGAGTCTTTTTACGACTAGCTTTATAGTGCTCAAAGAATTCTTTACGCCAGTACTTGCGACCATCGCAACAGATAACAACGTTACCAAATTCACGACCATACTTTTTCTTGTATGATTTAATAGTGGAAAGTGTTACATGCCGAATAAGGTTCTTAACTTCATCTGGATTACCCTTCAACTCTCGTTGGAAAGTAAGGATGGAAGCCAAAGACACTTGGCTGTAGTCAATCAAAATCATAGAATCTTTCCAATACCGAAATAAATTAAATCATCAAGTTCACGTTGATAATCTGCCTTTGTTCTGCGCTTGATCCAAATTTGTGTAAGAAGTTCACGCATCTGGTCGCCATCTACGAATCTATTATTCATATCAAGCCCACGTCGTTCGAGTTCGTCTAACAAGTCGCTGTCATCGAATTCTTCTAGATCAACATCTACATCAACCTCAGCTGTAACTGTACGATATACCATATTACTCTCCGACGTTTCCACCAAAATACTTAATCAGTATTTCAAGAGCAGGAATATACTGTGTCATATTAGCGTGATAGTCTTCAGGATGCATCCATCGCCCTTCTTCGGTATGTTCTCGTATTTCTTCCTTAAGAAGATCAAGATGCTCTTGCATAACTGCCAATGCAATACCATCGGCAATTTCAAAAGGTATAGTTAGTCCGCTCATTAAAATGCTCCAAGGATAATAGTTTCTTCGTTGATGCGACCATTAGGTGCAGCAGGTTTAGTTGTCAACTTCTTAAGTGCACCATTCAGTGCACGCTTACCAATCGCAAGACCTTTGAAGAATTCTTCAGGCTTACGCAAGGTCATCATCTTAGATTCTTTAACATCGAATCCAAGAATTGTAGTACCCTTTACAGAAAGAGTACCACCAACTGCCTTGTACACACCAACACGACGATACTTGGTATTGTAGAACCAAACTTCGTCAGAGCCAATGATAGTTTCAGGCTTGACAGACTTGAGAGAAAACTCAGCAAAGTCTTTCAAATACTTCATACGTGCAGTCAACTTGGTAGGAGACAATGGCTTACGTTTGCGTGGAGCACGACCTGCCTTGGCATGTTGCACTTGCTGCAAACAGTCATCACGCATAGTTTCTACAAAGGTAACAAACTTCTTGATTTCACGCTTGGTAAAGTTAGAGTAACCTTCTACCAATTGTTTATCATCACCAGCAACAACTTCATTCAATTCATCAATCAACTTACCGTAAGATTCACCAATACGTTTGGCAACTGGTGCAGATATAGCATTGGCTTGTAGATAGTTCTTGGCAGAAAAGTCACTTTGCTTATTGATAACAAAGTCATCAATGGCACCATCAAACTCAGCTGCATGTTTTCTAGCAACTTCTTCAATTCGATCTTGCACAGATACTACAGGCTTGGTATCAGCTACAACAGCCACTACCTTCTTGCGTTTTTTGTATTTGGTGGAAAGTTCAGAGATGATTGCAACCATCTTTTCCTGCTCACGTTCAGCAAGATGCTGCTCACGAGAAGTTAGACGGCACATGAATGCCAGAGAGCGCAACTCAAAGTCAGTTGCTTCGTTGAGTGCAATTACAGCATCTTTCTGACCAGTCTTAGCCAGATAGCTAATGACCCATTTACGTCGATCTTTGTCGCTGGCATTTTCGTTATACCAGTTAAGCGCATGCATGAGATCGCGAGTGTAGCTCTCGTCTTCATTGATCATGGGTTCATCGGGTGCGAAGACTTTCGCAGCGATGCGGTGTGCTTGTTCACGTCGTTTTGCAGTATTTGTCATAGGTTTGTACCTCAATTTATAATATATTATACCGCATGTGCGAATAAAAGTCAACACCACGTGAGAATGCCCCTACTGGGTGTAGGGGATTACTTTGGTTTACTTTTTCAGAGAGACGTTGGCACGTAAGAAGCCACCAAGCAGAATAATAGCTGCCCATGTTTCAATGGTATATCCAATCGCTAGAACAGGGAACAACGTATTCAGTGCCCAAATTGATAGCAGTGGTCCGATGATAATAATTACAGCGAGAAAAACTACAAGTCCTAAAAATTTAATCAAGTCCATATTAAACTCCAATAGTGAATTGTTTTACAGAGTCCCAGCGGAATGAACGCCATTCTTGTTTCTCAAGATCGAAAACTCGGAGTGCGGATCCAGCAGAATTGGAATCTTCTTCTGATTCGGTCTTTGGTTGTTTGTCAACTGGGATGCTTCCTGAGAAAAGGGTACATTGCATTTCCCTTTGCGTCCCGTCTTTCTTTGTGAAGACGACAGTGCATCCTTCTGGAGAAGTGCGCAGATTTTCGAGTGCCCATGGTTTGAGTTCATTGAATCTCTCATCGTTAGTTTGAAGTTTTTCCGTCATAATTATCTTTCAAGTGATTAACAAGTGGTAACATCATTTCTTTAAAATTAGCAACAGAAGGATACATTCTCATGTCTGATTGCTCGACAACAAACCCTTCTTCGTCTAAGACTCTTCGAGAAATAGTAAATTCAACCATGCCATACTGCAACTCTCTGATTGAGAATGTAGTAGAAACATCGTTGATAGAATAAATTGAATGAAAGTCAAGGTTACTCATATAGATCCTTTTTGTGTTTAGGCTTACGTGTGAATGCAATCTTGCTGTCAACTACACGCATACGGTACTTTGGAGTACGCAAGTCCTTAGCAACAAGGTTCTTAGGTTTATTATACTGTGTTTTCATTTTATTGTCAACTAAAAATTCCAGACCATTGCTGGAGTTTGTGATACTTTTCTTGTTTTGCAGTCATCACTGCAGCTTCGCTAACTACTCCATGATCGATAAGCAGATCAATCATACACATGAGATCTCCGATTTCTTCTTCTAAGTGTTCTCGATTTGCAATCTTTGTAACTGGATGGCAGTCATCCATACCAAAGCGAAAAACCTTACTAATTGCCTGAGAAACCTCAGCGCATTCCTCTTGTGTAATCAACAAGATTTCTTTATCAATATCACCCATTACATTTCCTAAACTTAGTCTATATTTATTAACATCATCAACCATCCACATAGCTATTTTACAACAAAGTCAAATAAAAGTCAAGTAAATGTGAAAATGCCCCTATTGTTAGTAGGGGCATCTTGCAAGCCTTGTGTTTACTTGCTTGTAGCTCTATAAACTCCATCCCAATCTTTAGGTAAGTCCTTTGCCTTCATTTCTTCGCAACGTTCAATCCATAGTTCGTAGTAGTGGTCCATTTCTCCAAGGAATTTACCATTCAATTGTTTGCAAAGTTTAATAGCGGCATCAAACTTTTGCAATCTATACAGTTGCAACATCTTTTCATGCTGTTGTGTTTCTATAACATATGATGAATTTTCCATCCACCAATCATGTCTACCCAGTACTGTATAAACGTGGATGCCTTCTTTCTTCCCTTTAACTGCAATGCAATCAAGTTCTAGAGTTGCATATTCATCTTCAACTTGTTTATTGGTATTTGCACCAATAACAATCTTAACACCGTAAGGTTTACTCTGACCTTCTAGTCGTGCTGCGAGATTGACACCATCACCAAGGCAAGTATAATCAAAACGTTGACTAGACCCCATATTTCCAACCACAACAGTATCAGTGTTAATACCAAGACCCATACCAAATGCAGGAACACCTTCAGCGGTAACTTCTTTATTAAACGCATCTAAACTACCCATCATTTCTAGTCCAGTCTTTACTGCCATTTTTGCATGGTTCGGTTCGTCCAACGGTGCATTCCAAAACGCCATTTGTGCATCTCCAATGTATTTGTCAAGTGTGCCATTATTTTCTATAATCTTGGCAGTCATTGCTGTCATATATCTATTCATTATTTTTGTGAGTCCTTGCACATCTTTTCCATAGTGCTCAGAGATTGACGTAAACCCTCTAACATCGGTGAACATGATTGAAAGCTCTCGTGATTCACCACCAAGCTGTAGTAATTCAGGATTTCGCTGCAACTTTTCGACCAATGCGGGAGAGAGGTAGGTTGCAAACTGTTTTTTGATTTGGAGTTTTGCTGCGAGTTCAACAAGGAATTTGACAACGTAGCCGTGGAAAGAGACAAGGGTAATGGTAAGTATCGGGAACACAGCATCAACCAGATAGCTTGATCCAATGAAGAGGTAATAGCTGCCGAAAAAGGATCCTGCGGCAAAGATGATTGAGAAGATGTAGCCATGCTTGAACCTTGTTAGTAGTAATGTGATGATACAAATTAGTATCGTATATAAAAGTTCAACGCCATCTGCCCAATCTGGACGACTGATGTTACTTCCGCTTGCAACTGTGTCTAGTACAGAGGCTTGCAAGTAGTGCGGGTAGACTTCACCTCTTGCTGTAGATACTGGGTTGTTGAGCCCTCGCCCTGTAATTCCGACGATGACGATTTTACCTCCGAGATCCTTTGGCAAATTTGCCAAGGAGTATTCGGTTGGTCTGGATGACCAATCCACCCAGACTCTACTGTCACCGTCTGTTGTGATTTTTCCAAAGGCTGGAACTCTAACTGCTTCGATGGAGCCTTCGTTAATTTTAACTTGGAAGGAAGGATCTCCTGCGGCGACACGCAAGGTTTCAAGAGAGATACTTGGGTATAACTTTCCGTCGATGTTGATAAGCATGGGAACTCTGCGGATGACGCCATCGAGTTCAGGGAAAGTATTGACAATACCAATGCCAGCAGCGTTTTCATTAACAGACCTCACATTCGAAAGAATTGATTGAAATTTGATTCCAGGATCACCTTCGCCTATAATCGATACACCAGGTCGAAATGGTATCTGTGTTACGGAGTCAGTTATCTGATCATTTACTGCAGTATGCGGAAATACTACAGGGTGTTGTTTTAAAATAGCGCCAAGTTTAGAATCTTGACCAAAGCGATCACTGTCAGGAAGGAAAACGTTAAAAACAACCAACCCAGCACCATTCCTATAAAGAGTATCAATAATGGTGGCATATTCTCCACGTGGGAAAGGAAATTGTCCTTTTTGTCGAATAGTTTCGTCATCTATGTTTACCACAGCGACTTGTTGGGACACCGTGCTTTCTTTTGAAGTTATCAGTTGATCGAAATAACGTAGTCTTATCGATTCAACGAATGATGGATCTGCAATGCGAATAGAAATTAGTAACACCAGAGTAAGTAATGCCATCCATGGTGATAGTAATCTTTTCATTTTGATCCTTGTTTTATTGTAGTCTTATTAGATGTACTATCCATATTTTTGATAGTCAATAATGTTCCATTCTGTAGCAGAATAATTTCATATCCTCGATCTTTATTTATTAGCATAGTGAAACTGTCTTTGACATGACGATCTAACTGCCACGATTCACCTTTATCTATAACATACAATTGAGTGACAGAATCGTAGCCAACACGAAATGCATTCATAAACATAGTATCCAGAGCATTCTCTAGGTAGTTGTTACTTAGTGTATTTATATTTAAGTCATTGAATGGTAAATCATCTTTCCATACTGGAACATCTAATAAGTTTTTATCAAGTTCTGTATAAGCAAGCGCATCGTTCTTTGTTAACGCTTCTTCTTGTAGCCTTCTTATGATTTCTTTTGGCGGTTTTACAATCAACATGTTATCTATCATAGACTCAGATAAATTGAGTATAACTGCAGCTGCTGGTTTTTGCTCGGAGCCTGTTACAAATGTTGCCTGAAACGCTTGATTTAATGTAGTTATGCCTGCGCTTGTTATAACATCAATGGCGCCAACAGATCCATCTACGTTTGGAAGAAGAATAACCATTGACTGTCCTATTTCGTCAACAGTCATTGTAAATGCAGTACCACGAACTGCAACAGTGGCAGTTGGTGTTTTTATGTCTACGTTCTTGGAGTTTTCTCTGGCAACAGCACCAGATGCATATCTGACTGTTCCAAGGGCGACTTTCATGGCAAGTTTGCCTGTGCCCTTTGATTTTGGATCATAGACGAAATCATCTATAACTAGCTTTGAATGCTCAGTTACACGAACTTTCGTATCATCTTGAAATGTGATTCCAACGACACCGTTGGCTGTATTGATTGTGTCAAAAGACTCGACGCCAGAATTTATCTTAGCGTCGACCTTATTCTTACTTCTAACTATCTCACCGCTACCTTTTTGCTCTGTAACTTTACCAATATTTGCGTTAGCATTAATGCTGAACGATAGTAGTAGAAGTACTATTACCAGCAATATTAAGCGTGACATAGTTTGGTGTAACAGTTCCGTTTTGTGTTATTGAGACAGCATTGTTATTACCAATTACGGTGCTTTCGATTCTATGTCCAGGATTCATAGCAGTTCCGTTGGCACCATTCTGAACAGTAGTAAAGGTATTAGTATCACCAGTAATTGTTATCGTGTTCACAATGTATTTGCTATTCATCGTAGAATTAATGGTGTTATTGTTACCAGTAACGGTTAATGTATAGTTGTAATTTCCAGTATTGGCAGTTGATGCCATGGTGTATTCAGTATTGTTGTTATCACCAGTAAGCGTCATTACGATAAGACCACCGTTTGTACCAAAGTTACCCATATCAAATTTAGATGTGTTTCCACTACCTATTTGATAGATACTCTTGGTAGAATCTCCACCAATAAAGTTACCAATAATCGTGTTATTCATACCATCTTGTTCGATGGTCAGATTCATCGCATTCCCATCAATAACAAATGATGGGGTCAACATGTTTGTGCGATCACCGACTTGGTTACCAGAACCAGTCTGTGTTATAAGAGTTATCGAATTATCAGCGTTTGTTTGATCGATGTAAACGCTATTATTCCCACTTGCAACGGCATTGCCGAGTAACAAAGACATAATACTAGCTAGTATCGTCTTTTTCATTTATCTTCTCCAAGTTGTTTAAACTTCCAAAGCCCCTTACGCTCGCCTTGGTATACCATTTGTTCTACAGCTAAATCAACAGCTGCTTTAATTGCATATATTCCAGGTTCTGTAGATGTGCTACCAATCTCATTCTCAAAAATGTTTCTTCCTTGATCTATAAATTTAAAAGTAGAAACAGAGGTTGCTATACTCAAAATAGTTTTCTGAGTATTAACTGTCATTATAACTTCGCCAGTCTGTACGTTAACTGCTCGTATGGAGACCGTAACAATGTCTTCTTGATATTGAGCACTTGGTCCTATACCAAGATATCTCCAAGCAAAACCACCAGTGCGTTGATTTGTATCGTAAGAAACAATAGCACCTTCAATTATCATACCAGCATATAAGATAGGGCGAAGAATGTTCGGCTCTTTGGCTTCTTCTCTTGCGCTTCTTATAAGCTGTCTTTCTTTTAATAAATTGTCAAGTCCTACACGCTCAACGATTCTAAACCATTTACCATCTCCAACGTCAGCCAGTGCCTTCAACAATAAAGACTCAGCACCTTGAGTTACTGCGCTAGAGAATTTTGCTATTGAACCACCATCTTTTCTTTGACCAGTTTTATCAGTAAATGCATAAACAGCTACTACAATAGGTTGTCCACTTTCAGGTTCTGGAAATGGAATTTTAAATTTAGTCTTTTCTACTTGCTCTGCTTCTTTTGGATTAAACTGCATCGCTGGAGCAGCGCATCCAACCAGAACTAAAGATAAAAGTAGTGATAAGAGTTTCATTAGAACTTAAATTGCCCGACTGGTATTATTATTTGAGTGAGACTTCCATCTTTTCCTGTAACGGTTAAGTTTATTTCATCACCAGTTTTATTATAACGAATCGTGTTACCTTCAATGGTAACAACACCAGTATTTTGTGGGTTCTCACCAAACAACGTGCTAACTAATTGAGAAGACAACTGAGCATAAACACGAGACTCAAAGTTGTTTAAGAACTTTTGTAAGTTTGTATTCTTTGCTTCTGCTGCTACATCTTTAGCTTCTTGAAGTATTTTAGCTTCTCTTGCATCGTTACGAGTTCGTTCAGTGTTTTCAATTGTCTGAACATGTGACGAGTATCCAACACCATTAAATGCTGGTGACTTGAACTGAAATGCTAATTGCGCTGCTGCAGGATTAGTTATCAGTAGTGTTATTATTAGTATTGTGCTTCGCATCTCTTAGGGAAAGAATAACGTTAACCTTCTGATTCAAACGAATCAGGTCGTTGTCCAGCATACGAATTCTATCGATCAAAGCGATAAGTGTTTCGCTGGCACTAGACATAACAGGCTTAATTTCTGTTGTAACCCATGTCCATACATAAAATACAAAATATCCCATGCCGCCTGCTGCGACAATTGGAAATCCATATTTATTGATCAGTCCTGCTATATCCATTAGAATCACTCCAATCTACATCTTGTTCGTTTTTATGTTCTTCGTATTCACAGTCATGACATGGATATTCTTTAGTCATTGCACCGCAATATTTGCATTCAATCTCGTCTCGCATCGCTTTGTTCCGCTCTTGCTATTCTATCTAAATCTGGTGGGATTCCCAAAGCATGACTTACTTTAGTATCAATACGAACTACGTCATGATTCATAGTTGCTACACGTTTATCTAATGCACTGATGATACCGCTCATGCTCTTTACGCCAGATGTAACTCCAGCCAGGATGAACTTTAGTGTTAGGAAAACGAAATATCCAGCTGCAATGGCTGCAGCGATCGGGAAGCCAACTTCGGCTACTAATTTGAAGTATTCCATATTTTGATATCCAGTTAATATTGTTCTGTGTTACAGAATATATTTAGGATTATTGCAATTTATGGTGTGATTCTTCTCCCTGCAGAATCGTATTCGACGATCTTTTCTGACGTCGGATTCTGTTTATCTACAGTAGGAGGTTCTACAGGAGTTTCTGTTATAACTGGTTCTAGAATCGTTTCTTCTATCGGAACGATAACTGGTGGAATTATAGGTTCTCCACGATCTCGTTTGAGCTGCCAATTAGCTGCTATTAGAAGTAATACAGCTAGAGGGTCAAACACCGAAACGATCATAACGATAAGGATTCGAACTGCAGATTCTAACGTTCCTTCTCCAATATCATCGTATATCATTGCTGCGATATACTTTATAGGACCAACCTCTGCTTCCACTTTACGTATTTCTGCAGCGATTGGTGCACGTTCTTCATTTAGGCTACTTATTGTTTTCTGGTCAGCTGTTATTTCAGCCAATAATCGCTTCCGCTCGACTTGCTGGCTACGACGGATAGATACAGCTTTATCAGCACCCTTTTCATCAGCTGACCTAGCCATGACTTGGTCCACTGCCTCATCCATCTGTTTAAGTGCTTTGCGATTAACATCTATATTATCCTTTGCGGTCTTAATCTTTTCATCGTATACGGAAATCTTTGCCTGAACATCGCCACTAACTAAACTCTGATCCGAGTGTGCTTTGGATAGATAGCCAAAGATGCCCATTGAGGTTAGCATCATAAGAATCGTAAGAGCTACTACAAAGTAACTTTTCAATAGTAGTGGAATCTCTTTCCAGTTCTTATAAATCCATGAAGCTATAACTAGCTTAGCTACACCTAAGAGTGCACCCATCACTGCAATAGAAATTGGTGATGCTGCGAATATAGCCATAAGCCCTACAATTGCGTACCATTCAGCAACTGCAGATAGAGTTAGTGCTATCCCAAATAATAGATAGGTCATATTTTACCTTTAATGTGTGATCCGTGGATTCTGCATGATATTTGCCCGTTGTAGTATTCATCACTTTCAAGGACTTTTCTAGAGAATTGCTCTCTTGCCTCGACATACGAACACTCAGCTTTGGACTTACAATAAAAGAGAATTTCTCTGGTGAATGAATCAACACCAAGGGTCTCTACGTCCTTATTCAGTTCAATGTTAGAACCATAATATTCTAACCAGTCAGAATCTATTTTAGATTTTATTTTCTTCTTCTTTTTAGTACCGTTTTTCAGTGTGACAGTCTTAGTGGAAGTTTTAGAAAACTTCGCCAATTTCTTCCCGATATACATACGACTGTTGGCTTTGTTCACAATTAAGTAAACAAAGCCAACGCAGTCTTCGGGTAACTTTTCAACAATAGAGTTTTTAAATGTCCACATAGTGGACTATTTATTCTTCTTCGTCGAACTCCTCGTCTTCGTAGATATCAGCAGAGCATACAGGGCAATAGACAATGTCTTGTAACTGAACATCAGTTCCCTTTACCACTATCTTACCCGCATTTCCGCATGATTCGCATTCAAAAATCTTTGTTGTCATGCTGCTTTCCCCCAAACATCATTCCATGTACCAGATAGAGCACCCTTTGCATAGTCAGTAACTCTATTTTCAAAGAAGTTACCATGCACTGGTGCATTAATCATTTCTTCAACCCATGGTAATGGATTTCTCTTTACTTTAAAGATACCCTTCATACCAAGACCGATAAGTCTTCGATCAGCAATGTAGCGAATGTATTTCTTAACTTCTTCAGAAGTTAGTTCTCGCATATCACCTTCAGCAAATGCTAAGTCGATGAACTTGTCTTCAAGTTCTACCATCTTCTCAGCGATTGTATATATCTTGCCCTTTAGTTCGTCATTCCAGATTTCTGGGTTTTCTTTTACATACTCTTTGAATAGACGCATCATGTTCTCAGAGTGCATAGTTTCGTCAACTATCGACCACGTTACGATTTGACCCATTCCCTTCATGAGACCATGACGTGGGAAATTCAATAGCATAATGAATGAGCTAAACAGTTGCATACCTTCAGTGAATGCAGAGAACACCGCAATGTGGGTAGCAGTAGATTCAATGGTGCCATTCTTAGAAGAAATATCAAGCACGTAGTCATGCTTGTCTTTCATCTCTTGGTATTCCATAAACTGGCTGTATGTAACTTCAGGTAGTCCCAAAGTTTCAATTAAGTGAGAATATGCAGCAATGTGTAGTGCTTCACGTGCAGCAAAGCCCATCAACATCATACGAATCTCAGGCTGTGGGAAATATGGCAGATAGTTGTTAACATATCCACCAGCAACGTCAATGTCACCCTGTGTAAAGAAACGAAAGATATTGGTCAGGAATGTCTTTTCCTGTTGCGTCAAACTCTTTTTCCATTGCTTAACGTCCTCAGCCATAGGTACTTCTGTATGAAGCCAGTGCGCTTGCTCGTGTTTTAGCCATGCGTCATATGCCCATGGATAATTGAATGGCTTAAAGTGCGTTCTTTCGTCTGTAAGTCTGCTTGCTATTTTTTTAATCATTTGTCTTCTTCCAATTTTAACTCTATAAAGTCGTCGAATATTCTGACGCCAACGACATCCTTAAATCCTTCTTCTGGGATATAAACGCATACTCTAATAGTAGATCGTGGTTTAATTAGTTCACCACTATTTTTAGGATATAATGCTGCCCAATATTTTTTAATTTTATCAGCGATATCGTATGCGTCCATGGTCAACCTTCACATGCTAAACATTCATTACCTTCAGCTAATGCTTGAAGATCGATCTCTTTAATAACTTCTCGTTCAATTCGTTTAGACACTTTGTCTGCTTTTGCGATCTTATCAGAACGACAGTAGTACATAGTCTTCAAACCCTGCTTCCATGCTTGAAAATGCACAGCATGGATATATTTGATATGACTATCTGGACGGAAGAATACGTTCAACGATTGCGCTTGATCAATGTACTCTTGACGATCAGATGCATGTTGTACAACCCAACGTTGGTCAATTTCCATTGATGTTTTATACACATCTTTAGTCCAATCATCCATCCAATCAATATGTTGAACAGATCCATCATTGGCAATAATACTACTCCAGATTTGTTGATACTCATCGTCACCCTTTGGTGTTAATGGAGAACCATCAGGAGACAAGTGAGTCATGATAACCTTATCAAGAAAACGATTCTTATTTAGGTGAGAACCCGATAGAGTGTCTTGGCGATAAGCATTGGCACGATAAGGTTCAATACTAGGACTAGTATTGCCCATGAGAATGGAAGAAGAAGCATTGGGAGCAATAGCCATAAGATGACTAAAACGATTCCCAGTACCCACAGCATCAGGTGCTTCACCTCTTTCCAATCCCAATTTCTTATTCGCTTCATCCAATTTCTCTCTAATAGTTTTAAAGATTTGTTTATTCTTACCTACTGCTAGTGAAGATTCCCATGGGAGGTTACTCTTTTGCAGGTAGGCATGCCAACCCAGCGCACCGATGCCGATGCTTCGCTCACGCATTGCGGAATATTTTGCACGTTTGATTGTGGAAGGCGCATGATCAATAAAATACTGAAGAACATTGTCAAGCATTTCTGCAATATCAGCAAGGAAAGTAGGATGGGTTTTCCAGTTATCATAATACTCTAAATTTAGAGATGACAAGCAGCAAACTGCAGTGCGCTTTTCATTCGTTGGTAAAATAATTTCAGAACAAAGATTTGATTGGTGAACCTTTAGACCAAGATCTTTCAAGTGTTGAGGTAGTTTACGATTTGATTCATCAATAAAGTGTAGGTATGGCTCACCAGTCATCATACGCATTTCAAGAATACGTTGCCACAGTTCTTTAGCAGAAACAGTTTCACGAATTTCATTTGATGCAGGATCTACTAACTGCCACGAATCATCTGCTTCTGGATCCAACATTGCATTCTCAATCAACTGCATAAATGCATCAGGAATGTTAATGCCATGGTGCATGTTTAAGGTACGCATGTTCTGATCACCAGTAGGTTTGCGCATCTCTAGAAAATTAATGATATCAGGATGAGATATATCAAGATATGCAGCGTAACTACCGCGACGAGTCCTACCTTGACGGTAGGCGAGGCTTGACGCATCATACATCTTAAGGTGCGGCATGACTCCTGTTGATTTGTCGTCAGCACTGCGGATACCGAACCCAATACCGACACCGCCACCAAGCATGCTAAGCCAATTAGTTTCAGAAAGGTTATCAACTAGTCCCTCCGCTGTGTCTTCAATATAGTTAAGAAAGCAAGAAATGGGTAAACCACGCTTACTACGACCAAAAGAAAGAATTGGAGTACTATAACTAAGCCAATGATTAGAGGAGTAATCGTAAAGGCGCTGAGCGTGTTCAGGATTACTTCCGAATGCTTTTGAAACATACGCAAACCTTTCTTGCGGAGATACTTCTCCATCTCTCATGTAACTTTCTTTTAGTCTAATCTTACCCAACTCATCAAACAGACTATCCCTACTATAGTCTACATTAATCCCATGAACAACATCTGTCATACGTATTACCTTTTTATTATTTTGATACTAGACCTTCAACCATTGGGAAGATCTCCGAGATTACTTTTGCGCACTCACGTGCAATTAAAATGTTTTCCTTTTGTGTGCCATTACCAGAGCGAACCTGAATAAAGTGGATCCAAGAACGTAGAGTACCATTCATATACATACGTGATGCAGTCAAACCTTCTGGCAATACAGCACGAGCTTGTTCTTTAGCAATGCCATTGGCAATTGCCCATTTGTACTCTCTTTCAGCAGCATAGATTACACGTTTCTGTGCACGTTCCCATTCAATAGCAAGCAACCTTTGGGCGTCATCAGTATTATCAATCTCAACACTGTTTTGACGATTCTTTGTATCTTGGAATCTCGCCTCACGTACTTCAAAATGTAGATCCTTAGTTGGATCTGCGTAACGCTGTGAGAATTCTTGGAATGCAAAAGAACGATGACGTAGAATTTGGCGAGCAATGTCTCGAGTTGTTTCAATCTCAAGGCATGCACTTACCATTTCTAGTGGTGACCAGTGTTGGTTATTTATCAAATACTTGATGAGCTTTTCCGAGGTCTCAGTATTAAACTGATTGCTTGGATTCGATACACGAGCACAGAAAGCAATTAACTCTTGCACATCCATCAACCCTTCGTCATACATCTCACGAGAGGGTTTACTATAACTAATCATCCTAACTTTCATACTTTTCTCCATGTTGAATATCGCAGAGTTGCTTCCATACCAGTAAAGGTATTCGTATTTATTAGTTCTATAATTTCTCTTTGAGACCTACCAGAAAGTATCATATCATTAATATCTTTTTCCACAACACTATCGGGATACATACAAACGCTGAAGCCAGCTTCAATGTACTTACCCATTTGTTTTACAATTTCTTTATTTCTTGGTTCATTGTCCATGACAATGGTGGCATTCGTCAGCAATTGACGAATAGTTGGAGTATCAAAACTTGCGCCAGATACAGCCAGTGAGTTTGGTAGAAAGAGAGAATCAATCGGTCCTTCAACGATGTAAATTCTTTTGCTATAATCTACACGTTCTAAACCAAATATCTTTTCTTGAGTCTCATCTACCTTAATAGTATAATACTTAGGCTCTTCATCTCCGTATGCTCTACCTTGAAAAGCAAAACACTTTCCAGCTGGAGTAAACATGGGTATAATCATGCGTGGATGTTCGTCAACAATAGGTTCTTGAAACTTTGGATTGACAGAGTTAACAAACTTTTTGAATTTAGGAGCAAAATACAAAAGATTCCAATGTTGCTTGGGTATCTTTCGACTAATAACGTATTGAACTGCAGGATGAGTTTCATCTAGAAGATCAAGTCGCTTCACAGGACTTAAGATGTCATCTTCTAGTAGAATTGATTCTGTCTTTGGGAGTAAGGGTTCAACCTCTTTGTGATCACTATACTTAGATGCGCCAGCTTTGTAGCGTTCCAGTACATATTCATCATAAAGTTTTGTGTCTACATACTTGATAAGATTACCAAGATTTGTGCTATAACCGCAGTTGTGGCACTTGCAAAAAAGATCAGCTTTTGCCCTATAGATATATCCACGTGCCTTGATCTTATTTTTGGAACTATCACCACAAACTGGGCAAGAGTAGTTCCAAAGATAATCTTTCTTTTTCTTAAAGTTACGCAGCCTTGTGCCAACATAACCTGCAAATTTTGTGTCAATGTAAAGCATATGTCCTCATGTAGAGTATCTATTATACCCTAAATGAGGACAAAAAGCAAGTTTATTTTAAATACTTTGCAATTTCACCAATGTGTCCAAGAATAAAACCAAGGGCAGCTGCAGCGCCAATAACATACCACTTCCACTTTTCAAGATCTGACACTCTACTTTTTAGTTTATCGAGGTCAGTACCAACCTGTTTAGAAATAGTAACATGTTGATCTTGTGATATTTGAGCATTAGCTTGCATCTTATGTTCGATACGTGTTTGCATATCGTCCATCTTATCAATGATTTCCCTATTGCCTGTAGTGATTCTAGAGTGAACTTCTTTCACATCAGCCTTGAGGTCTTTGACATCATCTTTGATACCTTCTACTTGTGCTTCCAATTTAGCTATTCTCTCTAGTTCCATCTGTGTATTCCTGCTAGTTTTTATTGAACAGTTTTTCCTGTTCTTTAACCCACTCTTGCAGTGCTCTTAACTGTTCGGCATTTTGGTGGCATATTGAATAGTTTCCAACTACGGTTTCTGTTGCGGTAGAGAGTTTAACTCTTGAGGCGGTTTCATCAGCAACTCTGGTGGGGTCGGGAACTTCATTTTTACTGGCACTGTCGTGGAGCACGATATAAGAGTTAGGCAAAGTACACTTAGCATCAGACTCTTTGGTAATATACTTTGGTACTTCTTTAATAATGACATCACCCTTCTCCTTAACGACTTGAACCTTTGTAACATATTTAGTTACGACCTCTGTTGTCTTCTCAGCAGATTTAGTTTCTACCTGAGCAACTTTAACTTTAAGGTCGGCAACTTTTACAAGCCATGCTTCCTGATTGGAAATGGCTCCTTCCATAAAGGTTCCAAAAACTATTAACAATAAAGAGCCTACTTGAATAGGCAGCTTGTATTTTGATATAAATGGTATAAAACTTAAAACAAAGGCAAAGATGAGACCTAAAATGCCGCTAATAAGCAGCACATGAAATATCCAAAAGGGTATCCATTCAAGAGCCCACATTATACACTCACTGGTTTATTTCTACGAACAATTGTTTTATATTTCTTTACCGTCTTTTTGTTTATCAATGGTTCATCTAATTGAGCAATTGCACCACCGCCAACGTTGTTGACTGGTGCATCTTCTTCCATAGATCTAATAAATTTATTAACTGTAATCTCTTCTTCAGCAAGTGTAACTCCAGCATTTAACTTTTCTAATACACTTAGAAACTTACTTTCCATAAGAGATGTAGTTCTATCTTTGCTGTCATAATACTCACGTACCATAAACAATGCTGCCACTAAACTTTTAAGATTATTCTCACCACCTGGTAGTTTATTGATAATCTTCTTCATGTTGAATACTAAACGATGTAGGTAAGTGTATGAGTCTTTTTCTTCAGATGTGCGAAGAGAACCAGACTTTTTAAGATTGGTTCCTTTATCATCGATGATGCCTAGCTTAAACGCTTGCGTGTCTTTGAAAGGTTTGACTAACATAGTCAAAATCTTATAAGCTAACAAGTTGTCTACTATTTGACTCATTAAATTTTCCTTAGAGATTCTATCACGTTTTCATCTAATGCATAATCAGATGTTGTTATCGAATATTCTGGAACATTTTCTGGCATTCTGTTTAAAAATATCAAAAATGTTATCAGTATGTTCCAATGTTCTTTATCTATGCTATAGAATAACATTTTGGTAGCTGCAATACCAAATAAATTATAAAGAACGATGATATGATTTAATACCAATCGTTCTTTAAGTTCACCTGTGTTTTTGTATCTGGAAAATAATTTCTTGAGATACAAAAATCTTTTTAAATCAGAGTCAAATTCTTCTAAGCTATGACACTGGACATTATCGTAGTGATGCATAGCAAATAGAAGAAAGTTACTTTCATTCAGTTGATCATAAACCATAATCATTATAATGGGGCATATGCCCCATTAATTAAGCAACAGTTAAAGTCACTGCACTAGAAGTCACATCAGCAGCACCAGCTGTAGAGATAACTACACGATACTTGTCACCATCTGTGGCACCAGCGCCGTCACCAGTTGCTGTAGCACCAGTAGTGTAGCTTGCGTTAGTTGCAGCAGAGATGTTAGCCCATGCGCCAGCACCTTCTTGTTGGATCTGCCATTGATATGTCAAGTCACCGTCACCAGTTGCAGTAGCTACAACAGAGAATGTTGCAGGTGCTGGAGCAGTAACTGATGCGTTACTAGGTTGTGTACCAATAGTGATAGCACGATCAACTGTAATAGTATCTTCAGCATCGCCAGATACAGCAGCAGTAGAAGCCAATGCAACCAAACACTCTGCCTTGTGACGAGTGCTAGACTGAGAGTCTGTATAAGTACGATAGATCCACCAGCCTGCACCAGTGATACCTTTAGCCTTGTTTGCAGCAACGCTTGCTTCGTTAGAGTCAACAAAGACTACAGTTGGAGCAGTTAGTTGAAGAGTGTCTGCAGTACCTGCGCCAACAGCGGATAGGTTAATTGCAGTTCCTGCAGTTGCATTAGATGCAGTAGTTGCAAGTTTAATGCTATCGCCATTAACACGAATAGCAAAGTATGTAGTGCCATCAGTCAAACCACCAATTGCAGTTCCTGAAGATTCATATGCAACTGCATCAGCAGTCATGAATCCATGTCCTGGAATTGCAATAGTCTCAGCAGTTGTGTTGACAACGCTGGTTGAAGTTGCGTCGAAAGTGTTTAGTTTAGTTAGATGCTTTGGTTTATCAGCCAATGTATCTGTTTTTCCCCATAGTGCCATGGTTTTTCTCCTTAATTATCTTGATGGAAGACGTAGTGAATGAGTAGCCATTCCACCTGATTCGTCTGATTTTGTTGTTACCTTCTGATTTGCACCAGACTTGGATCCTGCAGGGCGACCACGACCACGTCTCTCTTGGGTCTTTGGTGCTTCTGCGGTGTCATTGTCGCTGAAACGACGAGTAGCTCTTACACCCTTGCCCGTATCAACGATATCATGTCGTGCGCCAGCGCCAGTTGTGCGCTCTTTATCTGCGAATTTCTTTTTATATTCTGCTGTTCCTGGCCATAGTGCTTCCATGAACTCTTTATATGTCATTGGCATGTCTACTCCTTCGCGCATTTGTCCGCCAAGATTTTTACTAACAGCGAACTTGTGAGTTTCGCCACCACCAACTTTACCACCCTTGTTAGCTTGAACATGAATGTTCTTGCCATCGTTCTTAGTGACTTTACCAGAGATCTTATCACCAGTCTTAGAGTGATAGAAATCAATCTCTTGACCACTCTTCATGTACTGCGCCATTGTTGGGTGCATCTTACCAGCTTGAGCAAACTCACGATGGTTGACTTCATCGATCTGTTCAACTTCTTCTTTAGCCAAACGGTCAATTGCTGCGTCAACGCCATCTCTGCGTCGAACGTATTTTTCTTTGTATTTTAGAGCCTTTGCATCTGCTGCTTTTTTAATGTCTGGTTTTCTTGATCTATCGCTTATATTATCATAGTCACCAGCATATTTGTGTTTAACTGCGGCATCTCTCATTGCTTTCTTAGCATAAGAACTTAAAGTCTTTTTGCTCAGTTCATCTAGTTCTTCAACTTCTTCTTTAACCATACCAGCATGATTAGAGTCGTGGACGATATATCCTTTTTTCTTATAGAACTTTTCGCCTACTTTCTTAGCACCCTCTTTGTTATCACTGTGTGTAACGATAACAGTCTTTTGAATCTTTTCTTTACGCTTAGAAACCATTGTATGGTCAGGATCAGAAACTGTTACAGAGATACGATGCTTCATTAAAGATGGAGCAACTGGTGCTTGTTCTTCAATTTCTTCCTCTTCTTTCAGTCTACCATCTGCTTGAGCAGATCTTAGCATGGCTGCACGATCCGCATAACTGCTACGCTTAACATCTTTAGCAGCTTTCTTCTCACCTGGAGTTGGATTCTTAACGTGCTTAAGTGGATCAAACTTTTCTTCCATTTCTTCCTCTTCTTTACGTAAGAGTTTGAAGTCATGGGCATCAACTTTGCCATTCTTGTTCTTATCGATCTTGTGCTGATTGCCTTTGAGTTCTTCTTCGACTTCTTCAGTCTCTTCTTTGACTCCACGCTCAGCTTCTAGCTTTGCAGCAATTGCCATCTGGCGCTTCTTTTCATCGGACTTGCCAGCAAACTGAGGTGCGTCAGACTTTTGAAAGTCTTTAATAACATCACCCATAGATGCTTTGGAAAGATTCATCTTTTCCATAATGTCTTTAAAACTTAACATAGAGGTTTCCTTTTCTTCGTGGAACGATGGAGTTTTACCAGTAACACGTTTATAATTATCTGCAGATTTCTTGGCTTTTTCTTCTGCATCTTTGGCGATATCATGGTCACCTTTGGCTTTAGCGTTCTTAGCAGCCTGAGTGTATCTACGATAATCCATGAGATGATTTTCTTCTAAATCAACTTCTTCTTTTTTAACCTTGTCTTTATGCTTCATGGCAAGTTCATGGTGTTGCTCAGCCTTCTCAGCATGCTTATCTGCTTCACCATGGCGACCTCTGCTTCCATGCCACTCAGCCATATTGTCATGATGGTCTGCCATATGCAAGTGGTAGTCAAACGTGTTACCATACTTCTTAGCAGCGTCGGCAGAACGTTTATTTTCTTCTGCCTTTTCGAATGCGCCTTCAGTCACAAGATCTTCATTAGTCTTACGAGCACCAGTGATACGATCTAAAGCACGATCAACACCTGCCTTGCGCTTCTTGCCCATATCTTTTGCAATACGATCATACATGTTTGGTTTAATACCAACTTTATCTAGATGTTTCTTTGTAGCAGCGCCATAGTAATCACCAGCAAGTTTAGAAGAGATCTCATCAATCTGATCAACTTCTTCCGAGTAAGAACGACCAGACTTTTCGTCTCTGCCACCTAGTGGTTTGTATGGTTCTGCTTTATTATTGACTGGTTTAGCATTGGCTCTTGCTTCAGCTGCCTTTTTAGCCCAATGAGCTTTTTCTTCTGGACTTTGTTCGTGCTTCTTCAAGATCTTTTGCATATAGTCAGGAAACAAGTGGTGGTCTTCGTAACCTTCTTTAACTGGTTTACGCCACTCTTTATTTCCATGATGACGATCTAGATGACGCTCTAACGCTTTCTTATCATCAGCTGTTACATTCTTGTGATAGTATGCTTTCTTTGCAGTAGCAGAGTCATACATTTTAGGATTACTTGCGATCTCGCTTGGATCTAGTGATTCATCCAATTCAATTTCTTCTTTAACATCATCACGCTCAGAATCTTCTTTATCTTTAAAGACAATATACTTATGCGCTTTTCTTCCAGAAGGAGAAACTTTATAGTCTGAACGAGCCATCTCTTCTTTTTCTGAGATTTTCGTTAGCAGTTGTGAATACTTTAGCATGTTAGTCCTCGATCTTTAAGCATGAACGAATCATCCACGCATGCTTTTTATGTTTGTCTAATCTTGATGCAGCGTAGTCAGCCATGCCCTGTTCATTAGCAGAAGAAGCAACATCGAATAATTTATTTAGGTTTGCTATTAACTCTTGATTGTCTTTGTTTAGGTTTCCAAGCATGCCCATTACAGTGCTAGGCTTAAAGGTATCTTCGTCAATAGATTTATACTCATATAGTTGCATCACGGACAGCGGTGCATATTCACCCAATACTCTTAGGTACTCTGCCACAGGATCTACTTGAGCATAAACATCAGAATAGATCTCTGCAAAGAAGTCGTGGTATTCGTTGAAGTTAATACCCTCAACATTCCAGTGATACGATTGCGCTTTAAAGTACATGACAAACTGATTTGCCATTAGTACCTTTAGCGTTGCTTTTAGTTCATCCATATTTAGCAGTTCCACTTTCTAAGAGCCAGAGCTTTACGTGTTGGCTCTCCGTTTGGTTTCTTCATCGAGCCTTCCATACCACCCATACGTGCGCAGAAAGACTTACGGCGATTAGCAGCTTTGCTACCAGCTTTTAGCTTTGATGGTGGAGTAGTAACTGCCATCTTTAAGTTACCACCAGTCTTAGCATTGTAAGCATCAACACCCTTTTGTGTTAAACCACCTTCAGAAGACTTGTGTCCTTTTTTATCGATAGCATATTCTAGCAATTCAGTATCGTCAACTGATTCTAAAGCTTCCCAGATAGCTTCTGAATCAAGACTATGTTCTTTAGCTAATTCCTCAACAGTTTCTTCAATAACATCAAATTGCTCGTCCGCAGATAGTTCTTCTTTAATAGAACTTTCTGACTTTCTATTATCCAATTTGGTAAACGCTTTAACAAAATTAGGACCACTTTTCATGCGTTTTGCGTCACTGCGTTTTGTGGGATCCATTCTGTGCTTAAGGTTATCTTTATCTAATTTTGTTAGATAACTGGTTAGCGTAGCATCACTAACTTCCGCCACAACTTCTTCATTTGCTGCTTTGAATGCTGCATCAGTAGGAGCACCTTTGCTACCTGGCTTACGCATTTTCTCGCCAGAGCCAGCTTTGATACGCTTGCGCTTAGCGTGGATATTATCCCATAAGCCACGTTCGCCTTCGCCTAATTGTTCTTTAACGCAAGATCCAGGTGCGCATGGCTTTGTTCCAGGAACACGTTTGTGTCCTTTCCAGCAGTCACATGCTTCTTTTAAGTAGTCTTTAAATGAATTCATAATTGTTCCTTACATTGCTACACTTGGTGTAGATTGCGTATACTTAGTGTGAGACAATCTAGCCTTTTCCATTTTACGTACACGTGGAGCCAGCTTCATAGCAACTCTATTGATAGTATCTTTACGCTTTTCTAGAGTTCTTTCAATTCTTTCTTTCTCACCTACAGATAGTTTATTGATATCGCGACCACGAACCATACGCTGCTTCATTAACTTAATGGCAAGACGTCTTGCTCTTTTGTTAATTGTTGCAGGTGGGGAGTAACGCTTTAGTGCAATTTTAACGGAACGTTCACGCTTTGATTGGGTCTTAGCCAAACGCACACGAGCACGGATTCTTTCTGCTCTAGAAAGAACTTCCATTAAGGTAGATTCTTTGATCTTTTTATTTTCTTCGTCATCTTCGATTTCTTCACCAGTGTCATCATCGACTAGAGAAAACTCATCATCTTCATATGCATCATAGTAGTCATCGTCAGACATCTTTTCGATATCGTCATCGAAGTTGTCATCAAAGTCTTCTTCTGGGGTGTGAATTGCAGGCATTTCTGGTGTGTTGTTTACAAATGCATCTTGAGCTTGACTAACTGTTCCAAGCATTTGAGAGTCATCTGGTAACTTAACTGCTTTACCTTCGATAGTCTTTTCGCCTAATTGTTTTCTAATCTTTGCAAGACGAGCATGATCACTACCTACTACTGCAGGATGTAAAGTATGACCAGTCTTCATTTTATGATTGTGTTGGATTGCATCTTGCTGAACCATCAGTAGATCTTCTTCATTCTCTTCTTTTAGCTTTTGTGGCTTAAGAGTTCCATCAAACTTAATACCAACATCAGTAGCTAGTTGAAGCATGTTGTCTAAGATCTTCAATGCTTCTGCGTTTAGAGCTTTATTCTTTACCTTGCGTAAGGCAGAATTAACCAACTGTTCTGGAGAACTTGACGCTTCAGCATTCTCAGTTCCAAGCATAGTTGCTATCATACGAGCAACTTTTACTTTGTCAGTTGATTTTAATGTCTTGTTTGTTAATTCTTCGTTCATATCTTCCTCTATGGATTCTTGGAATTCTGCTTTACCAGTTTCTGCAAAGTCACCAAGCATAGCTTCCAATTCGTGTTGATGCATATGCCAATAATCCATATGATGCATAAATTCTCCGACTCTGTCTAGAGATTCTTTGGCTTTATCGTGAGCAGCTTTCCAATCATTAACTTCGTCTGGTTGTGGACCTTCACCATATCCAATATGGGAATCGTTCAAACCCATATATGTATCAGTTGCTTTGATAGCATTTAAGACTGCGATTGGATCGGCAGCGCCAGCACGTTCAATAGTTTGCATAAATGCTTTTGCAGCATCAGGAACGTGGTGGAAATTCTTTGTGGTATAGCCCTTAAATGTAATTTCATCTGGAGCATAGCCTACAGGAACATCTTCTCTGATTTTAGTTTTTGCTAAAACTACATCATGTAACCACTTGCGGTGGGTATTTCCTACAGAGTCAACAACTGTTAGATAGTTAGCGCCTCTGTCTAAGATCTCATATGTAGAACCACCACTTTCTACAAATTGTCCTATTTGGAATATCTTACCTTTGTGATACTTCTCACGGATAGCATCAACTGTAAACTTTACTTGTTCTTTAACAACGTCTAGACCCATACCTTGACGAACGTCATTCATCAAACGACGACCATCAATGTCTCTCATAGAAGAAGGTAAACCCTTCTTGAACTGAGCATAGTCACCTTTAGAAGCAACAGCACGCATCTTAGAAGCAGACATACCTGATGCGTCATCAGAGTCTGGATCTCGTTCACCTGCAGAAATAACCATTACCGAATCGAAATGAAACTCTTGACCATTATATCGGTTCAAGAGTTTCTCGTATTCAGGAATTCGGTCGCTGCCAGCAACCATGATTAAGTTCTTATACTTTTTATTAAGTTCTTTTGCTGCTTCAATAAACGTACGAACAGTTGCACTTGCTGCAACGAATTTGGTGTCAGGGAACATAAGGTTCAAATAGTGAACCTTCTTTTCTACAGTTAGGGGATTCTTTTTAGCATCTAGAGTTTTAGATGCATAGATGGCGTGAGAAGCATTGTGAGTCTTAGCTAATTTCTTAACTGTCTTGACTAATAGCTCGTGCCCAGATGTGGGTGGGTTGAATCTACCGAATGCGAAAACAACGGTATTGGAAGGCAACTCTCGGACTAACTGATTAAACTTTTTCATTGTTTCCATCTATAAAAATATATCTACTATTATTTAGTCATTTTAAATTCTGACTTATACATACTAGTTATGTTCTTGCCAGTTTACTATACCAACAGCATCATCATTGTTAGTAGTGGCGATTGCTGCTAAGCACCATATGTCTGACACACCTGCTATGGTTCTACCTAATTGTTGGCTAAAGTCTATGTCATTGGAAGTAACCTGAGCAGATCCACCCTTGTTAGATCCTACAAATACACCTTGTGTTATTACTTTTCCACCAGAAAGAGCAGTTGCAGAAATGTCATATTCTACTGTGCTATCTGTACCAGCAGAAGTCCAATTGGCTCCCGTGAGAGTTGGATTAAGAATAATACGATATGCAAAAGCTGCTAGTTGTAATCCAAATACATCAAATGCGGTTGGAACTACAATAGAGTCTATAGCAGTTGACGCCAATCTTAAACATACTAAAGGTCTATAAACTGTGTTGCTAAGATCTTTACCAGTCAGTGCTGTTCCTATGGCACGGGTTTCGCTACGATTCATATAGCCACCCTCTGATATAACTGTGGAACAGATCGCTCTCATTGAAGCTGCTGGTCCAGTACTAATAATTTCATATCGTAACGGTAATGTAGCAGTGGTCATATAGACTTTGTTTGCTATATTAGCATGATGAAAAGTATGACACACAATAAACTGTCCATCTATAACAAATCCGCAACGAACCGATCCTACACCTAACCATTCAATGTCACACCAAAAAATCTGTGCTTTAGAAACATCTAATGTTATTCCACTAGCTCCAGTCCCATCTAATTTATCACCATTCCAAGAACTTTGAGCGAACTTTTCTGTAGTGTCATCTACTGAACCAGAAGTATATTTTCTAATAACAAGATTTTTTGTGGTTCCTGCTACTTCAAAATAGATTCCGTTCTGTGCTCCAAAATATCCAGCTCGTTGAGTAACTCCAGCAGTAGGAGTATTCATAACAAAAGTCAACATACTTAATAAACTTTTTCCAGGCTGATAGGAAAACACTTGTTTACTCTGACGAATAGCTGATCCTGCGCCAGTGGTTGCCATTAATATAGAACTTTCATTTGGCAAGAAAGTTGAAGCTGCTGCACCAATATCCTGTTGATCCCACTTAAATGCGTTGTCCGAAAAGCGCACACCCCCATCAAATAAAGTATATGGATTACTCACACGCAGTCTACCGAATGCATCTGATTGAGTTGGAGCAAAGAAACTCGAGTCAGAAGTTCCCTTAACAAAGATTGGATTTGTATCAGAATTGGTTGATGTATTCTTAGATACTGGAATTGGATTACCAGAATCATTTTTAATCTCTCCATCAAATACTGCTGGAATAGTTAGACCAGTATCAACAAAGATTGGATTTTCTGAAGAGTTTACTGTAGTGTTCTTTGATACTGGTAATGGATTACCAGTATCATTCTTAACTTCTTGATTGTTTGTGAACAAATATGTCATACGATTCTCCAGCCATTGCGATATATCATCTGAATGGCACCATTGTTAATTTGAATTATAAATCCGCCAGCATCATTGTCAACATTGCCGAGGACAGTAATAGGGTTTGTTTCTGCATCACCATCTTCATCTTTGATGATCAACATACGACCAGAATTTGCAGATGTTGGTAGGGTTATGGTAACTGGACCAGCATAGTTGACACCAATGTAGTAATCAGTATCCTGAACAGTATAAGTTGTAGTAGTCACTTCAGTTGTATTATATACAACTTCATATGGATTGATGTCATCAAATACAAATTTCTTGCGAGCACCATCATACTTTAACCAACGACCATCAGAGATTGTTTCTCTTGCAACGTCGTCTAGATAGCGAAGGTTTACTTCACCACCACCTGGACCAGCATTTTGAATCTTACTAATCCACTGTTCAAGAAATTTAATCTTGTCCTTTACAGTTTTAATATCACGTTGCGTGACATCTGGTTCTTGTTTCTGCGGTGGCAGATATGATGCAACATCTGGCAGTTGTGCAGCAGGTGGGACAACTCCGATAGGTGTTGGTAGTGGAGCAACTTCAATAAGAACTTCTTCAACGATAGGTTCAACTACTGTTTCAAGTTCTTCTTTCTGCTTCTTTAGAGAAGATAGTTCTGCGAAAACATCATTCAGATCGAACTCAAGTTTTTCTTTGAGTTGACTCTTGATCTCTTTAGTTTTCTGAACCTTAGGATCTTGACTCTTGATGATAGATATCTCTGAGAATAAACTTCCCAGATCTGTCTTGATGTTTTCTTTGATTTCCTGAGAACGAATGGCAACTGGGTCTTTCTTTTTACCCTCTGCCATTAGTTTCAGAAAATCATTTAATTCGCTCATCTCTGCCATCCTTTAATAACATCGGAAGAGAAGTTAGCTTTACTAAATTCCATACGATTAACAATCTTAACAGCACCACCTGATAGGTGATCAATTGCCACGAAACCTTCTACGCCAGTAACTTTGAATCCAGAAGCAGTCTTAATAAAGGTAGAGATATGACCAGCTTCGTTCATCTTGTTAATAATCATTTCCTTGATGGCTGTTAGCTTCTCGGCTATCTCAAAGATCTTAACGATCTCACGCTTGTCGTGATTGGCAAAGAATGCCAGAATCTTCTTACGCTTTTCTTCTTGAACGTCTTTACCCTTTTGAGTCTTCTTGGTATCAATTTCCTTCTGGAACTTGTCATGAATATAATTGAAAAGTCCAGTGACATGTGCATTGATGTCAGTGATTGGTGTGTTGGCTTTGATCTTGGAGTTGTTGTAGGTCTTAACCTGCATCAATAGATCTTCATCACGGGAGATTGCGTTGAGGGTTAGTGGGTTCATTGATTGAAACATGGAACCTACATCAGAAAGCATTTTAGTTACTGCAGCAGTCTCTGACTTAGTAAACGTTGCAGTTCCAGAATAGTCTTTATAGTTTGCATCATCCATCCATATGGTAGAAACATCCTTGAACTTTTCTACGATACCTTTACCAAAGGATGCTGACATAGTCTCAAAAGATTTACCTTCGTAGGTAGTGTGCCAAACGATACCAATCTTAGCTGAACGAATCTTAGCACCTAGTTCGCTAGAGTAAGGGATAGCGTAAACAATAGTGTTTGGATGGAAGGTTACGTACTTCTCACCATCAATAGTCTCGATCTTTTTATCATCGGTGAACATAAGGTCACCTTGATAAACACCAGACTTGATGCCTAGTTTCGAGAACTCCGAGAGTGCAATTTTAAACTTGTCTGCTAGATCACCAGATAGTTCAGCGTCAATTTCAGCTGCGGTCTTGTATACTTTAGGCTCTTTGTTGAAGATACCTTTCTTAGCTACAAAGAACTTTCCATCTCTTGGATCTATACCAGCAAAGATAGCTGGTGCGCCATCCCACTTAACAGTGGCAGTGATCTTAGAAGTAGAGTTACCAGCAAGCATATCGCGAAGGTCACGCAAGAAATTGATAGCTTTGCGGGCGCCAGCAACACCTTCATTGAAGACTAGGTCTTCAAGGTGCTCCATATGAGTATTCTTTTCCTCAATGATAAAGGACTTTAATGATTTCATTACCATGGATCTCCAGATAGTTTTACTGAAGATGCCATCTTTTCTGATTCGAATTTGAAACGGATCTTCATGATTTTCTTTTCACCTGCCTTGACGCCAATAGACTCATTGCCTGTTTTTTCAAGAGTGACTTTATATTTTGCTAGTGCGTCCAACTTTTCATTCTTTGTTGGATCCATTGCAACTGCTCTGTATGGTTCTTTGTTACCTTGACCAGTGACTTTGATGTAAGGTGGCTTGACGATCTCCGCATCCATCCAGTCACTTAGTAGATACTTTATTAGTTCAGGTTGTTTGAATTTGTTTAGACGAACTAACAATTCATCACGCATTGCAGCTAAAATCTGAACACCGATTTCTTCAGTTTGTTTCTTTATACCTGGATTAGAACGAATGTGTAACTTTCGTGCAGCAGAGGCTTCAGGTAATGCAAATTTTCTAATAGTTTGTTTAAGTTGGTTGTCGTATTCTTGAGCCAACTTCATATTTAAGTTTCTATCAACAGTACCTAGTCCTGGATTTTTAAATCCAATATCACCGCTACCTTGCGTAGCTTTAGCAGACAATCCAAGGAAACCGTCAGATGGTCCTGATGTAAATTTAACTAGTACGTCAGTTGGATTCTTTTTCTGGTCGACTGGATAGCCAACTGCTCTAGTCATAGAGTTTGGTCTAGCAGTCCACCAAACATCTCTAATAGGTGTCTTATATCCATTGGCTTTAGCCCATACGATAAACTCTTGTGCCATTACCCTAGCTTTACCAATAGCATCAGCTACCTCTGCGGGCGTGGCTTGTTTGGCACGCATATTGAATTGTTCTTTTGCGTCGTTATCAAACCATTTTTCTCCAGCTAGGAAATATCCTGTCTGGATTTCATTAATGTCGGATAGAATTGTATTAGCAGTAGCCATAGTGTAACCTGATAGTTATAACCTATTATTTAGGCTTCTTCAGCACACGATGATACTTACGCTCCCATTTACCTATTTGCTGAATAATCTTAGGGATAGCTTCATTGTTACGATAGTCGTAGTTGAAGGTTTTAAGAAAATATCGTAGGGTGCTGGAATCGTGACTTGTGTTTGAACGAGCAAGCAGATCTTCTATGGAAAATTTTGGACGAAAAGATCTATAATCTATCCATACGCAATGAGCATAGGCTTGGATCTCATCAAAACCAGATAGATATTGTCGCTCATCATCTACTTGTTGTTTACCAATTTTTTTATATGGAACTATGTAGTTACTCCACTCATCTCCACGACGATCAAACTGCATAAAGTGAATGATCTCATGCATAAGAACCTGTATAAGTTTATACTTAAACCTGTCCCATGTAGGAGGAGTAAAGGGGAATGTATCGTAGTATATAGTTCGAATCTGTAGAACACATTGACGCACATCAGGGTCGTATTCTCCGCCAACAGCAATATACTTCTCGTATATTTTGGCTTTAGATATCTCAGGCGTAAACTCTAGCCGAGTTCGCCACTTTTTAAAATAATTGGAAAGACCCCGTTCATCATTCTTATAACGATCTAGATCTTTCCAAACTTTTGCGGGGATGAATTTAGCCCTAAATGGACGCTCATGAAAATTGAGCATATCCATCCAATTGAAATTAGCTTCTTCTAGGAATTTCATCGTATTCCAGAAGACTCTTACGCTATGCTAGATGGGAATCCAGAAACGCTAGAACCTTCGCTTGCTCCTCTAAGTTAGTGTTTGCAAACTCAGTAATATAGGACATCAATTCAAAATTTGAAAGCAGATTACTATATTTAGTCGCCCTGCCTTTTAGGAAAACCTCCGACTGATCAGAGCCACGTTCGGCATATCGTTCCTTAAGCATAGTATCAGGAACCTTTAGATATACAACTTGCAAGTCTCTGTTGGGCAGAGCCATGCAGAACTCCAAAAAGGATTGATTGAAGATTCTATCGCCTTCGAATAGGACATTGCACTTAGTACCAGCTACAAACTCTTGCGCTGCTGGTTGGACTGCCATTGATAAGCGATCAGTTCCAGCAAAGGTTTCTCCGTCCTCGTACTTACCTAAGACATAAGTATCGATCTCTTCGCAATACATAGCATTGAGTAGTTTCTTAGGCTCGCACTTATTCCAATCGTAGTTATCGATAAACTTACGGAAAAGAGTAGTTTTACCAGTTCCTGGTTGACCACCAACAGCAATAATCTTTTTCATCCAAACATCTCCAATCCAATATGTTGAGGCTCTTCATCATCAAAGAACCAGTCTAAGTTTTCTATTCTACCTGATCTAATAAAGTTAGGATACTTTTCTTTATTGATTCCTCGTTTATGGTCTAAGCGAAGGTCAATAGTTTCGTTTCTAGCTTGCCATAGAACATCCCAATCGATACCGTACCAACCATCTTTCTCGCATTGCATAACTTCTTCAGCTTGACGATCAAGATAGTAACCAAGATAACGACCATGCTTTTCTCTAAAGATCTTCTTGAAAGAACACAGGCAGGTTTCCATTGTAAAGAAGTCAACTTGATTCTTTAACTCAGGGAATCTTCTGATGGTTTCTTCTAAGATTTCTCTGGCTTGACTTTCAAGAGATACATAAGCTGCTCTGTCCAGTTTCTGATCGTACTTGTCATCTTCGCCGAGGGCAAGATGCAACCCATTACGGTGAGAGCGAGACCCATCATAATCGTCAAGCATGAGACTAGTAGGGCTAATCCGAACATCAGCGGTATGCTTAAGATGCTGAAGATAAAACCAAGTAGAATAACGACCAAATTTATGCAGCTGTGTCTTAGCACTTTCCCACAAATTATCAAATGACTTTTCCTCGTTGTCTCCATAATGAGCCTCCATAACTTCACGTTGAGATTTGCCACCAATAAACTTCTGATATGAAGCAAACATGGTAGGTAAGTGACCTTTGTTCCACTTTGTATCTGTTTGATATCGCAGTCGCTTGTAATTAGTAGTGTTCCACTGCTGCATACGATCAACTGTTGCCAACTCAAAGTCAGGGAACTCGTTCATCAGAACCCATGCAGTTGGTAAGTGGTATGTATTTCCATAGAGCCAGCAAAGCCAGAGTCGTTGCTCATCGTTGTGCTCGTAGCGTTTGTTGAGATAGTTAGTAGCCCATACAGCTGGATCGCAGTCATCATACTTCAATGACCATGCGTACCAGCGGATGAATGCTTCACGACGATTTTCTTTTAGTCTGTAATCCATAATTATATAAAAGATGCTAAGTCAACTGGCTGTGTTTCTTTATATGACGATGCAAGACTTCCCTTGCGTCCACTGTATAATGCTCGTTGTAAGATTGGATCAGCATCGTTGTAAAGTCCTTCATTGATACTACCAACAACTTTAAACATACTCAAACTACATCCAGACTTTTGTAAACCCCAGAACTTAAACCCAATACTCTCATAAAACACTACAGCATCAGGCTCCGCAGACACTCTAAAGTATACTGATCCACGGGAAACGACATCGTTATAAGAAGCTAAGGTCAATTGCTTTCCTATACCCTTACGTCTATGTTTAGCAAAAGTATGTAGCAGCTGTAGGTTTGCCACACGGGGATTAGTCTTTCCAAGAGTGGTAATGATTGCACCCATGAGCTCACCGTCAGCATTAAAGGCACCAAGACATTCATCCCATTGATCCTGCATATCTGCTTTGGCTCTGAATGTCTTGGCGAAACCGTCAGCTTTATCATCAGTGATTGCTGCTACGAATTCGTCTCGGGTGCATTTACGCAACAGCAAGGTATTCGCGTTGTTTGTTACCACGTTCTTTATCCCACTTTGTCTTTTCCCAACCAACATACTCATTAAGATCCCATACGAATGGAGGGAACTTATAGTTATCTGCAGCAAGGATTTCTTTGACGCTTGGTCCATCGTTCAATGCAGCTTCAATAAACTTCTCGGCAAAACGGAACTGGGCTTCCATCTCGTCACGCTTAGTTGTTGAGCGGAAACAACGGAACTCGATAGTACCAGTATGCTTCATGCAGTATGTATTGATGGCGTATCGGAATGGACGACCCATTGATACACCATCTTTGCCAGCAGCATGCAACTTGATAAAGTGTTCAAAGTCTGTTGCCAGATTGACGATATTGTCACACATATATTCTGGCATTTCTCGTCCGCCGTCATACTTGAGATACATCTTAGCACCCTTGCATGATTTCATTTGAGATGCTTCGTAGAAACCATAGCATGCTTCAATAGTATCTGTTTGATTGGCTTTGATATAAGAGACTAACTTCTTAAGTGTAGCTACATCATCTTTAAGACCAGGAACAAACACATGAAGGTGACCATGGTTTACACAAGAAGCAGAAGGCTTATTGCCAGCATCAGCAAAGAAGCTATGTATCTCCATGACTCGATCCACTTGTTCTTGCCAAGTATTAGTTGGCTTAGTGTTAATCTCACCACCCATGTATGGATCAGTACCAAGAGGATCACAAGCGATATATTTAAAAGGTTCATGAATGTTTACAATATCAGTTTCAGCGAATTCCCACTTACCAAGATGTTCGGGAACGACTAGTCTACGATCTACATCACCCCATTCAATCTCATAGCCCCATGTGTATTTGTTAGACGGATAATTCATAATCAACCCTTTGTAAGTCTCGTTTATTTGTCTTTACTATTTGCATATCGAATGTAAGACTAGAATCAATAGTCATATAAGTGTTCATGGGAACTTCCATAGTAACACCATCGACTCCTGCTCGTCTTGCAATATTAGTTGTAGAAGTAATTATACATCCATCTAGCATAGAAGTCAAATATAATGGACGCTTACCATTACGATATGTAATTAGTTTTTTATCAGCCCATAACTCACATGCAGCAATAGAAGAATCAGGGAATTCTTCTAATGGTGAAGGTGAGTGTAAAATCAATTCACTATCATTTTTAGTTTCACAAACATATTCAGGAAACAAAGTCTTCCAGTTCTCAGGTAGTTCTTGTGTAACAACACCGTTGTGTACGATAGAACATTCCTCGTTTGCTAGGGGTTGATTATATTCCAGATCGCTAGTGCTGTAACGACAATGACCAATAAGATATAAAGTACCGTCATGATTTACCATTTCCTCCAAAGAATCTAAATGAACAAACTTGTCTGCAGAGACAGGTTCTTTGAACGTCATAATTTTATTATCAAATAATATAGACATTCCTGTAGCATGCATTCCACGAATCTTTGACTCATGGAATACACGTCGTATCATATCAAAGTGATCACTCGTAGGGTTACGGATGATCGCACCAATAATAGAACACATTAAAAGAATCCTTCCAATGAGTTTGATTTTACAGAGTCGGGATGATACTTCTCAAGTGTATCACGACCTAGTTTTTGCTCACAGAAGTCATACCATTCTTCGCTGTCCCACATGCTAGGTGAAACACCGTTCCATAGTTGACGCCATTCTTTATGTTCTTTATTCAGTCTGCGAGACTCAACAAAGTCAAAGCGACATTCTTCGTACTCTTTAGTTCCCAACTCTAGCATTTTCTCTCTAAAGTAAACAACTAGGGAAATGCGTTCAGAACCTTCTTGGCAAACAATAGGTGTATTACCATGCATAACTTCATGGTTGTTAATCAACAGCAAGTCACCTGGACGAACGTTTACAGCAATACGATACTCTGGTGCAATAAGATAACCACCAGAGTAGTTACCATCATTGGACAATGTCAGCAAGTTAGACAAACCAGAAGTCAAGTCACCAGCATCGTAATGCGCAGCTGTACGGAAAGTCTTATTGACAGTTACTGTAGTGAATGGAGTTCCAGGAACTAAGAATGCAGGATCAAGTTTCTTTGCAGCTTCCATTTGGTTATTGTATCTCCATGGAAGAAGATCTTTAAAACCCTTGGCAAGATTTTGTAAGAATGGGAATGCCATGGCAAACTTCTCTGGATTCTTTGAAGTATATGCAGTGGCACGACCATAAGGAATACGTGGATAACGATCGAACCATCCAGCGATGCCAGAGTTTACAGAGTTAGCATACGTAGTAGCGCAGATTAACTTATCAGCTACATGCGCTGCACTTGCCTGTTGTTCTTCTTGGGGTAACAGTTTAGTTTTGTTAACCCAGTCTTCGAATTTAAACTTCTCTTTCTTAACACGTTCAATAGACCAAACGTTGGCACGATTAGAGATTGAATCTTTTTTATTGCCGTACTTCTTACGAATTTCTTCGATTGGATCTTCACCAAAAAGATTCTCAGTAGGCTTCAAGAAGTAGTCTACAATTTCGTACTCGTACTCAGTAACCCACTCACGATTACCAAGTTTATCTGCACGTGGTCCTGCAGCTAGTCCACGATTCTGTGTTTCAATTGCAGCTTCACGCAAGCCAGCGTATGCTGCATCTTGCTGTTCTTTGGAAAAGTAGTTCTTGCGGAACTTAAAGACGATACGATCTTCTGGATATGTTTCGTCGTCACCAACAGGTAGTGGCATGTAAACGTCACAATCCTCTTCAACCAACAAGTCATAGTGACTCTCATCAACAAACTGCCCTAGCAAATGTTCGCTGTTATACTTTCTATCAGCAACAATAATCTTAACCATATCTACTCCTTAAAATTTAAAATCAGCGAACCCAGTATTACTAGGTAGTCGTTTGCCAAAATCACTTTGATCGAAGAGAGGCTTGTCTTCTTTCATACTATAAGATTGACCAGCGTCTGACAAGTTCTGTTGAGCAGAGGCTTCTACATCATATAACTTCATCTTTGATCTATCAATACCAACAACGAATCGTTTATAAAATCCTGGATCGTTGTAACGATTCTTCAGTTGTTTGACAATGATTTGATTCAGTTGTTCAAGTTCTTCATTGGATACCAAAGCAAACATAAAGTCAGCAGTAGCTGGTAAACCAAATGATTCTGACGTATCTTCCAACCCTGGATCACTATTGGTAAAACCACTACGAGTAGTTTGGGTTGCAGACAGAATCGGCACATTATACTCTACAGCAAGACCACGTAACTCTTCAGCAATCGACTTAATATATGTATAAGAATTTACAGAGCCACCTTGCTTGACACGCTGAGAAGAACAGATGTTTAGATAGTCAATCATGATAATATCTGGTCGGAAGTCACGCTTCATCTTCAATTCTTCAAGCAAAGCACGAAAGTGACCAGCATGGGCAGATGCAGTTGGATATTCTTTGACGATTAGCTTGCCTTGAGTTTTCTTAGCCAATTTATCCATTTTAGAATCAAAGATATCTTTATCGATGACCTTCAATTCATCCATGGTAATATTCAATAGGTTTGCATCAATACGTTCAGCAATACGTTCTTCTGCCATTTCCATGGTAATGTAAAGAACATTCTTACCCTGCATCAAACTAGATGCAGAAACGTGACACATAAACAGAGACTTACCAACACCAGTACCAGCAAGTGCAATGTTCAGAGTTTTCCTGGAAAGTCCACCCTTAGTGATAAGGTTAAACATCTCAAGATCAAAAGCAACCTTTTCTTCAATTCTATGATAGAATTCGAAACGCTCATTAGCATCGTCTATGTAATCATGACCAATGTGGCTATCAAAACTTACAGCAAGTGCATCAGATAAGATGGATGGAATCGCATCTTGGTTGTGCACTTTATCTTTACCATCAATAATTTTAATCGAAGCCAGAATCGCATTGTATACTGCTCGGTCTTTACAAAACTTTTCAGTATTCTCTAGTAACCAATCAGGATTGGTCGTCACATCACACACGAGTGATTTCGCATACTCATGCAATTCTGGAACTTCTTTATCAGTTAGCCCTGGAAGATTAGTTACCTCAATGGCAATAATCTCTGATGATGCAGGTTTGTTATACTTCTCAAAGAAAGAAATCAACAGAGCAGCAATTGTCGAATCCTTGCGATCAGCAAAGTACTCTTTCTTGAGGTAAGGAATTACCTTTCGGCAATACTCCTCATTATGAATAAGATTAGACAGAATGGCTTGTTCAATACGCATTAAAATTTCTACCCTTCAATACCACCAGTATATGATATGTTGTTTTCATTAATACCAAAAATTATAAGGTCTCTTAAGAAGTCACCAAGGAATTCTTCGAAGACAGCTTTCTGCTTTGCACTAAAATCTTTGCCAGCATAATCATGCACGTTATACTCAAACTGCATATGTGCATGTTCTTCTTCTGCATCCCCAACGATCTTATCAAAAGATACCTTACCATAAGAGAATATTATACCCTCATATGGACTCACAAGCAACTTTATTGCCTGTGTTTTGTCCACCTTATTTTCTAAAACTACATGGGCAGGTAGTTGGAAATCTTCAGGTACTTCGTACATATCATCCTTCTATTGCAGCAAGTTCTGCATCAATGTCTTCACCTTGCATAATATCACCAGTAGAGATTGCATACTTATTCTTGACGAACTCATTGAATGTCTTTGAAGTTACAACTGACATCCAGAAGTCTTTGGTATCAGTATCTTTCAAACGATACTTCTTGTCTTCAACAACTCCATCAGAGTCAACCTTTGAGTACCATCCGTTGCTTGGCTTAACCACATGCCCTGACTCGAGTGCGATGTCCAATAGACCAGACCAACGACTAATGCCACCATCAAAAGATACGCTAACAGGTATCTTAGATTTTTCTTTAACATAACGAGATTTTTCCACATTGATAATAAAATTGTAACCAACGATTTCAGTGCCTTCTTTTTCTTGTTGACGACCCAAGATAAAGATGTTGTCAGCTGAGTAATAAGAACCAGTACCACCACCAACGATGTCTTTAGGATACAAACCAATTTCTTTGTAAGTATGATTGACAACTACCATTGGAATGTCTTTCATAGTCAAGTGTGGTGTAACCATACGGAACAAAGACTTCATCTGTTTAGCACGAGACATATCAGCAACAGACTTTCCATCCATGGCATCTTCAACTTCTTTCTTAGAAGCAAGGTTACCAATAGAGTCAATGACAATCATCATCTTGTCAGTGCGCTCGATGCCAGCTAGTTGCTGCATAATATCAAACTTCAATTGCTCAACGTCCATGATTGGAGTATGAACAACTCTATTGGTGTCAATACCAAAAGAATCAAAGTAGGATTGAGGTGTGCCAAACTCAGAGTCGTAGAACAATAAAGCAGAATCTGGATACTTATCCATATAAGACTTAGCCATTAGCAAAGAGAATGCAGTCTTAAAGTGTTTTGATGGACCAGCCCACATGGTAAGTCCAGGAACAAAACCACCATCAAGTCGACCAGAAAATGCTACGTTGATAACAGGAATGGTCGTAGCAATCATATCTTTCTTTTGAAAGAACTTAGAGTTTGCCAAAATCGCAGACTCTTTGATCGTTGAATTCTTTTTAATCTTATCTAAAATGTTCATATTAACCTTTCAAAAAGTCTAGCAATTGTGCTTCGTTCATAGAACCTACACGTCGTTTAATCTCTGCATTATTGTCGTCAATCAAAATCATGGTTGGAACGCTACGGATTCCATAGTGCATGGCAATATCAGATTGAGCATCAATGTCAACTTGCTCAACAGGCACAGTTATCTTATCACCAGCTTTGATGATAACTTGGGTTAGAGTTTTGCATGGATTGCACCACTCAGCAGAAAATTTTAATAGTTTCATATTTGTCCTTATAGGTAATGGCAGTATGTGGATATAATATACTTAGAGTTACTAATTGGAGGCATACCCTTGTGTGGGTACATCCACATAGGAGGGAATATTACTATTCTACCTCGTCTAGCATTTATAGTCAAGTTTGTTTTATCATCGTATGTAACATCGTTGAATACGGTTTGTCCACCTTCTTCAACATCGTTTAGGTAATAGAACATAACAAGAAATCTTTTTGCAGATGCATAATCCCCAACATCAGTATGCCAACCGAACTGGTCAATACCATTTGGATCGTATCGTTTCATTCTTGCATCTTCGTACCCAATTTTACTAGGCATAAATTCTACATTATTTTTATCAATGTAAAACTTAAAAAGATCTTGTGTTAGATCGTAAAACAACTTAGACTCTTCTACAAAGTCCTCATGTTTTGTAATGTTTAACTCATGGAAGTTCATCATATGATTACCCCATGTGTTATTAGTTAGTTTTTGTTCTTGTTTCTCGAATCGTTCAATCAATGAGTTACAAAAGTCTTCTGTCAATACATGATCAACAATCATTACATAGTCAGCTAAGTTTTTCAAAAGAAATCCTCCAATGATGCTTTTTCTTCGGTATGCCAACCAAGTGGCTCAATTACGGTTTGTAGTGCATCTAAAAATGTTTTCTCGAATTGGAGATCATAATCAATGAATCTATTTAGACCAAACTCTTCAGGTAAGGTTTGTGAGAAAGAAATCACATCCTCTTGGAATGGATTTGGCTTCTTTACATAAACAAACTTGATCTTATCTCCATCACGAATAGGTTGGTAAACTTTATCCAACTGCATCTTCTTTAGATAGTGGTTGTGTAGCAATGCACCACGAACATGAATTGGAGTTCCCTTTGTATAGATTGGTGAACCTGCATAGGTCTTTATTCCATTGACACCTCGTGGGAATGCAATCTCTACAACTGAGAATGATTTATATTCACTACGAAACTTTTCAATAAAATCATGCAGCTTACTTTGATCACCATCTAGAATAACAGGAATAGATTCTTTAAGTTTATTGCGAATGATTGAAGGTGTAGATGACTTGACCATTTCCAAACCCATGACCTTGACCTTTGGCTTTGCAAACTGAACACCCTCAGAGTTATGCACGTTAAGAATGTATCGTTTCTTAGCAGTCCAGATACCTTTATCAGCCAGAACCTCTCGCTTCATAATCATCTTTTGCGAGTAAGCATTCATATACTCAGACAGCTTCTTATATGTATTATCAATAAAAGGCTGGAAGATTTCTTCACAGATCTTGTCCATGTACTTGATCTTACCTATCGTATCCTTATCAGCTGCGACGGTTTCAACCAGTTGCTCAAGTGTCAAATAGATCGAGTCAGTATCAATGGCAATAACGTAATCAGCGTCCTTGGTCTTAAGCAACTTGTTCATGTATGCATTAAACTCATTAGCCATCCAACGAATAGACAACTGACCAGAAGTTGTAATACCCTCAGCCATGCGTAGATCAAAGTACCTAAAGTATTGATTACCCATAGCACCATAAGCAGAGTTCAATGCAATCTTCATAGCCATCTGAAGGTTATTCAATCTGGAGATATCCTTTAGCAAGTGCTTCTTGCTTTTATCATCTTGATACTCTTGCTCAATCTTCAACATCTGTTTCTTAAACTTAGATCGATCCTTGTACATGTTTTCCATCAACTGAGGCATAAACCCTTTGATGTCTTTACGATAGCACCACCCATTTGCAGTCATGGACAGCTCATTGTTCTTAGCATATGAAGTATCAATCTCTTGATTCAATAGCTGATCAACTGTACAAGAAATCTTCTCGTGTGTAAGAGTCTCTGGACTGATGTTGTATTGCATAATCAAATGTGGATACAGCGAGTTCAAGTCGAATGAAGCAACCCATTTGTGCATACCAATTAGCGGATCTTTAACATACGCACCTTCAAATTGAGCATCTTTACCACCAAAGATATTCTTTGCGGGGATAGCAATGCGCTTTTCACGCAAGTGGTTATAGATGATGGCGTCCCACATACGAACCTGTGAGAATACATCTTCAAGATTAATCTTTGCGTTGTACGCCATAGTCAAACACAGTTCAATTAGGCGCATCTTGTCTTCCATACGGTCGACCAACTCTACGTCTTGGATGTTGTATTCAACAAACTGTTGCCAGTGATTTGTGTAGAAATCCTTGAATGATTCTCCAGGGTTTTCTTTCTTCTTATCGCCAAGTTCTTGCTCAGCAATATAGTCAAGTCGATATGATTCTTGCTTGGTGTAAGTAAACTTCTTGTACAGGGCAAGAAAGTCCAAGTGCGCAATACCATGGATGTCGTAATGAATCTCTTCGGAACCTTTAATGAAAGTCTTGCGTTCGTTGTAGTATCCCCATGGAGATAGTTTCTTGGCATAAGGCTCGCCAAGTTCACGCTCAATACGTCGAACAAGATAAGGCACGTCAAAGAATTCTGTATTCCAACCAGTGATGATATCTGGATAGTTCTGTTGCCACCAAGCTACAAACTCTCGCAACAGATGCGTTTCGCTTTCGCAATGCAGATAAACTACATCGTCTCTACTATTCACATACGTTTTAGTTCCGAATGTGATAACCTTTTTACTGGCAAGATCCTTGATTGTGATTAGCAAGATATCTTCATTGGCAGTTTTGATATCAGGGAATCCACTTTCGGTTTTAGTCTCGATGTCAATCGTGTATACCTTAATGAGATCCATGTCCCACTTGATATCACTTTCATAAGTATCGCTGATATACTGGCAAACGTAATTAGTGTTACCATAGATATCGAACCCTTTGACATCTTCGTATCGTTTGACAAACTCTTTGGTATCTTTGACACCTCCAGGATTGACCACATCTACTACAGTTCCATCAAGTGTGCGCCAATCACTGTCGTGCTTCTTTGAAGGAACGTACAGTGTTGGGTAAAATTCCACCTTATGTGAAAAAGGGCGACCATTGTCGTAACCACGTACGAACATCTGATCGCCAAAGGGAAATACGTTAGTATAAAAATGCATTATTCTTTAGATTTTCCATACATTAACATCATTGCATCAAGTGCGCAATCATGCACAGGGTGATGTTTAATAACTTCGTGCCGATCAAACCCGTCGTAAACTACATCACAGTATCCGTTTGTGGATCCTGTAAGAATATCTACTGCAGTTCTAATATCTCTCCATGCAGCATAGCTAGTGATTTGTTGCATTTCACAGCGAACTGCAAGGCTATCAATTGCCAGCTGATCTAAAGACCCACGTGCCCACATGGTATGCTTTTGAGCATTCTGGATCCTGTTCATATAGTTATGCAGCATGATAATACCATCCTCAGCTTTTATATCAGTAGAAGATGGGCGCAAAGAAACTTGCTGAACATACTCATGCTGATTTTCCCACCACTCTAAAGTAGATGGATCAATAGTTCGATTCAATCTTTGAATCTGATCTCTTGCATTGAACTTAACAAACAAGGCAGACTCCAATAGATCTTTATAACTTGGACGCTGTTCTGGATCAAAATAAATCAAAGCTGCGCTAAGAACAACCGCAGTTGACTCAACACCAAGAGTTTCTATATCAAAAATAAACATTATAGAACTACCTTTTCATCTTCTCTAGTAAAGAAGGCATTGATCTTTTGTTCTTCAGTCCAACCCAAACAATAGTCATTGTCGGTATCGCAAAACTTGAGAGCTTCTGCTTCACTCATAACTCTATGAGAAATAATGCTCTCAGTTATATGTTCTTGACTAAACTCTTTAGCCTCATTCATTGTCACAGTGTCAAGTGCATACTCTGGATTGGCAGCAGGTGCCTCAACCATATAACGCATACGAAACATCGAAACACACTCAACCATTACCCATACTTTATCAGTCATCTCCGTACCTTTCTTTCATATCTTTTTGACGTTCTGTTTCATGTTCGTCACACAACGTTCTAATCCAACCACCACTACGACTCACACCACGATTCCCGCAAGTCTCGCAGCTATTACTTGCCCATGATTCTGCCATACGAACCATACCATACACCTGTTCGTCTCCGCCTGAATAATAAAACCGTAAGCCTCCAAACTTTTCTTTTATTTGAAGAACAACTACTTGCTCAACTACAGGATGCTTCTCATGATTCTTATTCTGCCAGTCAATATAATGTTGAATTTTAGCACAAAGACGTTCAATGATCAACCACCAACCTTCACTGACAGCAAAGCCACCGTATGGTTGTGCAAACATCTTTGGGTATTTTTCATGCATGCTTTTCTCGAAAGCATCATACTTAACATCTTCGGTCATATCAAACCTTTAAGAATTTAAAAATAAGTTTCTCTTTAATCATGTCAGGAACAGTGAGGTGTGGGAATTCCAATGCAAATGGACATCCTTCTTTACCCCATGCCTTTGTTTTAAGATAACGAGTAAACATCTCAATATCTTTTTTTGAGTTTACATCAAAGCATCGTTTACTACGAACAATAGTTTCAAGTATCATTTAATATCCTTACTAGAATCTGCAACTTCTTTATCATCACGAATCTCTAAAACAATGGGAAGGAACAAAGATTCTTCTCCAGCTTTGTTCTTTATTCTCATATTATACTTGATAGCAGCAATTCCGTCAAGTAAATTTTGCTTCATCAATTCTTTGCGTTGTTCATCAGAGAATCCAGAGCCAACACTAACCTTAATCACACCATCTGCAGATTCACAAAGAATTGCGCCAAGCATACCATCATACTTGCCTGTACCCATTTGCACACCAACAATACGTAGATCGCATTCTAGTTCACCCTTAAATTTGATCTGAGACTTGCTGCGTTTGTCTTCCCAAATTCCATCACTAGACTTCAGAATAATTCCTTCTAGTCCATCGGCAAGATATGATTCAAAAATACTTTGAGCCATATCAAGAGTTTGTACAAGATCAGTTTGTACAAGATTAACCTTTGCTGGAGAGCTTTTCTGAATCATGCGTTCAAGTCCATTTAGTCGAGTGGCATAATCAACTTTACAGATTCCAGAAGCAAACGCATCAAAAGGAATAACATCCCATACAGTGGCACGAACTTTACGTGCGTCCAAGTCAGAGATTGTACCTTTGTTGGCTTTATTTAAAATACCATTGCCTGTTTGCCGATCAAGAATCACACCCTTGTCATTTACAAGAAGTTCACCATCAAACACCATATTAAATCCAGCTGCCATCTTGATAAAGTCTGTTTCTAGAAACCCAAGCAGCTGTATCTCTTTACCATTACGACTACGGAACTCGCACTTACCATCTTTTACGATTGCATTGAACCGCATCCCATCCATCTTCAACTGGACGTAAGCTGGGAACTTGATTTTGTTTACCAGTTTCTCGTCGAATGGACTGCACAGCATGACTGGATATTCGTGCACCAAGCCAGTCCACACTGCGTTTGCGGTCGAGACTTGCACTCCACATTTGAGATCCTTTTGAATGATTCGTTCAATAACCTTGGCATTATCTGCAGTGATGTTCTCAAGAACGTATTGTAGATGCTCAATGGCAGCATTACCTGTAACCTTACGACTTGCTAACATAGTTAGCAGTTGATCCAATGCCCAATCTAAGTTGTCGCCTAAGGGATTATTGTTCGGGGTATACTTTGGAATCTTCCGTTGATAGAACTGAGTGAAAGGATCGAGAGCCAGCCTAACAACTTCGCGCAAGGTTTCGTTATCGCTGTTAGCCGTTAGTTGTTCGATTTTAAAATTACGGGATGCGTTGTCAGCTAGACTATTAAAAAACTTATTCAGATTCATTTCAATTCCTTAAAGGTACGGTAGCGAGTGTCAAAGCGAATAGGCTTGGACATCTTGGTGACTTTCTTTGTAACTACATTATAAAAAGCAACCAGCTTGGACTTGTCGTCAGTGAGATAGTAGATATGATTTGGGCATGGGTGTGCCCAATCTTTAGTGGTCTCAAGAAACGCACGCATCACAGAGACTTGGAAGGATAGCCAGTAGCAAAACCAGAGGTGCCAGTGCGGAACCCACGTGAGTTTTTACCTAGCATTTTTGGAGTTGGAGATTTGCGTGCTTTGACGACTTGGACTTGTCCACCACGAGCAAAGAATTGCTGCAGTGCATCAGAAGATTGCTCACGGACTTGAGATTTGTAAACGACGTTCATAATATATTCCTCTTTCAATTAAACAAAATCAAAGGCAGATTCTTCGCCAACACGGGAAAGGATAATGCCACAACCAAGAATCTTTAGCAAAGCTGTTTCAATCTTAACAGCTTCTTTGACAGAGCACTCAACAAACAGAGTACCACAGGTAAACGCTGCTTTACGATCAGACTTCATAACCTTAGCAACTTCAGCCAGAACCACTTTTTCGAAACCCATTTCAGAACCCTTTCTAATCATCATAAGACTATTATACATCAGAACCGAATTAAAGTAAACACCTAAATGAAAAAACCCTACACTCGGTAGGGTTATTCTTGAAAAGTAAACTTTTGGGTTACATTTAAGGGCGTATAAGAGCGGATGCAGGTGCGACGACGATCCCAGCACCAAATAGTCGGTTGTATTCGTTTTCCATCTGGCTATCGGCTTGAGCCTCGACGATGACCCCTGATTTGTTGAGATAGATCTTTCCAGAAGTATACGCAAGGAAAGGAGCTAAACCAACGCCCATACCTTCTTGAGTACGCTGAACCATCACGATAGCGGGATCTTCTAGATACCAACCAACATCTGACCCACTGGTAACTTTAGAAATCAATTCTTCACCAGTAATCAATTTAAACACTTTAATCATTTTATTCTTTCTCTGCAATATTATCTAAAAAGTCAGCAGCATCATTTTGATCATCAAAAAACTGCACAAGGCTTTTATCTAAATCAAAGTAGTGTCTTGCCACAACAAGTATAGTTTTATTTTTGTAAACGGATACTTTTAAGATCCAGTTTCCTCTACGCACTGTAACAAACGAAATTAAGTTAGGGGATATTTTCGGTTTCATCATACAAGTATTTAGGGGATCCGAAGATCCCCACAGGTATGATTAACGCTTCATGTTATCTTCTTTTGCTTTTTTAATAGCATCTAAAGTTTCATTGGTGAATGAGACCCACCAAGAAAATGCACGTTTACAGCTTTGTAGTAATTTCATCACGTTCCTCCTCAGTTAGAAACTGCTTCTGACCTTTGGTCTTTACAGCTACTTTCTTTGGCTTCTTTTCTTCTGGTACAAGACGCTCAAGAGCAATCTTTAACATACCATTAAAAAGTTCTGCATCCTTGACTTCGATTTGATCATCAATGGCAAAGGCACGAGTGAATGCACGATTAGCAATACCTTTAAAGAGATAATTGCTAGCTTGTTCTGCGCTAGTTTGAACATTACCCTTGACTATCAACTTGCCACCATCGATCTCGATGTCGATTTCGTTTTGACCGAAACCAGCAACAGCGATCTCAATAGTGTAAGAGTTCTCCCCATTCTTACGAATGTTGTATGGAGGATAGTTTGGGATGTTTTTAGTTACATCGTCATGCAATTTCTGCATTTGTGTAACTTGGTCATCAAAGCCAACAAAGAATTTGTCGAAGTCTTTGAAATGTTCTTGCCAGATGGCAGGTACGAATTTTGCGTTCATAAGTTTCTCCTATTAAGCGAGTTAAGTTAAAAATGATATCCCGAAGGCATATCTGTCCCAGCTTACTTTATACTGGAGCAATTAACGTATGCTAGTCCAATTGTACGGACGCCTTAACCGTGACGGCAACGTTCCCAAGGTAGGGTTATGGTAGCATTTCTTCTGCAGGAGTTTCTGGTGCCGCTGGTGCTGCTGCTTGTGCTGCCTGCATTAATGCAGTTGCTTGTGGCTCGCCTTGCTGTTTGATCTTAGTGATCAAGTCTGCTACTTCTTCGAATGGAGCTTTACCCAAAGAACGAAGAATAGAGTTAACTTCTGCAATGCTTAATTGTAATTGAATCATGTATTCACCTCAGTTTTAATTTTCTTACCAATGTTATATTTAGGAACAAGTTCCCAGTTTGCTTTGTCTTTATAAGACACAACTTTTATTTGAGACATAGATGCTTTTGGTTCTGCCTTAGCAGCAACTACGATCTTTAATAGATCCCAATCCTGTAGCAGTACAGCAATAGCATTTCTGCGCTCAATATCTTCAATAGAAATATTCGACTCTTTACCGTCAAGAGCAAATAGTTCTTTAAAATGTACAATAAAATATCGACCTTGCTTATGTAAAATATGGCAAGATTGATATAATCTGTTATCCTTTTTTGAAGCGATTCCAATTCGTGTTAGTGTTTCTCTTACCTTCAGAAAGTTATCTGGTTCAGGTAGAGTGATCTCTAACATAGAATCAGGCTTCCAATCGTAGTAAATCATTTCGATTGTCATCGTCCACCTTTATATAGTTTTTCTTCTATTGTTTTCAATTGATCACTCGAGAGGATACTTAGAACACCTCTCGCCTTTTCGATGGAATAACCATAATATTCCACTACCAGATTCAATGTATGAGCATCGTCTTTTTTATGCCACTTGCTCATACGGCGCTTTCTGGGTATACTATTTAGTAGAAAATCAAACTGCCATTCCTTGGGGATATGGTGGTTGACGTTCATCTCATTAGCATACAGGACGGTATCATGAAAGTAAGATAAACCTCTGTTTACGATGAATGGGACGTAATCCTTATTTGATTGTGCTGGATCCTCATCAAAGAGGTTTTCTTTAGAGTCATTAATGGCATTTAGGAAATCGAATGGTGTCATTTGAAACCTACCTCTTTAAGATTAGCTTCAGGACATGCAAAAACCACACCAGGAAATCGACTCTTAAGTGCTTCTTCAAGTTCGTTTCGTGTATTTCCCTGTGCCATAAATGAGTTGTCTTCTAGGTTATAGACGAAGAATGTAGACTCAACCTTCTCAATAGAGATCTTAATATGTGTAGGATAGTCAGAATCATCGTCTTCCATATCCTCAAGTTCATCGATCATATTTTTAATACGATGAACTGCTATAGTCTCTCGTAGCATCCACCCCGAGATAAAGCCACATACGAATACAATTACATAATATAAAGACTCCATAGCTGACTCACTTGAATTTGCATTGTGACATAACCTCAGTCAATGCTGCCATGATATTTAATTCATGATCAGCAACGAATGCAGCTTTGTATTGATAGTCTGCTAGGATAAGTACCAGTTGAGGAATAGAACCTGCTTCAAGCATATTGTTAGATTGATCATACAGAGTACGGAAAAGAGTAGTAGAATCTCCATCACTGGATTTTGCTACCCACTTACGAGTCTCAGTATAGTTCTTTTCTTTAAGAGCTTTGAATAGTTCTTTGTAAGTCTGATCAGACAGGTTAACCAGAATACCACTATCGATCTTTCCAGATACAGAGTAACGTTGCAACTCATTGAGAATACGACGATAGTCTGGAAAGTGCTTCATCACCAACTCGGCAACGACCTTAGAATCAAAGTCAATACCTTCTTGCGTCAAGATTTGAGTAGTGCGTTTAAAGAAAGTTGCTGCAATCTCTTGTTGTTCTTTCTTATCGATTTTAAATTCGATAACTGCGCAACGAGAGTGGATGGCATCCAGCAACTTGTTCTTAAAGTTACACGTGAAGATGAATCGGCAGTTGCTACTAAACTCTTCAATGAACGCACGCAACGCTGGTTGAGTAGAGTTAGGATTTAGGTAGTCTGCCTCATCTAGGATAACTACCTTCTTGGAATCTGTTAGAGAAATTGTTGAAGCAAACCCTTTGATTTTCGTACGCAAAGTATCAATACCTGATTCTTCAGAACCGTTAATCATTAGATACTCTGCACCGATCTCATTACACAGTGCTTTTGCAACTGTGGTTTTTCCTACGCCTGCTGTTCCGCAGAACAAAAAGTGCGGGAGTTCTCCCTGAGCGATGTATTGTTTAAAGGTTGCTTTCAATGATTCTGGCAAAACACATTCATCAATTTTTTGTGGACGGTATTTCTCTACCCACAAAAACATATCACGTGATTCAATCATAATTTAGTCTTTCAAAAATTCAAATAAAGATGCTGTGGATTTTTCTTTAGTCTCTTTATATTTACCATTGGTGGCAATATAGCATTTAGCATGGTATGGTCTCATATGAGAACCATGCTTACGTTTAGGTTTACTTTCTTTGTAGGCTTCTGACAAATAAACATCTTCACCACAAACTTTACATTTAACTGTAGTAAACTCTGCCTTACCATAAACAGTCATATGTTTATAGGAATCAGGGGACTCTCTCCACAACTTCGCATCCAAGTCTTTCAACTTAGGCATAATATATTCCAAAAGGTTAATTAGGCATCAAAAGTAGAGTCAGCTTCAACAGCAACATAGTAAACTAAGTCACCAGTGATGCTCTTAAAGCGAGAGATTTTCTTGCTGGAAATACTTACAGCATAATCACCTGGAAGCATCTTTAGGTTATCAACCTTTAGGTTAACGTGGAATGTTTTATCAGTTGCACCAACTGGTTCTGAGAAGGAGTTGCTTGATGCATTCTTCTTATCACCAACTTGGATATCCAAGACAGTTCCGTCACCGATGATAGAAATATCTTCAGAACGCAGAACAGATGCAGTACGCTTGATCATTTCAAGCATAGATGCAGTTAGGGTAAAGTTAACCTCAGCTTCTGGGAAGTTGATGCTTTTTGTAGGTGCGGTTAGAACAGATGGTTCTGCACCGTAGAATTTGATACGGCGAGAGCCTTCTTTGATAGTTACAAACTTCTCGGTAAAGTCAAGTTCAGGATCATTGAACAGCGACATTGCACCAAGGAATTCATTTAAGTCATAGATACCAAAAGTCTCTGGGAAGGTTTCAGCAACAGTGGCGTCAGACATAACGTTTTTCTGTGCAGAAATGGTTGAAATCTTATTGCCTTCTTTAAGCAAAAGATTATTGTTGACTTGAGCAAAGTTCTTAAAGATTGCTGTAGTTTCTTTGGATAATTTCATAGGGGTTCCTTTTCATTAGTTTCATTACTATGTATAAACAATTATGCCCTAAAACAAAGTTTAGGGCAAATTTATTTTACTTAGTCATCATTAGTGCATTGAAGTTGCTAGGCACGACAATGGTTTGTACCTTACCAGTTTTAATACCTTCAGAGATATTCAACATAGCTTGGGCTTGCATAAAGGCGATAGAACTACCAGAGTTGTTAGCCAATGCTGCCATACGACGAGACTCAGCTTCAGCAGTCTTAACTTCTACTTCTTTCTGCTTCAATTCATTCTTAGCTTTGACTAATTCGTTGGCACTTGCAACAACTGAGTCAGCTGGAACTACGTTACGAATCAACACTTGGCTAATAGTAATAGAACCATCCAGCTTTTCTTCTGCAAGGTTACGAGTGATTTCGTCCTTGATAAAGTTTTCCATATCACTACGTGCATCTGCCATATCCAATGCTTCGTACTTACGAGCTGCTTTGTAGATAGAGTTACGAGCATTCTGCACAATGTAATTATACATCACATAGGTGTCACCTTTGATTTCAGCGTGGAAACTTTTGTTCTTAGTCGAATACAATTCAGCAACTTGTCCTGGATTGACGTTATAGACTACGACCGCATCTAAGTCTTTCATGGTGGAGTTATCCTTAGTGACTGGTGTCATGTCGTTAAGCACAACGTTCACATCCTTGATAGGGAATGTAAGTATATCACCAATCAATACCTGATTGAACGAACCTGGAAGCAATTCTCCACTTTGGACTTGCTTGTCAAAGCCAACACGCACACCAACTTCACCAGTCTCGATTCGAGTGCATGCTTGCAAAGAAGCAACAGCCAAAATCAATGCACCAATTTTCATAAACGATTTCATAATCAACCTTTAAAATAAAACAACAATACCAACAAGGAATGCGATAACAACAAGAGATAAAGCCATACTGTATGAGAAAGTCTTAGCAGCATCCCATTTTTCAGATTTGGTCATTTTGTTGAATGCTTCAATACCAAAATAGAACGCAGCAAAAACTAAAACAAACGCTAGTAAAATTTTAATCATTTAGTTTTCCACAGAGTATTTCACATCATGTTCGTACAAGAAAAACAAACAGCACATAGCATGAGCCAAGTGGTGGATATTAGATTCTGGATCGATTTGTTCGCCAGCTTTCCATGCCCAAATATGTCTTTCCATTGCATCAAAATAACGACGCTTAGAATCTGGGACATTCTTCCAATTGTCTGGTTCGTATTTCTCTGCGCCAAAGGTCAATACCTTGACCATCTCTGCCATAGCAAGTGGTGGGATAAGTCCATACTGGAGTTTGCCTCCATCGAACTTACGCCCACCACTACTGGCTAATTGAGATCGTTTAACTTCTTCCAATGTAGCCATGATTTATTCTTAGGCTTGGAACGCACGAGTACCAAGAACTCGATTTGCAACTGCAACCATACGCTTGCTTGGAGTGCCAATGCGGTACTCTACCGTGTCAGCGCCAGCACGACGATTGCTGTAAATGCAATGCCCTTGATTGCGCAACTTGTAAATTGCATCGTGAGGATTGGTCAAGCCAAAACCAGAAACGATATCTCGTGAAGTTACGGTGTGACCTGTAACCAAGTAATTAAGCAGCTTTGTTTGTTTAGTCATAAAATTCCTATATGGATTATAAAATGGGACAGGATGTCCCAGGGATTATTCTACTTCGATACCATTCTCGCGAAGGATAGCGTTGAAGTCTTCGTAGTCCTGATCAAAAGTCTCGGACTGACCGATTACATCTTGTAGACGATTCTTATCAGCAACAGGGGCTGATGCGACCTTAGAGGTCTTCTTGGCTACCTTTGCAGTAGCCTTAACTGCTTTGACCTTTGGAGTCTTAGCAACTTTCGCAGCCTTCACAGGCTTCGTTGCTGCATCTTTCGTGTATTGAGAAAGTTCAGCAGCAGTCGGCACGGGGAATGCGTACACACCACGGTCGACTTTGTTGGGACCAAACAACCAGTTTGGATAACCAACCTTTGCGCCACCAGAGTCTCGCTTGGAAGCGAGTTCAGCAGCAATTGAATTGACTTCTTTCAGAGTGATTTGGGCACTCTTCTTCAGAGAAGGATTGTGCTCAACGTAAGCAACAACCATCTTTTTCTGGGACATGGACAAGTCAGCGAATTTCAACATAATATATTCCTTTGAGTTTCAAGTTTTGATAAGTTATTATACAACAATTACGAATTAAAGTCAACACCTTCTTGTTAGAAGGGGATTTCTTCTTCAGTTTTGTATTCTGGTGCACTAGGTGCAACAGCTACAGGCTCAGGGGTAGAAACCTTCTCGAACAGATCCAAGAATGCAACTTTCGTAGCAGCGTCAAAACGATTGCAACAAAGTTGCACTGCCTTGGTGCGATCCTTGAAGATTGCAAAGGCACGAACAATGTGAATCATACGACGTGTAGTGATTGTCTCGTCGACACCACCGTCCTCGAAAGTACGGCGAATTGCTTCTGCCCACTTTACAAGGGTTTCTGCGAAATCCTCATCAACTGCATTAAAGGACTCCATCAGATTCTTAATAATTTTGACTTCGATTTTTGCGGAAGGATATTCCTGTTCGAATGTAACAGCGAAACGTTCCAAGAATGCTTCGTTCAGCACGTTAGTACCGATGTAACGACCATCGTCTGAACCTTTACCCTTAGTGTTTGCAGTGGCGAAAACGTTGAATCCAGGAGCAGGAACTACCATCTCGTTCTTGAGTTTAAAGTAGTATGGCTTACCTTCAAGAATAGGTTGCAAGCACAGCAAGGTGTTTGCGGAACCAGCATCGATCTCGTCAAGCAACAGTGCGGTACCATTGCGCATTGCAATCAGCACTGGACCTTCGACAACTTCTACGTTACCATCGGTCAAAGTCTTGGAACCGATAAGTTGTTCCTCGTCTGTCATCATGTTCAGGTTAACACGAATGAGAGGACGTTTGTGCTTGGCACAGATTTGCTCAATCATAGTGGACTTACCATTGCCAGTAGGACCAGAGATATATGCAGGATAGAAAATTTTGGACTTGATAATGTTCTCTAGGTCTGGGTAGTTACCAAATGGAACAAAGTTCGAATCCTTCTTAGGGATCAAAGAATCCAAGTTGCTGTAGTCTACAATGAAGGACTCAACAACTTCTTCTTTGGGAACTACTGCAAGATTAGTTGCACGACCAGGCAAGGCATACACGCCACGACTGACTCGGTTTTGCATCAACCAACGTGGTTGTTTCTTAGTGTCAAGTGCACGCATCGTATCCAGCAATTGCTGGTTCAATACAGTACCAGACACAGCCACATCGGGGAACATCTCATACAGTTTACCCTCGAACTCAGTCACAAAATTTGCATCACTCATAAAATCTCCATAACAAAAACATATTATATATCAAGTCACAATTAAAGTCAAGCATCTTTTTCCATGCGCTCTCTAGCTTGTCGTAAAGAGCGCATCACTTCAGCTTGCTTATGCTTTGGCAAGTCTGCAACCAAACCTGCGATTATCGACTCGTAGGTGCCAGTCACGTAAGAATACGTGGCGTAGGTATCCATACACAGCTGCGAAGTGACACGCAATTCGGCAGCAACATCGCTATAAGTAACTTTAGACATTCTTTTCTCCTAATTTAAGCAGCAACCACTTCACGAGAGTACCAACCATTGCGTTCGATTTTGCGTTTCGCAGACATCATTTTCTTACGAAAAGCCATGAATTCTGGAGTGGGATCTGCGTTGATACCACCAAGAGCCATCATAGCCAACAGAGCAGCATCACGTTTGGCATAAGTTTCAACAGCATGCAGAGGGATCAACACTTGTCGAGCCGAACCATGGCCATGGGCATCTTTAAACACAGGGCTGGTATAGATCACTTTCATTTCGTTTCCTTTTCGATTCATCATAGAGTTATTATACATCAGAACCGAATTAAAGTAAACACCCTACTACCAGTAGGGTTATTCGTTTACTTTCGTTTTAGGCTACGTATCCAATAAATTTATTCAAGAGCACTCGAGAAGTCATTTTATTGTTAAGATGTTTAGTCAAACTACGTGCAATTGCTTTAGCAGTTTGATCGCCATTAACACTAAGTTCATCAGTATTAGTTTCCAGCTTATTAGTTGGAACAATAAACAAGTCATCACGACCAGTATTCTTTAAAGAAGCAAAGCCATTAGTACGAATTTCGGTACGCATAATCTCTATCATAGTATCAAAGTTACCCTTAAAATCAGGAATATTACTTTTAATTGCTTGAGACAAAACTCGACGAGAATTATTACAAACATAAAACCCAATAGTATTAATGTTGTAACGATCTTTAATCATTTTAAGAATCGCATGAGTTTGCACAGATCCGTCACGACTAATAGGATAATTCTTTTTAGTTACAGGGTCTTGCAAAAAGTTTTTGCAGTTAATCTTCTTTGAAGAAGTATAACTATAACGATATGCATCAAGATTACTACCATCAGAGGTTACTAATGAACCACCTTCGCCATCTGTAAGAGTAATAAGAGACATTTTCTCTACATTATTCTTTTGGATAAACGTATTGATATATGGAACCATATATGCCAGTGCTTCATTCAGTGGTGTACCACCTGTAGAATATTCCCCATTTTTGCAATAACGCAATTTATGGAAACTATTTAAACGACGAATCATAGTATTGAATTCTACATTAGACATTTTGTTAGAGAAGAACTCCATCAAAGCAAATGTATGTACAGCATTACTTAACTTCTTATCAGTATTGGGAGAATAAAAAGCATTACGAATATCATTCATTTTACCTTGTTCACCAGTTAACAGTGGATCATATTGCGTAGTGAAAGCAAATACCTGATAAGGAATCTGAGCACGCTGGCAAAACATAGCCAAGTTAATAACCTGTTTAATGGTATCATCCAAAACATAATCCATTGAACCAGACCAGTCCAGCAAGAAAATCATACCATGATTTTTACCTTGCTGAGTAGTAGTCATACGTTTGAACAAGTCATCTTTGAGTTTGTATGCCCAAACTTTCTTCATATCCAACGAACCGATACGAGATATTTGGGCACGTTTGTAGCTGGTAGCGGACTTGCGCATCTCAAATTCTTTAATCAAATACCCAACTACCTTAGAAGAATCATCTTTGTAGGATTGAATATTCTTTTTCTCATACTCAGAAATATCTTCATCGATTGGAGCAGTATCAGCAATAACTTGTTTATACGCAATGATAGGATTAAATTGATAATTCTCATCCAGAGTATAGTAGTTATACTCAGTGTTTTCATCAGCATAAACTTCAAGATTCTTAGAGAAGGTTTTCTCAGTTACAGATTCTAATTCTTTTTCAATCTGTTCTTCAGTGACGTTCTCACGAACCTGTACTGCTTTACGTGCACGTTTTGGTTCATCGCTTTGTTCAGTTTCAGTTTCATCGTCGTCTACAAAAACAATTTCAGACTCGTCATCCTCGTACTCAGAATCATAGTCATCTTCTTCGTTATCTTCTTCGTCTTCATCCTCAACAGTATTCTGAATTATCAGTTTACGCACAGCAGCTGCTGCCTTAGAATATTGATAAATTTCTTCAGCCAATTGATGAACTTCAGGAATAGTTTCTGTTTTCTCAGCACGATTAACAAAGTCGCATTCATCGCTATTGAACGATACACCACAATCGTATCCAGCTTTGAAGTAAAGGTTGATTCGATCGATAAGGTTCAGAGTAGACATATCTGAAATTTTAGATACACCAAAGAAGTCTCGTTCATTGAGTTCTTTGTAACCTTCGTGCATGGTTTTACGAATGCCAGGGAACTTGCGCTTCATCAACTTCTCAATACGCACGTCTTCCAGCACGTTGAGATAACCTTTAATGTTACGGTTAGTCTCCATTGGGGTGATGTAGTCTTCAGTCGTGTAAAGTGCGTGACCGACTTCGTGACCAATAAGCATACCCTCCATGGCTGGAGTCATGTCTTTCCATTGGGGAAGTGACAGCACACGAGACTTGATGTCAAACGATGCAGTGCTAACACGTGCACGAACAACGGTGATGTTCTCAGCTGCAAGCAAACGTGCAGCGATGTCGGAGGAGTTCAGTTTAGTAGTCATAGATCAATTATACTCCAACTCTTCATTAAAGTCAACAGGGAATGCTTCGTTGTACTCGTACTCTTCGAGTATGCACTCAACTTCTTCTCGATTCACAAGAGTCAGTCGTCCACTGATTACAGCGTAGTCCTGCAAGCCATACTCTCCAGCCAGCTGGATAAGCTCGAAGTCATTAAAATCATCCCACATAGTAATCTCCTAATCAATACAGCTATTATACATCTGCAGCGAATTAAAGTAAACACCATGAAAAATGCCCCTACATTTCTGAGGGGCATTCTGGAGAGATCGTTTACTTAAGAATTACTTAACGATTATAGAGAAATCATTACGTTTCTCAAACTTAATAACCGATCTAAACTTATCAAATAACTGGTCACCTTTATGGCTAATAACAAAGATATTAGTTTTGTCGCCGAATTGATCCATTAGATTTAAGAAGTAATCAGTTCCTGCAGTATCTAAAGAAGAATCAAAAATCTCATCTAACAATAATAGATTGGTATTTACAGAGTTCTTCATCTTAGCTATTTGCCTCCATGTAAAGAGAATAGCTAAATCAATACGCATTTTCTCACCTTCAGAGAAACTTGCATATGTAAAATCATCACGATGACGAGACTTAATAGATTCATTAAATGATTCGTCTAACTCAAAGTGAATATAAGTATCCATGGCGTTTAGATACTTGTTGATTAACTTATTCATAATCGGAAGATACTCACGAATAATGGCAGTCTTAATACCAGTATCTTTAAGTAAAGAAGAAGCCACATCCTCGAGGTTTCTAGTTTCTAATAATTGAGTTTTAGTCTTAATCTTTTCTAAAGCATTTTGTGCCAACTCTTTTAACTTACGTTTCTCTTCATCGACATTATGCGTATCTGCTTTATGACTTTCAATCTCCGTAACTAATTCTTTATTCATTCGATTCAACATAGTAATGTTTGCATTATATGTAGAAACAGATATATTCAAATCAGTAATCTCAGAAAGAATAGTATTCATTAAAGAAAGATCAGCATTTAGTTTATGGTGGATATCTTCCAGTTCAGTTAAACGTTGATTCTCAGATTCAATTTTAGCATTCAATTCGTGTAAAACACTTTCCTTATGCTCATGTGGTATACCCTGCGTGCAGGATGGGCAAATACTATTCTCATTGAAGAATTGTGCCTCATGGTTCCATTGCTCGACTTTGGAAAGCAATTTAGTTTTCCACCCCTTCGCTTCTTCAATGTCGTTATCGACTTTACCCTTCTTCGCAACTCGTGATTGTAGTGTGGTAATCTTAGCAAGTGTTGTAGCCACCGAACTTTCGCTTCGCTGTATTTCTGAGTTATTATTTTCGACTTTAGATAGTAACGATTCAATAGCTTCTGACTTGGCAGTTTTAAGAGTGTTAATGAGAGTTGTCTGTCCTTCCACCGCCAGTTTCGCCACAGAAACTTCATTTTCGATGCGTGTAATACTCGCCTTTGTCTCATTAGCTTTTTCTTTCAACAACTGATTCATGGTAGAGAAAATACGAATATCCAATATATCTTCAATAACTTCACGACGTTGGTATGAAGTTAGTTGCATGAATGGAACAAACGATGCGCTACCAAGAATAACAACTTGTGTAAATGTCTTATAGTTTAGACGAATAATTTGCTGCTCAAGAACCTTCTGGTAATCACGTGCTGCTGCATCTTGATTCATTAATTCGTCATTGACATAAATCTGAAACACATTAGGCTTGATACCTCGAACTACTCGATACTCTTTACCAGAAATAGAAAATTCAATAGTGACTAGACATCCCTTGCCATTGATTGAATTGATCAATTGACCTTTATTGATATTGCGGAAAGGCTTGCCGAATAAGGCAAAGCAGAGAGCATCAAGAATAGTAGACTTACCTTCACCATTCTTACCGATGATAAGAGTCGTAGTAGACCTATCCAATAAAACAGTATTGGGCGAGTTGCCTGTAGATAAAAAGTTTTGCCAAGTTATAGACTTGAATATAATCAAACGACCTCCGTATTAATAGCTTCTGTATGAAGACTCTTCAAGAAATTTTTAATTTGTTCTTTGTCAACGTCAGTGTTAAGAGAATCAATATAATTAGAAAGAACAGATACTGTATCTTCTAAATTTATTTCCTCACCAAGTTCACCGTCACCAAATTCTGATAAGTCTTCAATGATTTTTATTTCATGACAACCTTTAGTATACAACTTCTGAACAAACTTATCAAATTTATAATAGTCAGTCTTATTAGTTACAACTAATCTCACATAACAATCGTTTAAATCGTAAGCGTCGAGGTCGATGGGGTCTTGCTCTTTATCGTCGTACTCGAGTCTGGCGAACATCGTATAACTATTGTGAACGAATTCAAGCTGTCTTGTTTGTAAGTCGAACAGATGAAACCCTCTGGGATCGTTATAGTCCTGCCATGTAAGTTCATAGGGATTTCCGAGATAGTAAATATGACTATCGTTACTACGGTGGTGATAATGACCAGAAAAGACAAGATCAAACTTCTTGAAAATGTCTTTAGAAAATCCTTCATGGCTTTCCATTCCTCTATACATTGAGAACCCTGCGATCTCAAGATGCCCCATGCATAGTTCAGCGTTAGTGTTGTTTAATGTATCTAAACTTTGTTGATAATTATCTGGACAAATCCATGGAACCATACAGATAGGAACACCATCTACATAAATTGTTTCAGGAGAACTAATAACATCGATGTTAGAATACTCAGCTAAGATCAACTCTGGAGAGTTAACTTCATTAGTATTTTTATAGTAAGTGTCGTGGTTTCCAGCAAGCATATGAACACGAATTCCTCGCTCCATCAACTTATCGAAAAACATCTCACGTGCACGATGCAAAGAATAAAAGTTAATATACTTGCGTCGATCAAACGTATCACCAAGAATCAATACAGTGGTAATACCTTCCCTATCTAATGTAGGGAAAAAGATATTATCATAAAACTTTTGAAAGAAGTCTAGGAAAGCAACGCTATCATTCCTTGCACCAAAATGCTGATCAGTTATGATTGCTACTTTCATATTCAAATAAACCCCATCTTTCTATTGGTAATAGATTTTTCCATGTTGCGGGTTTGTTCATTGAACACTTCTGCAATAGTGTAACGTTCAGCTTCTTTACCACGTGGACGAACTGGAAGTTTAACTTCGAGTTTATCTGCCAGGGCTTGTGCTTGTTCAACCTTTAGATTATCAAATGATAAGATATCAAAGCAACGACCTGGACGAACAAGAGCAGAGTCAATATCACGGATGCTTGGGAGATTAGTAGAGAAGATCATCTTCTTACCCTTTGTAGTCACGAGACCATCACCAACGTTAAGGAAACGGTGCATCATAGTATTACCATCTGTTCTTGGCTTCAAGAAAGCATCGCTGTCTTCCAAAACCATAACGCTGGCGTCGTCTTCAATAAACCGTGCAAAGAGATAATCCTTTTCAAGGATAGTGGCGTCATAGGTTACCATGGCGCTAGAATTTGTATGAGCCAACAGTCCCCGAATGAATGTTGTCTTGCCAGTTCCAGGTGGACCGATCAGCAATAAAATATTTGCTGAAGATTCCATATAACGCTCGTAGTAAGATCCAAGAGTCTCACCATTCAAGAATGGATACATCTCTTCGCAAGGCATTCTATCACGATTTAGTGGAACGTTAACAGAATTACCATCAGAAGAATAGATCCATTCGATGTAAGAAGTAACGACATCGAAATGATTCTCAACTAGATCAATGATAGATTCTGCAAATTCAGTATCACCAAAAGCTCTAACGGTGGTAGAGTTAGAGTTAACACTGTATGTAATGTAGTTTAATTCTTCTTTGAATATAACAAACCCATTAGAGGAACTGCTTTGTACAAACAAGCAAGTTATAAATTGATCTTCTGCCCAAGATGCCCACTTTTGTCTGTTACACAAAACTGTAGTTTCACGATGAATAGTTTGTTTGCCGAGAGCAACTCTTTGATCTAAGATCTGAGATGTGATCAAGTCATCGAAATCAGAAACACCGAGAAATATCTTTTTATCTTCCATAATATCTTTCAAATTAAACATGTTGTCTGTAGAGTCCCAAGTAAATCTCTTGAGAAGTCTAGTTGATCCTTTTGCTATGTTGCGCACCTTGCGTCCAGCTGCTGTACTAATACCTCTTCGAGAAATCGCTGGTCTAGTGCCTGAACGTAAATCTGCAAGCAATTTATCTATTGAGTTCGCCATCGGGTTCACCTATAAAATTATCAAGTGGAGCAGCTGCAACTTTCTTTACTTTCTTCTTTGATTCAAACATTTCAAAGTTTTGAGTTGGTTGCATGTAATCATTATACAAGTTCTTCATGTGCATGTCATCGTCTTGGTCTTGGGTATCAAACATATCAAATGGCATCTCTTGAATCAACTTATGTTTGATGTAAGAGTGTTTCTTTTCTTTTTGAATTCTTCGCAAAAAAGCATAGTAAATAATTTGAGTAAAGTATGCAAATGGATTGCTACCCTTGTCGGGATCAAAGTTATCAATGTACTCAATACAATTTTCAATACCATCAAGAATCATATCGTCACGATACGTGTAGTTGATGAAGTTTGGTTTGTAAGATAAGTGCGTTGCGATTTTAAGAATACACTCTCCAATGTAGTTGCTAAGAATAGGCTTTTCTTTTCCCTGTTCTTCGGCATCTTTAACTTGGAGTTTATAATCCTTTAGGGCTTGTAAAAAATCAGCGTTGTTAACGTATTGTGCCATGGAGTCCTTTGTTTTTCTTGTGTCATGGTGTAAGTATACACGTTATATGAAAAAAAGTCAAGTTTATCTTAAATGCATTTTGCAAAGAAAATTTACTTGACTTTTATTTGACACAGCAGTAAAATAGCTATGTTCCCTTATGATGATTACATTAGTTAATACTATCTGATCCTTCAACGAAGAATGTATCTCTCTCTGGTTCCTGCGTATCGATTCCCAAAATCATTGCAAGTTTGTCTACCTTTTCTTTGAATTCATCTACTGTTGTTGCTGGTTTATCTAGCTTTGATACAGAGCCATCATGATTTCTTTTAACAAGCACTTGTTCGTGATTCTTTAGCAGATTTAAGTAGTTAGGCACTAATGCTTGGTGTAACTCTTTTACAAACATAACATCTTTTCTTTCTATCGTAAAGTAGTCATCTGCTGCAAATGGGCAGAATGGTGTAGCAATCATATGCTCTTTACCGACTCCACCATCAAACGTTTGTATAGAACGAATCAACATCGGATACTTCAACTCAAGAAGATCCGAATTCTCATAGTCTAGGATAGACATAACGTTTTCTCCTGACACTAGCTTTACTACTACGTATTTAGTTTCTTCGTTCATAGGTCTACCTCTACCACTTTTATTTCAAATTGTTCTTCGGCATAGACTTTGTATCTTTCAGCTGCATGATTTAATGTATGATTCTTCCATGACTTCCAATGTAGATCATCGGCAAGATCATATAAGTTACAATGCGTCTTTCCATTGTTAAGTCTCAAGCCACGACCAATACTTTGTAGGTTTCTAATTTTACTCTTGCTTGGTGATGCAAATATTACGTTCTCAATAGAAGGTATGTTAATACCTGTAGAAAAAGTTCCGTAAGATGCTATGATGATTGCATCACTTTCGCCTTCGGTGATATGTCTAATTGATTCACGATCAGCTGTCTCAGTTCCACCATACACGAAAAAGATTTTACGTTTAGCGTGAGCTTTGTCTTTGATCATCTCATGTAAAACTTTTCCATGCTTCTCTACATACTGGAAAAGCACTAAGGTGTTTCCACTACTATTTATAGCTAGGTTACGAATGAATCTATTGCGGTGCGGATGCTGTACGATGAAGTCCATTTCTTCTTGGTACTGCATGTTCTTATTAGCTTTACGAGTCACCTCATCATACTTTAATACCACGCACATAATCTTTAGCTTTGCTAAACGATCACTGTCCATAAGTTGCTTTGTAGTAGTGACACGATGCACTGGACCAAATATACCTTCAAGAACAAGACGGTGTATCTTTTTATTGTCCAACGTTCCAGTGGTTCCAACTCTGTATCTTACTGTGTCTAATTTTTCCATGACAGTAGTAAGAGACTTTGCTTTAAACTGATGTGCTTCATCTCCAAAGATTACATCGAAGTTTTTAAACCAAGATTTTGGCTGCAGGTATATTGACTGCCATGTAGTAATCAATACATCTTTGGTAAAGTCTTTAGTGAAACCAGAGTAGAGTTTTTGACAGTAAGAGCTAGTCTTCCATCCATTGGCACTAGAGTAATCTTCAAAATCAGCATACAGTTGCTCAACAAGAGATGTTGTTGGAACTATAATGATACATTTTCTATTGTGTTGAAGATGCCACCTTAACGTTGTATAGATTATGAACGACTTACCTGAAGCTGTTGGTGACAACAGCAATGTACGTTCTTTATCTAATGCAGTCTTAACTGCTTCAACTTGGTAATCACGAATCTCAATAGGGTTACCACGACCCATTGGTTTTAACCACTCTGCAAACTCTTGAACTATCTCATGCGTTATACCTGCGCTTATATTTAAGTTTGTGGTGTATGTTACATTATATCCATTGCGCTTGGCAAATTCTTCTACGTATGGAGCTAGACCAAGATATAAAGTTTTTCTTAGTTGATCATACAGACGAACTTTACCATCCCATAGTCTTGCTTTAAATTTTGGAGTAAATTTTGCGCCTGGATATTCATACGTAAAGAAGTCGCATATCTCTTGTTCAATCGATGGGTCAGAGAAAACTCGAACATATACTTCATCCAATTTTTCTATTGTTATATTCATCTATTAATTTCCAGCCAAGAACTTCTTCCATTCGATGCCATTTTTAATCTGCCACTCACGTGACTTGATTTGTTGCATTATAGATTCAAGCATATAAACCATCGTGTTTAAATACTCAACACGTAGTTGTAGTTTGTTTAACTCATCATCACCAGTAAGAAATTCATCCATCTCATTTTTAAGTGGCTTGATACCTTGCCATTGATCCCACTCAAGAGATTCTAATTCAGTACGTGAGAGTTCCCCACGGTAGTAACGAAACTTGTTCTTACGTAGGATGTTGTACTCAGATTGCATTTTTATCTGCATGAGTTTTTTGTTGATCAATATCTTTATATATTTTGCGTGTAACTTTGGAGTAGTTGTTGATGCTTCTCCAAGGTAATTGTCGTCTATTGCAGAATCGACATCCCACATATCTTGTAGCTCTTCAATATTCATAATAACCTCACAGGGAATAATAATCTATTTATTCGAATTTATAGTACCCGTATCTAAAAGTAGCATTACCGATAAGATACTGCACATCGTTGTTGTCTGATTGAAACACCAATGAGTCAATAGTGACTGGAAACATATCTATAAACCTAATTGTCTTGATTACATTATTGCTAGATCCTAGAATAGATAGCGTTGCGTCAGAATAGTTTGCTGCCAATTCACTAACAACAACTCTTTGGTCGTCATTAAAGTATGTAATATACTGGTCGTATGTTTGTGGAAATCCAAGAGCAACGATCCAGTTATAGATCGACTGATAGTTTTCCATTGCTTCGTCTACCATAAACTTAACATTCAACGTATCATATACTAGTGTTTCACCAGGAATAGGTTGTAAGTTAAATGGGTTTGCGAATTCTGGGGCACCAAGTGTGATGCCAGGTAGATTAGCTTCTTGACAAAAGAATGTTATAGAAGGTAATTTCTGGATGGTGAACATGAACCCATTTGGAGACAATGGATTGATGTTTGCTGGGATGGGACATGAAAGTGTATTTGCCATACTATTATTTAGTAAAATAAAAAAAGGGATCCGAAGATCCCTTTGAAGTACCGCTTCTTGCGTCGGTTTACTTACCTTGACTATTACATCAAGTTAGTAACCTTAACTCTACGGTAGTAGTAGTTTTCGTTAGCAGTCAAGCCACCAGAACCATCCAATGAAACGAATGGGTTAGCAACCATGCCGTAACGAGTCTTGAAACCAATCTTAGGCTGGAAAGACTCTGGGTCAACAGCACGAACTAGTTGCAATGGAACGTATGGGCAGTAGAACAAGCCAGCGTCAAAAGCAGAAGTGCCTTTGTATCCGCAAACAAAGTACTGAGATGCAGACACGTTTGCAGTGTATGGATCAACATAAACTTTGTACTTGCCGTTTAGAATACCAGCGAAAGTAGTAGAAGTGTCATCTACGTTCAAACCGTTATTGCCAGCCAAAGCAGGAGTGTAGTCAAGAACACCAGCCATCGCTAGAGCAGACGCAACGTCAGCTGAAGTGATGATGAAGTTACCACGACCACGACGTGTTTGCTGACCAATAGCATTGGCTTCACGTTCGATTTGGAACATCAAGCCTTTGAACTTTTCAACAGACCAACGACCGTTAGCATCAACGTCCAAGTCGAAAGTACCAGCAGTAGCAGTACCAACAACAGCACCTGCCTTAGCAGTAGCGTATACAGTACGAACAACTTCACGGTTAATTTCTGCCAAAATTTCTGTAGACAGAATGTTAGACAGTTCGCCTTCAGCGTCTAGACCATGCACAGAGCGCAGATCTTGAGCCAATTCAACAGAGTATTCTGCCTTCAAAGCACGAGTCTTTGCAGTTACAGAAGTCTTTTCGATAGAGAAAGCCATTTGACCGAAAGCACCGTCACCAGAACCGCCTTGACCTAGACGTTCTGCAGCAGCAGTAGTCAGACCATTACCAGTAGTGAACGTGCCATCAACTGGGTTAGAACCAGCGTGAGCAGGAGATGCAGCACCAGAGAAATCAGTATCTGCTTCGTTGAACAACGCTTCAGTACCATTTTGGTTGGTGTAACGGCTCTTCATCGCGAAGATCAAGCCAGTAGGCTGGGTCATTGGCTGAACGCCAGCGATGTCATAAGCGATAAGTTGTGGCATAGAGCGACGTACTAAGCTGATCAGAACTGGGTCATAGCCAGCCATTTGAGCATTAGAACCTGCACCACCTAGAGCAACACCAGTACCACCGAAGTTGGTAGGAGCAGCTTCAAACAATGCCTGAGCTTGCTTGCTCATTTCGCGTTCTTGGTTTTCCAAAAGAATCGCAGTTACTTCTTTACGGTAGTGATCCTTGATAGGAGTGCTACTTTCGTGCTCCAGAATCGGAGCCCATTTCTTTAATAGATCTTGACGATTAGTCATTTTATTTTCCTTTTTATTTACGGTTGAGCATGTTCAGATAAGCATTCATCTTAGCGTCAACAACTTTGTCTTCGCTTAGCATTTCTACTGGGCTATCTGTTACAACAGATTTAACATCTGCATTTACCTTGGTTGTGAAGTAGTTTTCACGAATTGTCTGAACTTTATTTTCGAAAGTAGATTCGTCTTCGTATGATAGTTCTTCAACAAGTCCAGTGAACTTTTCTACTTCAGTATCAGTCAAACCTTCGCTAATAGTAGCAATGATTTGTTGACGCTTCATAATAGAAACAGTCTTAGCCAATTCAATATTGGATGCGACTTGTTCATTCAACTTTGTTTCCAAAGTTTCAACTTGCTCTTCTAAAGAACCAAGAACATCGAACTTCTCTTCAGGAACTTCAATGTAGTGTTCTTCAAATAAACTCTTCATACCAGAAACAAAACTTTCTAGAATATCAGACTTCATACCACGTTCAAGGGCGATCTCATTCTGTTCCATCCACTGCTCAACTACGTAGTTGAGATATCCATCAACTTGTTCAACTAGACCCTCAATATTCTGCGCCGCAGCTTCTTCTAGCTTGGCTTCGAATTCTTCTTCTAAGCGTGCAACTTCAGAGTTGACACGGCTCATTACAGCAGCTTCAAAAATGGTAGCAGCTTTTGTTCTGAATTCTTCAGACAATTGCTCTTCACCATTCATAAGTGCATCAATATCTTCTTTCATTCTGCCAGCTGCTTCTGGAGCAGATGCATTAGCAGTAACTTTGTTTGGCTTCTTTGAAGTTCCACCCTCTGCTTCCTTTTCATTATCCACGTTGTTACGTGCATTATCTGGGTTTGGAGTTTCAGGTGCTGGCTTTACAGCTTCTTCTTCTATCTCGTCTTCTTCAAGTACTTCTTCAGCAACTAGATCATCAGCGTTAGCTTGTTCAGCTAATTTTGCTTTTCTAGATTCTGCTAGAAGTTCAGCGATTTTTTGTTCGATTGACATCGTTGTATCTCCTTAACTGGATTAGTTCTGTATTATTTATTATTTATCTGATTTTACTCAGGAAATTCTGGAAAGCACGTAACTTTGCTTCCTGTAAATTTTTAGAAGAAGTTCTACGAATTTCACGTTGTTGTTCTTCTATATCTCTTTGCACGTACTTTCCATCAACAAATGCCCACTCGCAACTTTCCATAATGCCTCTTACGAAAGCATCAGGAGCAGATGGGTCAGCAACGATATCTGCTGCGGTTGACAGCATGAAATCGTCTTGAACAATTTGAACACCTTCTCTGTTTAACTTCAGAGAGCCCAAGGCTCTGCTTGAAACGCCGAGATTAGCTCCTCCATCAAGAAGCCCTCTTGCGATATTACCCATAGGTGTTTCCATGATTTTTGCTTTGCCAACATAATTGGTGCCTTCTTTACGTAGGTCAACAATCATGTGGGATACTCTATCTAAATTAATAGATGGACTATCTGGGTGTCCTAGTTCGCCATATGCTCTGTTTAATTTAACAGACTCTTTGATATAGCGAGTAACTTCGTTATCCATAACAGACTCTGGGTACATGCGTCCATTACGGTTCTTTATATCGGATTGAAGAAAGATTCCTTCAATGTAATAGTCTTTCTTTTTGCCGTCTTTTGATTCAACGACAAAGCTGACTGACTCTGTTACTTCTTTGATTAGTTTCATTTTAGCTTCCTACTACAGATTCGTTATCTTTAGATCCAAATTGTGCAGTCTCAACCTTAGGTGCGTAACCAGAAACCTTGCGTAACTTTAAATACATTTCTACGTTACCGCTGCCTGTTTGAGTTACAACAATATCATGAGTAGCGTTGACATTTTCTGGAGGCATTTCTTGTCCGTCAAACAACATAGTATCAGATGCATCTGTCGGTAGGGTTAAAATTCTAACAGCATTTCTGTCGATAGCTAGAACGTTTGTTAACTCGCCACCCCAACGAACTGCAGTAATAGTAACAGTTTGAGTTGCGCCATCAAGTGCTTGGTTTGTATCTAGCAAGTCAGTCTGCAGATCAATAGTGCTTGTGCCAGCAGCACCAGAAACTTTTACTACAGTTTCAGTTTCTGTCATTCTTATAATTGTTTTCGTTAGTGCCATTTTATTCCTCTAGCTGTTCAAGAACATGCAGAAAATTCTCTTTTGATTCTCTCATGTATTCTACTATTTCTTTTTGATTAGACAACAAGTTATTTAGTCTTATTTGCGTAGCTTCATTTATAGCAACTACAGAGTTGTCGCTTAATTTATAATGTATTTTGTTCTCAATGATAGTATCTACTTTGTTAAGTTTACGTATCTCATAGACAACTGGGTCTACGTTGAATAGGTTAGAAGAAGCAAGTTCAATGTATGATTCAATTAATGTGTCAGTAACTTTGATATCGTAGTATTCTTTTATTATTTCTGCTATCTTATTTTCTGATAAGGATTCGTATATTTCGTCTGTTACTTCTTGTGCTATATTTTCTGATGTAATTTTAGATTTTATATATTTTCTTGCTTCTTCTAAATTCTTGAACTCAGTTTTAAGAGAATTGATAGCTACAGTACCATCTTCTAATTTTTCAAGTGTGTTACCATAAGACCTAATCGTCTCAGCGACATTAGGTCTAGTGATACTCTTAATAAACTGATTGTATTGCATTACTCGTCAGAAGTATCTTCTGGTGTATCTTGCGGGCTAAACATAGTTGATGCTACCTCGATGCGCTTGTCTGCAAGGCGTGCATAAATTTTATCACCCATTGCAGCATTAAATGCTGCTTCAGTTTCCATAGCATCACCCTTTGCGATAGCTACGATTAAATCTTGTACACTCATTGTTTAGCTCCTGTATTATCTTGTTGTGGCTCTGGAAGTTGATCCTGCATAGCAGCTTGTCTAGTTCCGTCCATAGTTCCCATGTGATCAGAGTAGTCTATTTGCATAGGCTTTTCTGCTTGGATTTCTTTATCAATTTCTTCCTGCTGTTCTTCAGGAATACGCAGAACATTTTTAGTGATCCACGCTTGAGAGTAGTACTTACCAATGTAAGGATCCATCTGTTGCAGCATCTGAATACGCTGTAAAAGAATTTCGTTATCTTTCAATTCGCTAAAGTAGTTGTCCTTCTGGAAGTCATAGCGTACATATTGACGCATTTCATCCCATTCTTCTGGACGTACAATACCTTTAGCAACTAACTGAACACGCATTGCGTCAGTGAATAGGTTTGCAAATTTCTTACGAACACGTGTAACAAACTTATTGAACTTAAGTTCTTCACGAGTAATCTCAGTAGAACGACCTAAGTTAAAACCACTAGTCTGTTGTAAACGTCCAATAGGAACGTTCAATGCTTGATATAGTTTTTGTTGGAAGTATTGAATGTCTTGGATCTCACCAAGATTCTGACCACCTGGTAAGGTAGTAATCTCAGTACCTTTACCACCTTCACGGCGAGGCATCCAAAAGTCTTCCATCATGGACAAGTGTTTACGATCATCTCTGGTTTCGCCAGTAGTTGCGTCATAAACGATCTTGTTACGAAACTTATTCATAATGTCATTAACGTATTGCTCAGCTTTGAGCTTTGGTAAGTTACCTACGTCAATGTAGAAAATTCTGCGCTCTGGTGCGCGAGAGATACGATAGATAACAACTGCATCTTCGATCATCTTTAATTGGTTAACTGGCTTAATTGCTTTGTGCAGATGACTCATCATCATGCCAGTGTTTGCATCCATCAATCCCGATGGGCAATAGATTACAGAATCAATGGACAACTTAACACCCTGTGCTGTTTGTTCTGTAATACCTTTATCATTGTAGATATAATATTCTTCAATGTCTTTAATTACATCAACACCAGCTTGAGTTCGTTCTTTCTTGATCGTTTTAATCTTGCGGATTTTACGTGGATCAATGAAACGAAGTTCTTGGATGCCAGACTTGACATTGTTTGTATCTAACAAAATGTTATAATATAATCTACCGTCAATGTACCATGATCTAAAGATCTCATGACCTTTTTCTTCAAACTTAAGTAGACGCATAATGGTCTGGAATTCATCACGAATTTTTTTCTTGATAGGATCTGATACTTTAAGATCGTCAAGGTTAATTTGTATAGGTTGATCATCGTCAGATGTTATTGACTCATTGACGATGTCTTCAATTGCTGCGTCACAATCAGCGTATTGTGCTACTTCACGATATCTGCGAATAAGATCGTTTTCGTTCTTAATGATACCTTCGATATCCATCACCATCCCATAATAGGATGATGATGAACTCGTGAAGATAGCCGTGCCGTCATCAGAGGTAGGTGTTACTACATTACCTATCTCTGAGTCGTTCTTCTTTTTACGCTGGATCTCAAATCCAAAAATTTGCATTATAAACCTTCAATTATTAAAGAATTGGAATATTACCGATTGGAGTTCCAATGTTAATACCAACTTGGTTAGAGGCACTAGCAGCAGAAGTGACCCAGTAGTTGTATGTGAATGTAACAGTGAATGTTTCAATCGCATTACCATTCTCATAGTCAAGTTCGATAGTACCAACTTCTGTTGGATATGCATCGATAAAGCTATAAGACTTGATAACAGCGCCAGAACGATCCAACTGGTGTACGTTCATTTGTGCTTGATAGTCGTTAGGGTTAACAATACCGTTTGTACCGCTGACGTTTTGGATACCGTTAGACCATGTTTCCATAGCATTGCGGATTGCAAAATCAGTGTCGTTATAAACAGTAATTGTCCATGGAGCGAATGTACGCTCACCAGCAAAATTTACTGGACGACCACGATATTGTACAGCGATGTTTTCAATAGTTGCAGCTGGCAATTGAGCAGCCTTACATAAAAACATAGCCTTTGTTCCAACGATAGCACCAGTATTAACGAATGCTGGGAACCCTAGTTCAACTCTGAATTGGTTGGCGCGAGCACCACCACCAATCATCATTGATTTGAATTCAGAAATGTTTGCCATTTAATTTATCTCCTTGAGTATATTTATTGCTATTAAAAGAGGGGGAATTAACCCCCTCCTGTTTTATAGCCCAACAGTCTCAAAACTTACGCCAGTCTTAGTAGCAATAAAGTTCAAAGTGATGTAATTGATAGAACGGTTTGGCTTGATATAGATATCAGCGATAAACTCGTTTGCATCAATTACTGCAGGTGTGTTGTTTGTAGTGTCACACTTAACACGGAAGTCCACAATACCACGACGACCTTGAACATCACGCAGGAATGGCTCAACTAGGTTCTTGAATTGTGCACGAGTAAAGTCATCGTTGAATTCAAACAACTGATACTTAGCAGCGTTGGCAACAGCTTTCTCAAGAACGATAAACAAGCGACGAACGTTGATACGATCGAACGCAGAGGATTTCTTCTGCATTGTCTTGTCACCGTAAAGGATAGTTCCTTCACCTGGGAATGTAACGACTGGGTTGATACCACCAACGTACAGCAAGTCACGTTGTGCTTGTGTAGGGTTAAATGCCAACTTAGTTACATTCTTGATTTGACCACGATTGAAACCGCCTGGAGAGAACCATGCATCAGATACATTATCTGTATAAGCACATAGACCAGCAACGTCACCGTTCAATGGGATCCAACGGAACACATCGTTGTAACGATCGTACTGATATTTCCAACCAGAATCCATTACACCGTAAGAAGCAAGTGCATCACCAACGTCAATAGAGTCACGGTATTGAACCATCTCAGTAGCAATATCAGAAGCAGTTCCGATTAGCAGAGGAGCAGAAACGAATGCAACTACGTCCTTACGAAGAGCAGCTACGTTCTCGATGATCCATGCTGCAGTATTAGCAGAAACATTACCTGTAGGCATCAATGAGATGTCGAATGCAGATGCATCGCTAAACATTTCGTATGCGTCCATGATGTTTGCTTCAGTTAAAGCATCACCATCATCACCACCAGCTAATGTTACGTCTGGGTTATTTGCCAGCGCATCAAAGTTGTTGTTCTTAGCAACAGAACCCCAGTTTGCACGACCAAGAATGTCTGCAGTGTCTGGAGCATCTAACCACCAGATCCAACCAGAATTATTGATCAGATTCTTATAGTATGAAGAAGTTCCATTACTTGACTTAGCATCTGCTGCTTTAGAAGCACCTTCCCATTTCTGGATAACAGTACCAGCAGCACCAGTAATTAAACCACTAGTATCAATCAACAGCATATGGACTTCATCGTTTTGTCCACCAACGTTAGCTGCAAAGGCAGACGTACCTGGAGCACGAGTAAATTCTTTACTGTATCTCCACTCACGATCGCAAACAGCGTTAAGTGCTTCTGCTTTGTTGTTTCCAACCATGTTTAAAACTTCAGTCTTTTCAACACGGCGAATAGCACCAACGTTAGCAACAGTACGCACAGAACCGCTACCAGTCAATGCTTTTGTAGCAGTGAATGTAGTTCCTGGGTTGTTGTTTGCAGCACCAGCTAGTGTAAAGTTTGTAGTTCCAGCAACGTTGATAGTGTAGCTATAACCTGCAACCAACTGGTTTGCAGTAACGATTCCATTAGCAATTTGTGTGATACTTAACGCATCAGTACCAGTTGTAGATAGAGTTAATGCAGCACCTGCTGTGTTAAGTTTGATATAGAAACTTTGAGTGTCAATGACAAAATCATCAACTCTAGTGTCCCAAACTTTAGCATAACCATCAAAGGTTCCGATTACAGTTGCAGCCAAACCAGTACGGTTCAACACAACGTTTGCATTTGCCAGTACAGGAGTAACGAATGGAGTGTTTGGAACACCCTTTAAGTATGGATTAACTTTAGCTAATGTAACTTTAATAAAAGTACCAGCTTCTACTGAACGAACTAATCCTAACTCAATGTTAGCATAAGATTGATTACCACCAGCGGCACCAGATTCTCTTGTGTTAGAAGCAGAAGTTCTTACAACTTTACCAACAAAGGTAGAAGAAGCTGCAGTGAACGTAGATGTTGCTGAAGAACCAGGGAATGCCGCTGTGATCACTCTACGTACTCTAGAGATTTCTGTATTAGATTCAAAACGCTCAACACGAGTTCTTGCAAAGAAACGACCATCAACAGTAGTGTCATAAGTGGCACTATCTGCCATTGCAAACAGCAATGAGTTACCCAATGAACCTGCATACTTTGCCGCTACTGGACCAAAGTTACCTTGTCCGTCAATATAGGTTTGCTCATAGTGATTCTTGTTACGAATCTTAATACCAACTGGTAAAATAACAGCTGTACCTGTTGCTTGCGTAGAACCACCGCCACCAGTAATAGTAACAGTTGGAACGCTAGTGTAACCAGAACCTTCAACAGTTACGTTGATTGATTTTAGAACAGATGTTCCAACTGGAATTGGGTCGTGCGTGAATGTGTTAATATTAACAGTAGATCCGTCTGGATTGGTAATACCAATTACAGTAGCTGGAGCTGTATAACCAGCACCAATGTTGGTAATTTTAATTTTTGCAATACCAGTACCAACGGTAAGTTCTGCAACTTCACCTAGAGCTGTAATTACTTGTTGTGTAACAACACCGTTATCATCAGTAACGTCTATGGTTTGCTGTGGTGCGCTGAACAAAACCTTCATACCAACAGTGAAACCAGTACCAGCAGCAGTGATTAAGCTGACTGGTAAATAGTTTGAACCGCCAGCGGCTTCGACCAGAACGCCAGCACCTTGACGCACTGCAACTGCAATTGCTTGTTGTCCGTCAAATGTATCTGGTGCGCTTATCTGTACTGTTGGATTGCTAGTATAACCAGCACCAGCAGTTACAAGAGTGATACTCTCAACACTAGATGATGGTTTTGCAACTGCATTCTTTAGGTTAGCAGAGTCTGCACGGTTAACGTACATACTATTAGAGTATTGCAGAAAGTTTGCTGCGGTAAAGAAAGACTCGTATGTGTCATTGTTTGGTTTACCGAATACGGTTACCAACTCAGGTTCATTAGACACCAACTGTGGATCCAGTACTGGTCCCCAGTTAAATCTTCCAGAGTATGCTCCACGTGAAGTAGAAACTTTAGGAACGATCTGAGTTAGATCCTTCTCTATTACTTGCACGCCTGGACTTAATAAATTAGCCATGTATTTTCTCCTTGCCTTGTTTTATCATTATGCGCTTTTAGGCGCCAGCCTACAACTTATTTATCTATTTTCAGATTTTAAAAATTGTAGAGAGTTTCTGTATCATTGCCGTCGTTATAAAATCCAAACGGCGTCAACTGTTCTTCTATAGCTTTAATTTTCTCATCGTACATTAATTGCCTTAGATTAATATTATTTAGGTCTTTAAAATACGCATTCGAAGTTAACCAGCTGAATAAAACTAAACACATGACTAAGTCATCGTGGTATCCGTCATCCGCTTCGTAGCTATTCTTCGTCTCGATAAATGTCGATATCTCAGAGATGATATCAGCATCCATAATAAGTAGTTTATTCTCTTCTACAAGAGACTTAAAGTTATGACATCCAACTCGTTTAACCTTTTTGTCAGTCACAACTCCATATTGTAAAGTAGAGCCAGCGAATCCACCAGATACATGCTGGGATCCACCTGCTCTAGAAACAAACAGCATGTTTTCATACTCTAATTCTTGATAGAGGATGTGTGCCACTTGTTCAGATATATTGGTTTCTAGTAAAACATAAGCGTTGTTATATTCTTTTGCAACTTTGTAGATTACGTTAGGGTACAACAATGGACTGATGTTATTGTTTCTATATTTAGCTATAACTTCATAGGGTGCTGCAGTAATATCAACTACACAGAATGCTGAATAGTCGCCACCTACACCCTTTGCTACGTCTGCCACAATCACATATGTATGATCTCTGGTTGGTTTCTTATAAACGTCCAAACCTTCATTACTAAAGATTGCGTTATTGTAAGACAGTCGTGCAATAACGTCTGCGTTAATTAGAGTTAGTGCAGAACCAAGGAACTTACATAGAACCTCTTGATTATACTTGAGATCACCAAGCTGACGTTTCTGTTCAAGTGCCCACTTTTCGTCACGCCCAGGAATTTTCCAATAGGGAATAAACATAGACTTAAAGTCATTTCGACCATTCTCAGCATCGTTCCAGAACTTCCAAAAGTGGTTATAACCAAGTGGAGTAGAAGTGATAAGAATCTTAGAAGTAGTACCCGCAGAAATAGTAGGGTAAACAGATGTAAAGAATTGCTCAGCCACTGTGTTTGGAATGATCGCAGCTTCGTCGATGTATAGTAAGTTAACAGACTTAGAACGAATACCAGCTGCAGTTGTAGCAGCAGTAAATACTTTAGATCCATTTTCTAGTTCAATGTCACCTTTGTTCCATGTCTTGATACCTTGCTGCATCCAGATTGGTAGATTCTCATACATAAGCTGGTAACGTGAAAGAATTTCACGAGAAGTTGATGCTTTGTTTGCCAGAATCGCTACGTTCTTTGATTCATTAAAGATCGTATACCAAAGAATATATGCAGCAGATGTAGTAGTTTTGCCTTGCTGACGACCCTCCATAAGAATAGTCTTACGGTTGGAGTGTATAAACTCAACCTTTTCTTTCTGACAGTCGTATAGCTTGAATGGTTGAAGACCGTGGTCAATCGTTACGATGTAGCAGTAGTTATCAATAAAATATACAGGATCTTGAGAACACTTATAGTATTCTTGTACCTGTTCCTCATCGAACTGTATCGATACACCGATGGGTTTTAAATTGGGATTAGCGTTATAGCCAGTTTCAGCCATTAGAAATTATCAATCCAGCTTTCATTCGTAACTGTAGATGTGCTAGAGTTACCAGTTGCATTATATGTTTTATAAGGCGAAGACCCATCTGGATTTTCTGACAAATTGACTCCTGCTTCTGCAATAACTTTATTATTTTCAACAGCACCATACAGATTAGTCTTCAGTGTAAAGTTCAAAGTATGTGTAACGAATCTACGAGTTTGAAAATCACCATCATAATCATCTTGAACACTAACTGAATTTAATATAACAGGAACATCTTGAATGATGTTCATTTCAGGTAACACTTTTACAGAAAGAGTGTATTCTGGAGTAAAGGTTGGAAGTATTTGCTCGATGATTTGTAAGCCATCTTCTTGAGTCTTTGTTAGAATATACAAGGATATTTCAATATTATATGGTGATGGAGAATATACAAAATTCATACTGTCTACGCCATTACCACAAACTATCTTTTGCATTCTGTTTGTTTTGCGGGATGCGTCATATGTATAGCCAAGAATTTCAAAGGACATTCTTGGTAAAGATGCATACACATTACCAGATAGATCTGGATCTTGTTCTAAACGAATCAGCCACTTTTCTTTGGGAGCATAAGCCAGCGGCACTTGTAATCGCTGAACAGTAGTTCCTGCCACAGAGTCGCCTTCTTTTCGATCAATATAAATCGAACTGAATAGAGATCCGAAAACTACAATAGTTTTTCGAATTATTCCGTGATAGAATACGTTATTGTTTAGCATTATAGAGCAGCAATTCTAGTTTTAAAATTAGCAAAATCGGTTGAAGCAGCAACAACAGTTTTTAATGATGACAGACTTATATAACCACTTGGGTTAGTTGCATTATATGGAGTGAATCCTAATGCAGTAGTGACATTACCTGAAGTTATACCAGTCAAATAAGTGCTAGTATCAAGTGCCCATGTATTTGCTGCTGATTTCTTTAGGAAACCAGTAGTACCAGCTAGTGCAGCGATTGCAGTTAAGTCGGCATCCGCAGCTTGTTTCGTTGCAACAGAATCATACAACTCTGTAAAGTTTGCATTAGTCTTAGTAAACGCTGTTCTTAGTGGATCACCAGTTCCATCATTAACTGCTAAACCAATTCCTATTACTTGTTTAGGCATTTTTTATCCTTATCCTGCATCTGCTGTTATTGATCGATCTGCAGTATATGCTATTGAATCTGCAGTTGTTAAGTATACTGGGGCTGGTGTGACACTCGGCATGATATAATTTGAAACATCACCAAATGGGTTTGACTCATTCAAAATATAGTTAGAGCCTTCTTGCTTGAATGAGTTATTATCACCAAACGAGTCTACGTTATCAATAATAGTACCTACAACTGCAACTGCTTTTGCATTACCTGCAATAGTAACAGTTGGTAAAGTTTCATAACCAGCACCGCCATTTGTTACAACAACAGAAACTACCTTATTTGCATTGACGCCAGTTCCAAGAACTGCCTGTGCAGTAGCACCTGTTCCACCACCTCCAGAAATTGTAACTGTTGGAGTTGTTGTATAATCACTTCCACGAGATGTTACATTTATAGAAAGAACTTCACCATATTGAGATCGTGTAGTATCTGTTGTAAAAGTCTTCAAAGTCTCAAACGCATCAATTTCTTCTACGCCAGTATCGATACGTTCTGAAGAGTATTGGAACAATTCAACTTGCAACTTATATACATACAGCTTGCCTAGCTGATAGAATGGATCTTGATGCTGAACAAACTTAATCTCAAACAATCCTTTTGAGAGTGGAAAGTATAGCAAGTCCCCTTCGCATGGACGGTTTGGTAAAATCGTTTGACCCCAACGTCCAACTAACTGTTCCCAACGACGTCTAGCCATTGTTAGTGTTGCTGTCTGTTCAACCATTAAGCCGAACTTTTGCATAAATGCACCTTGACCCTCGAATCCATCAGAATTTTCTAAATACATTTCAATTGGATACGCTGTCTTAAATTCACTTAAGCGATCTTCTCCAAGAATGTTATCTTTAGAAACAAGTGTTCTTGGAATGTAGTAAAAGTCTTGCCCATAAATGGCAAGTGATTCAACGATAATATCCTCTATAAGGAACTGTTCGTTTTTAGTTCCATGAGAGAAGTAGACATTTCTTGCCATATTATCCTAGGAAGAAATCCAAAGGTGCAGACTTAGTCATTAAGTCATTCTCTAAGTCATCAATTTCTTTAGTGGCTTCGTCATACAAACCATTACCATCCAGTGTAACACCACCTGGCAACTGTAGACCTTGAAACTTTTTAAGGTTTACAGCCCACTGCTTTTTAAATAGTGCTGTCACATAGTGCTTTAGCCAGGATTCATTCCAAACTTTGCTATATTCAGCTGGATCAAGAGCACGATATGCTTCTACTACTACGAATTCATTTACAATGATATCACTTTCCCAGTTGATATCTAAGTATAACCTATTCTGTCTACGGTTGAATCTAAACATAGTCGCCCCGTTCAACTCTAAATCTAGTAGAGCCAAGTGACTCATTACAGTTTTGTAATAGATTAGTGAAGTTGATGTTAGATCATATAAGTCGTTTAGTCTAAGTTGATATTGCAGATCAAATAGATTCTTAGATGAGGATCCTTGATTGTATGGAATCACACGAATGATACCATACACTAGATCTGGGAATTCTATGTACTTATTTGTTATATTTTGCGCAGTAACTTGGTGTTTTAAATAAACTTTCTCAACACCATCTGGGTGATATTGTCTCCAATATTCTAATGCTTCTTCGATGCGATCTTCTAGTTGTTCGTCATCTACGTTAATTTCAAGCACAGGTGCACCCAATGCACGCAGGCAATATTCTTTTAGTTGTTCTTTAGTGGTAACTGGCATTATTTACCTTAGGTAGATTCTTTGTTATATTTATAGTTTCTATTATATGCCATATCGACTTCTTAATGATTGAAAGTTTCTTGTAAGATCACTTGCACTAAGTGCTTGATTGTGTACTCGTACTACAGATATTCTTCCACCCCATCGTTCACCGTCACCAGAACTATGTCCACCAATTCTCATAAAATCCCAATCTGTTGGATCTTCAAATGTGCCACCAATAAATTGTTGATCTCCGTTAACTTGATATAATATTCCTGATCCATATGTATGAGATGCTGCAACATAAACCCACTGATTGCGTGGAACAGTTAATGTCGATTGTGTCGATGGCCACCATTGAAGATAATTAGATGGATTAACATATAATGCATCATCTCCAGCCACATTATTTTGTACTATCGATCTATAGTTAGTATCAGAACTTGAGTCAAAGACCCATGCTTCAATAGTACAATTAGTGATTGTTGTTGCATTAAAAGGTATAACATCAATATAATCATCTACATTATCAAAAGAAAAAGATCCACTATCACTTGAATTATATACTGCCCCAAACGGTATACCAGTTATATCATTGCTAGCAGTGTCGCCCCAATTTAAAAACCCTGTTGGTGTGAAAGTTCCAGAGCTAGTAAACGTATGAATTGTATATCCACCAGAAGATGTTATAGTTCCACCAGTTGCTCTTTGTGAACCGTAGTATCTAACTATAACGATACCAGATCCTCCATTTCCTCCATCACTATCCCAATGCGATCCGCCACCACCTCCACCGCCAGTGTTTGCGCCAGCATTACCACCAGTCCCGTTATTTTGACCAACTCCATTGGCACCAGCATTGAGTGCACTTCCTCCACCAGATCCAGGCGTGTAACCGCCATATGCAGAACCACCACCGCCACCACCCAAGCCTCCATCACCACCTCTAATAGTGTGACCACCACCGCCACCGCCTCCACCCCAGTAAAGAGATGTACCGTTTATATCAGATAAGAAACCTTGACCACCCTTACCACCATAGCTATCGCTACCGCCTCCACCTCGTTGACCAGCACCGCCACCGCCTCCAGCTGAATATTGACCAAACCAACTTTGACCACCACCTTTATAACCTTGACCAGCTATACCAGATCCACCACCGCCTCGTCTTCCATATCCATGTTGTGTAGCATCTCCACCACCAGATCCACCTGATTGACCTTGACCACCTAATACTGTAAAATAATGTCCACTACCACCGCCTCCACCACCAACTGCTCTAAGATTGCCAAAAATACTATCAGCACCAGATGATCCAGCTGCCTGACCACCACCATATGGTCCAAGTGATCCAGCACCTCCAGCACCAACTGTAACTACAATAGGCACATTGATTGGAGCAGAATAATTCTTCTTATAGATTACTCCTCCTGCACCACCGCCACCACCCATGTCCATACCACCCCCAGCGCCACCAGCGACTACTAAAACCTCAACCGAACTAGACTTTGGGTTACCAGCGTCTATTGAAAGAATTAGAGAACTTAACGGTGTTACACCAGTATTGTTAAATGTAGACAACCCTTGTGTTTTTAAGTAACGAATAACAACAAGCCCTGAACCACCATTACCACCACGATTATTTCTCATGTAGTGAGAACCACCGCCTCCACCACCACCAGTGTTAGCACCACCATGACCACCTTCGCATTGAGCCCATGTACCTGGTAGCCCACCGCCACCTGGTTCACCAGAGTTAAGAGCAGATCCACCGCCTGGTTGATACCCTATTGCACCACCACCTCCACCACCGATTCCGCCATCTCCACCTCGATCTGAATAACCAGATCCACCACCGCCTCCACCCCAATAGTAGTTCACGCCCAGTATACTATTTAATACACCAGCACCACCGTTTGGTTCATTAGGTCCATCACCACCAGCTCCTCCAGCACCACCGCCACCACCAGAGTAATATGATCCACCTCCGCTATTTCCACCACGGTTACCCTGTCCTGAAATACCAGTTCCACCAGAAACTGTGGCGCCTGCAGTATATCCTGTTGCACCTCCTCCACTACCACCATTACCACCAACGCCAGTTAGAGTATAACCATAATAACTACTACCTCCAAAACCACCACCTGTGGCAGTTATGGATCCAAATACAGAATTTCCACCTTGAGTAGCATTCACACCAAATTGATGTGCGTCAGCTTGCCCCTGAGTACCACCTTCAGGTGCACCATTTCCTCCTGCGCCTACCAATACTGTATATGATGCTCCTGCAGTAACAGCTAGTACTCCAGATAAAACACCACCGCCTCCTCCTCCTCCACCCATATCCATACCACCACCACCGCCTCCAGCGACTACAAGATAATCAACGTTACCATTAAAGTTAGGAACGAATGTGCCAGAAGTAGTGCAAACATGATAGTTATAGAGAGCACTATTAACACTGCTTGGTCCTGATGAAACACCCATTGTTATTCTCCAGAAGGAAGAACTGATGAAGATTGAATCACAGATATCGAGTCCTCACCAGAAGGAAGCACTGATGCAGATTCAATCCAAGATAGAGATTCCTCGTTCCAAATGTAATTTTTATCACCATCTGGTTTTTGTGTAGGTGCATCCCATTTACCATTGACTTCATCTAAGATCCATGACTCAAAAGTTTTTGGTGGTACAAACATATCAAGATCTGGAAAATACACATATCCAATACCAGCGTAATTTTCACGAATGGTTGAGTTATAAGAAGTTTGCACCCACGTTGTTGGGTCTCCAGCTGCACCAGATTCGATAAAATCTTGTTCTGCTACAATCACATTTGTGACTATGTTATTTTCTATTTTTGCGTAATGTGCCATATTATATTCCGTACCTTCCTCTTAATGCTTGAAAGTTTTGCTGGACTTCTGCTGCTGATAGAGATCTAGTATATCTCGACACTGTTGCAATAGAACCAGGAAAATATCCTGCCCATGATCTACCAATAACATCAACAGGATTATTATTGCCAGAAGTTGAGTTTGCAACATTGACGTCCAGTATACCATCAACATACATGTCCATGGTGTTGTTACTGTAATTCACCCAAGTTAACATGTGCCAATTGTTATCATTTACTGTTCTTACTCCAAGTTTTTGGACCCATCCACCTTGATAAGTCCAATAAACAATTTTTCCACTATTAACACCTAACATCGAGTAAACTGGACCACCACTAATATTTGAAAGTATTGAACCACCACCTAAATCATTTGTGGTAGTTGTAGTTTTCATCCAACAACTAACTGTCCATTCAACGTTTCCATTCCCTAATGTAGTGTTTGGTATAGAGAGATAATTAGAACTACCATTAAAACTAAACGTACCATCAATTGCGTATGTTAAACTGGTTGCTGTGATTGTGTTGTTGTTCGTGAGGTCTCTGATTGCTTGGGTGTTACTTCTAGATCCATTGACGAATGGAGTTACATAACTACTTGCTTCAATTTGTGGCATTGTAACTTCCCAACTAGAATTATCAGCATTATTTGTACCACCCCAACATATTAAATAAAATGTCATTGACGTTGTAGTGCAATTTAGAGTAATACTAATGCGCTGCCATTGTCCAGGTAGTGTTCTATTAGTAGCACTTGCACTATCTCCTCCACCCCATCCTGAGATATAAACAGCACCACCAGTTACATTACTAGAACCACCAATCCATTTAATCCATGCAGAGAATGTATAAGTGCCAGTAGATGGAACCGTAACTGATTTGTACACTCCGTTCCAAGATCCCACATTATCCATACGATAACCAGTAGTACCAAACTGAGTTACGAATTGTGCTGGTGTTCCATTAGCAGTATTAGAATAGTTATTCCAACCAGCCATCGTGTCTGCGTTTGCGACGTAATTCGTGGTAGGTTGACCTTTCCAAGACTTCTGTGTATTGGACATGTCTGTGTATAGCACTAGACCATTAGTGACTACTGAGGGTGAATGAATTAAACTCATTACCAAAGTTCCTTAGGACCTGTCATATACTAAATCTTCCACGCACTGCATTAAAATTTTGTAAGATCTCAGAACTTGATAAGACTCTATTATATAAACTATAGCACGGCATAGCTCCAACAAAGGCGTAATTGCCATTAGAATATCCTCCTACACTAACTCCATTGGTTGTATTTTGTCCTGCAATAAAATTATTGTCACTCAATATTTCAACACCATTAAAGTATAATTTTCTAGTGTCTCCATTGTGCGTAGCGACTATATTAGACCAAGCATTTACGTATGATGTACTACTATATGAAGACGTACCATCACTACCGCCTGTTCCTTGTGTCCTAAACACTAATGGAGAACAGTAATAAATTTCCCAAGAACCATCCCATTTTGTCATTGCAGTACACACAGCGCTGCTTATTCTTAACCACATTGACATAGTCATACCGTTTTGACATAAACAATCTTTTAAAGTAGCACTGTTTGCTATATTAACAACATTGTTTGATGCTCCATCAGATCCTCCTAAATGTCTATCAAACATCATCCATTTTGTGTTTGTGTCATATCCACTTACAGATCCTGCTGAAGGACCTGTAAAATTGCTCATAGTACCATGATTATTATTTCCGCTTATATCAAACCAAGTATTTCCAGTTCCTGGATAACTTTTAGAATTCATCGAATCTAATAATACCGTAAGTCCATTAGTAACAATTCCAGGACTATAATTAACTGCCATCATTTCTCCAATAATTTATTTAAAACACTCTCAAGGTTTGCTATGCGTTCTTCCAATGAAGCGATCTTAGCATCTTGACTCACTACTCTCTTAGCCAATTCAATGGCAGAAACTAAAGCAGCATTACCATAAGCTAAAGCTAGAGTACCGTCAGCGTTATCGCTAGTGACAACAACTTCTGGAAGTAGTTTTTGCCAATCTTGCGCACTCGCACCAGCTTGTCGAACATTAGTATCTATACGAGTATAAGTACCAGATTTAACGTTAGCTAAATCTTCAACAAAAGTTTCTGGTAATGTATTCCAATCAGTTTTTAATCTTTCGTCTGAGAAAGCTGTGACGTTACCCGCAGCAGTGAGGTTACCTGTGCTTGGTTGGAATGATATTTTTGTAGTAGATATTATAGTACCATCATTACCAGAAGTAGCATCATGCATCGAAATATAATGCGTTGAAGTGCTTGTAGTATTGTCTGTTAACCCTACGTTGATTGCGTTGACGGCGGTGCTGGCGGTGGTGGCGTTGGTGGCGGTACCAGCGGTAGCAGAAGATCCACTTACGTTGCCTGTTACGTTGCCTGTTAGTGGTCCATTAAAACCAGCAGCAAATACTGTGCCGCTGACACCAACACCACCAGTTACTCTTAAAGTTCCTGTTGTGGTGCTGGTGGATGTGATGTTTGCACGAGCAAATACTTGACCAAGACTATCTATTTCAAGCCTAGATGTGTGCGTCTGTAATCCAGCCCCTGAGGTTGTTACACCAGATGTATAGAATCTCATTGTGCCGCCAACACCAGTGCCAGTACCTCGACCAGCAAAAAGCATTAAATCGGCACCAGCTATGTTAGTGCCCTTTGAATCGCCACTATAAAGTCTAGCTTGACCACCATCACCAAAAGCAGCAGTGCCTCCTGGTAGTGACAAACTAGCACCAAAACCACCTGATGCAGAAGTATTATTACCACCAGAGATTGTTACAGCACCACCATTCTTGCCAGCTGTTGTAGAAGCTGAAGTTCCTCCAGTAACTGTTACAGCACCGCCAAAGCCGCTAGAAGAACTATTACCGCCTCTAAAAGAAATAGCACCAGCATCACCAGTGGCATCTGTACCAGTAGATGCAGCTGGTGTAAATCCAAGAGCAGTTGTTACTTGACCAGATGTCAGAGTGAGTGTGCCACCTAAGGTAAGGTTGCCTGATCCAGTGACCGTACCAGTTAGTGTTAAACCGCTAACTGTTCCTGTGCCACCTACGCTAGTTACAGTACCTGTGTTGGTTGTGTAACCACTAGGGTTTGTTGCAGCATAGGCACCAATCTCAGCTAGTGTCCAAGAGACATCAGCGCTGTGGTCAACTGCCTTTCCAGTATTACCAATTGTTAATGTTCTAGAAGTAACAGTACTTGCTGTGCCTGATAATGCGCCACTAAACGTAGTTGCATAAGCAACACCAGCTGCCATACGTAAAGTCCAATTACCAGCTTGATCTAAAAAGCCAATTTCATTACTAGTATTAGCATATACATATCCACGCAAAGCGCCTAGATGGCTTCCAGTATAAAGTCTTATGCCACTAAAGGTAGTTGTGCTAGACGCATCCCAATAACCATTAGTTTGAGAAGACCAATGTTGTGTTGTGTTTTCATTGTATAAGCCAGTATTATTGGCATTGTTTCTAAACCAATTATTAGCATATACTTGGTTAAATGACGGACTATCGCTAGTTCTAACTGCTTGATTTAAATAACTAGCAAATTGATAACCGTCCCACAAGTCTGCGTTAAGGTTTGGAACTACAGTTATTGATGATACCGTTAACGGAGCAGTTCCAGTTGCAACAGTAGAAACAAGAGTACTACCTTTAATAGAAGTACCTAAGATTGAACCGTTAACCTGTAGCTTATCAGTGCCATTATCTATTCCACTACCCAATACTAAGTTACCAGAATACTGAGCGATTTTAACAAGACCTGTGTCAAGAACTTCAATGCTAGGTATACCCGAAACATCGTTGGCACTAAAGATAGTACCAGTCATTGAATCTGTTACAGAGAACAGCTGACCACTGGTACCAACAACTTCAAATGGTAATTGTGGAATTGATGTATCTGTTTCTCCACCACCAACACGAATGCGTCTAGCAACAGTTAAGTAACCATTTGTAGTAAGCGCCATTGCGCCTTGGGATGTGTTGTGATTAGAATCGCCCCACCAAAAGCCACGATCGTCTTCATCGTTAAACTGGAAAGTCATAGCATAATCGCTAAGACCACCATATTGAACATCTGCCTGCATGCCAATTGAATATAAATTGCTATCCCAAACTCTTAATTTATCTCGTGTACTGGCTGTACCAACAGATAATCCACCAGAGAATGTTGAATATGTACTAGTAGTAGCACCACGACCAGTTACACTTGACAGCGTGTCTGTTTCAGAATACGAAGTTAGATAACTTACATTTGATCCACTAGTTACGTGACCTGTAGCATTAACTGTGACGTTATTGTAAGTTCCAGCTGTTACACCAGATGTAGCGTGGCTCAACGTCACTGCACCAGTAGATGCACTTGCCACTATTGGTGACGTAGCTGAAATAGAATCTACTTTAGTACCAGTTAAATATGTGCTAGTATCAATAGAATAAGTGTCTGCCGTTGCTGTTCGTCTAATGAATCCCGCACCAGCAGTAGCCATTAGTGTGGCAAGGTTTGTAAGTGCTGGACCTACAACTGCTTTAATAGTTCTATTGGTAGAAGTGTTTGCACTATACGCACCACTCAATTCAAGAGTGACGTCAGTATTAGTTGCGCCAGCAGTCTTAGTGGTAACAGAAAGAGTACCATCACCAACCGTAGGTTGAGATGCTGCAATTGTGTAGTCAGTACCACTTTGAGTTATTGTTACGTTTGAACCAGCAAGTAAAGTAAGATCACCTGAGTTATAAGTGCCTGATGCAGTTCCTCTTAAACGAGTAACCGTGTTCGTGTCGGTGTCGGTATCAGTCCAAGGTACGTTAACAACCATCTGATTTGCAGAATTGAACTGAACGCCATATGTTCTAGAAGCTGTTGCTGAGACCGCATTGGCAGCAACGGTCTGCACTGTATCGCTGAATAGTTCTACTCCACCTAAAGCAGTTGACGTAGCTGTTGGTAAAGTATAAACAGTATCAGTCCAAGGTACATTTATTACACCTTGGCTAGCCGCATTTAGTTGAAGCCCATATGTTCTAGAAGCTGTTGCTGATACTGCGTTAGCTGCAACTGTTTGAGCTGTGTCACTAAACAATTCTACTAGACCAAGAGTTGTAGAAGTTGCGGCACTATATGTAGTGTTTGTGTCAACTACGGTTTCAGTACCAGTAGTATATGCAGTGACGTGACCGAATGTATCGAATGTTAAACCAGTTACATAAGTTCTTCCAGAAGCTGTTAAAGTTGCAGCACTCGAAGTATCAGTATGACTAAACTGTGTACCGTTTAAAGTTAATCCAGAACCAGCAGTGTATGTTCCAGCACCAGAGAATTGGGAGAATACTACTCCAGTTGTGCCAACCGTAGTAACAGGGTCAGGCAGAACCCAACCAGTGTCGTTATACAGTGTACCTTGTTGAACGAATGTAAAATCACCGCCGCCCATTTCGGCAGATGTATTGAAATCTTCAGCTCTTGTTAATACAGTGCTGCTTGTGTAAGTGTAAATACCATTGTGCGCAGTATTGGCTTCAGCACGAACAAGGATTCGAGTTCCTACTGTTGCGATATTAACGCCATCGATAACACCATATGTTCCACCTGATACTGTGAGAGTTGCACCAACTCCACTTGTTCCATTGGCATATGTTATTGTTCCGCCAGTAATAGAAGTTAGCGTTCCAGGAGTGGCTACAAGACTTGGTGCATGTACATGCAAACCTTGGGCGATACTATCTACGTATTGTTTTGTTACAGCATGTAGCGAACTTGTTGGGTCTGCATGCAAGGTTAAGAACCCTGTCATGGTATCACCAGCAGTGTTCACGAATCTTGAATCTGCTTCTGTCTCAGTATAGTATCTACCGTCAAGATCAAGTGACGTAATTGCAGTAATGTGCCCAAACGTATCAAGAGTGATATCCTGTATAACGTTACCGTTTGCATTATCTACAGAAGCCTGTGAAGACGTATCAGCATGGGCAAGACCAGATGCTTCTTGTACTAAACCGCTGCCTGCAGCAACACTAAACACCGTGCCTGTAAGAGCTATACCGTCACCATCTGTATACGTAGTATTGGTATCAACCCAAGGTACGTTAACAACCATTTGATCAGCTGCATTAAGCTGAACTGCATATGAGCGAGATGCTGTTGCACTAACTGAGTTAGCTGCAACAGTTTGAACAGTGTCTGATCCTAATTCTACTAATCCTAGTGAAGTAGTAGTTGCTTTAGAATATGTTGTGTTAACAGATGTTATTGTAAAGTTTGGATAAGTGCCAGTAATTGACGTTGCACCAGCACCAGTTAGAGCAACTGTTTGATCTGGTGCACTATTGGTAATAGTTGGGTTTCCACTTACACCATCACCGTTTGAAATAGTAATTCCAGTGCTGGCAGTAAGAGTTCTACCAGCAAATGTATCTGCGCCTGTGCGAGCTATAATACCATTCGTGGCAAGATTATGCAACGCTAATGCTTGACCAGTTAAACCTAATGTACCAGTGGTTGTGATTGTACCACCAGTAATACCGTTATTAGTAGCAATTGATGTAACTGTACCAGTGTTAGATGTATAACCGCTAGGATTTGCTGCAGCATAAGCACCTAAATTCGTTAATGCAGCAGCTGCAGAAGTCGCACCAGTACCACCATTGGCGATAGCAACTGTTCCAGATACATTGGCTGCTGTACCTGATGTATTTTGATTTAACGTTGGTACATCTGCAGCTTGAATCGCTGACATAACAACGTCTGTTCCATCTCCACGCAAATATTGACCAGCAGTAACTGAACCCGCAAGGGCATCTATAGCAGCCTGTCGAGTTGTCTGACCAGTACCACCATTGGCGATAGCAACTGTTCCAGATACATTTGTTGCATTACCTGTTAATGCTCCAACAAACGTAGTTGAAGTTACAGAAGTTAAACCAGCAAGAGTTGTGGAGGTTGCACCAAGAGCGATAGCGGTAGAACCAACAGTAACGGAACTGTTTGCTAAGTTGGCGTTGGTTATTCCAGCAGTACCAGAAAGGTTGCTGTTAGTTAAACCGCTGATGGTGTTTGAACCAGCAGCGATTGTTTTGTTTGTTAGAGTTTGTGTGCCATCGAGTGTGACAACAGATGAGTTAATCGCAACTGTGACTGCAGAAGTTCCATTGTAGAAAGATCCAGATAAGCCAGTACCGATTGTTAGATTTGCTTGTGTTACATTGAACGACTTGATTGCGTTCGATGTATTTTTAAAATACAGTTTCTCATCAACATAGTTTAATGCTAACTCACCATATTCCAAATCTCCTGCGACTGGAACTTTAAGAGCCACAGAGGACTTCTTAAGGATAATTTTATTTGGCATGTAATGTCCTAAAAAGGAGAAAGAAAAGGGAGAGTATAGACTCTCCCTATATTTATACTACTTTTATAATAAATTTAATATGTGCCACCATCAATGTTGAAACCGTCCAATGTTGATATAGCTGCGCCAGCGCCGTAGATACTTCCACCGACACCAACACCACCAGTTACAATAACAGCACCAGTTGTAGAACTTGAAGAAGCAGTAGCTGCCGTAAAGGTTGTAGCACCATTAGAAGTTAGTGTAGTAAATGCACCAGTAGATGCAGTAGCGGCACCAATTGTAGCATTATTAATACTTCCACCATTAACTGTAGGAGAAGTAAGAGTTTTGTTCGTAAAGGTCTCTGTACCATCTAAAGTAGCAAGAGTACCTGTAGTTGGTAATGTTATTGAAGTAGTGGCAGTAGTAGTTAGAGATAAACTATGCGCACCAATGTGAGCGAAATTACCACCTAATGTTATGGTCTTACTACCGTTATTAACACCAGTACCACCATATGTTGGTCCAACTAATGTACCCTGCCATACACCAGTAGCAATAGTACCAAGAGTTGTGATTGATGTTTGACCAACGTAAGTTGATGCAATATCTACACTATCAATACCAACAGTAATACGATCTGCTGTACCATTAACATTAAACTCTGTTCCTGAAATGGTTAAACCAGCACCAGCAGTAAATGTTCCAGTACCAGAGAACTGTTGCCAGATGACAATATCTACACCAACAGTTAGTACTTCTTCTGTTTGTACCCAACCAGTATTTCCGTAAAGAGTACCATTTTCTACGAAAGTAAAGTCACCACCAGCCATTTCGGCAGCAGCATTAAAGTCATCAGAACGAGTAAGAACTGTCGCACTAGTGCGAACATACATACCGTTGTGTGCTTGATTTGCTTGATTTTTAACAAGGATTCGATCACCATCAGTTAATGTGTGTCCATCAATCGCTGCTATACCAGCAGAAAGAGTAAGAGTAGCACCAACACCTGCAGTTCCATTAGCATATGTTACTGTACCACCAGAAAGAACAGCAAGAGTATCAGTAGTTGCACAATGTGCAGCTTCATGTATATGTAAACCTTCAGCAACAGTATCAACATAACTCTTTGTTGCCGCATCAGATGCATTTACAGGCTCAGCAATACCAGTAATAATAGAACCAGCAACATCAACTCTACCAGTACCATTTGGGGATAAAATAATATCACCATTGTTATCTGTAGATGTAATTGTATTACCATTAAAGTTTAAATTATCAACTGCTAATTCAGTAATACCAGCAATAGCAGTGGTAGTGGAACCATTGGTTAGTGTTGAAGAACCTAATGTAATAGTCTTAGTAGAAACTGCACCACTAGTAACTGTAAAGTTATTGGTGTCAAACGAAGCAACACCTTTATTAGTAGTAGTAGCATCTTCTGCTGCAATAGTGATAGTATTTGTACCTGCATTGATACTAGTATCAATACCTTCACCACCAATGAATGACAGTGTATCTGTTGCAAGAGCAATAGAGTCTGTACCAGAATCAGAAGCAATACCAAGAGTAGTAGTAATTGATGCTGTTGTTACAGCAGTTAATTGACCTTGTGCATTAAAGGTAATAACTGGAATAGCCGTAGAAGAACCAACAGCAGTTCCTGCACCAGTAACTGTAGTATTAGTTATAGAAACTGTAGAGGTATTAGTGCCATCATTGTTAGTGATAGTGATACCAGTGCCACCAGTAACTGCTCCACCAACTGTGTCATAAATAAATTCCGCAATGCTAGTATTTGCATCGTTAATGTGCAAATTAGTAATAACAGTCTTACCAGTACCATTTGGAGTGATTGCCAGATCACCATTAGTATTTGTGGTACTTAGTGTACTACCATTAAGTTGTAGATCGTCAACTAATAAATCATCAATCTTCTTATTAGAATCTACCAATAAAGCAGAGGTAGCAGTTAGAGTGCCTGGTGTGTGATCTAATAAATCAGTAAAGTACTTACCACCAATAACTGATATGTTTGCAGCAATTCCACTGGTTTCGTTTCCATGTCCAATGTATAGTCTGTCGCCTCCATTATTAACTGTACCTGTACCGTATGTATATCCTAATTCACCGTTGGATAATCCACTTGGTGCGCCAGTGTTTGGTGATCTTTTAATTCTAATTATTGATGCCATTTATTTTTCTCCGTTGATCCGTTAAAAGAATCCACCTTCCATGGTTTGGGACTCAAGTGTTGTTGTAGAAACCCACTTTTGCGTTAGTGTAGAATATACTAATACAGAACCATTTTGTAGATTAGTTACGTTTATGTCTGGTAGCGTTGCAAGTGTAGCATTTGGTCCAGCTGGACCTTGTATACCAATGCCAATAACTTGGCTAGTGCCTGTTGTATTAACTTTTACTTTCATGGTATCTTCGTGATTTCTGGGTTAATAGTTAATATACCTTCAACAACTCGTGTTTTTACGTTAGTCGATGAAACGATTTCAACATCGTATAGGTATCTTCCTGGTCTTATCAAAGATGAATTTGCGCCAGTAAGTTTCAATTGTAATTTACCACTAGTGTTTGGTATGAGTATCAAAGTTTCAAAGGTAAACGCAGTGGCAGATCCATAACTTTTTCTAAATTGAGAATATGCACTAAATCCCGTGAGATTCATAGGTGTACCATCATTATTTTCAAGGTCTAAAACAGATATAAATTCTGAGCCCTGATCAATATAGAGATTAGAAATCGTTGCCATGTTACCTTCTATTTATTTTATTTTATTTTCAAGATCTTTAACTTTTGCATGCAGTTCTTTAATAGCTTCAAAGATCAATCCAGCAAAGTTTCCATAAGCAACAGACATGTACGGACCAGTAGCATCTACAACTTCTGGTAAAACTTTAATAGCATCCTGAGCCAAGACACCAGTCTGACGCTCACCACTATCAGTTCTAGTATAGGTATATCCAGTTAGCTGTTCTACCTTGGCCAATGCATCAGTGATAACGTTTAAGCTGCTCTTAAGTCTAGCATCCGAGAATGCAGTAACGTTTCCAGAAACAGTAAGAGCACCAGTATCTGTTAATTGCAGAATAGCAGCATTATATGCATGGTTCATAACCTGCAGTGTACTAAGGTACGCTCTTATAGTTTTATTAGGACCAGGCTGTCCTGGTCCTACCGCTTCATTACCAATTAATCTAATATTAGCACCATTAATGCCACTGTCATTTACGTCCAATGTTGCCATCTCACCTGAAAACACATTAGGTACGTAGGGTGCTCCACCGTAGCCCGACGTAGTTATCACCACCCCTGTACTAAATGCCTTATTAGAGAATGTTTCACTACCATCTAATGTAGCAAGAGTACCTGTAGTTGGTAGTGTTACTGCGGTATTACCAGTAGTAGTTAGACTTAGTGTATGTGCACCACTGTGCGTGAAGTTACCACCTAAAGTGATAGTCTTAGTGCCGTTGTTAACACCAGTGCCACCGTATGTTGGTCCAACTACTGTGCCCTGCCAAGTGCCTGTTCCAATAGTTCCAACCGAAGTTAGAGAAGAACCAGTAACACCAGAGCCAAGAGTGGTTGCACTTAGAACTGATGTTCCATTAATCTTATAAACTTTACTAGTAACAAGATTTAGATCTTCTGATGAGGTCCATGCAGTAGAAGCACTAAGCCAGCTAAATGTCTTATCTGTCGCACCCTTAAGTGTAATACCACCATTGTTGGCAGTGGCGTCAGTGACACCACCAACATTAAAAGTAATCGATCCTAAAGTCGCATGATTAACAGATGCAGTGAATTGAGTTAAACTTTCAATACTAGCAATTACAGGGCTTGCACCAAATGCACCAGCGCCAGATGTTTTAGTTAATGCTTGCCCAGGGATTAATCCTGCAGTTGTTCCTGTAGTTAGTGTAACAAGTACAGTTCCAGTTGCTAGTGTTGCAACCAACCCTGTTACTGCAGTCACTGAGCCTAGTTCAATATTCTTATCATCTACTGCAACAGTAGAAGAATTTATTGTTGTGGTAGTTCCATTGACGGTTAAGTTTCCATTAATGGTCAAGTCACCTGTTTTTGTTTGTGAACTTGCGCTGGTATCTAAGTAGTAACTACCATTTTGACCATCTAATAGATCAGCATCTAGACCAGATCCAGCACCATCAACTAATTTAATCTTTTCTAAAACATCGGCTGGTGAGTAAGCTGGTGGTAGATCTATACCCAATAAGGTAACTGAGCCAGAAGTAGAACTTGTAGGTGCTATCCAATTTGGTGCTGTTGTGTTAGTAGTTCCTGCAGTAGTCACCTGATAGTATCTAGTTACACGCTTGACAACACCAGAACCAATACCAGAACCTGCTGATGTTGCTGTAAATACAGTTCCATCAAAGTTGCTTGGTGCTCCAGCAGTAGTAGTAGCAGATGTTCTGAAAACAGAGATCCCAGATGGAGTTCCTGCAGTAGTAGTAATTGCTGCACCGCCAACAGTTGCAGAAAGAGTAAACGAGGTAGTTCCGTTTGTTGCAGTGATGTAATAAACGTTTATTTCAGTATTGGAGTATCCTGTGATAGAACCAGTACCATTATTAAAACCTCTAATGTTAATAGCTTGACCAACAGAAAGTGAGGCAGAAGCACATGTAAAAGTTCCGCCAGTACCAGTTATAACTACACTAGTTAATGCTTGAGCAAAGGCAGATGTTATAACATAATTAACGCCAACTTTTAAGAAACCAAGACTTTCTGCGCCACCTCCAGGATACGCATTTTCATGAGTATATAATATTTGTCCTAATGTGTATGCTGTACTTGGAGCCCATGGCACAGCATTAGAAACTGCAAGTGTAGTGTCTCTTTGCAACGACGTAAAGTTGTTGTCTATCTGAGTGTTTGTCAGACCAAATGAAAGAGCTGTTCTAAGATTTAACTGTGCCATTTTTGTTCTTTAAATTATACTAGAATTATTTAGGTTGGGATTTACGCATCATAGTTATATGCTGGTGCTGGATACTCAATAAATTGAACTTCTCTCCAAGAAGATCTTATAAATGGTTCACTGCTTGCTGTTGTTGCTGCGGGTACGTTGTTACTGTACATATTAACCCATTCGTCGTTTTGTCTAACGTAAACGTTTTTAGGTTCTATCCATTGGTTGTTTTGTCTAATATAAACATCATTAATAGTTTTCCAATTACCAGAATATGTACTAAGTGAAGTGGTTTTAGAAGAAAATGCGGCATAACCACTAGTGCCATTAGAACTTGCTGCACCAAAAGTTCCATAATCATTATTCATTGATCCGCCACCAGCACCTGCTGCAACTGTTATTCCATAATTTATACTAGTTCCGCGAGAGCCAGACATTGCGCCCCAGTCTGCATAACCAAAATATCCACTACCGTATATGTTATTGACATATCTAAGATCACCTGCAACATAACCGCCACGCCCACCAATGTGTCCACCACCGCCACCACCTGCGCCACCACCATCATATCTGTGTTGCTGTCCGTCACCACCCATACCACCAGCGCTGCTTATATTGGGATTGCTTTTAGAACTCCAAACTAAAGTTCCTGAATTATTGTAAACTAATGCACCAAGGAATGCTGGACCACCAGAATTTGCACCAGATAATTTTAGTATGTTCAGTCCAGCATTCATACTAAATGTTGTTTCTACATAAGAATTGTAGTTAGATGCGCGAGAATCTTGTGGAGTGTAAAGAACTGCGGTACCATTCACAAAAAAACCACCATAATTATCAACACTTAATCTAACTGTGTAATTTCCAGTATAAGGTGCATTAAATGCCCATGTAAAATTAGCCCATGCCCATTGATAGTATGTGGAATCCCAAACACCGTAGTCATTACCAATACTATTCCAAGCTCCATTACTTCCTGCATCTAGATATGTAGATGGAATACTAGCTGTAGAAGATTCAAGATATGAGTCTCCAGAAAATACTCCAGCTACGCGATTTCCGCCGCCTCCACCACCAGCTCCTCCAGAAGCTACAGCAATTATTTGTCTTTGGCCATTAACTATTTTATACAGTACCGTGGCTGCGCCACCACCGCCACCGCCACCTGAACTACCCCATGGACCAGCATTACCACCGTTACCGCCTGTAAATCCAATTAATGAAGCACCACCTGCTCCACCAGCAGCATAACCACCACTTGCGCCAGCACCACCGCCACCGCCGACTGCAACGTATAAAGTTTCGTTTGCATTTACGTCTACAAACCCGCCAAGTTTATCCCCAGAAGTACCACGAGTCCCTCCAGCAGAATCAGAACCTCCACCACCGCCACCTGCGCCAACTAGAGTATAGTATATTCTAGATGCTGCAGTAACTGTGAGTTGTCTAACTTGACCACTATATGCTAATTGTAGCATTGTTATACCTTAAACCAGATATCACCATTAACAGCACCTGATGGTTCTGAAGTTTGTACAAACTTTCTTGATCCACCCCATTTAGGAGCATTTGCAGCATCTCCAGTAATATTAATAGCCCATGTACCAGAAGCACCTGTACCTGTCTTTGATGGAACATAACCAGTATAGTTTGTATCATCTAGAACTTTCTTACCATATACATATGCAGATGCATCGCCAGTAAAACTCTCATCTGTTATCTTAAACCATTCACGATCACCATCATCTGGTTCATAAATGATAAAGTTTTCACCTTGAACAGAAATAGCTAATTCTATTCCAGCTGCGCCAGCTCCAGTGGTGGTGGTGGTATCATCTAAGAATATTGTAGGGCTAGCGTTAGCAATTGTAATATTACCAGTAAGAGTTCCACCACCAGTGCCAAATTTATTACTGTCTGCAATTGTAATATTTGCAGTACCATCAAAAGATACACCATTGATTGTTCTAGCTGTTGCTAGTTTTGTTGCACTAGCTGCTAGAGTAGCACTGCCTGCCGAGGTGGCAGTTCCAGCTGACGCAGCAGATCCACTAATACTAATTCCCCATGTTCCACTAGCACCTGTACCAGTTTTAGATGGCGCATAATCATTATAGTTGTTGCTTGTAACAATCTTATGCCAGGCACCCCACTCAGCCAAAGTGCCACTTCTAATGAATAAATTATTGTTATCTGTGAATCCAAGTTGATGTGATTTACCGCCAGTCCAATCTGTTGTTGAACCATATTTACGGAAAGTCATTAGACCGTGATATGTTCCACCATCAGTCAATCCACCTGCTAGATCATTTCTTTTAAAGTCAAAAAGAACACCAGGAGATGCTAAAGTACTTGGTGTAGTTACATCGTTTCTTGAATCTGTAGAGACTAATCGAGTGGTAGTTGCTGCAACTCCAGAGATGTTTATATCCCATGTTCCAGAAGGTTTAGCTGTAGTCCAAATAGAACCATTACTAATAAGAATGTTTCCTGAGGAACCAGGAGATCCCATTCCAGTGCCACCCTGACTTGTAGCTAGTGCAGTAGTTAATCCTGTAATAGATGTTATATCAGAGTTAGCGCCAAGTTTAGCTGCATCTAACGCAGCACGACCTTCAGCCACTGTAGTTTTTCCAGTACCACCATTTGCAATTGCTGCAACGCCAGTAATATTACTAGAAGTTCCAGTTATACTTGAATCTGTATATGCAACAGTTTTTGTATTTCCGTTTATGTAGTTAAACTGCCCGACAGTAGTTGTCCAGATATCTCCATTTAGTGGAGTAGTAGGAGCAGTTCCGTGATTCAATCTAACACTTGCTCTAGTAGTAGTAGATGTCGCAAGGTTTAGTTTGTCTAGCATTACTGTTGAACATTTACCTGTTCCAGTACCTACAGCACTACAATAGAAAATAACACCAACAGCGTTTGCTGATGCTCCCATAGCAACCCAGTTTGTTGATCCTAAATCATCAATAATGTATGTTACACCTACAGTAACAGCAGTAGCTACAAACTGTGTAGTTAAGGGTAACTTTGTTTTATCAAAAATGGTGATTGCTGCAGTACCATCAAAGTCTACATCATTGATTTTTCTTTTAGTTACTAATTTTGTTGCTTGTTCAGCAACACCAGATGTTGTAGATCTACCTTCAAAAGAAGATGCAGTTATGTAACGAGCAGTAAAGTCACCATTGGCATCGCGAAGTACAACTGAACTTTTATTTGTTGTACTAGGTAATACGTTATTTGGCTCGTGACCTTGCAAGTATCTAACATCTAAGTTAGACTCAAACCCTCTATTACCACCACTTGTTGGTGCAGCATTTAGGTTTGATCTGATCGTAAGATAGTTATAGTCAACTATACTAACTTTTGTAGCAGTATACGATTCTAGATACGTGAAGTTAGAATCCAACTCAGTGTTGGTTAAGGGAGTAGTTCTACCTACAGCGGTTCTTAATACTAATGGCATTTGTTACCTTTTATCGAGTGCATCTAAAAGCATCTTTTTTATCTCAGCGATATCACGTTTAAGACCTTCAATTTCTTGATCTCTAAAAATTGACTCTTGTTGCTTTTTCTCTAACAATTGTTTTCTTTTAATATATTCTGTATATGCTTTGCTATTGTTATTTATAATAACATTAGTTAGAGGGTCTCTATAGAGACCCTCGTGGTTTTCAACCTTTAACAATTCCATAATTAAGCAAGAGCAATTATTCGCAGATCTGAAATTCTAGGTATTTGTGTAGAATCAGTCGAGGTCATAACAAGTTTAATTGTTATGGCATCAAAAGAAGGTAAGTCATCTAGATCAATCTCGTGTTCAAAGAATGATGAGTCTTTACTCTTTAGATTTGCAGGAACTGTTGTTCTGGCATTTTCATATTCTACAAAGTTAAAGTCTGTTTCAGTTCCAGATGGATTTAATTTGTAGTATACTCCAATATTTGCTGCTGGTGGAACGTCAGCATCAAATTTAATCTTAACTGATGTGCATGGGTTTGCAAATTTTAGTTTACGAGTAACATATTTGTTAATGCTGGAACTGCCAACTGGTGTTCGCTCAGAGAAGAAACGATCCAATGCTTTAATAGTAATAGGCTCGGATGCTGCCTTGGCATTCAATACACCCTGAATAGTTAATGATTTTCCTTCTGGGTCAACATCAGTCACAAACCATGTTCCATTATTTTGAGTAACGCCAGAACCAGAAATTACAATATACTGTCCAGAAATTATACCAGAAATAGCTTCATATAAAGCTGAATCTTGCACAACCATAACACCAGTACCATCAAACACAATTCCTTGATCTGCAGAAACTACTTCTATGTAATCAATAGGATCGATATTCATAGAGGTGGATGGGTTGTTTGTCTTATTAGACACCGCAGTGATAGCCACGTTTTCAATATTAATAATAGGTGACACATCTGGATTTGATGTGATTAGTTCTGCATTAATAATCGCTGTATTTCTTAAAGATGTCAATGTAGATAAATTCAAATCTTTCGCAACAGAGTTTTCCTTAGAAGCAATAACCATTGGAACTGGAGTATAGTTATCCTCACCAGGAGTGATACTAAAGGTGTTTGTATATGGTAGGTTAGCCTGTAAGAATGTTTGGTAAGGAGTTTGCGCTCCGTCCATGCTCTTTCCTGTAACACCCTGATATGTAATAATGCTATTAGTTCCAGTATAATTTTCAATGTTTATAGATGGATTAAACATATCATATGGAACGTCTCTAGATGCTAGTACACCATCGCCACCACGTTCACCAGTTACGTTAGGAATATCACCAACAGAGAACACAATAGCGCCATTAGTAGTTGGGGCTGCACTTAACACGAATGTACTAGAGTTTGTTATAGAAGCAACTGTAGTGCTGTCAGCAAAGACTCCAGTGCCGCTTGTCTTTATAACTGGTTGTCCAACAAACATATTAGAAGTATCGCCAGTAGATAGTGTAACTGATGTGGTAGAAGTATTTAAAGTTGTCTGTAAATTTTCGCTACCAATAGTGATAACATAACTATCAAGCTCAACAGAATCTATATTATGATTTAGATAGTTTCCGTTGCTATCCAACTTAAAGATCTCATTAGGAGAAACACCATTTAATGGGTTCATGAATCTAAATGGCTCAGTGTTTGATATAATACCATAGTTAGAGTTTGATGTGCTTTTTAGAGTAAGCTGAGTATCGCTGGCGACAGATAAAACTTCGCCGATAACTTTGCCATCTTCTCTGTAGATAACAGCGCCTGGAACAATTGCGTTTGTAGTTGCAAACTTTGTACCAATACCTGAAACGATTGCAGAATTCTTTGCACTATAAATTTCACCAATTGCTACAGGTGGTAGTGCTTTAATAGCTACAACAGATTCTGTATTCATGCCATGGTTGTCGTGCGAAACTCTAACCTTTCTAGAACCTGCTGTGAATAGCAAAGGATTGTTCTGTAGACTAGAATCTGGAACATTAGCATTTTCAAACGCTACGCTACCTACAGTATTAGTTGTAAATGCAGCTTTGTTTAGTTTGAACTTCATATCTGTCATTTGCTCTGCTGTCCAAGTAGAAGCATTTTGCGACTTGAAGAAAACACCCATATATGGCTGCTTGTCGATCTGTCCACCATTCTCTTTAGATAACTCGCCTTGTTTAGCAACAAAGACTTCGGGAACATCAGAGTTAGACAATAGAACTAAACAGTATTCAGTATTACCATTTAAATACGTAGGTGATGGGAACTTGATATTGGTCGCCAAGCTAGAATTGTCAGAAGTTTTAATTTCTGAGGCTGCAATCTGAGTTTTAGATGTTGTTAGTACAGTCTTACCTGGATATCCATTAACAACTTCTCTGATCTCAATCATAACTGGAGCAGAAACATCTTTCTTATAGAAGTATAAGTCTACAGATGTTACAAATACACCATTGGTCTCTTGAACCAAGAATGTCTGAGCTAGTGGGTCATACCATCCAGGTGAGTTTGAGAATCTAGTTTCTGTTGTTTTATCGATGTCGCTATCACTAACTTGTCTTGTTGCCAACTCACCATTGCGGATTCGTTGAATCTGATTTTGTCTTTCTTGGTAAATACCACTGGCAGTAAATGCCTTTGTAGCAGATGACGTAGATGACTTTTTATCATATGTTTCAAAGTCTAGTAATGCAAGCTCGTTTGAACCTGTGTTGAATTTAACAGCAGTCGTGTTCGGCACATAGAATATAAAGTTTAAAGATCCCTGTAAAGAAGTTCTTAATTCACCACCTGCACGAGTAGTTGTTGCAGAAACAACAGCACCTTCAGCTTCGCTCAATGTACCCTTTATAACATTACCTGCAACGAAACCAGTAGTAGTAGCATTAACTGGATATTTTCTATTAACTACATATACAGCAAATTTTCCTGCATCTGGACCTGCATCATATTTTTCCCATCCAACAACTATAGCTGTAACACCAGTTGCAACAGTACCTGCTGAATTATACTCAATTAGAACATCACCAACGCTGATAGATAAATCTGTAGAGTCGCCTGCAAATAATCTTGCAGTTTCAGAATAATTATTACCTGCACGGCTAACAGTATCAAAAATAGAGGACTTGCCAGTTCTTGCATTAAATATAATCTTTTCTGCAGGAGTGCAATACTCTTGTATGTTTCTTCCATCAAAGAATGGATAGAATACGGTATCACCCTTTAGACCCTTTGTCTGAACTGTCAAACGACGAGATCTCATATATGGAAGAATAGTAGTACTTAAAATCTTATCTTCTAAGACTCTTTCATCATAGATAGTCTTCACATAAGTTTCTGTTCCTTTTCTTGACTTAGGCACAGAAACTTGAACAGTAGAAACTGTAAATGACTGACTATTGACACCCCATCCACCAGCAAACCCACCACCACCTACCGAGTATGCAGCGTATGTTTGTGAACTTGTAGTCTTTTCTGAACGACCTGCCCAATTCTTTTCCCAAGAACCCCATATAGTACCAAGTACACCTGCTTTCTCAGCAAGATTCTTAATAGTATTATAGTTACCTTCTTTTTCTTCAACAATAATATCTGGGCGACGCTTAACTTCAAACCATGTGTCACTTGCTGGAGTTATAGTCATGTTACCCAAGAATGTAAAGAACGCAAATGGGTTAATTTTTTCACTAGATGAAGATCTCACCTGTTCAATATACGTGGTTTCTGTAAATGGTAATGTAATATACTTACCAGTCAAAGCATAGTTACGTGCAGTTCTATCGTTAGTTGATGATGCTACTTCTACGAATGGAATTTGGTCTTGGACAAAGAATGGACGTAACATTCTAGATTCAAAATCAATAGAATTTAGATAATCTGGATTTGTAGTATCTCCAATGGCATGACCAGTAAAGTTATCTACAACAAAACCATTTTTAAATTTCTCAAGACCATCAGCATCGCGTATCGTTAAATTCTGAGTTTCAGATTCAAGTAATGATAGAGATGTATAATATTCTAGGTTGTTAATTCTTTGCTCTAACTTACCAATATCAGCCATTGTATAACGTTTATTATCTACACCCTTAATCAAGATATTTGTAGAAGAAGTGCCGAACGTGTATGGTTGCAGTTGAATATCATACAACAAAACGTTGTCACTAATTTCTGGTGCTGCTGGTTGATTGACAAGTGTAGATACACCTTCGCTGATAGTAACTTTACCGTTACGATCCATAAAGACTTTACACTTCTTGCCAAGATAATATTCTAGATCAAGAACCATGTCTGTGCCAAATTTAGGCATTAATGTTTCATCGTCTGTGAACACGACAGCGCCTGTAAAGTTATCTGTTACTTTAGGTCTAAAGTCAATACAGTCTGCCAAGGCAAATCCGTTGTACACTGGAATTGTCTGGTAAGGAATACCATCATATGATTTAACTGAGAAAAAGTCTCCAGATCCACTATGCTCATAATGCTCAAATACTATTCTAATAGGTGCTGTAGGTTTTGACTTACCATCCTTCAATTGAATGAAAGAAATTCCATAGTATGAATCAGTTTGGTTTGTTATAAAGTTAAATCTATCTGTAATATTTGTGGTATATTGTCCAGATGGCTGACCCCATGATCCAGTATCCATATTGACACTAACTATTCGAATACCATCAGCTTTACCTGTGTAGATAGCGTTAGATTCTCCAATAGATTTAGAAGTAACTGTATGCGTTACGCTCTTTAGAGTTTTGATCTTAGGGCTAGTAGTAACAGATGCATCTAATGTAGTTTGTATAACTACTTGTTGTCCGTTGTTAGAACCTAGTCCAGTGAATTCTATGGTAGTATTGTTATTAGAACGTGTTGCTCCAGAATATGTAAGATTCTGACCAGTTGCTCTGCTTACTAATTGATAAGACCCAATAGCTAATGGATTTGCGAATTGGTATGGAGTATCGCAAGAAACAGCAACAGAGCCAGAAGCTATTGTGCCAATATACGTTCTTGTTGATGTGTATCTAACATCAGAAACATTCTTGATTACAGGATATGGAAGTTTAAATATCAAGCTAGTTGCACCAGCATTGACAAGAGGACGGTACGCCTTTTCTATCTTTACACCTGATGTAGTGTTTCTTGTAAATATGTGAGCAGTTCCTGTGCCTACTGCAGTTATATCCATTTTACCAAGTGACCCACCAGTTTCTGCTCCAGTACGAGAATTATACAGAACAAAAGAGTTTGGTGTTGGTGATGCACTAGTTCCTGCATAAACAAAGTAAGATCCACCGTCAACTAAGCCACCAATAGCATTAGCATCAAAAGATAGAGATGATGTCTTTGTAACTACAGCATCCGCCATAGTCATAGAAGTAACTACAGTGTTAAGTGTAACTGTCATAGATCCTGATGCAGTATTCGCAAACACTACAGCTGTACCACCACTAGAAGTAGAAATTGTAATCTTTTTCGCAGCAGTATCAATAGATCTAATAAAGTATGTAGTAGCTGCCAGCCCACCAAAAGCTGTACCACTTAGTGTAATAGTATTACCCACTGCCATGCCAGCAACACTAGAAACAACTACAAAGTTTGTAGTCTTTTCTACACCAGTTGCTGTAGTAGTAACTGCAGTGATATCAAACTCTGTACCACCACTAGAAGTAGAAATTGTAGCAACATTAGCTGCAAGAGTTTTAATGAAGTAGTTAGTACCTGCTACAATACTGCCAAAAGTCGTGCCTGCAAAAGTTACTTTATCGTTAACAGCAATGTTAGTTGCATCAGAAAGAACAATAGTATTTGTAGAAGGAACGATACTGGTTACAGTTTTGGTTACTTCTGCTGTTAGATCAAGTGTTGCGCCACTAGGGGTTTCAGAGATAGTGAACGTTGTTCCGTTTGGAACAGTTTTCACATAGTAAGATTTATTGGCTGAAATTCCAGCAATATTTGCACCGAATTTAATAACCTTTCCAGCACTTAACCCTGTAGTTGATGGAACTGTAATTACATCAGTTGTAGTATCTACAGAAATAGAATCACCAGAAGAAGTTGAGATGGTACCAGCGTCATAGCTAACTTCAACGCCAGTGCTAAATCCATGAGCAGTTGAAGAAATCACATCAGTGCTAGTATTAACCACGCTTGCACTGGAAGCATCTATTACAATTGATGTTGTTCCTGCCACGTTCGTGTTAAGAGTCATAGCAGTGTTTGAAACTACAGTCTGCACTCTAGAATAGGTACCATTAATGTAAACATATTCACCAGCTTCATATTCTGTTAAGAATGATGTTCCTGTGCCAAATATAGATTTACCACTAATTATAACTGTTCCTGAAGTTTGAACTGCATTTAATGCCAGATCAGCGGTGAATGTTGCTGATGTAGAAGCCGCAGGGATAACAATTTGTTTAATTCTGTTTGTGATAGAATATCTTCTACCATTACCACTTGGAACCAAATCCATAACTACATTAAACAAGAACACTTTGTATCTTGCTTGTGAAGTACCCATAGCCCCTGATTCATATTCAATGGCTCTGATTCTAGCAGTTCCACGCTTGAGACCAGAAGATACGCCTAATGTTACTGTAGGATCTTCATAAAGTAGAACTTCAGGATATGTAGAAACGTCTGGGAATGAGTTTAGATTTTGAACAACAATATATTGCCCAAGATCAGTAGAAAACTGTAAGTCTTGGTCATTGCTAGTAGCTCTTGCCTTTAATAGTGGCGTATAGAATGTTGCTTTGGTTTCTACTTCATATCCAAAAATATAACCTTTACCAGCACCAAGACCGACAGCTAATTTAGCCTCGTCAGCCTCATGTTGGGTTGTAGTTGTATATGTAGTTGATGCAGTATAGACACCATTGTTATATGGAGGAACTGAGACTTCCTGCCACACAACAATACCAGTAGAACCAGCAGTGCTTCTTGGAGTTGTGTTTGAGTCTGAGAATCCAGTATTTAATGCACGATAGAAATTTTTAACACCACCAGCTGTTGTGTGCGCAACGATATCATTTGCTAGATATGGTTTGTTTACAACATATGTTCCACGATCATTATTGCGGAACTCTTTAATGTTGATTGGGAAATTTTTAACTACGTAATTTCCAGACTCATCATATGTTCTGCGTGCCAGCGTGTGTTCTAATTCATTATAAAGAGTCTTGTTCACCAAATACTCTATGTTACCATTTTTGACTCTAAGAATTTCAATAAAGTTAGTACCCTCACCAATCGTGAAATCATAAGACTTTTTAACAAGGTTTAAAGAAATAGTATAACGATGAGCGCCAGGAGCAGAATAGTTAAATGACCCAGCAGCATTGTCTAATAAAGTCTCATCTTCTTCTGGTGTGACTGTATCTTCTACAATCTCTAGACAAATCTTTGCAGTAGGTGTTTTTGAGTATTTGTCGATAACGATTGTTTGGGCGTCAACTAAAACAAAGTTCTTCTTTACATAGAATACACCCTGCTGTATTGTAGCTCCAGAACTAACACCAGTAGCAGCACTAGACTGAACTGTTACACTAACGCCAGTTTCTTCAGACACTAAAGTTTCTGCAGCAGCAAACACTTTAGTTGTTCCATTAGTTCCAGAGTTAATATACTTAACATAAACCATTGACGGATCGGCTGAGGTCTTAGTTGTATATGTTAAAACCTTTGCTCGCACACCTGTAGTCTGTCCAACTAAGATGTTACCGACTAACGCTGGTAAAAATCCATCCGTACCAGAAGTTCCAACTGTTGCTGTTAATTTAACATAAGAAAGCGCATTATCGAATCCAATTTCACCTGGAATGATAACAGAACCTTCTTTAAATAAGTGGTCGCCGACTCTAGAGATTTGCGACTGCAGAATACTTTGAAGTTGATTTAGCTCTCTTGCTTGTACACCGTAACCAGGACGGAATAATATCTTTAAGAACTTCTTGTTTTCGTCAAAATCATCATAGTATGGTTCTGCATTGAAGTTGATTGTCATTTCTTAGCCTTCTTAATAACTTTAGCTATTATATTTATAACTTGAATCTAGTTGTTATCACCAGTGGCTGCTCATCACTTGGTGCAAATGGTGTTTTATTGTCAATAAAAATTAAGTCACCAGAGAATCTATCGACATCTGGTTTTTCCACATACGTTATTGCATGGAAAACACCAGTAATGCTTCTCATAAAGTTTCCTGATTTTATTAGTTCGTCATTGTTATCTATTGCCTGCAAGATTAAAGAATTTGCAGCTTTTGCAATAACTTTGAATTTAACCGCAATGGAAGATGAAGTTACCGTTTGCGATGTGTATACAGTAACTACAGAATTTAATGCTGCCGTAGTAGGTGTAGTTGCCACAGTAATTTTATAGCAGGTGCTGCCAGTAAAGTTATTGTAATTAAATACACTATTGAATTGGTTTGGTGACTTCAATACACAAACTTGACGTACACTAGTCAAAGCATCAAGTGGAACTGCCTTTACCGCAAGTTGAGACAAACGATTATACATTATAACTGTGCGACCGTTTAGCTCATCTACGCTGCTTTTTCCATGACCACCAATTGGTCCAATTATTGCTCTAGTTTGTGCACCAGATCCAACACCATTAATTGTTACAGTAGCATTAGTGTAATCTTTACCACGAGTTATAATGTTTATCTTTGTAACTACACCAGACTGTACGGTGGCAGTAGCAGTAGCACCTGTACCATCACCAACTATAGAAACTGACGTACTTGCTTGAACATATCCAATGCCGCCAGAAACAATTTGGAAGTTGTCTATTGAACCATTGACTGCAGTAAGCTCAACCTGCGCTTGAACCGAGTTAACAGCACCAATAGACGTATCAATTGTTAATTGAGCATCAAATCCTGTTCCAGATGTTGGTGGTTTATTTCTTTTGACCTCGCATGCTGCATACGTATACCCAGTTCCACCATCAATAATAATAGCACCATGAATCTCACCGTTAGTTACATCTACAATAGGTTCGATATATGCCTTTGACTTTTCTGCAACAGATTGTAATGTTGGAATAGATGCAGTAGACAAATATGTAAGTGTAGCATCTCCGTTGGCTACTGCGCCAGTTGTATGTGATGGTGCAGAAGTGCCTAAATTATAAGGGTTTGTTACCGCAGTTACTTTGTAAATTCTATTTTGGTGTGTGATTTCTTGATTCAATGTAACAACAGCACCAGCCACCCATCCATTAGTGAATGATAAAAATGGGGTAGGAATAACGTTATAGCCATAACCAGGGTCAGTCAATACAGCACTCTTTATATATCCTGAAGATACTACACTATTTGCAGTAGCCTGAAATCCAACTGTCGTGTTGGTTAGAGTATGATTCGAACCAACACCAGCAGCTGTTATGTCAATTAAACCAGTTGCACCGCCAGCGAGTGCATTTGTTTGATTATTATATAACTTAACGACATTAGCAGATACTACGTTTGCGTAATATGTAGTTCCATTAGTCAATCCTGCTATAGCAGTTCCAGTACCGTTAGAATAAACTACAGCAGCACCTGTTTGAAAACCATGATTATTGTAAGTTATTGTATCATTGGCAACACTTACTGCAGTGGAACCATTAAATGTAATAGTTGGAGGTATGACAGTAACAGTTGGTGCTGTTGTATAATTTTGTCCAGCAGTCAATAATGTTATACTTTTGACAGATCCATTAGTTGGAGATAGAGAAGCAATTGCTTCTGCGGGAACAATAGTTGCACTGGCGTCTAATCCATATGGAGTTATTACAACTAATGGTACTGTTGTATAACCAGTACCTTGATTAGTAACAACAATAGAAGCTACAGAAGCATTAAGTACTGCAGTACCAGATGCTGGTGTGTCTGGTGTACCACCACTAAATGCAACTGATGGAGCATACAAGTATCCAGAACCTCCAATAAGAGAAACACTTTGAACCAAACCGTTGAATATAGTTACTATACCAGAAGCTGCTACTCCAGCATATGCTAGTGTTGCAGTTCCATTGGTGGCAGAACCGCTGGTATGAGTTGGTGCAACTGTCCCTGTAGTTCCAGCGCCAGTAACTGTATACAATCTACCATCACGTGCTATTTGTTGATCCACTGTTAAAGCAGTAGTTTGTGCCCACTGCACTCCAATTGTGATTGTAGGAGCAGTATCATATCCTTCACCTGTAGTGCCAGAAGTAAAGTCTATTGATTCAATAGTACCAGATAATCTAGCTGTAGCTGCAGCACCTGTTCCATTACCACCATTAAATGATATGGTCGGTGGTAAGCTATACCCAGAACCAATAACAGGAATACTAATTATTGAGCTTATTGGAAATCCCAATGTGGCAGACGCTGTTGCGCCTGTACCACCTCCAGAAGTTATTGATACTGTAGGAACTTGAGTGTATCCAGAACCTGCGCTAGATAATGCAATATCAAGAACGTTAACGTTCACCACAACAGTTCCTGATGCAACGCTACCAGTTTGATATGGTGCTGGGAAATTAACTACCAATCCTTCGTTGCTAGTGTACCCAGATCCACCATCAACTACCGAAATCCCTGTCATTACATAAGGGTTTGCTTGTCTGTAACCATCACCAATAATTTCTAGTTCGGTGTTTAATTTTTTCGCTGGAGATAAAGATGTTACTCTCAATAGAGGTTCATTGTTTGCAATTGTTATTACATAATATGTAACACTTTCTACAACTTCAGTAGCTACAGATGCTACTGATCTAACTTCACCATTGACTTCAACTCTGTCTGTAGCAACTAGAGAAAGGATTGCAGAATTTGTACCATACAACTTTCTTAAGTTGGTTACACCACTAACAGTCTTAGTTGCTATACTTCCAAGACTTGTGTTTTCATGATACTTGGTTCCTTTAAGATTAAAGACAACCTGAGATAATCTACCATCACTGTAGTATCCAGTTTGTAAAGCATTTACAACTGGCATCTGTGATGAGTTTAAAAATTTGTTTCGAAGATATAATGGAATGTTATACATGAATTTCCACACATAACCATCTTCTACGATATTAATAAAACCTGTGGACTGACCTGTAGGCTTTACAGCCGACGAACTGTTTCTGTTATTTGAGATACATTTATATACATTAAATTCATCTGTTAAGATATAAAAATTTGATGTATCTAGTGAAGTAGCTCCAGAAAAAGCCACATTAGTTTCGCTGTAGTTATCGTATTGATCGTATACTGCGCCCAAGACCCAGTTGATACGATCAATAACTAAACATACATCATTTGATAAAATCTCTTGACATGTAACTATATTACTTCTGGTAGTATATTCATATTCTAAAGTATCAATAGCCGATTGTGGAGTCTCCGCAAGATCCCATGGATCTGTTTTACCGAACGTATAGTAATACTTGTTCTTCTTGCTAAGAATCTCATCTAAAAGAGTCTTAGCTAAAGAAGAATGTATCGCATTCTTTAGAATTGAAGTTGCCATTTGAATATTAGCTTACAGTGATTGTCCAAGTGATAGTGATAGTATCAGAAGTGGTTTTTGTAACTACACCGAATACGGTACGACATAACATTGTACCACTAGTCAATGCATTAAAAATACCAGCTTCTGTAATAGCACCAGAATAAGCACCAGCAAAAGTTGCTTTATAGGTAACTTGGTTACCAGTAGAACTAACTTCTGTAAATGTAACACGTGCGCCGTTAGCAGTTCCTAGTGTCGTGTCGGTGCCAGCGTTAACGGCAACAACACCAGTACCGATACCCATGTGAGTCATGGCAGTTGGTGTGTTGGTAGTAGTCTTAATCATAGAGCCAGCAATAAAAGTCTTGCCAGTGGCAACAACTGTATTCTTAACTTTACGAACATCGACTAATTTACCGTCGGCATTAAATTTTTCGATTGTCAAGTAACCTACTGGACTCAGTAGATCTTCAACATCATTTTTGTTTTCATTTTGGGTCATATTAATTCCTTAAAAAGTTCTTGTTCTTGCAAGGTATGTTTCATCAGCAAAATAGCTAAAATCATCATTGTATTGGTTGAAAAACACATTCCCGCTATCACTATTTATTACGAAAGATTGGGATGGGGTTAAGTTTAAACTTGAGTTGTTTCTGGTGAATGTTAATCCAGTTAGAGTGCCTGCAGTTGTTGCAATAGGTACGTTTGTTCCATATTCAGCTAACGTAAATGTATTGGGGGTAACACTACCATTTGTAGCGAGTAACTCATATAAATTAATAACACCAGGAATGTATCCAGAGATACTACCAGTACCTGTATTTGTTCCAGTAACTGATATAGTAAAGACATTTTGACCAAAGTAAATCTGATTACAAGTAAATGTTCCTGCAGTTCCTGTTACTTGTACATTAGCTAAAACGTTTTCGATAGTAGGTGGTACCACACGACTGAATAATTTATCAATCAATAGTGGAACAGTATCTGTTGCTGTTACTGGTGGCGAACTGAATGGCGCTTGTACATAATCTAGCGATGGACTACTACTAGGAGAGAATGAACTTAGAAGCTGATAGAATTGCTCTATATTTACTGAATGAAGGAATAGTCCTGCTTGTAAAATACTTGTAAATGCGGGATTGGGATCTGTAGCTGGGAATTCGTTTAAAACGATATCACGAGCGGCAGAAAATGTTTGTTGTGGTAAAACAGTAGTGAATGCGGGATTAGGATCTGTAGCTGGGAATTCGTTTAAAACGATTACTTTAGGCAATTCATGTACAAATAGTTCCGCTTGTAAAATACTTGTGAATGCGGGATTAGGATTAGTAGCTGGGAATGCGTTTAAATTGATTTCTGATACAAAAATTGGGTCACCAAAAGATATAGTAGATGCTCTAGAATCTTTCAGTTCTATATCAAACAAGTACGTTTTAAATGAACCCTTTACTCTTCCAGATACTGAATCCAGTAAAGTAGGATCATCAAAAGAAGTTAACAATGTAGGAGAATCTTCCTTCTCAAACAAATAGCGGTTAGCAGATTCTACACCTATCATCGGTGTCTGTACATCTTTTTCAACAACCAGTTCTACTAATTGTGTGATAGGAATTACCTTTGATACGTTCGGTTCATTTAACGCATTTGGTGATCCCAGAGGTTGTTCAAATAAGTATCGTCTATCAAATTCTTGAGGGTCTAAAGTTGATGCCTTTATAGATTCAAACAAGTACGTTTTAAATGAACCCTTTACTCTTCCAGATACTGAATCCAGTAAAGTAGGATCATCAAAAGAAGTTAACAATGTAGTTGTAGACTGTTCAAATAAGTAGAAATCATCATCTGATGTTAGCTGAACTGAAGTTACTGGTTTGTCGAATAACAAATTAAACTCAGACAAGGCATTAACAACAGTAGGAATACCTGCAAATAATGGCAGCAAGATTCTAAATACTGGTTCTACGACTTCATAGTTTAATTCAAATATGTTGTCTACTACATACTCAGCAAATAACTTTCTACCAATAGGATGCAACAAAGACATCACTGTTTCTTTGTATGATGATAATGCTTCATCTATACGCAGTACATATGAGTATTTTTGATAGTAATTATTATCTTGAATAACGCTATCTGGTGATGATACTAAGCCTGTTGAATTTTCGTAGTATCCTTGGTATTTTGCTAAAGTACCTAACACAACTTCTAACTCTGCAGAGTTTGCTGTTATTTCTTCGGCTACAGTAACTGAATTGAAGGAAGTCATAACTTCACCAACATAATCAGTACTGTAATCGCTAGTATAATAATTTTGTTTCGATATTATACCAGAATCTATGTAACGTTGTATCGAAGAGAATGCTGATATTTTAATAGGTGTGCCTAATGTAGTTTCTACTACATCACCTATTAAAAATGTAGATGGTAAATCAAAGGAAAACGAAGACTTATAATTTATACCATAATTTATAATCTGTGTACTTTTTATACCACCAAGAGCAGTAACTTCAATCACTTTGAACGTTAATCCAGAACCAACATCTGATTCTATATTAAAAACTTGGCCAACTTTAAAACCAAACCCTGCTTTTTTAATTTTTATAGAAGTTGTGGTATTTACTACACTTGCAACCACGCCATCTTGGTTTATGGTATCGCCAAATAATACTTTACCATAAACGTCTTTATTGATAAACAATTCATAGATAGACTCTGATGTTAAAACACTCTCTACACGTTTAACATAGATTCTATTTTTAGTTGAAATTCCGTTAACTATAGTGTTTAAAAACACTACGTTGTTCTGTAATGATAGAATATCACCAGAAGTTAACTTAACGAAAATAGAAAAATCTTGAACCCATTTAGAGTCTGAGATAGTTAATAATTGTTCTCTAGGATAACGAATATCAACTTCTTTTTGGAACATCTTTCTAAAAAGAAATTTATAAGATTCTTCACTTCCATGCGAAACTGCAATATGTGGAGTATTTTTAAGAAATTGACGATCTCTAGCAAACTGCGGGAAATCTACAGCAAACTCTTTCTTTAATTGATCTATAAAAATGTCTATTGTTTCGTCAACATCTCTAATCGTTTCTAAATTTCTATAAACATTTTGAGTTTCTAAAAATTTGTAGTATGCTTGAAGAAATTCTACAAATGTTGGATAACTCTCCCTGATATGATCAGGGAGTTGTATAGAGATAAGATCTGATAATTTATTTTTTATCATTTTCTATTTGGAGTAAATACATATGCAGAACCACCACGAGCACTACCTGAAGAGATAGGATCAATAACAGTTATGATTTTCATCTCGCTTTGTTGAATTCGAATAACTTGATCTCTTAGTGCGACAACATCATAAGAAGATGGTTTAAAGTAAAACATAAAATTATCTGAAGCAAGTGCTATTATATTTAGCCCTTCAATAGAAACAATACCTTTACTATAGTCTATTGTGCCTATTGCTGCGTTTATAATAATTTCTTCTCCAGAACTAATATAATACATGTAAACAGTGCCTGCTCCATTATCTTTTAGATAGTAGACTAAGTCACTATTTTGTATATAAAATCCAGTAGAAACAAACGCTGATTCTTTTGCACCAGTAAAGTAAATAGGATTGCCAATATCTACTTTATATTGCGCTGTTATATTAAATTTGGGGTAAAGCTCTCTAGATAATGAAACATTAGTCACGTTGTTTTGTATAGACTGATCTGCAGCATCTATTAAGCGAACAACCTTTGAGTGTCTGAAAACACTATCAAACTTCATTAGTTCAGTTTCACTGTAGTTATTAAGAACTTCTGCCACATAACCACTTATAGACGATGCTGATCTAGACGTAGATTTTGGATTATAATAAACAGTCGATTCTAGTATGATGTTCAAATATATTGGATCTACAATCTCAGCAACTGTTGTAACTATAGACTTTGGCTTTAGTATAACATTCTTAATGAAATCTTTTTCATTGTCGTTTAAGTAATCTTTAGTCTTTGGTTGGATTGAAATAAAAACTTTACCAAACTGCTGCGGTACATTATCTTCTCCACCCCAGACTTGGATAGATTTAACGTTACTAAAGTTCTTAAAGATAAGATTCTTATAATCGCTTTCTGTAACTGCTCTATTTTGGGTAGAAAAATGACGTGGCGCATTAAATTTAATACTAGGTAATTCTTCTGCATTTTCTCCACCCATAGCCATACTGTTAGTGGTTAGTGTTATTGTACCATTAGAAAATACAGAGCCATCTAACTTAAATGTTTTAGAACCATTAGAATCAGTACCAGAGGATGTTCTGTAAATAATACGTATATAATTACCAACACTTAATGCCTTACCAATAACACCATCACCAAATTCAATTTGATAATTTCCGTTTTCGATTTCCTTTAGGTAATATACATTACTTTCAGGTGTTAATGCAATAACATCGTCCGACAAAGAATATAAAGTCGATTCAGCTGAAGCTATTGATGGGTGAACATAAACTTCTAGTGAAGAAGTATCACATGGTGAGTTGTTCAATATAAACTTAGTACCAATTTGGTATACATACTGTTCTGTGTGATAAATGCCTTCCATAATATCAAAGCTATCAAATGTATAAACCCCATCTGACAATGACACAGTCATTTCATCTTTATTTGAAAAGTAATAACTACTACCATCGGTTGCGCTTGCTGTAAATACTGTTCTTGCTGGTAATGTTGCTAACTGCGGGTCTAAAACTAAACCAGAAACTATCAATGTAACGTTGGCTTTTGAACTGCGTGCAGAACGTGGCGTATATCCTAGCATTTTAGCTATTGATAGAATACTTTCTCGTTTGCTTGCAGAATCTAAGAACATCTCATTCAATGCCATGTTGGTATACAACGCATTATAGTGAGTATTATATGCTAATAAATCCACCAAAACAGAAAGACCAGAACCTTCAAAATTGTAGTCTTTGAATGTATCTTGCCCACTCAAAAAACTCTTAAGGTTAGTTCTTATACCTTCGTAGCTTAATTCATCTACCTTAATTTTTTTATTTGTTTCTGCCATTATCGTGTTCTTTCTAGTGTCATCTGGAATGACTGTAGAGCCGTAGAGTTTAGTATGTAGTAATAGATACTTATCTCTAAAGAATTATTAGAGTCGTTTGGTGTTATTATAACATCCTGCAATGATATTCGTGGCTCAAAATTTTCAATAGTTTGCTCAACGACAGTCTTAAGCATTATTCTAAGCATAGGTGAATATGGCTCAAACATAAGACCACGTATAGGAGAACCAAGATTACTATTAAATGGACGTTCGTAATTTGCAGTTAGTATTAGATTTCTTAGTGCTTGATTGACTGCAGCAGCATCGGTTTTTCTCGAGATATCATCTGTTATTGGATGTCTCGTGAAGTTTAAATCTATATCTGAAAAAATTGCTTGCTTTATAGCCATTATGCCGCCATTACTTTAGTGCTGCCTGATGTTATTATATTATCGCCATAACTATCACCAATTCTACCAACAGGGCTACCAGCTGCATATACCTTAGATGAGCCTCCACCTAGTGAAGATGTGTCTGGTGAGCATCCAGATTTTAAATGCGGTGCAACGGGATCTCCAACGATAACGACAAATACGCCTTCAGCTCGTACTTTACTTTGACCTGGTGCTCCAGTTCTAGTCTTCACTGGAAATCTACACTTCTTTCCAGTGCCATCAGGTGACATAACACCGTCGGTTCCAGATGATCTTGCTATTGCTGGCATTATTTAATCCCCTTACCCACTTCGACAGAAAAGCTAGCAAGTGATATTGCATAGTTCCAGTAGAAGTATTGCTGTATGTTTTTAGTTGCAGTTTTTGGAATTCCAGAAGAATCTGTGTAATTAATATTAAAACTGTAAGTTCTAGAAACCTCTTTTGATGCAGGTTCTTGATAGTTAACAACTGAGAAGAATTCATCAACTTCAGTATTATTTATCGCAGATAAAGTTACAGTTTCGTTAGGTTTTAATAAGTATGTATAAAATTCATCTTGAAACAAACGTAATGCAGTTCCAGATAAAATCATAGAACTAGCTGAACTGCTTTCCGCAGTAATACCAAACGCTACAGTATTTGTAGTGCATGTAACTGATGTGGCAAAAACATATACAGGAACTTCCTCTGTTGATAGTAATTCATCTAATACCTTAAATGATAATTTAACAGAAAATGTAGTCCCCTGATATACAGATTTTATTAAGTTGGATGGTAAAGCTAATCCATCCTCTGAAAATGTTGGATATCTATCGCCTGGAATTCCAGAGGGGAATCCAACTTCTTCTGAGTAAGATACAGTGACTTGTCCGCCAGTTGATATGTTAGGAACTATTAGATTGACATCATCGCCATCTATAACATCAACTATAGAATTAAATACAAGTTCAGCCATTACTTAGGACCAAATAAGAAGAATCCCTTTGTTCCTGGAGAAGGAACACCTTGAGCATTAACAGTCTTATCATTATACATCGTGAATGCTTGTTTCAATCCACCTTGTTTATATGCAATATGAATCCAGTTTTGCCATGCGCCCTTAGATGCCGATGGATCTCTATATTCTAAAATCATTTGATGATACGGCAAAATCTTTTCTAGTTGAGCTGCCAGATCCAATGTTTCTAGGTAACGACCTCCTGGCCAAAGTTGGAAGTCCAACGCACGACCTTTATTGTGGTCAGAAGTATCTCCAGACTGTTTGACATTGCCTGGATTACGCAAGCCTGACGTAATAACCCAGCGCCCAGTTTTACTAGAAACTCTGTGCACACCAGCTGGTGGACCAAGAATATCCCAAATAGGTTCACAGATATTCTGAGCCAAGTCTGCCATGTTTGCCACAAGATCTGCTTGAGTAAACAGCTTGTAACCAGAGAACGAATCGCCTTTACCTGGAGGTAATTCAGTATCTCTCAACACTGTTTGAGCACTCATTAAGTGACCAATTGTAAAGTTCTTAGACAGCTTGTAATCTCTAGTGAATGCCTTTGGATCAGCATTCTTATAGGTCTCACGATTAACATCTGTACCCGTTACATTATTACCTGGAGCTGGTTGAGCCAGCTCGGCATTAGCGCTAGAAGACGGTGCATTTGCTGGATTTGCGGCTTGTGGGTTTGAACTAATAACACCTGCTTGGGATTTACCTTCTTCACTATTCCACTCATCTGGAGTTTCAAACTTCGTGGAAGGCTGACCAACACGAGCAGGCGGCTCTAAGTTTTCCATAGCACTACCACCTGGTTCTGCCTTTTCAGGTGGTGTCAACTCTAGCCCTTCAATTGCTTCTGGTGCTTCTGCTTTTTCAACATCTCCAACTGATGCTCCATTACCCAAATCAACTATTGAACCATCAATACTAGCAACACCACCAGCGGCAACATCAACGCTACCGCCTGCACCTAATCCAGCATCGCCACCAGCTTTAATAGTTACATCACCAGAGGCACCAATACCAGTGTCTCCGTCAGCAAACATAATAGCATCTCCAGATGCAGCAATGTTTGTATCGCCTTCAGATGCAATTAAATTATCACCAGAAGTAACAATACTTGCATCACCTTCAGTCTGCATTGTTAGATTTGCGGCAGTTAAAATAGATGTGTTCTTTCCAACATCTAGTGTAAATTCTCCACCAACTTTAATTTGCAAGTCATTTGCCACTGCAATTTTAACGTCATTAGCTGCACCAATAGTTACATCATTTTGGAATACTGCATTGGTCTTGCCTTCTACTTGTATCTCTGCATCACCACGAACTAAAATCTTAGCTCCAGTTCCAGCAGTTATATTGATGTTTCCACCAAAGTAGATGTTTCCATTGCGATCACATAGATGATAATCATCACCTACTATGTGTGTTACACGAGAACCATTTGGATCAATCTCAAAGAATGTTCCCTTTCGATGATACATATGAATTCGCTCAGCTGCTGGGCTATCATCAAACTCCATGATATGACCAGACTCAGTTTCCATAACTTTGTTATATGGATAAACTGCTGAGTAAGCTGATTGTGGTTGTGACCAAGTTCCACCATTAGCCAATTGAACGTCTTTAATCAAAGTTTGGTCTTTAAACTCAAAACATGTACCTTCTAAAACACCACGTGATAGTCTATTGGTATCTGCTTCATTGGCATAGTCTCTGAGTGGGTATTTTCCATCAGGATCAGTAAACCCTTTAATCTTATTTTGAGATCTATCTTCTTTAAGCGCAGCACGTTTTTCTGGTGGTGCTGCATCAATAGCTTGTTGAGATGGCTGTTCGTCTCCAGCTGATGCTTCTTTATTTGTTGTATCTACAGACTTCAAACCATTCATGAAGTATTCGTAGTATGCCTTTTTCTTAGCTGCAATGTCTGGTGAGTTGAATCCAACGGCAGACTTAGCAGCACCAAAGAAGCCTTCTTCGTACATTAATTTTTGCCAAGAGTTCACTCTACGTGTTAGATAGGTAGCTGCAATTATAGCACTGCCTTCTAAGTCGGTATCCAGTAATTCTGGATTACCAACAATATCAATACCAGTTAGTTTTTTATATTGCTCGTAATTACCACGTCCAGTTAACTGAATAAAACCTCGACCATAAAACTTACCACCGTCTTCGTCAGTTAAATTACCAAGAAATCCCTTACCTCTAAAGGTTGGTCCATAGAAAAACTTAAAGAATTCTTCTCTGGTCATACCCTTGCGTTGTGCATAACTATATTTTTGCACATCAGCATCTGAAACACTCTTAAAGATCTGTCGCATTCTATCTGGAGAATAGTTGTACATTTCCTTTTGTGGAATCCAAGTAGATTCACCACCAGCAATACCTAGTAATGCTGCCTTTGCATATCTGGTAGATAGCCCTACTTTATCACATGCTGCGATTAGTGCTTTAATACCTTGCTCTGCTTTACCTTCAGAACCTTTTGCTACTGAATTTGCAGGTGGCTTTGTGGGAATAGAGTCGTTACTGTTTACGTTTTGTGCAGTTACTGGTTCTTGTTTTGGTTGGTTCGTTGGAGTTGGTGGTGTAGGATTAGCTTCTGTTGTGATAGGATTACCACTACCATCAGTAACTACATTACCTGAACTATCCTTAACAGCATTGCTTGGAGTTTCATCTACAACAATGTCGCCACCACCGCCATCAATGGTAGCATTTTTGGTTAAATAAATCCCACCAAGAGAGCCTAAGATAATAGGTTGTTGTTGTTCTTCTCCATCGCTAAACATAACAACAACCCACGTACCAGGAACAACTCCAAGTGGAGAAGAACCAATACCGTTCATGGCAGCAGAAGTGATAGGCTGCAGTGGATGCGCCCATGGTAAATCTTCCGTTGGAAGAATACTTTTATCATCTGTATGAAGACCCAATACTCTAACTTGGCAACGACCAAGTTTTAGTGGATCATTTCTATTTTCAACAACACCAGTATATAACATTAGTTACTACCCTTAAAAACGTCTTTAATATATGAATCTTTCACAAGCTCAATAGTACATTCATGAGACTTTTGTGTGATAAAGTGATTGATTGCCGAAACAAGATATCTACCTGAAAATATCTTATCTGATATTTCTGATAAAGTATCAGTACCCTTAATAGGCTCTACTTGAAACGATTGTATCACTACAGTTTGACCAACAGTATAATCTAAACGACCAGGCACTGTTACAGTTAACTTAAAATCATTGGCTTGATTTAGTTCAGAAATTCTTCTCTGTAAAAACTTTATATTGGATACGTCGTCAAAACCTGTGAATTGCATAGTGCTTTTTGGAACAAGCAGCATCTTTGAGGTGTAGTATGCAGGTAGATTAGTAGAAACCGTTGGGAATGCATTCAAGTGTTTCTTTTGCTTGAAGTTGCTGAATATATCAAAATTTCTAATATCTATTTGCTTACTGGTTAAATCATAAGAATGTAATCTAGAAGCAATCATACCATTACGCAAACGTTCCATGGTATTAAAACCGTCAGTTACCGAAAACGTAGATATTTTTTTATAGTCTTGATTAAAGTCTCTGCTAGCTGAGCCTGAATTAGAGATGTTACGTGTTGAATTCGAATAGTTAAATTTCTGAATGGGTTTATTATCACTTGACATCAATACATCTAATGAACCAAAATTAAACCCATCACGATTCTCAAAAAACACATATGACGGCGAGCCTGTTTTATTCAATGCTCTATCTGCAAGATAGTTTACATTTCTAATAGGTGACCAGTAATTAGAAACATACTTTATAGTATTTTTAGTTTCTTCAATATTTAATTTTTTAACAGTGTCGAAAGCTGCAGATTTATCGGTCAATACTTCTCGTGCAATATCAGAAACCTTTCCCTGATAACCACGACTTAGTTTAACGTTTATATCATTTAAGAATTCTTTCGATATAAAAGACATTTCATAAACAACGCTTCGGTCACCATCGTATTCACGATCTTTCATTTTGTGAATATAAAACTGACCTTCTATCTTTCCGCCACTTCTTTCCAATGATGGAGTATAAACAATAAGGCTAAGAGTTTCTTGTCCTACAAATGGTAAAGCATTAACAAAGTCTAAAGAATCTTTGAAAATTACGGTGCCGCTAATAAATGGGGAATATAGATCTTCGAAGATTTGAAGACCTATTAGTTGTCCTTTAACAGAGAATTCTACTCCAGTAGATGATATAACAGAACACTTTTGTACTGTAACATCACCTGCAAAACTTAATGTTTGTGTATTTTCTGCCATATTAAATTTGCATCATGTCTGAGTATTCGCTAATGATTTGGTCCAAGTATATCTTTGGTATAACCTTTAGTCTGCGTTTCTTTTCATTTTCTAAAATCTCATATTCGTAATTAGTTACAGACAAAACGTTCAATGGATACTGTAGATCTTGTATCAGAAACTCTCCAAGATACTGCTCTATAATAGCACCGTCGTCATCTTCAATATAATTATATGTTTGAACTGTTTCACCAGATTTAAATCCACTAGTAGATAAAAGAACATCTAACCTTAAGTTTTCTCTATCCAGTGCTTTAACAAACCCATTATAAATTCCGTTCTTTGTTTCTTTCCTAACAACAGTACCAACTTTAATCTTATCAATCAAGAACTGCCCGTCACCATCTAAATAAACATTTTCAGCAGTTATAAACTGATTTCCTTGGATTCTGTTTCTTTGCGTATCAGTAAAGTAGCTGATATCATGCTTTCTATCACCATACTTAGATTCTATCATTATGTCTAACTTATTAACAGAAAGCGGAAAGTCTTGGATATAATCGAACTTTGAATTAGCAAGCATTATAATCCAGTGATAGTATGGAGTTCCGTATAGCTTTTCTGATATAATTTCTGGTGTTTCTCCATCAATTATTTGGTAGTCTTCATACAACAATAGCGACTGTAAAAAGTCTTTTCTGAAACGAACATTCTTTGTTATATCTTTAACAAAGATAAACTCATTACTTCCATCTATTTTAGCTGGAAAATCGTATGGTATCTTATTAAATTCTTCGAAGTACATATATTAATATCCCTTAGCGATTTCAGCCTTAGTCAAGATAGCCAGTTCCTTGAAGGTCATTTGAATGTTTATCTGAGTAGGCGAACCGTCTGCAAATGTAGCAAAGTTGGCATTTGGTGTATAATTAACAGAAAGGTTAGTTAGTACGCAAGAAGTGTGTTTGAATATAGCTTTATTTTCGTTTGTCAAATGATAGTAATGAATATCAAACTCAGAAGGATAAATGTAAATAAAGCTATCCTGGTCTTTAAATTCTGGATGCATATGCAACTTAAACATCTCAACAATTCGCATAATGTTTCCAGCTTCTGATGACGAACGTGGAGCGAATTGGTAGTCGAATGTAAATGTTCTAAAATCAACACCTTTGAACAGCTGCTCTTTCTTTGGATTGTATGCCAAACCAGACATGGCAGAAAGTGCGCCACCAACTCCAGGTGCTGATAGTGCCAAGCCTGTTACTGCACTTTTCACTACACCACCAGCAGTTTCTAACTGTTTAGGGGACATGTCTGTAACAGCTTTAATACCAGCTTCTCCCAATTTAGCGCCAACTTGAAACAATCCAGTATCTTCAGCATCCCACTGCATACTATAGTTAGCCGTTAACTGGTTTGGTACATGAAGAGCAATCGCAGTCTTTAAACGTTTTTGTTGTCTGCTCATCTTACCACCGACTTGACCAGAGACAACCGCAGCAGCACCTGCACCTAATGCACCACCAACTAATGGATTTGATGCTACGCTTCCACCACCACCAAGTGCTCCTAAAATAGTAGAACCTAATGCACCAACTGCTGCAGAACCAGCGATAGCTGCGCCAGTTCCATATCCTTCTTGATTTATTCTAGCTCGAAAACGCTCAGAGTCCCCAATGTTTACAGTTTCTTGTTTTTCTTCGGTGATTAGTTTTGAATCCTCAGGAACGTTCACATAAAATACGACGTAGTTACCACCATATATCTGTCGAGATGAAAACAAATCTTCAGGATATGTTAGTTGATCAATACTGTACTTTTTATCTACAGGATTTGAGAATCTGGCGTCATTTTGGTTGGGATTAGAACCTGCAGCAGTTCCTCCAATCATTGACGATGAGGAAAGGTCACCAAGTGATCCAAATTGGTCTAGTGATATTGATTCAAATGCATTGGAGAATAAATCCATTTTAACCCTAAATAGTTATTGGTAAATTGCAATCACTATTATTTATGTTCCACAAAAGAAGATACATCCCTGTAAATACACAAAAGTATAGCGGTGACCCAACGAACATAATTATGCGTTCGTCTTGGGAGACTAAGTTCGCAGCATGGTGCGACCATAATCCTAGTGTAATAAAGTGGAAATCTGAGGAAACCATAGTTCCATATAGATGCCCTTTAGATAACAGAATACATCGTTATTTCGTAGACTTTCAAGTTCAGATAAAAGATAAAAACGATGTATTAAAAACATACCTGGTAGAAATTAAACCAGACGCACAAACTCGACCTCCAGTTCCTGGTAAACAGACCAAAAGATATCTAATAGAAACTGCCACTTATATAAAGAACCAAGCTAAATGGGAAGCTGCTAAAAACTGGGCAAAAGACAGAGGATATGGGTTTATAATTCTAACAGAACACCATCTAGGTATCAAATAAATAGACAATGGCAAGCACTAATAAACCAATTCAAGATCTGTTCGTAAAACATCATTACGACATGGACAATATGCGCCGTAAGTCTTCTGCATGGTTCAACCAGCAAGTTGCGCTTATGGCTGGGAAACGTATTACCCCGAATAAAATTCTACAAAACGATTTAAGCTCACTTGCTACAAAAGTGATGCCAGGTAACTTATATTTATATTACTACGATCCTAAAACAAAAGACACGTTACCATACTATGATAGGTTTCCAATGGTATTTCCATGGAAAGCCAATAAAGATGGGTTTATTGGATTGAATATGCATTACCTTCCATATCAGCTTAGAGTAAAGCTAATGGACAATTTATTGGTGTTTAGAAACAACGAAAAGATGGACCAAACAACCAAACTTCGTTATTCTTGGCAGCTGATTGATGGTATGGCAAAATTTGGTTTAGCAAAACCTTGTGTAAAGCAATATCTTTACTCTCATGTACAATCTCCATTTGTTCGAGTCGAAGCAAATGATTGGGGCACCGCTATGATGATGCCTGTTGAGAGATTCGTTAAAGCTGGAAAAGATCAAGTATGGTTAGACTCACGTAGGAAAATATGACAACACTAACATCATTTATAGCAGAAGTTAAAACTGGAGCACTGGCGAGAACTAGCCATTACTCTATAAACTTCACGCCACCTAAAATATTCTTTAGAAGTTCATTAAACTCTAGCGAAAAGGTGCGCAAATTGCTGTTATATTGCAATTCAGCGCAGCTACCAGGTATCAACATTTCTACATTTCAATCTAGAACATTCGGTGAAACTAGAGAAATGCCGTACGATAAGCTATACGATAATGTGAATCTTTCTTTCTATGTAGACAGAGATATGTACATAAAGAAGTTCTTTGATACATGGGTTGAGGGTATCCAACACCCAACCACTAGAACGTTTGAGTATTACGATCAATACACTACAGATATTGAAATAAGAATTCAAGACGTTGCTGAAAAAGACACTTATATCGTTAAGTTGTTTGAAGCATACCCAAAAACAATCTCTCCAATAACTATTGGATATGATCAAAAAGAAGTTATGCAACTTCAAATCTCCTTGAACTACAAATACTGGCAATCACAAATGGTATCGTCAGTAGAAGTAACAAACAGAGATGCCAATGGTCAGATACAAGCTCTGGTAGATCCATTTGCGGAACTAACAAGTGAGCTAGATCTGCCATTTAATATGGACACATTTATGAATCCAGGTGACTTTATTTCCCAACAGTTAGTAGATTTACAAGGTCTTGGTAATTTCGTAAATCCTAATTTGGGTTCATTAAAAAACTTTTTCGGTTAAGGTAAACAAAATGGAAAACAACAAACAAGAAGAACTAAAAATTGCTCAAGAAGATTGGATGGTTAAAAAATGGCGTCCAGCTATGGGTTGGACGTATATGGTTATCTGTATTCTAGACATGGCAGTGTTTCCCGTTTTATGGAGTTTACTACAAGCACTAAGTTCTGGTCAAGTTACTAGTCAATGGAACCCACTAACTTTACAAGGTGCTGGATTATTCCACTTGGCAATGGGTGCTGTACTTGGTATTGCGGCATGGTCTCGTGGGCAAGAAAAGATGGCTGGCGCTGCTGCTGGTTCAGGTATGCCTGTGCCGATGCAAAGTCCACAACCAATGGGGCTAAATACTCCTGCAATGGCACCTAAACCAATGCCGATGATGAGACAAACCACAACTACAACTTTTGATTTAGATCCTGGAGATCCACAAGTTAGAAATACAAGAAACGACTGATATGAAAATTGATGATAGATTATCTGAGGTGTTTGATTTGGAACCTGCAACAACAGTTCCATTAGTTATTGATGCCGTTACACCATTGCAAGTTAGCGACAAGATTGAATCTGATTATGATAAATCCAGAAATAATCTACATGATCTTTTATTGAAAGGTCAAGACGCACTAAACTATGCTCTTGATGTAGCTAAACAAAGCGAGCATCCAAGAGCATTTGAAGTTGTTGGTAATTTGATGAAACAGTTAGCTGATGTAAACCAGCAATTGTTGGATATACATCAACAGAAACAAAAACTAGATGCTCCATCGAAAGCAGAAGCAGCAAAAAATGTGACAAACAATAACGCTATCTTTGTAGGTAGCACATCTGAATTGAGTAAAATGATCAAGAATATGGCTAAAGGAGACTAACATTATGGCATTACCATTAAACACATCACCGATTTATAATTTAACTATACCTTCAACCAAACAAAACGTAAAGTTCAGACCATTCGTGGTTAAAGAAGAAAAAGCACTGTTAATCGCTCAACAAAGCGAAGATACTAAGGTGATGGTTGACACGCTAAAGTCTGTTGTAGCATCGTGCGTTAAAGACAATATTGATATTGACAAGCTAGCAATCTTCGACTTAGAGTATATCTTTACCCAGTTAAGAGCTAGATCCGTAGGTGAAGTTATCGAAGTTATCATGTCGTGCGACGAAGATCATGGCGACAAAGATAACTTAGCAAAGGTTAAAATCCAGATCGATTTAACAAAACTAAACGTATCTGTAGACGAGAAACATACCAACAAGATTTCACTATTTGGTGATGTTGGTGTAGTTATGCGTTATCCATCAATCGACATTTTAAAGAAATTAGAGTCTATTGATGCCATTGCTTCTCAAGAAGTAGAAGCTGTATTTAACATAGTGGTTGAGTGTATAGATTACATCTATGACGCTGAAGAGGTCTACCATGCAAAAGACCAAACAAAGAAAGAACTGATAGACTTTATTGAAAACCTATCATCAGACCAGTTTAAATTGGTCCAGGCTTTCTTTGAAACTTTACCAAAGATGTCGCACAAGGTTGAATATAATTGCCCTGTCTGTGGTAAACATCATGATGTCGCACTAGAAGGACTAGAAAGTTTTTTTTAATAACGCTCGGACATGAGAGTCTTCACAACTTTTATAAACTTAACTTTGCTTTGATGCAATACCATAAGTATTCACTAAGTGACATTGAAGACATGATTCCTTTCGAGCGCGAGATTTATATTGCTATGTTGATCCAGTTCCTAGAAGAAGAAAAGCAAAGACTAGAGAGTAAAAATTAATGAACAATATACTAGCAAAACAATCAGAACATCTAAAAGAATTAGAAAAGCTGAGCAGACAAGACAGAATCATTCAAATAGCATCGACTAGCATTCAGCGTAAAACTGATATCGATGAAGACAAACACAGTCAAGAGACGAATGACAATCTAAAAGATATCAACAAGACTCTAAAAGAAAATCTTGGTGATAAAGGTAAGCTAACAAGCAACGTCATTAAGTTAGCCGACTATATTAAAAAGAACATAGCTCCACTAAAAGTACAAGAAAAGACAAAACCTAAACAACTAGGTTTAAATGCTGATCAAATTAAATCTATTACAGAACAAGCGATGGGCAGAAAAGTCTATCGTGGAGTAGGTGAACGAGTTGAAGGTGTTAAAGATCAAGTAAAAGATTTCTTCTCTGCTCGTGGTTTTTTAGATAAAACAGGAATCGTAAAAAGAGGCACTGGTGGTATATTCTCTGATATGCTAGATCGTCGTGAAGAAAAACAGAAATATATTAAATCTAGAAAAGAAACTCAAGGTAGCACTTTTGGTAGTGAGGAAACTTATGCCAGACAGTTTGATGAACAGCAAAACACTCAACGAAAGATTAGAAAGAATGAGTCTGTTATTAAAGGCTACCAAGACCTCGGGTTTAAAGACACTCAGATAAAAAGATCAGATGCATTTAAGGAACAAGGAGTATTGGCAGAAAAACTTGCAGCTTCTGATACTCGTGTACGTCCAGCTAAAGAAGCTGCAGCAAAAGAAGGTTCGACTGCTAAATCCAATACCAAGAAGCTAGGTATCGAAGCTGATACATCTGAAAAAGAAATCGAAAATGCTCGAATGATGGATGAGCAAACAGAATTGTTACGTAGTATTGAAGAAAATACTCGTGACAAAAGCCTGGCAGCCACGGAAAAAAGAGCGCAAGAAGGTTCAGGTGGCGGTGGGTTGCTTGGTGGAATAATGAGCATGCTTGGTAAGTCTCTGATGACTGCATTTAAAGCACTATTCAATCCAGCAGTACTACTAAAATTCTTAACTAAGTTCCTAGCACCAGCGATGCTGATTGGTGGTATCATCAACGGTATCATGGATGGATGGAATGCCTTTATAGAAGGTGGTTCATTCTCTGATGTTATCATTGCAGGGCTTGGTGGCGTTCTTGAATTCTTATCGTTTGGATTATTTGATGCAAATACTATAAAGAACATCGTTGGTGCAGTGAGTGGATTCGTAGATGAGTATGTAATTCAACCAATAAAGAACTTCATTGGATTCTTGGGCGAATCATTCAACAAGTATATTAAAGAACCTATTCTTGGTGCATTTGAATATATTGGTAACTTGTTCACTGAGTATATCATCAATCCTGTAAAAGAATTCTTTGCACCAATCGCAGATTTCTTCGCAAAGATCAAAGAACAAGTATTTGGATTCTTAGAAGACTTTGGTATACCTGAGATTGGTTTCACTATTCCAGTGATAAACAAGAAGGTTTCTATTGGACCATTCTATCCATTCCGACCAGAACAGGGAACAAATCGTGTTGCATCAGACACACAGGTAACTTCTAAGTCTTCTTCTGCTGAAGGTGATAGCAGTAACTTAAAACAAAATATAGTTACTAGTGGTAAAGATGCTACAACAAATAAAGATGGTAGTATTAGCTATGCTGATGATAAAACAAGAGTTCTAAATTCAGAAGCTAAAGAAACTGTAGGTAAAGATGGTAAAGTTAGTGCAAAATATAGCACTACTATGGCTGAGTTTGATCCTAAAACTGGAAAGGCATCTTATACAAACGAAGATGACCCAAATAACTTAAAGTATGACGCACCATTAACTAAGGGTGCATTTAATGATATCAAGAAAGCAGCAAAAGACGGTGCTGGCTCTGATAAGATTAAAGAAATTATTAAAGAAGATGAAGCATATCAGAAACTTGGATTCTTAGATAAGCGTAAGGTAGACTTTGGTTTAGCTAAAGCAACTGAACTTGCTGCAGTTGAACCATCAAAAGCTGGTGGTGCAGTATACAACAAGTCTGCAGATAATGCTGGAGCTGCTCAGAAACCTGCAGGTGGTGCTGTTAATACTGTTGTTGCACCAACTACAAACGTTAACAATAACACCACGCAAATAACTAAAATGCCAACTAGAAACACGGATCCTAGTTTAGCAAACTACATAAACTCTAGATACGCTTAATAAAAAAGGGAGCCGAAGCTCCCTTTTCTTTATTGCTCAGCGGCAATTTTCTTAAAGTAAGACATAACGTCTTCATCATCGTCTGCATCAGCAGACTTAGCTTGCGGCGCAGGCTTTGATGCCTTTGGTGTAAACGCTGGCGCAGATGGACGATCTTCTTCTTCTGCCATTTCTGCAGCAGACTTTCCAGAGAACGAATCTCCAGACAAGACTTGATCCAACTTCTTCTTCAGTTCGTCGTAAGGCTTGAAGTTTTTACGATCAAGGAACTCAGACAACTTGTGCTGAGAGTTAACGATATTCAACAAAGCATCTTCATTTTCAGTAATTACTGATGGCTCCATGAATGCTGATTCGTCATAGTTAGCATAACCATCTTTCTTACGCATGCGAAGTTTGAAATTCGCACCTTCCCAAAGATCAAACACGTTCAGAGGCTTTTCATCCTCGAAAGTAGGACGAGCCTTATCCATGATCTTATCAAAGACCTTCTTGCCGAAACGGAACAAGAATACCTTGCCTTCATTCTCTGGATGCTTTGGATCAGACACAACCAAGATGTTTGCAGTAAAGCCCAGCTTGCGCTTTTGCTTACGTACAATTTCTTTGTTTGCTTCAGAACCAGAGTTCCACAGTTTGGTGTTTAGATCGCTAACTGGATCATTCTCACCAAGAGTGGTCAGGGAGTTTTCCAGATACCACTTGCCAGTCGGACCTTGGAATCCGTGGCTAAAGATACGAACCCATGGGAGTTCATCGCCTTCTACTCGTGGGAGGAAACGAATCGTTGCGGTACCATTACCTGCCTTGTCGCCTTCGAGACGCCAGAAACGATTGTCTTGATAAGACTTAGAGTCTTGTTGGGGATTGGCAACCTTTTCGAATGCGCTAGTGATAGCACCGAAATCAGAATTGCGCATTTTGCGTAGTGATTGAATATCCATTTTAGTATTTCCTTGTATTAAATGTATTAACGTGTATTTTTAGTATGTTGAATTTGTATATCATCATGAATCTCGATCTCATCATTGAAGCTATCGTCATCAAAATCATAATCTTCTTCAACATAACTATTTATCGTTCGCATACCACCAGTTTTTTTACCACTGACATGCTTCTTCGGTTTTCCTGAATTACCACCAGAATAGTCATCTGACGGATTCTTTTTATAGGTCTTGCCCATATATTACAACTCTGCGAGTTCCTCTTTAAAAGATTGATAGATTGATTGCACTTTTTGCGAATCATACTTTACAAAACCGCGAGATTTATCAACTCTGCGGATCTCATTTTCCCATAACAATATCATAGAAGAATTACTCTTCCACGTTTCAATAACAGGTTCAAAGTCATCTATGATTCTCAATGTTTCTAACGATATCTGTTTTCCGAGGTACAGTGTAAGTATACTTGGATATTGATTAAAAGTAAAGTTTTTCACAGAACTTTCTTTGAGCTTTTTCTTGTAAGCATCCATAAGGATAGTGCTGCAATCATCAGAGAATATCTTTGTGATTGATTCTTTTCTGCGTGTCCACTCAATAAGGTTTGATTCTGCATCATCTTGCGAATAGACAACAGAGTCACTACCGTAGGCAAAGTTTGCGACGAAGTATTGGATAATGTCTTTGTCAACTGGGTATTTACGAGCCAGCTTTTCGAAAATATATCTATCATTCCTAGCATTAAATGCTTCACGAGTACCTTTAACAGCCCCACGATTTTTAAAAACATCAAAGTTATCCTTGGAGAAATGCAACTTAATTGCAATGTAATATTTGTATGCTTTAAATCCGTCCACTTCTTTTCTTCCTACATTCTTCTTTTACTTGTGGTGGGAAATCAGGAGCAAATTCTGCAATTGAACAATCATATCGAACAGTTCTATTTTCTTGGCTCATAATAACGAAGAATAAAGCACCATACATAATGACGCCCAAAACAATTGGAGCAAATAACCAAAAGTACTTAGACATCTAGTTGTGCCTGTTTAGGTAAGTAATTCATTTCTCGAAAATTCATCTCAATCTTATCTTTAAGAGACTTATTGATCAACTTGGAAACATCAGCAGGTTCAAGATAGTTATCTTTGCAATATTCCAACACAGCATCCATATGATTCAATCTGCGTTCTTGAACTAGCTGCTCAATGTGTAAAGAAAATTCGTTGGATGTTTTAAACATGATTCTTCTTTAGGTAATACTCAGCTGCCTTAATGACTTGTTCCAAGTCAGCATACTCTTTGGTTTTCTTATTGTAAAGTTTCCAGATGTTGGTGTTAGTGACCTTTGGATCCATCTTGTCGGAAAACTTATCCAAAAACATACTGAAGAATTTATCAAGCCGCATTTTATCAACAACAAGTGACTGATATAAACTAACAAGTTTATTGGTGTCACCATAAGTCGATGCATTAACAAGTTCATTATAAGATGTGTGCATTTTATCCTCTTCGCATTGTAGCGATTTCCTTAGCTTCTTGGTTTGAAAAAATTGGTACAGAATTGGACTTGTGCATAGTCCCGATACCCATGAGTTTATCTCCAGTGTAAACAGGAGAAGGTTTTAGAGCAGTACTACCGCCTACAGAATTAAGACTTGGAATCTTAGCTGTTTCACGGATGTAAGGTTTTGGTTGTTTATACTCAGTTGCAGGTGCTACAACTTTCTTGGGTTTATACTTATCAAGCATACGATCCCACTCAGCTTGCAACTCACGCTGCGCTGCTGTTTGTTTACGTTTCTTGGACTTACCTGGAGTAGTAAAGATCATCATAAACTTATTATACCCTAAAAGGGAATAAAAGTCAACATCTAAATTAATGACCCCTACATCAGTAGGGGTATACGTAAGGATTACTTTCTTGCAGCGTAGGCTATGCAAACAGTGTCTTGGCTGTTCGAGTATGCGCAGCGAACAGAAAGAGGATCAATTCCTTTCCCGAGAGCAACCTCAATATTAGCCCTAATTGCTTGCGTCTGATTGTAATTGTAATAGGCAGTGCAACCAATTAACGTCATCACCGTCAAACACAAACAAAGCCAAAACGCGATCATATCTTTTTCCATAATTACCATTCTCCATCATCAATAACAACTCTTGCCCAAAATGGACCAAGAGACAAATAGAACCCATGTGCTTTTGGGTTCAGGTCATCGGGTTGTATCGTAGTAAAACGAACTTCCCAATGGAAAGGGTTAACAACAAACCCAATCCACATTCCAGAATGTTTAAGATAATTCTTTAACATCATCGCATAATCCTAACTTTTTAGCTTCATTAGCGCTTAGCCAAACATCTTGTGGAGGCAAAAGAACTTCTCTGATTTTAGCATCTGTTAATCCAGTACACTTTTTATAATGCGCAATCATTCGCTTTGTGGTTAAATCAAATTCTTTAATCTGTGCAAATAATTCATGTTCCTTACCAAAAGCACCCCATGAGTACTGATGTGAAAGAATAGAAGTATTTGGTGTAAGAATTCGTTGACCCTTATCACCAGAAATAAAGATCATTAATCCAGCAGAAGCAATTTGTCCAAGACCAATAGTTCTAATTGGAATAGCAGATCCACGCATAGTATCAACCAATGCAAACGCAGCATTAAGATCTCCACCTGGAGAACAAATAACTAAGTTAAGCATATCAGGTCGTTGTTCCCCGAAATTACACTCAAAGATCCACTCAACCGCACCCTTACAAGATTCTAACGTAATATCTTCCATCAACAAGAAGAAAGAATGTTTAGAATTCTGATCTTCCTTTAGTTGGAGGTTTAGTTTTTGCATCATTGTCATTACCTTTATAAAATATATGACGTCCAATAACAACAGTCTTATGCAGTTTCCATCCTGGATTTACATAATCTGCATGATAATAAAGAGATCCCTTTGTTATGTCTACTATGTTTTCATAGTTTGAGTAGACATGCAGGGCAACTCTCCTAACTTCTTCATATACTGCGCTGTTTTTATGAGGCACATTCATACAAAACCAAGAAAATTGACAAGTAGAGTTTGTTTTCTGCTTGACAACACCACACACGTCTTTTGGAAATGCTGGATGGTTAACTCTATTTAAGGTCACTAGAGCAACAGCGACTTGGCCACGTTCAGGTTCATAAGCTGATTCATAATATATATTATCCGCAAGACAATCAATTTGTTTCTTGGCAGATGGTGTTAATTCTGAGTAAGCAACATTAAGTAATCTTGGTTCCTTAGAACCAATAGTTTTAGCGGTGTAAAGCATAACGCAAATACTAAACACTGCAACTAAAATTTGAAATAATAGATATTTCTTTTCTTTTTGCATTTATCTCTCCTTTATGAAGTGAGTTATTCCCACTTCTGCTTCAGATAGACTTGCCAATAGTCTGGGGTGTTAAAACTTAAGATATGAGACTCAACTGAGTCTCAAAGTGTGCAGGGTGGTGACTAGTCGGATTATAGGCTCCGACCATGCCTGTATATTATTTAGGCTCTGCCTTCTTTTTTGGCACTGGCTTATTTGCAGAAGGTTCAGCTTTCGTGCAGTCTTTTTGTTTCAGCGGATCGCACTTCTTTTCTACAGGTGCTTTTTTTGCTGGAGGTTTTGCAGGCTCTGCAGCATATGCTATTCCAGCGAAAACCAAAGCCAGTGTTGCTATTAAAAATTTCATGTTTATCTCCTATTGATATTTTATTACTTTGAACAATGTCATTGGATTGTTGGCAAAAATGTCAGTCCAAACTTTTCTCCAATTTCTTATAAACCTCATATCACTCTTGTCTTCTTTACTTATAATAATGTCTGTGGTTGATTCTGTAGTATCAGCAAAAATAGAATCACATCCCCATATATCTATCTGAGCACATCCGATAGTAAGAAGATAGTTTGCTGCATAGTGAGCAGCATTAAACCAATCTCTTGGTTTAAAAACAGCTAAGATGGTGTACTTGTCTTCAATCTTATATTCTTTCATCTTAGAATAAACTTTAGTGCTAACAATCATGGGGCATGTTATAGCCTCTGGATTGTTTTTCAATATAAAAACAATCTCTTCATCGCACACTACAGTAGCATCAACACTAAATTCACCTGGAAAGTTACAGCCAATGACAATATCACCAGAACGATTATATGCAGATTTGCTTGGACCATTACCTAAAACAATACCTAACATCTAGTTTCCTTATTAGTGGTAGGTTATTCTGTTACGAGGAAACCTACCGAAACCCTAAGCAGCGTTTAGGCTGCTAATGCGTAGACTGTGTCGTTTGCATTTACTTCTTTTGCTTCTTCGACCGAGTTTCCCCAATCCTACGGGTTTCACATTCCCGTGTTGCCGTCTCTACTATCTACCTCTGTCGAAACCAAGGCACCCCCATCATAAAGATTTTATTTTTGTAACGATGTCATAGACTTTTGAATAAGTGTCAGTTATTTTATCTAACTGCTGTTCTGATAGTGATTCATTTTCTTCCAAATGAACCAAATCTTTTGCTAGATGTTCCTGTAACTCTTTCAATTTATCCTGCTCATCCATACAATCCTTATGGTGGAGGTGGCGAGAGTCGAACTCGCGTCCAGAAGTCCTTCGCTTTGAAGGGATTACAACAATTCCTTATAAGCCACCGTTGGGTTGAGTTGCTTTCACAAGCATTACTCTACCGCTACCGTTGACCTGTAATTTAAACATGTCTCCATCTTTCCATCCTTTAGGTAATGAACCCCAAATTCGATCAGGTTTCTTTTCCTGCGATGCAAGATGCAATTCTTCATCAAACAAAATATATCCATCTTCAAGATCAAAATTATAATCGATGTATAACATAAGTATACCCTTTAATGATTTACAAGTCAAATATTGTGGGCATTCTTGTATTCTAGACGTAACTTTCTAAATCCTCCGATCCAGTTGTCACGTTTCTCAATAAACAGTCGTGGATCATCGTTTTCCACACCCATAATAATCACTAGTCTACCAATTGGAATGCCTGTGCGTTCTTCAAATGCAACTGCGTATGCCGCTGTTTGCATAAAGTAATTATATATATCTTCCCTGTCTTTGGGCTTATTTGCAGTTTTAAAATCTATAACTGACAGCTTGCCTTGGAATTCAGCAATGCAGTCTACAGTTCCCGCCACTTCCAAGAAGTCAGAATATAGTGGAGTTTCTAAACAGTGGATGTTATCAATATCATTTAACCAGAGTTTCATTGAATTGAAAATCTCTGCATCAAAAATATCTGGTTCAGGATTCTTACCTAGCAGATAATGTTCACAGAGGGTGTGAACTCTTGTTCCTCTGGAAGATGCTCTTGCGGATACCCTATTCGCTTCTTCATTACCAACTCTGCGCCGCCATTCTGCAATTCCTTTTGCTGAATGTAGGGACGTAACGGTTGTGACCGATGGATAGGCTCTACCCGTCGGTGTTTTATATACTCGTGTGCCATTGGCAGCAGTGGTGCGTTCGAGCTTGGGTAGATCATGGTGTATAAATGTCTTCATGTAGTAATTATACTACAAATTTAATTGCAAGTCAAACTTTCTTTGATTTCTTCGTATGAGTGGTCAAACCAGTTAAAGCTAAGAAACTTTCTAACACCAGATTTTGGGATACTAACTGAATGTATCTGACTAACATCTAACAAATAGCAATCACCATCTGCCGCCACAAACGAAGAAACTTCATTGAGATCATTCACATCGTATAAATTTGACGTAGTCTTTCCATTATATCGTTCTCTCCTTGCGCCAGCCTGCGCTTCATAAAAATGAGTAGTGCAACTATTAGATTGAATATAAAAATTAACACAACATGTTATTGCATGATCTATATGCGGACGCAAAAAACCTCCACCAACAATTTCACAATACCGTATCGTTGGTTTATACTTAAACATTGATAGATCTAACTTAGCTGAAACTGTATAATATGTTAACGAAGGAGATCTACCATACGTAATTATGTGTTGTCCACCAGAATAATTAATAATCGGAAAAGTTAAATTTAGTTTATTAAACATCTTCTTGAACCAATGGATTTTTTATACCAAGATTTCTTAATTCTTGTACAGTCAATGCAGGATGAAAACGCAATCCAACAAGTGTTCTTGATAATTTATCAGATATCCCTCTATGTAAAATGGTGGTGTTTACAAGAACAGGTCTAATACACTCAACCCTAGCTACCTCCTCAACTGTGTCCATAGTAGTGTAAGCAAAATGATGATATGTTATGGCATGACACGTTAAATTTGGTTTATCATACTTGTAAAAAGCAGTATAAGAATTTTCGCAATCAATTAATGGAATATTTAATGAAAAGTGGTTTCTTGTTATTGGATGAAACCCATCCACATGAACAACGTCACTTCTTTTAACATTTGTTGAAAATAAAACTCGTTGAAACTTATTAAGAATACCAACATCACTTAGATATTTAAAAAGTTTAGGACATGTTGTTATCATTTGATATTTGTAAACATTATAGTAATCTGGATTCGTTTGTTTACCCTTTATCCCAGAATGTAACAGTGATAATAATTCTTTTTGTATATCTTCATAATCTGGGATGTCAACATAACTATAATACCAGCCTGGATATAGTGGTTGATATAGTGTCTCTGAGAAGTGACTCATGCAATATATCCTAATCGTTCAAGAATTGAGTAACATTGTTTATATGACATATCTGGACTCTTAAAGTTCCATCCGAGAGCAACTCTTTCATATTGACTTTTATTCTTAACAGAATGCCATTCATGAACATTAGTCAAATATGCATGTTCATAAACTGAATATTCTGCCACAGGCTTTGGAAAAAAGCCAACACCTTGACTGTTATTAGTATCGATCTTAGGTAAATCATAATATTCAGAAACGCATTTTTTTGAACAGCCAGAAATAGGAAAATATATTGCTTCAGGTCTCCATTTTCTATCAACATGAGGGTACATTACTGCACCAGAATTTATTTTAGTTATTGTTGCGGATTTACCCATATATGGTAGTATGTCAGCAAATTGCTGCCATAGAGGATCATGTTGGCATTCTTTAGAAATAATTCCAACATGGTTGTGGTTAGCATCAGCACCTTTACCAGTTTCCCATGTAGCATCTTTATACCAAAGGGCAATTATTCCCTTACCAGCATAAGTGTTTGGCATCATTGATTTAAAATGATTATTGTATATACCAACAATAGCTTGTAACTGAGAATCTGTGAATTTCAATTTTGCGTATAGATCAGAAACATTCATAGTATTTTACCTACAATAATATCTTCATCAATATATCCCATTCTATGTAGAATTGGTCTAAAATCAGATGAATGTTTTACATGCCATGTGATTTTATCGGCACCAAGTTCTTTTACAGTTTGCTCTGCATATTTTAGCATTCTAACACCAGTCATACCTAATCGATATTCTTTTTTTAGGTATAAAACATCATTACTAGCAACAATCAAATCTTTGTAATGAATATGTGGTTTTATAAAAAACGCAATGTAACCAATAAGTGCAGATTCTAATCTAACAGTTATTAGTATAAATTTTTTAGCAAGTTCAAGTCTATCATAGTCTTCCCAGTCTGGATTGAGTTTTACTACAGACTTGTTAAGTGTTAATTCTTCATAATGATCAAGTAACAAAATTTCCATTTCTGGTTTGACACTTAAAACTGGTTCTATTTTAAATTGTATATTTGCCATAATTCATTTTTATTTAAAAGATCTAACACCCCATCCGCGAACCCAGTCTGTATTTATATAAACAGGTTCTTTTTTTCTTTGTAAACCAGTCCTATATCTACGCCAAGAAGGAACTTTTATTTTATTTTCTGTATAATATGTATCTTTAGTGAATTTATAAAGTTGCTGTTTTAGCGGCATTTTAAAATCTCTATAATCGTATCCAAACCACTTTTCTTCAATTGGTGTAGAAACAGAATAATCATTCCAGTCCTTACTACAACTAAAATAAAAGATGTTTTTGTCGATAACTAGATCTTCTGTTTCCAATATCATAGAAAGTTGTTCATTTTGATAATTTACAGCATATTCAAACCACCAAAATAAGTCTTTAACATTTTCTATTTTTCTAGGACACCCAGAAATAAGTTTCTTGTACAATTCTATAGAAGTATTAGATAACTTTGATAAAAACTCAGGTATAGATTGTTTCAATACATCTATTGGAATAGCAGGATATAAAATAGGTCCATAATTTGAATCCATTAAATGTCCACTAACTAATACACTGTCTTTTAAAAGATAGGAATAGTCTCCATTATAAAGACTAAATTGTTTTACTTCTAACTTATCTTCTATATACTTTGTATAAAAATCAGGATACTCTCGAATTGAATTATTATTCATAACAACTACTAATTTATCAGGTGTTGTTATCTTCAAAAGCTCAGCAAGAACTAACGTGCTATCAATACCACCACTCCAGAAAACAGATAATTTCTTATCACCAGAGCTATCAATTATATGTTTAGCACTATCGTAACAAAGTTGATCAACAGATTTAGGTTGAACTGCTTCTCCTATTGGAGTTATACATTCTATATTAGGTATATCTATTAAACTTCTAGATCTATCAAAGGCGCCATAAATGGTAAATGGTGTATTTATAGTACATGAGAAACTATAATGATGAAAGTATTTCATTTTCTAGAATTGTATAAAGTTCGTCTTTAGTATATCTATCAACGTTCGGTTGCACTATTTCAATTTCGTATGTTGTTGGTTCTGTTGCAATAACAACAACATTGAATTTTTTATCTTCACGTTCAAGATTAAGTAGTTGGTTTATCATATTTAATAAGATTAATAAAAAATCCACCTAAATCAAAATAATGTGGTTTGTGATTAAAAATGTGTCTTCTAGGATTATCATGATGTTCTTTATGAATCCACTCTCCAGCCATAGGTATTAAAAATTCCATAAACCATAAATTTTTAGCGCCACGGTGGTCATGAGCATATATGGTATGCAATCCACTAGTTAAAAGATATAAAGTAACAGGTAGCGCATATACAAATAAGAAAATTTGTAAACCACATAACATAGTTATTATACCAAAGACTATACTTAAAGTCAAAGAATTCTTCATAAAAAACTTATGCATCGGGTCTTTTAGTAGTCTAATTTCATTCTTAGTGGGTTTTATGTTATTTCTGTCTTTAAATCTAAAGAAATGTTTAAATGACGTATCGTATGGATCGTCTTCGGTGTCAGAGTGTTTATGATGTGCTATGTGAACAGTAGACCACTCGACTGGAGAAGAGTTGAGACTAATTGTACCAATAAAACCATATACCCAATGCCATAATTTATGACACTGATAAAAACTATGGGTGAATAAACGATGGTATCCAGAAGTAACTGTGATTGATATGGAAAGATAAATTAAAAATGCCAGCAAGAATAAACCAATGCTGGCATTTGAAACTATCGATAACCAAAGTACTAGTGGAAAACACAAAGCACCAACAGAACGGTGCCAGGCTTTTGTTTTCATAATTAAACCGTATATATCATTTTCAAAGCATAACAGTCACTATTACCTGCAGTTGCAACTGCATCGCCACTGCGGATACGAATTCTCGCTGGACCAGTAAATACACGTTCATTAATAGTTAACTCACCAGTGACTAAGAATAAATTGGTATTATTGTCTAATGAAACTTGTTGACCAGAATTAACCAACAAACTTTGCACATTTGGTAAACCACTACGGTTGTACTGATGTGATATGCAAAGCCATTGTGTATCTACAGGAAATGCTAATTCTAATGTTCCTGGAGTAGAAGCAGCTTGATCTGGATGTTCAATATTCAACCACCCAGGAGTTCTGTCTAGTAGCTGCTCATTAGTTTCTTTAACCTTAACTTTAGCAACACCTTTAGTATAATAATATATTCCACTAGTCACTAAACCTTCTTCGCTTAATGTAATATCCTTCCAACTATCAGCTGGTTCGACATCAACAATAATCCCAACATAACCGAATACTGCATATGGTGTGCTTTTCATATACGTTCTCCTGATAGTCTACCTAAAACACGTTGGATTGCTGCTTCCATTTCAATATCTCTAAACTCTTGTTCCATTTCTGCAGTTATTTGCAGACCGTCTATCACTAAACCAGGTTCTTCAGGTGGAATATAGTCTTCTATATTATATGAACGTTCTTCTCCAACCAACTCTTCAAATTTATCAGAAGGAACTGCAGCTGCATCTATTTGATCTTGCCAGAATTGCTGGGGAGACATATCAGACAACCACTTATATATTTCTTCAGGCGTAGTTTCTTCCGTAAGTTGGTGAAACACAAAATTTTGTGTGATAGGTGTACATATTGAAGACATAGTCACATCAGGTGTGTACTCAACAAGAAACCCTAAGGTTTCTTTTACATATTTAAGTATTTTTACTTTAAAATTTATCATAGGTTTTATCTTTATGCGTAAATAGTTAATGACCAAGGTTGCAGTGCCCCAGTACTGAGAGTATATGAGCCTGGTATTGAGCTACTGCCACTAGCAGTGGAGACCAACCAAATCCATCTACTATAGTACCCTCCTCCAGTTGCATAGGTGTCATAGTTAGCGTTAGAACGTAAGTTAACTCTTGGCGATGAAATCCCAGCGCCGACATTACCGATTATAGGAAAGCTAGCTTGTTTGAAAGAAGCATCATTATTAGGTAAATATATTGTACTACTGTAAGCAGCCATTACATGCCATAGACTTCTATAACCGTCACTGCGTTCTTCATAAACTGAATATAAAGATCTAACACTGAAAGTTCCATTATGTGCAGGATATGAACTGCCCGTGACAGAACCAAAAGCATTTTCTGATGGGCTGCTCCCACCGAGCGGTCTGTATAAACTATTTAGTGTACTATGCCAGCCCGTATAATATATACTACTGGTTGGTCCTTTGTAGACACTAAATGTTCCAGTTGAGCCAGTATTCCCAGACATTTGATACGAGCCAGTATTTAAAATTTTAGCACCATAAAAATTGCTCATAGCAATAGCGCCACTAGTAGGTATAGCTGAGTTTAAAGTCCCAGCATTAGGTACATTAACACCACCCCTATAGTATTCGTTCATTCCAATTGGATTAATTCCTCCAAAACCAGTCTGGATCTGCCCTAAAGTTATCGAACCTGATGCTTGTAGTGCCATATTATGTTAGTAAGTGTATAGCTTCGTTATAGTGTTTAATACGATCTTCAAGACCAATATATCCACCATTAATTTTTCGTGTCATTGTTTTGATATCTCCACTATCTGCTTCTTTATTTAGTCCAGTTTTGTTCCAGAACCAAATAGCAGACATAAGAGCAAAATCTTTATCCCATGTAACCCAGTCTGGATTTTCAACAACTTCTTGCCAGTTTTCAAACATCTCTTTGGCAAATGCTGTATAGTTAGACTTTCCAGTTAATTGAATCGGTCCACGACCTCTATATTTATAACCATCTCCAGAAGACTCTGGTCCATTACCCATACGGTTTGCATAAACCTTATTTGCAATCATTTCTGGTTTACGAGCATAAGACTGAGCAGATTCAAGAGTAGGAAAATACTTCTTAAAGATACCACACAAACCTTGTGCTGAGTAATTCAAGTTTTCTTCAAATACAGTAAATCCCCCAGATTCATGACCGCATTGCGCAAGAAACGCAGCTATTCTCTTGGGGGTATTAATTTCATAAACAGGAAAGACAGAATTCATTGATTCTGCCCAACCCTCTGGATCACCATTTCTTGGAAATAGGTGGTGGAATTGTTCTGATGTTAGCATGTGTCATCCTGCGTAATCCTCATATTTAAGTTTAGCCAAAATATAGTCTTTTACTAAAGAACTTCTCACAATGTCATCAGGTGTAAACTCTATACGAGTAAATGCTCCCATGTGGTGCGCAATATCAAAGAATTTTAAAATTCCAGTAACATCGCTTTTCTTTTTATTCAAATCTGTCTGACGATAATCGCCACACCAAATAATCTTAGATCGATAACCGACACGGGTCATAACGGTATCAATCTCTTCGAACGTTAAATTCTGCATTTCATCAACGATAATGATAGCATCATCAAAGCTCATACCACGAATAAATGATGTAGAGATAAACTCAATGTGGTGTTGTTCTTCTAATCTATCCCATGCGTCTTTGCGACCAAATAAGGTTTCGCATATTTGACGATATGGTTGCTGATAAATTTCCATCTTTTCGTTCACATCTCCAGGTAGATGTCCAATTTCCCTAGATTGTACAGCTGAACGAACTACAATAATTTTATCAAAGGGGTTTGATTTATCAAGTACCTCTTCAATTGCTTTATACAACGCACAGAAAGTTTTGCCTGTTCCAGCAACTCCATGCAGTGCAACAAAATAGTCTCCTCTTTTATATGCCTCAAAAAATAGTCTCTGATTTTCAGTTAAAGGTTGGAATGTTTTCATATCATCCAACCTAATTCTCAACGTATTATTTATTTTTGATTTAGCGTCTACTTGCACGCTATCAGTAGGTTTTGCTTTCGCTGCTGTACGAGCCATTAAAATTCCTATTAGATTTGACTAGATCCCCTGTTTAATGTACTGCCAGGGGCACGAGAATGAATTTTCTGCAGTACTTCTTTGAAACCAGAATCGAATTTACGTGCACCAACACGAACAGGATCGCATACCATTGGTCCGCCATTAAACTGAGACTCAATATTAGGGTTAGTCTTTAGGTATTCTTCTCGAGCAGAAATGCTCATAAACTTTTCAAAAGTTTCACCCGACGTTTTATCTCGAAATGCATAGGTTGGCATAATATTTCCTTATGTATGTATTTATAGTTTTTTAGAGGTTTCATAAAGAGCAAAACTAGCTAAATTCTTGGCTTTAGATTCGCACATGATATCATGTGTTGGAAGGAAACCTAATACCCAGTCGTTTGATGCAGTATTCCAGTAAAAATCTGAATGTGCACGCAGCTTGGCTTTCTTGTAGCCCATATCTTTTAGGATTGCCATATCTGGTTGGGTAGTAACAGCATGCTCAATGAGATAATCTTCACGAGATTGTGAGTAATGCATAGTTGGACGAACACCACGCCACGATTCAATAACACGTTGAACACGAATATCTTTAGGATCGATCCACTCGCCTTCGCGACACCAGTGATGATGGACGTCAAGAACAATAGGTAGCAAGTCGGCTAGTTCTAGAGAGTCGTCAAGACCCCATGCATTTTCTTCGTTTTCGATAGTGATGCAGTTACGTGCTTCAGTAGAAAGACGTTTGTAAGCAGCACGAATACCTGCAGGACCAAGTTTACCTGAGATATGCACGTTGATTTTAAAGTCTTGGAATGTTTTACCATAACCCATCATACGTACCATGTCTGCATGGTATTCGAATTCGTCAATAGAGTTATTTACAATACCAGGATTCTCAGAAGCAAGTACAGTAAATTGTCCTGGATGGAAAGACAAACGAACGTTAGATGCACGTGCTACTTCGCCGATTTTGGCAAAGCAGTATTCCATTAGCTTTAGTACATCTGCACGTTTGTAAAAATAAGACCAGTCGGCATGTGTGTAAACTGGAAGGATATCACTAGACAAGCGAACCATGCGCAGCCGTTCAGGTAGGTTTGATACTTTAATAACAAGATTAAGAGTATTCTGCAGGTTTTGTTTTACAATACCCCATAGTTTTTCTTCAGCTACAGTACGAGATTGACGACCGAGCCAAGCAATGGTAGTTGTACCAGTACTATACTTACGTGCGTCGTCTTTTAGACCAATGCCATCTACTTGAGTAGCATTGTCGATCCACTTGCACGCAAAACCGATTTTACCTATCGTAGTCATAGCATCCTAATTAAACCAACAATATCAATAGTTACCAACAGGAGATAGTTAGCCAACATGCCAAATGATTTCCTAGTACTAGCAGCCCAAGCATACATAGCACAGCCAAGGATCCAAATAGGATATAAGATAAGCAATGGAGGATTAGGGACAGTGACTGCCATAGTAATCGCACAGCCAATGCTAATACCCCAAGCAAGCAACTCAACAATAAACCGAATCCTATTAGAGTACCAATCATCACGAATCCAATTTAATGTAGGTTTTAAATACTCAAGCATGAATTGCCTTTAGCTGAAGAAGAATAGAATCAAGAATTTTATTCGTTTCAGAGGCACTAGTGTGAAGAATACCATTACCACCTTTCTCATTGAAAGGAGTGATACATCCAATAGAGTCGTCAATTAATATAGAAGTCGGGGTTGCGTATGCAGCTTTTTCTATTTTGCTATGAACAAAGTTAGCTTTGTATGGAATGTTCTTAGCTTGAAGCCAGTTTAACTTTTGGTACTTGGCTGCGCTAGCTTGGAATGGGTCATGTGTTCCCATCGAGGTAAGAATCTCAATAGTGATTCTATCCAAACGTGACACATGATTCAGCAACTCTGCGGTGTCTGGCATAAAGTCCAGCTTCTCAAAGATTTTTTCATCCATCACAGCAGAACGAAATCGTTTACGATCTGTTTTGTTGGGATCAAGTTTAATGTATTCTTTGTTGAAGTCAGCTAGGACTCCATCCATGTCTAAGTATAGTGTAATCATAATCTTATTATACCGCAAAGCTGATTAAAAGTAAAGGGTTATTTTGCAACAAATTTGGTGAAATCTGGAGGTTGCCAGCCTTCGGGTTTAAGGATCTTTCCGTCTGCTCGACGAATAACCTTACCAGTTGTAGGGTCAATTTTAGAAAGATTACTTTGCGCACCTTCTTCCCATGCAGATTCACAATCCCATCCACGTGCTTTCATGTAGCCGATGATAACCCACATCATATCAAAACATGCATCGAGTTGTTCAACATCATCATTTTCATCTACAGCTTCCCAAAATTCTTCTACTTCTTCTTTGATAAGATTTTGGTAGAGATTAGCAAGGTCAGATACAGCAGGATCAGGTTCACTTGGAAATGACTGTCCTGCTGCATTCAAGAAAGTAGTTACATCGGTAAAAACTTTATTCATCGGTTTCTTCCAGTATCCCAATAATTAGGGGCATGTTGAACTGTATCTTCGCTAGCACCAACAGTAGCATTCATTGCATCCATAGCAGAAAAGTCATAACTGGATTTGTAGTAGGTTTCTTCTTCTACGATATCTAAAACACCTGTATGCCAGAATCCACACCCACGCAAGAATAAATCAATATTCTCTAGAACATCAGGCAAATATTCTTTATCAAATTCATAGGTGTTTTTCTCACCAGTTTCATGTTCAGCAATTAGTGTAAATTTCATTTCATTCTTTCTTTCTTAAAGTCCAAGAGCCATCTTTGTTGTCGATCCATTCAATGTTATCTCCAACCTTCCATCCAGCTGACTCCATCAAGGAATCAGGGAATTCTATAATAAGATCCTTTGTTTTTGGATCTTCCTGTATTTCTAGTGTGTATACTTCACTCATAGTTTATCTCCAACCAATTTGTTTCTTCAGGTAGAACCTCAATAGTGATTCCATTCTTTTCTGCCTTATCAATCATGTTTTCTAGAACACCATGACCATACATATTTGCACCATACGTATCTTTATGACACTGATAGACAGAACCAGAGGAACCCTCAAAGGAATATACATATCCTTCAAGAGTTGCCTTAGTAATGCCACTGTTTAGCTTCCATGAATCACTACCTGCCCACCCACCATACCAACAGGCAAATACCTTATGGATAGATGGGTGCGTGCCGCTGCTAATTTTAATCACCAGCCACTTGTCGGGTATATATTCACTCATATCAAATCTCTACAACTTTCAGTTCAAAAGTATTGGCAATTTCTTCGTACTTTATGTAACCACGTGGGTTGCAAACAATACGAGTATCACCAATCTTGTAGTCGTAACGTTCATGAGTATGACCATGAATCCACAACTTGATACCTGGACGATCCAAAATGAATTCGTCTAAGTCTGAGTGGTATCCACCATTCATCAGCTGGTCCTCTTTGTATCGAGGATGGCAACTTTGATGACTAGGTGTATGATGACCAATCACAACAATGCTAGTCCATGCAGGAGTGTCCTCGTATACTTGTTTAATGTAACCAAGAGACTTTTCATGTTCTTCCACTGCATCTTCTGCACTAAACAATGCAGTGCGAGTTCGGAATGTAGGAATCTGACGACCATCTTCCGTAACTTCAAATGTCTTGTAAGAAACCTCGCGAGAGCTATTGTCAACACAGCGGAAATCGTTCATGCAAGACTTCATATGAAACAACGTAAGTGGATCACGCTTGTTCATATCAGTCCACAGAGTACTGCCGATAAAACGAATACCATTGAACTCAAACACATCTCGATCCATAATTTGCAGATTCTTGATATAACCTAGCTTTTCACGGAGACGTGGAATAGTCTTTGGAAAGTCTCCATGGTAGTGTTCATGGTTACCAGCTATGTATAGAACGTGCTTGAACTCGGCAGCAGCTGTTTGAAAGAAACGATGCCATTGCTGAGAACGACTATTCTCACCAACTAGGTTAAGTGAGTCAAAATCGTTTAGATCCTTGGCAACACAGATGTCACCTGCAAGAATTAGGATATCCACATTCCCTGGATTCTTAAGCTCAATACTTCCAAACTCCAAGTGAACGTCTGAACAAATAGCTACACGTGCTGCATGACCCTTGGTTAGCTTTACACTAACTTCGTCACCAACACCAAATTTACTTTGCAATCCCATTATTTACTCCACATTTTACGTACGGATTATCACAATTCCGCACAGGTACTTTAACTTTTACAGGCACATAGCTATTATACGAGTCTTTTACTGAAAAGTCAAATTTATTTGTAGTACAACCAGTTAGCATAATTGCAAACGACAATAAGACAACTTTCATTTTAGAACTTTCGTAGTATTTCTTTAGCTTCACGATACCCACTTTGATCGACCTTTTGCTCCAGGGCACGCATCTCAAAATCTACATCATCCCCACTTCGAGCGAAGCGAGACATCTGTACCGTACCCCATGCACTGGGAGTAGTAAGTGTCCACTGGGTTGGAGTATAATCCTTGGCAGAGATCGTGATAGACTGATACTTATATTTACTCAAATCAACGCTATACTTTTTCATAGTACTCCAATAATAAAAATAAACAAGGCTATGTACGGTGCACCACAAATGAATGCAAACATTGCTAGGATTGTGGCAAAGAATGCCTTATCACTGCCCATCTTTAGCTCCACAGTTGCAGGATCTTCCCTGATTACATTCTTGATTACATCCACTCTTGGGTAATCTCCGAACGATTGTTATCGCCATGGCTACCACGATTAGTATAATTAGTAATGTAATCATTCTTCAACTCCGAAATGTTTTTGTATGTCTGCAATACACCTACGGACTTCCATGTCCTCACGGTTCAAATCACCCATGAATCGCTTTTGTAGGACGGAGATAGTTTCTTTGAGAATTAACTCGGCGAACTCTTTATCATAATCGTATCGGCGACCAAAAGAGGAATCCTCATTCCTCTCCATGTGGTTCATGTATGCAATATTTGAAAGTTCTTTCATTCGTTCATTCATTATTCAACTCCGAAATGTTTCCTAATCTTTTTAGAACACTCGCTGACAACATACCCGTTTGATTCTAATTCGGATACTGCCCAACATTGAGCGATACATTCTCGCATAATCAACTCGGCGAACTTTTCTAGTGTCTGCTCTGAAACACTAACTGGACTTCCTTGTTCAGGATAACGAACTTTGATTTCGTCACTATCTTCCCAGAGTTGTTTAATTCGTTCGTTCATTCTTCAATCCCAAAATGTTCTTTCAATATGAGGTCTGGCCAAGTTTCATCACCTTCATGGTCGCTTGCCCTGTATATTTTTCCATCCAATTCATCGATACATTCCCGAACAATAATCTCAGTATACCTAGCCAGTGCTGCTTCCCACATATCACGATCTAAGCCTAGCCCATAGACATCGAGTCCAGAGGATCTAGCTGCACTACGCAGGATATCCTTGTGTGTAACACGCTTAACCTCTATAGGCTCCAGTGTTACCTTGGGAATACACCCATGATTTAAACAGTGAGCCACAGTCTCGCATTCGTTGCAAATGTTATATGTCATGATAAACCTTTTCTAGAGAGGGTATCGGGTCGCAACCCTCTACCTGTTAAAATTTTTCGGCGGCGATTTTTGGGACAAAGTGAACCCAAAGTGTGTAACCCTATTAAAAGGACTCTATCCATGCAATGTGTATGGCTCTTGCTTCTTTTAGTGTTAGCTCTGGGAATGCAGCATGCAGGAATGGAGCAGCGCCCCACATATTAGTTACCCCTGAATCACGGAGCTCAACTAGGAAATCGAAATACTCTTGCATGGTGTTGGATGATGTAGTCATAGGAGAGAATAAATGTGTGTGGGGGTTTAAGTCGTTATTAGGCTAAGGGAGGAGTCCCGTTGAATTAAAACGGCAGTGCTAAGTCTAATTAAAACACTATATTTTCATAATATTAGTCAACACTTTTGTTGCATCTTGCAAGCACAGTGGCTCATCTTCTGCAACACTCAGCATCATCAGTTGTTCCAGTGTTGCAATCTCACTTGCATCCTGTGTACTCTTCCACTCATCATACTGCTCAGTAGACTCCATGGACCACATAGTGTCCAGGAGTGTAACTTGTCGCTTTGTAAGTCCAGTAATAGTAGGCATGTGTTCCTTAAGCAGTCAACATGTAAGTAGCCAAGTCTTTCCAGTCCTTGTTAGAGGCACGGATCTTGCTAACAGCAATCAAGGTGCGCAAGGAGATTTCTTTGCAATCACTCTTGAGTTCACGAATCAAGGACAAGGCATCTGTCTTAACAGCAGCATCGTACTCAGGCAGGAACTCATCGCTCTTTGCAATGTACTCCATACGATCGATCTTTTGGTCCAAGGTCATGGACAAGTCGATCATCATGGAACGACTACGGATAGCTTGGTCGATCTTGTCCTGATCCATGTTGGAGATAAAGATAACACGACCTTCGAAGGAGAAGGAACGTGGCAGATCTTCGTCTTTCATGTCTGCATTCCAGGAGATGATACGCTTACCATAGGAGTCAAGAGCACCTTTGAGCAGGTTCAGTGCAACAGCATCCTTCAACACAGCATCGCAGTCGTCAAACACGATGATAGACTTTTGGTTCTCAAACAGGGTACGATACAAACCCTTGGCAGTAGAGTAACCTTTGACCATAGTAAAGCACTTGCTAGCATTGATCTTTTCGCCAACAGCAAAATCACCCAAGTCAGAGATGTCCTTAAAACCATTGGCTTCCAAGGTCTTAATCACAGTGAATGTCTTGCCGAGACCACCTTCGCCAGTGATCACAGCAGAAGGCTGAACAGAGGATGCCACCATGGACACCAGCTTTTCTACGAAACCAAAGCGAGCATTGATGCCAAACTTTGCTTCACGATCAGCAGACTTTTTAGCAGATGCTTTGTCAGCAGCAATAAAGTTGATTTTGGAACCAGCCATCTCTTCGAGACGACGTTCCACGTATGCACGACCCACAGAGCGGACCACGACTTTACCATTCAGGGAGCCAACAAATTTGCCAGAGGCGGAATCAAAGGAGACAGAGACGTTCATTTCAAGTTCTTTCATAATCACAATAGAGTTATTATACA